>Ga0208196_1002766_pt1 | contig 15697 bp, 10 predicted proteins | sample AD_JPNNA7_MetaG_FD_184443 | JGI IMG/M metagenome (GOLD analysis project Ga0208196, IMG submission 184443) | Active sludge microbial communities of municipal wastewater-treating anaerobic digesters from Japan - AD_JPNNA7_MetaG (SPAdes) (version 2) | ecosystem: Engineered > Bioreactor > Anaerobic...
GCTGCCTTCCCGGTATCCGTCAATCGGCGTGGACATGATACCCGTGACGGCCTCCGTCAGGCCGTAGCCTTCGACCAGTTGGACATTTCCATTTTGCTTTCGGACGACCTCTTCAAATCTTTCCTTGACTGTCCGCGGCAGGGAATCGGCGCCCGAGGATGCATTCTTCAGACAGCTCAGATCCGTGCTCTGGAATACTTCATTCTTGGAGAGGGCATCATAAAGAGTCGGCACCCCGACAATAATGCTGGGGCGTTTTTTGCGAATAAGATCGGCTACGTTCTCCGGCGTAAACTGGGGAACCAGAACGCTCTTGGCGCCGCCCATGAAGGCCGCATTGCAGCAAACGCCCAAACCGAAACCGTGGAAAATAGGCAGGATGGCCAGAACGCAAGAATCCTCCGCCATCAATGCGCCGCCGCCCCAGTTGGCCACCATGAGTCCTTCACTGATGAAATTGTAGTTCGAGAGCATGATGCCTTTGGGGAAGCCCGTTGTCCCGCCGCTGTAAAGGATGACGGCCATTTCATCCGTGTGCATGTCCGCTTTCGGCGCCTGCGGGTGCGGAGCGGTCATGAGGTCTTTCCACCACCGGACGGCCGGTCCCGCTTCCGGCACGGGTTTTTCCGCCATGGGCTGTCCCTGCGTCAATTGGTCAAAGATTTCTGTCAGGATAAGCAGTTCCAGCGGTGTCTTCTCCGGAAGGTTTTTGAAACTGTTATGAAACAAATCCAGCGTCAAGGCAACCCGGCTTTTGCTGACATTCAGATAATAGGCGATTTCGGCGGGCGTCGAGAGCGGGTGGATCATGCTGGCCACCACGCCAAGCTTATTGGCGGCGTAAAAGCAGATGATGCCCTGCGGGGATGTCGGCATGGAAATCGTGATCCGGTCGCCCTTCTTGAGGCCGAGCGAGGCAAGCGCGTTGGCGCAGATATCAATATCCCGCGCAAACTGGCGGTAGGTTGATGTGTAATCAAAAAAATCATAAGCGATGCGGTCCGGATATTTTTCGACCGACTGCATCAGGGCTTCGTACATCGTCACGCGGGGATAATCGATCGTTTCCGGTACATTTTTATAAAACTTCAGCCAAGGCTTTTGATTGGACATAATTTTTCTCCTTTCGGTTTAAATATAAAATTTTCTATTACTGCTTATACTGCAGATTTAATGCCAAACTGTAAATCAATGAAATAATTAGATTATTAATATACCCTCCCTTTTCCACGTTAAAACATGTTGCATCATGCAAGAGAACTGTCATATAAATAGATTATTCAAGGAGAAAAAATGGACTTGATTCAAAAATATCTGATGAAAGATATCGCTGTTCTTTTGAATTGCATTGACGAAGCCATTTTAATCGTCGATCGCGACGCCAACATTTTGAAGTACAACGAAGCCTTCAGCAGGCTGACCGATCTGATGGGACGCTCGCTCGTCGGGATGAATCTTAAGGACATCGTAGCCAGCGGAATACTGAGAGAATCAGCGGCTCTCAAGTCGCTGGAAGTCAAGAAAAAAATTGATATGAACCTGACCTACGAAACCGGACAGACGGCTACGTGGACTTATATCCCGGTATTCGACGAACGGGGTGAACTCGTTATGACCGTCGGAACCGGCCGGGACATGACAAAACTCGTGACTCTGGAAAAAAAGCTCAAAATTTCAGAAACGATCATATCCCAGTATGAGGGCAGAAACTTAAAGATGGCCGGGGACTTCGGCAAGGTAGAAATCATTTACTCCAGTACCGTCATGCAGCAGGTCATCCGCCTGGGATGGAAGGCGGCCGCCACGTCTTCCCCCGTTTTGATCTGGGGCGAAACAGGCGTCGGCAAAGAAATCATGGCGTCTTTAATCCATCAGCTCAGCGACCGCAAAGACAAACCGTTCATTGCCATCAACTGCGCCTCCATACCCGATGATCTTCTGGAAGCGGAATTATTCGGATATGAAGAAGGTTCATTTACCGGTGCAAAAAGGAGTGGCAAGAAAGGCCTCCTGGAAGAGGCGCATGAAGGAACGCTCTTTCTGGATGAAATCGGTGAATTACCCTTGAAAATGCAAAGCAAATTATTGCGCTTCCTCCAGGAGGGAAATTTCAAGAAGATCGGCAGCAACAAGACGCAGGCGGTGGATGTTCGCATCCTTTGCGCGACGAATCTCACCATGGACCAGCTTATGAACAGCAAACATTTCCGGCAGGATCTCTTTTACCGGCTCGCGGTGATCCCGGTTTTCATTCCGCCGCTGCGTGACAGGCAGGAGGATATCCAGCCCCTGATCCTGCATTTCATTCAAATCTTCAACGCAAAATATAAAACAGACATCAAGCTTCCGGAGAAACTGATGAATCGGCTCTATGCTTATGAATGGCCGGGCAACGTGCGGGAGTTGAAAAATGTTATTGAGCGTATGGCGATCATGCATGCTTCGCAGGAGTTGAGTGAAGAAGATCTGGAGTTGGTCCTGAATATCAATCCCCGTCAGGACAGCAGTGTCCGGGATCTTCCGGCGCCTGAACCCGCTATGCCCGTTCTGCCGCCTTCCCTGCCCAAGGCGATGGAACAGTTTGAAGAAAAATGGATCAGGCAGGCTTATCAAATGACGGGCAGCATTGTTGGCGCCGCAAAATTATTGGGCATTAACCCGTCCACCATTCATCGCAAGTTAAAAAAGGGGATTCTTCGACTCGATTGATTCAGGCGTTGTTCTTGCATCATGCAACAGGGCTCTTGCACGATGAATCCGTACACTGTAAAGGTAGCGCATCACATCTTGATGGTGACATTATTAGCGCAGCGGCTCAGAGCAGATTAAAAACTTAAACTTTAAGTATTCAGTTGAAAGCGGTTCCCGCTTCACTCCGGTTGTCTTCTGTTTAGCTCCCTATCAACAACTATCATTGAATCAGATCATCATAGCAAAAATCTATCAATATCTTCTATCCTTTCGACTGAAAAATATTAGCGGATTTTTTTGAAAAATGATAGTTCATGCAGCAATCATAGCACCACAAAGGATTTGATATGGAAAAAATCAGACTGGGCATCAGCTCCTGTTTACTGGGCAACAATGTCCGCTATGACGGCGGGCATAAACTGGACCGATTTTTAACCGATACGCTGGGCAAATATGTGGACTATGTCCCGGTTTGTCCTGAAGTTGAATGCGGATTGAGTATTCCCAGACCTTCCATGCGCCTGGAAGGCAATTCGGAGGCGCCAAGATTAATTGTTACCAGTACCCGAGAGGATCTGACCGAACGCATGAAAACGTGGGCGAAAAAACGCATCGCCGATCTGGAGAAAGAAGACCTCTGCGGTTTCATTTTTAAAAGCGACTCGCCCAGCAGCGGCATGGAGCGGGTAAAAATTTACAATGAAAAATCCATGCCGGTGAAAAACGGCGTTGGCATATTCGCCAAAATTTTCATGGAGCATTTTCCGCTGCTGCCGGTGGAAGACGAAGGCCGGTTGCACGATCCCGGCCTGCGCGAAAATTTTATTGAAAGGATATTCGCTTTAAAAAGATGGCGGGAAACATTAAGCGCGAAAAATTTCAAAAAGAGCCTGATTGATTTTCACACCAAGCATAAATTACTGATCCTCGCGCACAGCACCAAGCATTATCAAATGATGGGCAAACTGGTGGCGGCGCAAAAAAACTTCTCTGCAAAAGATATCCAAAAGCAATACCAGGATCTGCTTCTGGAGGCTTTGAAAAATAAAGCGACACCGGCCAAACACGTCAACGTCCTTCAGCATATGATGGGCTATTTTAAGGAACAATTGTCCGGCGATGAAAAGAAAGAACTGCTGGAATTGATTCATGCTTATCGCGACGGATATATTCCTCTGATTGTGCCGGTAACGCTGATCAGCCACTATGTCCGTAAATACGACGAACCCTACTTAAAAGAGCAGGCCTATCTGAATCCGCATCCGTCAGAGCTCCAGTTGAGAAATCATGTTTGAAAAATTTCATCTTGACATCCCTTTATTCGCTGTGCTACGGAAATTTCCACTGTAAGGTATGGATCAATAAATGTTTAAATTATTTTCTAAAAACAACTGGTGGTGGCAGATTTTAAATGTCTGCCCATAAGCTCACATAGAACGAGCATGGGCAGGGAAGCTCCTTCCCATGACTCTTTCAAAAGACACAACGCCATGGGAATGCAAGTCCATGGCGTTTTTTATTTCAGGAGAATTATATTTTATTTAAAGGAGAAATAATATGGAACAGGTAAAAGTAGTATTGCAGGACCGTGAAATACCCAAGAAATGGTATAATATCATGGCGGATCTGCCTACGCCGATGAAACCGCCTCTCCATCCGGGCACCGGTCAGCCGGTAACCCCCCAGGATCTGGCGGCAATCTTCCCGATGAACATCATTGAACATGAAGCATCCAATAAGCGCTGGATCAAAATTCCTGATGAGGTTCTGCAAAAATATCTGTTGTGGCGTCCTTCGCCTCTTTACCGTGCCTATAATTTTGAAAAACTGCTCAATTGCCCCGTCAAAATTTATTATAAAAATGAAGGGGTGAGTCCCGCGGGTTCACACAAGCCCAATGCCGCGGTGCCGATGGCTTACTATAACAAGGTTGCGGGAACAAAACGGCTGACGACAGAAACCGGCGCCGGCCAGTGGGGCAGTGCCTTGTCCATGGCCTGCCAGATGTTTGGTCTGGACTGCCGCGTTTATATGGTAAAAATCAGCTATGAACAGAAGCCCTACCGGCGCCTGATGATGAACACCTGGGGCGCGGAATGTATCCCTAGCCCCAGCACGCTGACACAAGCCGGGAGAGACTTTCTGGCCAAATACCCGGATTCCCCCGGCAGCCTGGGTGTCGCCATCAGCGAAGCCATCGAAGACGCGGTCACCAGCAAAGTTAAGACTCATTACGCGCTGGGCAGTGTGTTGAATCACGTGTTGATTTATCAGTCCATCATCGGCTTGGAAGCGGAAAAACAGATGCAGAAACTCGGCATTTACCCGGACGTCGTTCTGGGATGCTGCGGCGGCGGAAGCAATTTTGCCGGCATCGCCGCGCCGTTTGTCCGTGATAAAATTCACGGAAAAAATGTGAAGATCGTCGGCGCCGAACCGTCCTCCTGTCCGACCATGACCAAGGGCCCCTTCGCGTATGACTTCGGCGATCTCGCTCAGAAAACACCGCTGCTGCCCATGTACACGCTCGGCCACGATTATGTGCCGGCGCCGATTCACGCGGGCGGTCTGCGCTATCACGGCATGGCGCCGATCGTCAGTCATCTGGTCAGAGAAAAACTGGTCGAGCCGAGAGCTTATGATCAGTTAAAAACCTTTGACGCGGGCGTCAAATGGGCACGCTCCGAAGGATTCATTCCGGCTCCGGAAACCAACCATGTTCTGGCGGCGGTCGTCGATGAAGCCATGCGCGCCAAGAAGGAAGGAAAGGAAAAGACCATCCTGTTTAACTGGAGTGGTCACGGCATCATCGATCTGGCCGCATACGATGCGTTTTTCGCAGGAAAATTAAAGGCTTATGAATTACCCGGTCATGAGATCGAGCGCGCATTAAGAGCCATTAAAAATTTCCCCAAACCTTAATTACATCTTAAAGCTGTAATTTGATAATCCCCATCCGCTTTGGCGGATGGGGATATCTCGGCAAAGCCGCTGAAAATCAACCCTAATAATTTTAATGCACTGACATGGCATCTACATATTTTTTAATAATTATGAGATGCAAATCCGGTTACGCCCCGATTTTTTAGCTTCATACAATGCTTGATCGGCTCTGACAAGAAGCTGTTCAGGATTGTCATCGGGCAATAATTGGGCAACACCAATGCTGATAGTCACATGAATTATTTTGTCTCCAACCGGATTAAACGGTGTTTTTTCAAAACCGGATCGGATGCGCTCGGCAATGTCGAAAGCCGTATTTTTATCCGTATTATGAAGAATGGTCACAAACTCTTCTCCGCCGTAGCGACAGGCGATATCCTCTCCCCGTAAGACCTGAACCAATAATTTGCTCAAAGCGGACAGCACCTTATCACCTTCCGGATGACCATAGGTGTCGTTAAAATTTTTAAAATGATCCACATCCATCATTAGAACAGACAAAGGCGTATTACTTCGGCGGGTTTCGTGAATTTTTTGCTGCAGTGAAGCGTTGAGATACCGCCGGTTGAACAGTTGTGTCAGTTCATCTGTAACACTGATAGCCTGCAGTTTCTCCTGATTCATGCGTAATTTTTGTTCCTCATCACGCATCAGGCGGAAACGGTATCCCAGTGCAAGAGACAGCAGCACGGATTCAACCGAACTGCCGAAAAGCATGGCATGCCGGGTGAATACATTATTGGGAAGAAGCCCATAAAATCTCATAAAGAAAATAACGGCTGCAATGAGAAGCAGACTGATGGCGATAAGATAATAAAAGGCCGGTCTGAAACCAGAGCGTAGTGATGCAATGGCTGCAGAGGCTATAACAACGGTGGAGATCTGCGCTAAAAGATAAACAAGATTATTTCCTATTCCAAGAAATTGAAAAATACAAAGCAAAATAATAACCATTGCTAAAACGGCGATCCCTTGCAGAACAACATCATGCCGGGGGGCTGTTTTTACTGTCTTGAGAAACGTCTTTGCAAATAGGGCGGCAAATAATGTTGCACCTGCTGCGAATATCAGGACGTAGTTGCTCGTTAAATTGCCAAATGAAAGCCAGAAAAAACGAAACAACCCAAATAATATACATTGCCAGGTCAGCAAAAAGAAGACATAGAAAACATAGTAGATATAAGATTTGTCGCGTGTGTACAGGTAAAGAAGCAAGTTATGCAGCAACATAGCAACAAGGATTCCCGCACAGAATCCAAGGATAAGAATGGAAATGCTTATTTTTTCCCGGAAAGCATTTCCATTCAATAAGGTTGCTCGAAAACGAGCATCATAGGGACCAGAGATGCTGAGCAAGATAGCACGGGATTTATCCAGATTATCAGGCAAAACAAATGTCGGGTATAAGAATCGAATTTCACTGCTTTCTGCGCCTTCCATCCAACCGCCTTTCAGCTCAATCGTGTCGGTTGCATTGTTTTTGATAACGGGAATGTAAAGTTTTATCGATCCCAAAATGGTGTTATCGAACATCAGATATAATGGGTGGTTGGTTATTGTTTGAGCGTCTTGGTTACCAATACCGGAGATATGGAATTTGCACCAGAGCGTTGCTTTACGACTAAGCTTAAATGAGCTTTTGCTATGCTGTTGAAACGGCAATGGACTCTGCGCAATATCTTTATATCGTAGCGTATTTGAATTGTCTTGCAGGTATTCTGAATGTTCCGCAATTTCTACGATGGGATTGTCATCACTTACTGAAATTACAGACGCAATGCTGTTTGCTTGTACGAACGACGGCACAATGAGGGAAAAAAGAATCACGATTGACAGAATATTTTTATACATTACCAAACGAAGCGCCATGGGAATACTTTCCTGTCTTTTAAAAATAAATTCATTTGGCAGCGCGGGCTACAGGCAACACAACTCATCTTGCTAAAATATTTTCTAATTAAGAAAAATACCATTAATTGGCTTGTTTGTAAAAAAAATATTAAAAGATATTTAAACACAGGCGGCCGCTAAAGTCTCAAAATAAAGAATTAGGGAAAATGAGTGTAGTGCGGATTTATCAAAGGTGTTTTATGTCACGGCCTTGATATATTAAGAATCTTTTAGCAGTCTATTATTAGCGGATAGAAATAAGACTAACAATGAAGAAAAAAATGATATTACAAGAGATGCTTACAGAACTGGATAGATTTTACTTCTTGACGGTTTTGCTTTTTTAAGCCAAGTTTTTAATTCATGAAAACGCGGTACGATAACAAATTAATCCGTTGCCCGAAATTGGGCGATGAAATGACATTTTCCTATTGTCTTCAGGAATCCGGTGAATTGCCCTGCGCTCGTATTATCCGTTGCTGGTCGCCTTGTTTTGATGTAGAAAAAATTTTAAAAGAAACCATGGAACCGGAGCAATGGAATAATTTTACCCATATAAAATCACCGGATAAAATGACAAGTCTTATCGAGTTAATTGCAGCGGCGAAGGCAAGAAAATGAAGACTCTGGATTTATTCGATCAGGGAGATTCCGGCAACATCAAAGACGCGGCACCGCTTGCCGAAAGAATGAGGCCGCAGACGATTTCCGAATACATCGGTCAACGTCATCTGCTGAAAGAAGGATCGCTGCTCAAACGGGCCATTGATTCTGACAAACTTTTTTCAATGATTTTCTGGGGGCCGCCCGGTTCCGGAAAAACGACCCTGGCCAGAATTCTGGCCAATGAAACCAAATCCAAATTTGTCAGTTTTTCCGCTGTTCTTTCCGGTGTAAAGGAAATCCGGGCAGTCATTGACGAAGCCAGAGAATTGCTGGAAAGAAAAAACATCAAGACCATCCTGTTTGTTGATGAAATTCACCGTTTCAACAAAGCCCAGCAGGACGCTTTTTTGCCGCATGTGGAAAGCGGTCTGATTACATTAATTGGAGCGACGACGGAAAATCCATCGTTTGAAGTCATTGCTCCCTTGCTTTCACGGACACGGGTGCTGGTTTTAAGACCTTTTTCAGAAGGTGATCTGCTGGCCATTCTGGAGGCGGCACTTAATAATAAACAAAAAGGTTTCGGGAATATCGCTGTTAAAATCGACACCGATGTTCTTCGTTATATTGTCAGCCTGGCTGATGGTGACGCGCGCACAGCTTTGAATAATCTGGAAGCCGTTGTTTCCATGGTGCAGAATCTTCCGGAAGGTCAAAAAATCATTTCTCTGCAATTCGCTCAGGACGCCCTGCTGAAAAAGTCGCTTTTATACGACAAAGATGGCGAAGAACATTACAACTTAATCTCCGCTTTGCATAAAAGCATGCGCGGCAGCGATCCCGATGCCGCTCTTTACTGGCTGGGACGAATGATTGCCGCCGGAGAAGATCCTCTTTATATCGCCAGGCGAATGGTGCGGTTCGCTTCGGAAGATATCGGCAACGCTGATCCGCAGGCTTTGGTTGTTGCTATGGCCGCCCAGCAGGCTTTTCATTTCATCGGTCTGCCGGAAGGTGAACTGGCCCTGGCCCAGGCGGTTGTTTATCTGGCAACCGCCCCCAAAAGCAATGCACTTTACGTCGGCTACGGTAAAGTTAAAAACACCATTAATGAAAAGGGATATTTGCCTGTGCCTCTGCACATTCGCAACGCGCCGACCAAGTTAATGAAAGAGCTCGACTATGGCAAGGATTATAAATATGCCCACGATTATGCAGATTCCTATGTTTCTCAAGAATATCTTCCGGAAGAAATCAGGGGACAGATATTTTATCAACCCAAAGGGGTTGGTTTTGAAAAAACCATTAACGAAAGATTAAATTACTGGCGACAAAAGAAGAAAAATAATGAGCCTTGATTTTCCAAAGGAAAATCTTAGAGCGAATTATCCCGCCACCTTCAGGTGGCAGGGACGAGCTTCAGTGCACTATGTTTCTGAAACTGGGGTATCATTAACAGAAAAGGGAGGCCTGGTCGGAGCCTCCCTAAACATGAAGAGCGAAGGATTTTTTCCTTCAAGGTTGTTTTGTTGTCGGCTAATCATACCCGTTATTTCTCAGTCGACAAACTACCTGAACGTCTACAAAGCATTTGTTGTGCCAAAAGCAGCGTAAAAATTATAAATTATTGATATAACTATATAAATAATTGAGAAAGCATTTATGGCCGGTTATTGATAGTTGTTTGTTGAGGCAATAAATGTCGAACCCCCCTTTTTATTTTTATAAATAATCAATAAATACAAATATTTATATTTTATTGCGACGATGGATACAAACTCGACAAAAATGTCGGATATTTTATAATAAGTTGACTTTTTTGTTAAAAAGCTTAAAATAACTCACAAAATCAATTCTAAGGATACCAATGCGTTTTTTCAGAAAGAAAGAATTAATCATTCGACGTAAAGCCAAATACAATGATCCCTTTCTTCAGCCCCTGGCCGTCGCCATTGTCAGCGCCATTCTAGTTATTCTCATCGTTGTTATGGGATTCCTGGAAATCAGACGGAATGAAAAAAATCTGCTGGCTTTCATGGAAGATCAGGCATTGAATACGATTGGCGTTTTGCAACGCATGACCGAGGAAAACTTCAGAAGCATCAATGCTCCCGAACAGCAGAGTTCCGAATCTAAAACCGCCCGTCAGGAAGAGGCTGCTTATTCAAAAAAATGGGTGGCTGAAGCAATTACCAGTCTGGCTTTCAATCTGGATGAAGAATGGAAAAAAGGCAACATCAACAATAATGACCTGTCCCGATTTGCCGAGGACAACAATTTTGCATACGTCGGATTGTTGAATTCAAAAGGCAACGCGGTTTATCAAAGTGGCCATCTGCAGACCAATATACTGGATAAAGATGATCTGACGGAAAAGGGTCGCAAATTATCGACACTGGAATTGATAGAGCTAATAGAACAATCCCGGATAAAACAAAAAAAAGTGCCGGGAGGATTCATCGGCATTACCCGTCGGGATAAGAGCGGCACGGTTGTCATCAGTCTGGATAAAAAAGGAATCATTTACTGGAGTTTGAAGGTTGCCGGCGAAAAGGGAATGAACAAAATCGGCGAGGGCCACGGCATCATCTATATGCAAATCATCAATAATCAAAATAAACTTTTAAGCAGTGTCGGCTCTAAAGCACCCAATCTAAGGAATAATAACTTAATATTTAAAGATATTCTGTCCGGTAAAATTAAAGTTGCCAGTTCTAAAGTCAACGATGATAAAAATCAGATTCTTGACTTTGCCGCGCCGCTGTTTCTGGACAAAAAAATAGTCGGCATTGTGAGAATCGGATTGGATCGCAGTTCCATGGATAAAATTATTACCGAGAGCCGGCAGAATATCTTTCTTTTCTCACTTTTTATTGTTGTCATCGCTTTATTATCCATGTGGCTGTTGTATCATGACCAGAACCGTCACATGGCCGGTGTTGTGGAAATGGAACGCCAGCTGGAAAAAGCGGAAAGATTATCCTCTCTGGGACAACTGGCGGCAGGCGTCGCCCATGAAATCCGTAATCCGTTAAACGCCATAAGCATTGCCGCTCAAAGGCTCAACCGGGACTTTGCTCCTTCCGATACGAAAAAAGCGGAAGACTTTAATAATCTCTCCGGCATTATCAAGGATGAAATCAAACGTCTCAACGGCATTATTGAAGAGTTCCTTACGTTTTCCAAAAGTCGCCGGCTGGATTTTCATAAATTTTCCGTCACAGAGCTTTTGCAAAAAATTGTTAATCTCATGAAGGAAGAAGCTTCCTCAAAAGGAATTACGATTGAAACAAACTGGAAACAGAAACCCGCTCAAATTCCCATGGATGTCAATAAACTTCAACAGGCTTTTATCAATTTGATCAAAAACGCGATGGAATCCATCACAGAAGAAAAAGGAAAGGTTTTGATTACTGTTGACAAAGAAGGTCAAAATTACATTGTTGTCAAGATAGCGGATACGGGTTGCGGCATGACGGAAGAAGAAATCAACAAGATTTTCAATCCTGAATATACAACGAAAGAAAAGGGTGTCGGTTTGGGCATACCACTGGCCTTTGAAATTATCCGCGGGCACGGGGGAGACATACAGGTCACCAGCCGGAAGGACAAAGGAACAACTTTTGATGTTATTTTACCACGGGAAAGATTCAACGAGATATCTTAAAAAAATAAAGGATTTCAATCCATGCAGAAACTGAGTATTCTGATTGTTGACGACGAAAAATCTCAACGAGAGCTCCTGAGTGATTTTCTTCGTTCCGAAGGCCATTCAGTAACAGAAGCTGACAATGGTGAAAAAGCGATCAAAACCGTCTTAAGCGGGCATTTTGATTTAATTCTTCTGGACTACAAAATGCCCGGGATGAGTGGACTGGAAGTTCTCAAGGAAGTAAAACAAATCAATCCGGAAATAGACGTGGTGATCATCACCGCTTATGGAACCGTGGAAACAGCCGTTGAAGCCCTGAAAGCCGGCGCTATTGATTACCTGACCAAACCGATCGTGGAACTGGATGAGTTAATCATTCTCGTGAACAGAATAGCGGAACGAAGACAGCTCATTCAGGAAAACAAGCTTCTCAAAGAGGATTTGAATAAGCGTGGCGTCACCGCGGATAAAATAATTTACAAAAGTCAGCGCATGGCAGAAATTATCAATCTGGCCGGACGAGTTGCCGCCAGCAAAGCATCCGTGCTGATTCAGGGAGAGAGTGGGACGGGCAAGGAATTGCTGGCGCGGCTGATTCATCAATTGAGTCCCCGTGCCGACAAACCTATCGTCATTGTTAATTGTGTTGCCCTGCATGAAAACCTCCTGGAAAGCGAATTGTTCGGTCATGAAAGAGGAGCTTTTACCGGAGCGTCCGCCCGACGGATCGGCCGGTTTGAAGAAGCCGACGGCGGCACAATCTTTCTTGATGAAATCGGAGAGCTCAGTCCTTCCATTCAGGTCAAACTTTTACGTTTCCTGCAGGAACGGGAATTTCAACGTCTCGGCAGCAATGTTAATTTGCGCGTTGATGTCCGGTTTATCAGCGCCACGAATCGTGATCTGGACATACAGGTTGCCGAAGGAAATTTTCGCGATGATTTGTTTTACCGGTTAAAAGTCGTTACCATATCTTTGCCGCCGCTGAGAGATAGAAAAGAAGACATACCGGTTTTGATTGACTATTTTGTGGATAAATTCGCCAAAGAAAACGGGAAAAATGTTAAAGGTTTTACGGCTGAAGCCAGAGACTTGCTTTTGAAATACGACTATCCGGGCAATATCCGCGAACTGGAAAATATCATGGAACGGGCTGTCGTAATTGCCCGGGAGGAATACATCACCACCAACGACCTGCCGTTCAAAGCAGATTTCCTGGCAGAAGATTCAGAAAAAAAACCTTTCAGTGCTTTAAAGGAATCATTGGATGAACTCGAAAAGAAGCTCATCATCGACGCGATGGACAAGGCACAGGATAATCAAACCAAAGCCGCCGGCATTTTGGGAATATCAGAACGGATGCTGCGCTATAAGCTGAAGAAATACGATCTAAAAAATTAAGAGGTCTGTGGGATGGTGGTGTGATTTCTTTTTGTGTTCATGCGAGCATTAAAACATTTAACCAGAATGTAGAAAAGAGTGGAGTATGTCATGCGCGTTATCATCATTGGAGCTGGTGAAGTCGGATACCACATCGCTCAAAAGCTGTCCGACGAGAAAAAGGATGTTGTTTTAATCGAAAGGGATCCGGGAAAGGTCCGGCGGATTAACGAAAATCTTGACGTTCAGGTATTTCAAGGATCCGGGACAAGTCCCAAAACACTCCGTTTAGCCGGTATCCAGGATGCGAAACTTCTGGTAGCAGCAACCGACATTGACGAAGTCAATTTGCTCGCCTGTCTTTTAGCCAGAAGCCTTAATCAGCACACCGTCAAAATCGCCCGAGTCAGAAGCCAGGAATATATTCAGGAAAAATCTTTATTCAGTAAAGATATTCTCGGCGTTGATCTGATTATCAACACCCAGAGCATGATGGTGAATACCATTCTCGGCCTGATTGATGTGCCGGGAGCGTCGGAGGTGATTGATTTCCTGGGAGGCGAGATTAAGCTGGTAAGTTTTTTGATATTAAACGACTCACCTCTTGCGGGGAAAAAACTCAGTGACTTTAACATGCATAAAGAAGAACTGCTTATCGGTGCGATAGTCCGCGGCCACAAGATTCTCATTCCCAGCGGTAATGATATCATTCACCCTCTGGACCTCGTTTATTTGGTCATCAAAAAATCGGAGATTACTCAAACTCTAAAACGCCTCAATATGAAAGCAAAAGTGACTAAAAACATCATTATTGTCGGCGCCGGGGGAACAGGGATGGCCGTCGCAAAAGCTCTGGATAAACCTTATTTGAACGTAAAAATCATTGATAATGACGGAAGGAAATGCAAAGACGCCAATCTGCAGTTGAAGCATATTACAGTTATTAAAGGTGATGGCGCTGACCGCGATCTTCTCCGCGAAGAAAATATCGGAGACATGGATATGCTGATTGCCGTTACCGGAGATGAAGAAAGTAATGTTCTGATATCATTGCTAGCCAAGGAACTCGGAACCAAACGCACCATTACCCGCGTCAGCAAGATGAGCTACATGCATATTGTTTCGGCCATCGGCCTGGACACGGTTATCAATCCCCGGATGTCTGCCGTGAGGGCGGTCCTCCAATATCTGCGCAAGGGGAAAATTATTTCCGTGGCGCCTCTCAGGGAAGAACAAGCCGAAGCCATCGAAGCGGAAGCCCTGGAAACGTCAGATATCGTCAACACCCCTCTGTCCAAAGTTGACTTCCCTCCGGGGGTTATCGTAGGTGCCATTGTGCGGGGAGATGAAATTATCATTCCCAGGGGCAGTACCGTTGTTCTTCCTCATGATCATCTGATTATTTTTGCCATGCAACAAGTTATCAACAAACTGGAAGGGCTTCTCACGGTCAAACTGGAGTATTTTTGATGAATTTTCGCCTTATTTTTTACCTGGTGGCTGTTGTGGTTATCTATCTTGGATTATCCATGAGCCTGCCTCTTTTTGTTTCGCTTTATTATAATGATGGCAGCGCTCTGGCCATTGTTATTTCCATGCTTGTCACTTGTGGCCTTGGTGGCATAGTATTTTTTATGACCCGCGGCCATCATGATTATTATCTGAACCATCGGAGTGGCATGGCCATCGTCACCCTGGGATGGATCGCTGCCGGACTGACCGCGACGCTGCCGTATCTTATTTCCGGAGCGATTCCAAATTTTACACAGGCCTATTTTGAATCCATGTCCGGATTTACAACGACGGGCGCCAGCATTCTGAAGAATATCGAGGCGCTTCCTCCAGCCATGCTTCTGTGGCGGGCTCAGACCCAGTGGCTTGGAGGTATGGGCATCATCGTTCTGTCTATTGCCATTCTTCCTTTCCTTGGTATCGGAGGCATGCAGCTTTATAAGGCAGAAACTCCGAGTCCTGTGGTTGATAAATTGACGCCTCGAATATCCAGCACGGCGAAAGTTTTGTGGAAAATTTACGTGATCATGACGATGACACAAATCATCCTCCTTCTTTTTGGCGGCATGTCTCTTTATGATTCCATCTGTCACAGCTTTACCACGATGCCTACGGGGGGCTTCTCAACAAAAAACGCCAGCGTCGGACATTATCAGAGCATCTATATTGATTTTATCATTATGATGTTCATGTTTTTGGCGGGAATCAATTTTTCACTTCATTACAAATTGATTAATGGTCATCCCCGACAGTTTTTTCGTGACCCGGAGCTTCGTGTCTATTTCGGTATCACCGGTATATTTATTCTGCTTGTCTTCCTGGATGTTTACGGAACCATCTATCCCCGGCTTCTTGATGCTTTCCGTTATGCTTCTTTCCAGGTTGTTTCGATTATCACAACGACCGGATTTGCCACAGCGGACTATGAAAAATGGCCCGACTTTTCACAGCTCGTTCTCTTTTTCTGCATGTTTTTGGGCAGCATGGCCGGGTCAACCGGGGGAGGCATCAAGATTATGCGGC
>Ga0208196_1002769_pt1 | contig 15676 bp, 13 predicted proteins | sample AD_JPNNA7_MetaG_FD_184443 | JGI IMG/M metagenome (GOLD analysis project Ga0208196, IMG submission 184443) | Active sludge microbial communities of municipal wastewater-treating anaerobic digesters from Japan - AD_JPNNA7_MetaG (SPAdes) (version 2) | ecosystem: Engineered > Bioreactor > Anaerobic...
TCTCGTTGAGATCGGCACGGCCATTAAAGGCTTCAACTGTCTGTCCATCTTTTTTCAAATATCCGTCATATTCAATTCCAGCGCTGGAAGCAACCCAGCCGCTCAACACAAAAGGCACATCGCCGTCCGCAGCGATCCACACACCGTTATAACGCCGCGCCAAGTGCAAATGCGTACCCGTGGTGTAACCGCCTTCGCAAGAAGGATACCCAATAGGGTCATCGCGATGCAAATAGGTTCCAACTTGAATGTCCTCGTTCTTATCCAAATGCAAGTAAAGCAGCGACCAGCCGGTCTGCTCTATGCCATCACCATCCAGATCTTGAACGAGCAGCCCGTCCCCAACCCGCACAACCTGCCCATCAGCAGCGGCAACAACCACACTTTGGCTCTCATAGCAGCCATATTCTTCGCCAGCAGGGGCAAAGTCAATCCCCGCCCAAGCCGAACCCGTGCCCCAGCCGGCATGCGGACCACCTGTAAAGTACCAAATCTCCCCCGGCTTGAATGGCAGGACAAGTTCTGGCTGCACCAAGTCATCAGGAACAAGCGGCTCAATGGCAAAAGCAAAGGGGAAACCAAATAAACGCAGGTAGGTGGCATACAGCCCATTTTCCGAAACGGCTTGCTTCCAGTCATCCTTGCCCAGCAGTAGCCCCAACATGTATTGCACGCCAGCTGTGCCCCCATTGATGGTTGGGGCAATGCGTAGCACCGTGCCATCGGCAAGAGTCCAAACTGCCACTTCCGCTTGGCTCCAAAGTGTGTATCCACGGGTCATTTCGTTGGCTGCCCAACTGAGCTGCTTATAAAGACCCTTGCGGTCGGCGTCCTGTAATCCTAATGGGTAATCTTCTTTGATATTGGTATTCCCCGCTCCCGTCAGCCAGCCGTTGCGATATTCCAGCACCGCCAGAAGCAAGCGCGGGTTGACCGAGAAATCCTCAGCGACTTTCTGCACGATTTCCGCGCCTGAAAGTTTTGTTCCATCTTCCAACTCCTCATGGTAGCCAGCGAGTTTGCCACCAAACTGGGCAACGATAGCTTGGGTCTCAAAGCCGATGGCTGAGGGGGAGTAAAAAAGTTCTGCATCAGGGATAATCTTGAAATCCGGCGCCAGTTCATTGGCGCTGGCTGGCGGGATGATCAGCGTTTGCTCTGGTTCAATCAGATTGGGGTCTGTAATTTCGGGGTTGGCTTCCAAAATCTGCGCCACAGAAACCTGATGCAAGAGCGCAATCCTAGCCAGTGAATCCCCAGCCTGGACGATATATTCTGTTTCTTCTGAGCGCAGTGTGGGCAGGGCAGCCGGCTGATTAGGAGTGGGAGTTGGACCGGTTGGGGCTGGTGTAATCGTCGCTAAAGGTGTCGGGCTTGGCGGGACCGGTGTAGCCGAAGCATCAGCAGGCAAGCTCGCGGTTACGGAGCCTTGGGGCACTTTCCAGGGGTCATAATTAGGCATAGGCTGGTAGCAGCCAGCCAAGCTGAGGACAAGCAGGCTTCCGATTAAAAGAAGCCAAAGACTTTGATTCCGAATGGGTATGGGAAGTGCCCGCTTGAGAGTCTTGAGGTGCAGTTTCATCAAGAGTAATGATGCAATTTCTGTGCCACCAACTTAGCGCTCAAAAAATGCAAAGTCTTTACAAGACTGGATTAATAAATTGCTGCTGGGCTAAAAGATATTCACGAAGTGCCCAGTTACTCCCCCAAGAAAAGCGCTTTCCAGATCTCAAAGTTGGAAAGGGGTTTTTCTTGCACCAGCGGCGCGGGGGTCGGCGTGGGTGTCGGCTTGGAAGGCGGCAGGATAATGATGGGGACATCCCCCTCCTTGATCAGTTTAGCATCTTCGCGCGCCCATTGCTCCACAGCTTTTTCAGAGGTAGCAAAAGCGATTTGAGCCTCCAGGTAGACCTTGGTCTGCTCCAGCTCAGCCATCCGCGTGGTCATCGCCTCGGCTTGCTGCTCCAGCTCCAATGCCCTCACCATGCGGTTGTTGAAGTCCATCATCAGCAGAACGAGCAGAATAATGACTACCACAAGGATCACGCGGCGGTCATTCCAATGAAATTGTTTGAGCTTTTCCCACAACGATTGCATAGCATTACTCGATGCAAGTATTATACCAGCGGCTTAGCCGACTGATTTGGCATTAAAAAACGCAGCCTGTTGACTGCGTTTGTGCCGAAGGAGAGATTTGAACTCTCACGGGCGCTTTGCCCACTACGCCCTGAACGTAGCGCGTCTGCCAGTTCCGCCACTTCGGCTTACAACTTTATTTTACCCAAACCTATGCGTTTGTCAATTTTTTTAGGAGAATGGTTTTGCCTGAAGATAATCCTCTGCTTTCCCAAAACAAAATTCCTTCGGCGCAGGGTTTTCTCGGTTATAATTCCACAACTATGGATCTGAAAGAACTCACTGAGCAAATGCAAGTCCTGGTCGCAGCTAAAGGCTGGGATCAACCGGCTTCCTCCAAGCCACAAACCCCGCGTAACCTCGCCATTTCGCTGGTGCTCGAGGCAAGCGAAGTGCTGGAGCTGTTCCAGTGGCAGGACGAAGCCTCTGACCAAGCTGCCCTGGCAGGCGAGCTTGCCGATACGATGCTCTACCTGCTGCAGCTTGCGAGCGTCTCTGGTATCGACTTAGAGCAGGCTGTGCTCTCAAAAATCGCTCAAAACCACCAACGCCAATGGCCAGAGCACCAATTCGGGGAGGCACCGTTATGATCGTAGCGGTTTATGGCTCCGCTGCCCCAAAGCCTGGAAGCCCCCTTTACCAGAACGCACTGGAGTTAGGCAGGCTGCTCGCTCAAGCTGGGCACACCATCATGACGGGCGGCTACAGTGGCACGATGGAGGCTGTCTCTCGCGGCGCCTCGGAAGCCGGAGGCACCACGTTAGGCGTCACTTGTGCTGAGATTGAGCAATACCGTCCTGGCGGAGCTAACCCTTGGGTACAGCAGGAGATACGTACTCAAACTTTACCACAACGCTTAGAGGTGCTCACACGCCAGCCGGATGCCATGATCGCGCTGCCCGGCGGCATTGGCACGCTGTGTGAGATCAGTTTAGCGCTTAACCTGATGGTCATCTCCCCAGCTCCGCCCAAACCCTTCATCTTAATTGGCACTAGTTGGGAAAAGGTCTTTCACCAGTTTTTCACCGTCAATCATGAGATGATTAACGACTTGGATCAAGCGCGGGTCCAATTTGCCCGCGATCCTCTTGAAGCTGTTACTTATTTGCAAAAATCTTTATCTTAGGAAATTCTTATGGATAAAAAGTTACCAACCCGTCAAGAAAATTTCTCTGAATGGTATAACCAGGTGGTTCTGCGTGCCGAGCTAGCCGATTACGCCCCTGTGCGCGGTTGCATGGTTGTGCGCCCCTATGGCTGGACTATCTGGGAGAATATCCAAAAGGCACTCGACGAGCGCTTTAAGGCTACCGGTCACGTGAACGCAGCTTTCCCCTTGCTTATCCCGCAATCTTTTATGTACAAGGAAGCCGAGCACGTGGAGGGCTTTTCGCCTGAGTTAGCTGTGGTAACGCATGGCGGCGGTCAGGAGTTGGAGGAACCGCTCGTGGTGCGACCCACCTCTGAGACCATCATCGGCACGATGTATGCCAAATGGATCCAATCTTATCGCGATTTACCCGTGCTGATCAATCAGTGGGCGAATGTAGTGCGCTGGGAGATGCGCACCAAGCTTTTCCTGCGCACGCTTGAGTTTTATTGGCAAGAAGGGCACACTGCCCACGCCACAGAGCAGGAAGCCATTGAAGAAACCGAGCGCATGTTGGGCATTTACGCCGAGTTTGCACGTAACATGGCTGCCGTACCTGTCATCCCCGGCCAAAAAAGCGAATCGGAGAAGTTTGCCGGCGCGGTTAATACCTATTCCATCGAAGCGATGATGGGCGATACTAAAGCCTTGCAATCTGGCACTTCCCACTTCTTGGGGCAAAACTTCGCCAAAGCCTTCGATATCGAGTTCTTAGATGAAAACAACCAGCTGCAATATTGCTGGACGACTTCCTGGGGGCTCTCCACCCGCTTTATTGGTGCTATCATCATGACACATGGCGATGACCAAGGCTTAATTCTACCTCCCCGTCTTGCCCCGATTCAGGTCGTCATTGTGCCAATTTATCGCTCCGATGAAGAAAAATCCCAGGTGATGGAAGCCGTGCAGAAAGCTGCACAGCAATTAGCAAAATTCAGCGTCAAGATTGACACACGCGAAGAAGTAACCCCCGGCTTTAAATTCAACGACTGGGAGCTGAAAGGCGTGCCCGTGCGCATGGAAATTGGGCCCAAAGATGTGCAAAAAGGTACCGTGGCGGTAAGCCGCAGAGATATCCCCGGGAAAGCCGGTAAAAGCTTCTTGCCTATGCAAAACTTGGAGCAATCCATCGGAGAGCTTTTGGATGCAATCCATGAAAATATGCTCGCTCGGGCAACCCAATTTCGTGATAGCCACATCTTCGAAGCGCAGGATTACGATAGCTTCAAACAGATCGTTGCGGATCAGGGCTGGGCAGTTGGCTGGTGGAGCGATGATAAAGAAAACGAAGCGCGCATCAAAGAAGAAACTAAGGCAACGCTGCGTATTTATGCCAATGAACCTGATCTAGGTGAAGGCGTTTGCTTCTATAGCGGCAAGAGGACACGTAAACGCGCTTACTTTGCGCGTTCTTACTAAGCTTGCCTGCGAGGTAATTCCAGCCAGTTAGATACGATGGTAGCGATCGATCTTTCCAAATTAGAGCAGCAAATTGGGCTTCTGCGAGAAAGCTACACCGAGCCAGAGCGCTTCTCCAGAGCTCTTCACGCATTGTTAAGCTTTTATCAACGTTATTCTTACCGCCCACACCGGCGAGCGATGCGCAAGACCTTTTTGCCGTCATACAACCTACCCCAACAAGTGCTGCCCCAGATCGAAATCGGCTTGCGAAAGACAGCTCAAGCGCACCCTGAAGAAACCTTGACCTTAGCACAAACTCTCTGGCAAGACCCTTATTTTGAACCTCGAGTGTTAGCTGCTTATCTGCTCGGTCAGCTGCCGGCGCAATACAGCGACCAGCTGAGTGCTTTATTACGCACCTGGCTTGCGCAACCAATTGACCGTGGTGTGCTCGAGATGCTTCTTACCAAAGCAATTACTCCTCTCCAGCAAGCTAATCAATGGAAACCTTTCGTCCTCGAGCTGCTTACCAGCCCAGAAGACCATCTGCGTAATTATGGATTAGCCGCTTTGGCGCATACCCTCGACCAGTTTTCTTTAGAAGAACTACCTGGGCTGCTGAACGAAATAAAACCCCTGATTGAATCCGCAGACGACAAATTTACAGCTAACTTAGCGAAAGTGGTGGAAAACTTAGCCCGGCGCTCCCCGCAAGAGACGGTCTATATCCTCAAGCTTATATTAATCGAGACCCCTGGCAGTGCTATCGAACGGAGGATACGTTCTTATGTGCCGTTCTTTCCGGAGGAGAGCGCGCAAAGCCTCGCAGAGGCGATTAAAAAGCACGCCCGGTTACGTGAGCTTGAATCCCAAGTAGCACCACCCCCCTCAGAGGATGAAACGTCTACTCAAAAGAACTAAGGCTTTAAAAACAGACTGCCCGAGGAAGCCCGGGCAGTTTTTACGCTTAACACCAAGTTTAAAATAAGTGAAACACCGCAATAATAGGTGCAAAGAGCGATGAAACCAAAGACATCACCGTAATAAGCGTGTTGATCGAAGGACCAGCCGTATCCTTGAATGGGTCACCAACGGTATCGCCAACTACCGCGGCTTTATGCGCCTCGGAGCCGGGTCCGCCAAACTTGCCAGATTCAATGTACTTTTTCGCATTATCCCAAAGCCCGCCGGCGTTTGCCATAAATAGCGCAAATATCACGCCAGTAAAGATTGCCCCGCCCAAGAAACCGCCCAGAGCATCCGGACCGAGCACAAAGCCCACCAGCAGCGGCAAGCCAACGGCTAAGAAGGTCGGCAAAACCAACGAGGAAAGCGCGCCTTGCGCGGCTAAACCTACACAGCGGTCGTAATCTGGCGTTTCAGTGCCCGCCAAAATGCCCGGCTTTTCCCGGAATTGCCGGCGGATTTCTTCAATCATATCGAAGGCGTTATGAGTTACCGAGAGCATCAGCAGCGCGCTGAAAATTGGCGGGGCACTGGCACCCAGCAGCACACCTGCAACCACCAGCGGTTCCCGCAAACTAATCGCGATTGCCATGCCATTAGCCTCCACCACCTCGGCATAAGCCGCAAACAGAGCTAACACGGTCAATGCTGCCGCGCTAATAGAGAAGCCTTTGGTGATTGCTTTAGCTGTATTGCCAGCCGAATCAAGCACATCCGCACGGGCAATAACCTCGTGTTCCAGCCCAGCCATTTCAGCGATGCCCCGGGCGTTATCCACAATCGGTCCATATGCATCTGCCGAGACGATCATACCACTGATAGCAAGCATCCCCACTGCCGCCACGCCGATCCCATACACGCCTGGCAATCCGCTGGCTTGGGTGACGTTGAAGGAAATTAGCGTGGCAATAACCACACCCAAAATGGAAGGTAAGATAGAAATTAAACCATAACTGAAGCCAGTAATAATCGTAATGGCTGAACCAGAAGTGGATTCTTTAGCCGTTTGTTGCACGGGTTTGTGTTGGTCATCGGTAAAATAATCGGAGGTAAACCCGATGAGCACGCCTGCCACAATGCCGACAAATGCTGACCAAAAGATTGCCATATTGACATGCCCCAAGAACACTAAAACTAGCAGCATGGCAATGTAAATGATACAGGTGATTATGGTGCCCCGGTTGAGCGCTGCGCCCGGCTTCCCACCTTCGCGCACACGCACAAATTGAATACCCAAAAGTGAAGCAAAAACACCCAACGTGCACAAGATAAGCGGGATAACCGTGTATTGGTACTGCAGCGTTTCCACAAAAGAAGCCCCTAAAAGCATCACAGCCACTGTGCTGGCAACATAACTATCAAAAATATCGGCACCCATGCCAGCGACGTCACCAACATTGTCGCCTACGTTATCTGCGACCACTGCCGGATTGCGGGGGTCATCTTCAGGGATACCAATTTCGACCTTGCCGACTAGGTCAGCGGCAATATCAGCGGTTTTAGTGTAAATCCCGCCGCCGGCTTTAGCTAACAAAGCCAAAGTTGAAGCGCCAAAGCTAAAGCCTAAAACAGCATGTGCCTGTCCAGTCACCAAGAAGATCACGCTCATACCAATCACTGCCAAGCCGACCATCGCTAAGCCCAACACCGAGCCGGCATAAAAGGAAATTTTAAAGGCGCTTTCCAAGCTTTGCTCCGCTGCCGTAGCCGTGCGTACATTGGCTTCCACTGCCACGCGCATGCCCATATAGCCAGCCACAGCTGAGCAGAGTGCGCCAATCACAAAAGAAATTGCCATTTGCATGCCGTTTTTCGGATCAACGACGATGCCCGTCGTGCCGATGTTTTCGAAGTTAAAGCTAAAAATCAGGGCGATGATGACACCGATAATCACAGCAAGAATAGCCAGGGCTGTATACAAACGCCGCAGGTATGTATTCGCCCCACTTCTGATCCACGAGGAAACTTCCTGCGCTTTTTCACTTCCTTTATTTTGACGCATCACCCAGAAGTAAAGATATATCGCAACGCCTATCGATATCACCCCGCCAACAATTCCAATGTAAATCCAAGTTGTGTAATTCATAAGATATCAGACTCCTCTGTTCTATAAATTCATTGAGATGTTTATTACATACTGGCAGACCGGAACCAGCGATAATTTTCGGTGCGTAGAGTGTCCGCGGAAGGCATCGGATAATAGCGTAATTTTTCTGGATTCCCAACGAAAAAGCCGTTCTTGACGCAGCGGTAAGGCACCACAGGCGAATGCGTGCGGTCGACCATCTTAGTGGAAATGAATTTCGTCTTCACTTCTGAGAGGCACTGCCTCAAATGGTCGATATTAGAATAAGGCAGGTTTTCAACCAAGCCCATTTCAGGGTCATTGGCTAATTCTCCTAATTGCAATTCGACAAAAGTAATCGCTGGAACAGTAATCAGTGAGGTTGGGGTTTTGACGATTAATTCATAAAAAGATACAGGATCCAGCCGGCTGACCACCAAGGGTGAAACGGGAACGATCTCCTGATAAAGATGTAAACCCTCGTCTGCTGGTGGGAACTGATCCGAAGATTTCAGCCCAAGCGTTCTACCATCTTGCGTGGTAAGGTAGAGATCCATGAGAGCATCAATTTCGACATGTTCGAGCACACGGTAAACTGAAACATAGATAGAAGCTTTAGGGGAACCATCTTCATGAGGAACGCAGCGCTTTAGTGCTTCTTCGATGCGAAAATAAGGATGCCTAAAAGTTGGATCGACCTCAAAAAACATTGCCTGCCCACGGGACTTCTTAGCTGAACCCACAGCATAGTAAGTTCCAAATTCTTCAGGGTCGAGCATAGAGACAATTAATGCTTCGGGGAGTAGTGAGAGATAGAAATGCGTGGTCATGCTTTCTCCTTCTTATGATGTAAATTGTGTCTCGCAGATAAGCAAGCCAATCTGTTCGCTCTATTGTAACGCCGAATGTTTCGTTTTCGCTAATCTTGGCCTGAATTAAAACAAACAGCCTGAATTTTTTCAGGCTGTAAGTACACTTGCTTAGAAGTGATCCGTAAGATTAGTGGGTCATCAGGTATTGTATGACCTGTTCTTTTTCCTCAGGGGTAAAGGTGACTCCATGATGATCGGAAAGCAGCTCATTCCATTCTTCGTAGGTTTTATCAAAGGAAAGCACCCACTCGAGGGTGTGATGTCCATCGAGCTTTTCTTTGAGCAACTCCTCGATTTCCGTCTCACTCATCTGCGCCGTGCCTTCAGCTGGATAAGTGGTAGAGGTATCACTAGCTACGGATCCAGCTGGATAACTTGATTCTGCACCACCAACCGGGTAAGTCTCATTAGCTTCTGTGGCTTGCCCAATGGAAACCGCTGGGATGTTTATTGCGGTTGTAGAGGTTTCAGTCTCAGCTCCACATGCACTCAGCAGCATTGCCACTGCTAAAAGGATCACCATGCCAAAATTTAGGGGTTTTTTCATCGTACTCGATTCCTTTCGATTATGCTTTCATTTAGCTAATTAAGATTCGTTTGAACCAATCTTACCTCAAGACAATCTTTACTGGTTTAATGTTCGTATATCAGCGGAATTGCCGCCACTTCACGGAAATATTTCGCAGTAATCGACTGAGAGGTCTCTTCTTCCGAGAGGTTAATTTTAGCCCAAAAGTTAGGATGCACTGCTTGCATGTTCTCCGCCATGGCACGGGCTGCCCGCCGCATGGAGAAATGTGCGTTGGGGCTGCAGCGCAAACGTGCCAGATGGAATAACTCGCGCATGTTCAGCCGGCAGAGCACCCGCCGATTGAAAGCATTGGGAACCACATACGCTGCGACTGCAGGGTTCCAAGCAGCTAATTCCTCATAAGCCGCGGCTGCTAAGTTCATAGCTTGGCGGTAGGGCTGCTCAAAACCCGCCTCGCTGATCGCTTTGGGGATGGCATAACCCAAGCGTGTGGAGAGGCACTGCGCAGTTTGGGTCATCATGCGGTGACGCTTGAGCTCAAAATAGGCTCCCTGGTCAATGATTAGGTCGAAATCATACGTGGCGTATTCGAACTCGCGTAAGGGCACATCATAAGGTCCCATTTCTGCAAAGATTTCGTTCACCAGCTTACTTTTTTCAGCTTCTGTCATACTGCGCACCTGATCCAAGCAATCGGCATAGCTTTGACTGCCAAAACGATAAAGCACTGCCGCCAGCACTTGCTCTTCGCCCTCCGGTTCCACCTTGAGCAGCCGGCACCAAGGTTCGGAAAAGTTAGATGCTGCGGGTGTTTCTTTAGTGCTTAATTGCTCTCGTAGATACGTTAATGAAGGGATTGGGTTAGCATACTTCACCAGGGTGGGTACTTCCTGCGTTGCTACGGCTTTGACTTCCGCGCCAATCTCGCGCACCTCTTGCAGCTCTGAGCTAAGCAGCTTGCGGATAGCATATTCTAACGCTCGCGCGTTAATGGTTACGCCCACATTTGCCAGCGAGGCAGCCGGCAGCAAGAAGCGGCACACATCTACCGCTTGGGTACGCGCACGGTTTTCCCAAGATTTTTCGCTTTCCCCTTCTTGACGAGGGGTGTTTATTTGGCTCCAACTGCGCAATGCCAATAAGGCTTCTGCGTAGGTTTCAAAGAGCTTGGAAACAACTTCTCGATAGCGGCTTTCGTAAGGGCTGCCTGCGATTTCGGGCGGTACCACGTAAGCCTCAGGATTCCACTCCTGATAACGCGTCGATTTCTCAGTATAGAAAGCTAAACGGTTGGATTCAATCGTTTCGATTGCTAATCGGGAGACATTTTCGAGAGCTAAGTGTAGAACCGCATGCTCTGCCACACTGGAATGCCCATAACCGACAATCCACTTTTCACTGAATTTGGCGGACTTTTCTGCATCAAGCTCAGCGGCAATCACATCAAAAGGCTCTGGTGAGCGTGAAGTCTTCGCAAAAGTGACAGCTATAGTTTCAGCGCTGAGCTGACTGGGGCTGAGATGGTAGACTCGGCGGGTAAGGTTCATCACTTAACAGCCTCCTGGCAATTATTTTATCCTGCTCGATCTGGTCAATAAGCTCTTGCGCATTCGTAAACTTAATTTCCTCGCGGATAAAATGCGCAAACTCAACAGTTAACTCTTCATGATAAATATTACCAGTAAAATCCAATAGCAGCGTCTCAATGTTAGGCTGCCCGCGTTCTTCAAAGGTGGGGCGCACACCCACACTGGTCACACCTTGATAGCGTTCGCCATTCCAGCGCACATAGGTAGCATAAACGCCATACTTCGGGAGAATCTTCTGTTCCAGTGCTAATTGGTTAGCTGTTGGGAAGCCAAGCTTTGAGCCAAGGCGTTTACCCTCGATAACTTGGCTGCGCACAAAGTAAAGCCGCCCAAGCAGCCGCGCAGCTTGCTCCACATCCCCTTTCTCTAGCGCGGTACGGATACGTGCAGATGAGACTGGTTCCCCATCCAAGTGGAAAGGCGGGAATACTTCAAGATGAATGCCCCGCTCGGCACAAAGCTGCTGAATCACATCCAGGGTTCCACTACGGTTTTTACCTAAGGCAAAGTTTTCTCCTACCACCAAGCCTTGCAGGCTTATCCGGCTGGTTAGCAAATCAAAAAACGCCTCTGCTGAAAGGTCGGCAAACGCTCGATTAAATTCAAGCGTGACGATTACATCCAGACCAGAATGATTAAGTAATTCTTGCTTTTCGCTTTTTGTGGTTAAGTAAAAGGGACCGTCAAATCCTTGAAAAAAGACACGGGGATGAGGCCAGAAGGTAAGCATACCGCTTTGAGCCACTTGTGCCTGAGCTAAAGATCTGAGGTGAGATAGTAATGCCTGGTGCCCGAGATGCAGCCCATCAAAGTTACCGATGGTAATCCATAGCGGTTCCGTGAGCTTTTCTGGCCAATCTTCGTAAAATTTTGTCATCATCCTCTGTCAATATTCAAAAAATAACCCCGCCTAGGTTAAGCCAGCTGAGGTTATTCATTCTTCAGAAGTTAATTTTTATTGGAAAAAGACCTTGCGTGGCTGCCACTCATGCGCCTCGGGGTCATATTCTACCAATGCAACGAGTTCGCCTTCTTCGCTAACGGCTCTGGCAATCGTATCGGTTGGTACATCTTCAACAGCTGGCACGCGGTGTCCATGCCGAACCTGATCGACCTGGTCTAAAGTCAGCTCCACAGTATACCAATCGCCCAGTGCTTCTGCAGCGGGGATGAGAAAACGGTACCAATCGCCATTGACAAAAGCTTCCTGCAAGCGGCGTAAGGACACCGCATCGCGTAAGCTAAAACGCCCATTTTTTGTACGGCGCAAGCCGACCAAGGTAGCACCACACCCCAATTTTTCGCCTAAGTCATGGATTAAGGAGCGCACATAGGTGCCAGATGAGCACTGAATATCAATAATAGCTTCTGGCGATTCCCAATCAAGCAATTCTATGCTATCTACGCGCACCTTGCGTGGCTCCATCTCCACCTCTTCCCCGCGGCGTGCGCGTTCGTAAGCTTTCTCTCCATTGATCTTGATTGCGGAATAGGCCGGCGGAATTTGGTCAAACTCTCCAATGAATGTTTTTAGCGTTTCTTCCAATTCTTCATACGAGATGTTCACCGGAGAGCTCATAAGCACATGGCCATCCATATCATAGGTATCCGTGGTTAAACCTAAACGCAATACCGCCTGATATCGCTTTTCAGAGGCTGAGATAAATTCACTCAAGCGCACCGCTGGGCCAACCAAGACAACCAACACGCCTGAAGCCCGCGGGTCAAGCGTACCGGTGTGCCCGGCTCTGCGAATATGTGTGCCATTGCGCACAATTTGAACAACATCGTGCGAAGTCATTCCCGTGGGTTTATCGATGACTAATACACCAGAGACATTACTCGCCAAATTTGCATTATCTAGCATGAAATCTTCTGACATAAGAACTCACTTTTCGAGAGATTTAATTTACCCTTCGATCTCTTAATAGTTTTTTTGTTTTTGTAAGGACTAATTCAACAACCTTACCCAAACTACCATCGATATCTGCACCAGCTGCAGCAGCGTGACCCCCGCCTCCAAACTCAAACGCAACCTGCGAGACGTCTATGCCCTCTGCTGAACGCCAACTTACTTTCACTCTACCATCTGCCTGCTCGATAAATAATACCACGACAAGGAAATCAGCGGCTGAGCTAAGCAAGTTAATCAAATCTGCATCATCATTTTCCGGATAGGCAGCTTTAATTCTATCATCAAGCGTTAGGGTTGTCCAAAGCAATCCATCTTCATAACGGATATTAATTAGACCCTGCCCCCAATAACGCAACTCAGCAATCGAACGCGAAAGCAGAGTCTTTTGATAGATTGTTGGTAAATCACCACCTTTTTCCATGAGGTCTGCGGCAATGCGCAAAGCGTTCGGGCTCATATTGGTTGTGCGAAAGCCAATAGTATCCCCTAAAATGCCAGTGAGCAGACAAGCAGCAACCTCTTCATCGACTTCAAGCCCCCAAACAGGCAATTTCTCAGCTAAGATCGCAGCTGTTGCCACCGCTTGCGGCTCCACATAGTTGAGGCTGCCAAAGGCTAAATTGGTTTTATGGTGGTCAATAACCAAGTCTGGTGGATTTTGCCCTTGCAAAATTACACCGGTACGCTCCAGATCACTGCAATCCACCACGATCAGCGTGTCATATGGCAGCTCGATCTTACGCTGAACCAACTCTGACCCTGGCAAAAAGCTGTATTTCTCGGGCAGCCCGTCTTGCAAAACCATTTGGACTTTCTTGCCAGCCTGCATGAGGGCTAACCCCATGCCTAACAGCGAGCCAATTGCATCCCCATCCGGGCGGATGTGTGAGACCACCACCACCGAGTGCGCTTGACTGAGTAAAGCGCTAATCTGCTGATCCATTCGCCTCGCCTTCATCGCTTGGGTTTTCTATGGTCTCCTCTTCCGCCTCGTGTTCTTCTCGCAGCAGCGCTAAAAGCGTGTCTATACGGTCTGCCCGCTCCGGGGTCACATCCCAAAAGAAGCGCAGCTTTGGCATAATCCGTAAATCAATCTCATTGGCTAATTCGTATTTTAGGAAGCCAGCCGCATGGTTCAAGGCTTCTAGAACCTCTTTTTCACGCACGCGCCCCTGGGGAGCGGAAACATAGATATTGGCATAATCAAGCTCCCGATCTACCTTGACATCCGTAACGGAGACATCTGCTAACCGTGGATCTTCGATCTTGGTCAACAAGATCACTGAAAGAACCTCTTTAAAGCGGTCATTAATGCGTTTCATTCTTAAAGGTGAGGGCATCTTAACCTCTCATCAATTTTAGATGGCGTTAACCACCAAATTGTTCCATTACAAAACATTCGATGACATCGCCTATTTTAAAGTCGTTAAAATTCTTGATGGCTATCCCAAACTCCATGCCTGCGCGGACTTCCCGCACGTCATCTTTTTCACGCTTCAGCGAAGCAACCTCGCCAGTATGAATGACCTGATCGTTTCGGATGACGCGCACAGAAGCATTCCGCCGAATTTCTCCCTCAATAACCCGGCATCCGGCAACCACGCTGCTTTTAGAAATCTTGAATGTGGCTAAAACTTCTGCTTTGCCAATGACTTTCTCGACCATTTCCGGCTCAAGCAAACCCTTAAGCGCTTTTTCCACATCCTCCAACAATCGATAGATGATGTTGTAAATACGGATGGATACGCCTTCATTTTCTGCTAAGTGGCGTACATCTTGGTCAGCTTCTACGTTGAAGCCTAAGATAATTGCCTCCGAAGCGGCAGCTAACATCACGTCAGATTCCGTAATATTTCCGGTTTCAGCATGCAGCACATTGATGACCATATCTTTTTCTTTTTTGCCTAACTCTTCTAAAGAGTTGACAATTGGCTCTAAAGAGCCATAAACATCCGCCTTTAGGATCAGGCGAAGCTCTTTGGTTTCGCCAGATTTGAAACGCGCAAACAGTTCCTCAAGCGTAGCACGCTTGGCGCTGCGCTTAGCTTCGCGTTGGGCAATGCGTTCGGCAACAATTTGGCGGGCTTCCTTCTCGTTGGAAACCACTTGGAAGAGATCCCCCGCCTCAGGCAGTTGATCTAAACCCATAATTACAACGGGCGTGGAAGGCGGCGCTTCCTTTATGCGTTTGTTACGCTGATCGAACATCGCTTTAATCTTGCCCCAGCTCTCGCCAGCCACAACGACGTCGCCAACCTTTAATGTTCCGTTTTGCACCAAAAGCGTTGCCATTGGACCGGTCGTTTTCTCTAACCTGGCTTCAACCACCGTGCCAATGCACTTTCCCTTGGGATTAGCTTTGATCAACATATTATCCGCTACCAATAAGATCGTTTCCAGCAAGTCATCCAGACCCTGCTTCGTCTTAGCTGAGACCGGTACGACAAAGGTGTCTCCTTCCCATTCATCTGGCTGCAAGCCGATTTCGGCTAATTGCCGCTTGACGCGATCGGGGTTGGCATCTGATTTATCAATTTTATTGAGTGCAACGATAATCGGTACTTTTGCCGCTTTGGCGTGGTTAGCCGCTTCTCGGGTTTGTGGTTGCACTCCGTCGTCAGCTGCCACCACCAACACAACAATATCCGCACCTTGCGCACCACGAGCACGCATAGACGTGAATGCAGCGTGACCGGGTGTATCTAAGAAAGTTATCAACCGACCCTTGTGCGTGACTTGATAGGCGCCGATGTGTTGGGTGATACCACCAGCTTCGCCTTCAGCCACATTGGTATGCCGGATGGCATCCAATAAAGTGGTCTTCCCATGGTCAACATGCCCAAGGATGGTTATTACCGGGGGTCGATTTACCAACTTTGCCGGATCCTCTTCGAGGATTACGCGGCGCCAAAGAGGCACCTCACCAGTCTCTTCTTCCTTGACCTCTTCCTCTTGTTGAACCTGAGGTGTATACCCCAATTCGGTGGCAACGACTGCCGCCGTATCAAAATCAATCTGCTGATTAATGCTCGCCATCACGCCGTTAGACA
>Ga0208196_1002770_pt1 | contig 15674 bp, 17 predicted proteins | sample AD_JPNNA7_MetaG_FD_184443 | JGI IMG/M metagenome (GOLD analysis project Ga0208196, IMG submission 184443) | Active sludge microbial communities of municipal wastewater-treating anaerobic digesters from Japan - AD_JPNNA7_MetaG (SPAdes) (version 2) | ecosystem: Engineered > Bioreactor > Anaerobic...
ATGTAGCAGACCTTAATAGCTGATTTCCTATAATAACATATTCCCCATTTTTAGGCATGGCTTGATATATTCGTAAAATTGTTAATGCAAAAATTTTTCGTTCTTACTTTAAATTCTTCCGAAAATTTAATTTTCTCCTCTTGTGTATAACCCATAAATCATTATTTTTATATTCATTCTGTAATTCTATCATTCATTCCTTCTATCATTCTGTCATTCTTTTACACATCTCTCATCAAATTCATAAAACAATCTTCAATATTTGGACTTATTTTAGTAACTTCCACTTCCGGATAATCTTTTTTAATAATGTTGACAAGCATTTCAGTACTTATGTTTTTATTTTTTGGTATAAAATGAACATACTGACCAAAGGGGTAAACATGTTCACATTCAGCTAATTTTTCCAAGTAATTTAATAAGTTGTAGGTATTTCCCGATTTCAATGCAAACAAAGGCATATTATATTCTTCAATAATTTGTTGCGGTTTCCCTATCTGAAGTATTTTTCCTGATTGTATTAATGCCACGCGGTCGCAGAGGGATGCTTCATCCATGTATGGAGTAGAAACAATAATCGTTATTCCCTCGTTTTTTAGTTTTTGCAACATTTCCCAAAACTCAATACGCGAAACAGCATCTACGCCGGTAGTAGGTTCATCTAGAAACAAAATTTCGGGTTTATGAATCATGGCACATGAGAGTGCCAACTTTTGTTTCATACCTCCCGATAATGCTCCGGCACGTCGGTCTTTAAACGGCTCTATCTGACTGTAAATATCTTTTATTAAATGATAATTTTTTTCGATGGTGGTAGCAAAAATGGTAGCAAAAAATTCGAGGTTTTCTTTTACCGACAAATCCTGATAAAGTGAAAATTTCCCCGGCATATATCCTGCTATTTTTCGAATATGCTTATACTCATTTACCACATCATACCCAAAAACAGTAGCTTTTCCATTATCGGGTTTTAGTAAAGTGGTAAGAATACGAAACAAGGTTGTTTTTCCCGCTCCATCGGGACCAATAATGCCAAACAACTCCCCTTTAGAAACAGTAAAAGATGTTTCTTGCAAAGCTTGCACTTTTGCATACGATTTGGTTATATTACTTACCTCAACTGTATTCATTTTCTTTTTTACTATTCCTTTATACTAAAAAGTTTAGAATTTAACTTCGCCCGGCATTCCTATTTTTAAGGTACCATCGTTTTTAACTTTAACTTTTACTGCATATACCAAGTTAACCCGTTCTTCTTTTGTTTGAATTATTTTAGGCGTAAATTCAGCTGTTGATGAAATCCACGTTACTACGCCTTCGTATTCTTTAAGCTCGCTTTCGTTTTTATCGGCCAATACGTTTACTTTTTGTTCTAATTTAATATTTGGAAGCTGAGCTCCGCTAACATAAGCCCGTAAAAAAATATCATTTAAATCGGCTATTTTATACAATGCTTTTCCCTGATTTACAATCTCGTTGGCTTCGGAATATTTTGTTAAAACCGTGCCGCTTACCGGATTCACTACATAAGAACGATTTATTTGATCGGTAAGTTGAGCTATTTGCTTATCGTATGCTTCTAATTCGTTAATTACAGGCGCATTCTGTGTTTCAATAGTTGAAATTTGTTTTTCATAAACCGCCAATAATCCGTTTATGTTATCGAGTTGTTGTTGAGTAGCAGCGCCATCTTTAAATAATTTCTCGAGTCTGTTTTTTTCCACCAACGACGTTTTTATTTGTTCTTCAATTACTTTTACTTGTGCTAAAATATAATTGGCTTTATTAGATGCTGCTTTTTGTTGAGCAAGCAATGCTTCCCGTTTTAAAGAAAGTTGAACCGTATCTACTAAAGCAATGGTATCGCCCGCATTTAATACTTGCCCTTCTTCTATTTTTATCCATTGTATTTTACCTGCACTTTCCGATGAAATAGTTGTTTCGGTTGCTTCGAATGTGCCAAAGGCATCGGACCCGTTTTTGTTGTTTTTACACGATGCCAATAAAACTATCACCACTAAAAATAATATGTTCGATTTCATATTTTTGATTTTTTTATTCTGTTAAAACTTTATTTTTCAATACGTAAGATTATTAATAATTCCCTTTCCAGGTTAAATAATCGGTTTTTGATTTAATTAACTGAATGGTATGTGTTTGTAAATTTATTTTGGCTTGCATTAAATTATTCAATTCGGTAATATATTCCGTAGCAGTAATAGTTCCATTTTCTAATTGCGATTCGGCTGTTTTTACAACTTTTTCGCGTAACATAATTATCTCATTATCTGACAATATTAGGTTTTCATTTTTCGAAATATCATTTATATATTTTTCTAAAACTATTTTTAATCCTTGATTAAACGTTTCTTTTTGTGTTTCTAATAATTCTTTTTTAATTTCTATTAATTTTTTATCCTGAGCGGTTTCGTTCCAATCCCATATATTCCAGCTTAATTTAGCTCCCACTAAATAAAAAGAATCGAAGGTATTCGATAACATATTTAATCCTGGGCGACCATATCCCACTTGTCCGAAAGCCACTACTTTAGGCATTCTTTTAGCATCGAGTAATAATTTAGAGACATCCAGTTTTTGTTGTTGTAATTCAATAGCTTTAATTTCGGGGCGAGTATGATCGTAATTAATGGCAGGAACCACCATATCGGGCAGCTTAAGTTTAGCACTATCGGAAATGCTTATATTTAAATAATCTTCGAGCATTTTAAATCCCGATAAAATACTAAAATCTATTTCGGTAATAAGTTGATCCATTTTAATTATTTCTGCTTTTAATACGAGTGCATTACTTTCTAAAACAACGCCATTTTTAACCCCCGACTCTATTCTGGAAAGCTTATTATTAATTTCGCTTTTAGCAACTTTTAATAGTTTTTTATTTTCTTGTAAAGAAATTATTGAAAAATAGATGGTATTTACTTTATCTTTTAATTTGTATAGTTCTGACTCAACTCCTTGTAATTCGGCTTGTATACCGGCTTTCTCCAGTTTTTTTTGTGCCGAAACCACGCCTCCATCGTAAATAAGTTGCGTAACATCGATGGTGGCTTTGTATGAATCTTTGTTAAGCGAAGGAATTTCCATATTTGGTATATGGATAGGCAATTCGGTTGTTTCCGACTGGTAAACTGCTTGTGCGTTTAAAGTTAATTGCGGAAAATATGCTTTAATATGTTCCGAGAAATTTATTTCGCTTGCGGTATTAAGTAAGTCTTTTTGTTTTAATACCGGATAATTTTCTAATGCTTTTTGCTGACAAAAATCGAGCGTTAATGTATCTGTTATTTGAGCAATTAGCGTAAGCGGAAAAGTAAATAACAGAAAAAATATTTTTCTCATGGTATTATTTTTTTATTGAAATAGCATTAATAATAAATTCGGCGACTTCTTTTTTTCTGGATTCCAGAAATTTATTGTATTCGGATGAGTTGTTATTAAAAATAAGTTTTTGAATAATTGGTCTCGCCACAAACGGAAAAATACAAAGTCCTAACAAGTTAACAATAAGATGGCGGGGGTCAATTACACGGTAATTTTCCTGGCTACATTTTTTCTGAAAAACTTGAACCAGTTGTTCCGGTTTTACTCCAAAGCTTCTAAATTTTTCTGCCAGCTGTTCCGGGTTTCTATTTATTTCGTGTAGTATAAACATAGGTAAATGCGGATTATTTAAAAGCATGCGTGTGTACATATCCGAAAATTTCTCGATGATGCGAATAAGCGGTTCTTCCGAACTCACTATTTCGGCCACTTGAGGCATAAACTGTTGAAAAGCTTCTTTAAAAATAGCATCGAATAAATTTTCTTTACTTCGAAAATAGTAATGCACCAATGCTTTGTTAATGCCTGCTTCATCGGCTATTTCCTGCATGCGAGCTCCATCGAAGCCTTTTACTAAAAAAACTTTTTTAGCCGCATCCAATATTATTTTTTCGGTATTTTTATCGCTGTTATTCAAGTCGTTATTTTTAACCATCTAATTTAATTATTTGGTTTAACCATTTGGCAAATATATAAAATTAAATTATAATTAGTCAAGTAAACTTCATTATTTTATTTAAATTCAATATTTTTGTTAAACTCTTTTTAAATTTTAAATTATGAAATGGATAGGAAGAAGACAAAGCGGTAACGTGGAAGACCGAAGAGGAATAAGCGGTAAAAGCATAGCCGGTATTGGAGGTGTTGGAGGAATTATTATAGCAATTATTTTTGCATTAATGGGAGGCGACACTTCTCAAATTTTTAACGCTTTAGAAAATTCAACCCAAGAACAGGAAACAAGTCAATCGGAAACTCGTTACGATTCGCTTGCCCAATTTACAGCGGTGGTACTAGCTGATACCGAAGATGTGTGGGACAGTTTATTTACCGGAATGGGAAAAACCTATGTTAAGCCGAAGCTGGTACTTTTTACCAATTCGGTAGAATCGGCATGTGGAAATGCTTCCTCGTCGGTAGGTCCATTTTATTGTTCCGGCGATTCGAAAGTATATATTGATTTAGCCTTTTTAGAAGAGCTGCAAGGGAAGATAGAAGCAGAAGGCGATTTTGCACAGGCCTATATTATTGCTCACGAGGTAGGACATCACGTACAAAACTTACTTGGAATATTAGATAAAGTACATGCTAAAAAAAGTTCATTAAGCGAAAGCGAATATAACGACTTATCGGTAAGGTTAGAACTACAAGCCGATTTCCTATCGGGAGTATGGGCACATTATGCACAAAAGATGAAATCTATTTTAGAAGCCGGCGATATAGAAGAAGCCATGAATGCCTCGGCAGCAGTGGGAGACGACAAGATACAGATAAAAAGTCAGGGATATGTAGTTCCCGATGCTTTTACCCATGGCACCTCTAAACAACGTACTAAATGGTTTATGTTAGGCTTTAACTCCGGCGATTTAGCGAAGGGAGATACTTTTGGAGCTACTGTACTGTAAAAATAAAGTTAAACTAATTAAATCTACTTATAATAAACGTGAGGAGTATTTATTTAGAATAAAAATACATTATTTCAAACAAATACAAACTTCGAACTCGAATTGAATAAGCTGGAATATATTTTAACTCATTCATACAAAACGGATATGATATCCTACCTGAAATCTCATCCTGATGATTTTGAAGAAATTATTAGATTAGCCATTGCAGATAAACAACCCTATTCCTTGAGAGCGGCATGGTTGTTGTGGAGTTGCATGGATAAAAATGACCAACGAATACATAAGTACATAAAAAAATAATAGATACGTTACCGGATAAACCTGATAACCAGCTCAGAGAACTATTGATAATTCTACAACGAATGAACTTAGGTGATGAATACGAAGGAAAACTGTTCGATATTTGTGCGAAAATTTGGGAAAAGGTAGAAAAGCAAGCATCTGTAAGATATAATGCTTTTAAATTGATGATTAAGATTATAAAAAAACATCCCGATTTATCAAAAGAGATTATATTCCTAACAGAATCTCATTATACAGATTCTTTGTCTGATACGGTTAAAAAATCTATTTCTAAAATGATAGTTGGAATAAAATAATGAAAGATGTTAGATTGAAAAATATATAAACAAAAAAACGTTTACTAAAAAAAATAAAGATGAAAAAAGTAAGAATTTTATGTTCCATTTTATTAATTGGAATTATTAGTATGTTCGGCTTTAACAGCTGTAAAAAATGCAAAGATGAAGATCCATCTGCCAGAATAATGAATAATGGAACACAAAAAGCAAGTGTTCAAATAAAAACATCGGGTGGTAGCACGGTTAATATAAATAATGTTGACCCCGGCACCTCTTCACCTAGTAGTAGTTATGCTCCCGGCGAAGTTGTATTTACCATAACCGTAGCTAATATTGAATATATTGAAACAGTAGTCATGTTAGACTGTTACGATTACGATATTGCGATCGATGCAAATAATAATATTACAACCACTGCCATCGACAGAAATTAATATTATAAGAGCAAACAGAAATCGTATTTAATTATTTTAATTTTGCGAAAAGCATAGATGTTGAATTAACAGGAGTAATCGTATTTCTCTTAGCACTAGGCTATTAATAAATATTTTTTTTATTTATGTTTATCGGTCATTATGGATTAGGATACATAGTAAAGAAAAAAGTTCCAGAACTCCCATTATGGTTGTTATTTACTTCGGTACAGTTGTTGGATTTAATTGCTTTTACATTTGTTTTGTTGGGGATTGAAAAAGCATCTTATCTTTCAAACAATAATCCTTTTTTTAGAAACCAATTGGATTTACCTTTTTCCCATTCATTATTAGGTGCTATTATAGTTTCATTAATTGTGTTTATTCTATTTTGGATTCAGAATAAAAAAAGATGGGCATGGATTTTAGGTTTATGTGTGTTATCTCATTGGTTTATTGATTTAATTGTTCACACAAATGATTTGCCGATATTATTTGGGACATATAAAGTAGGATTTGGTTTATGGAGCTTCCCCTACCTAACATATTCAATAGAGATACTTTTTGTTTTAATTGCTTGGCTGTTGATAAAGGAAAGAAATATTTTTTCGTATGTCATCTTATTTTTAATGATAGCCAGTTTCTCGGGAATGACTTTTAATAATGAGCCCGAAATAATGAAAAATAATGATTCTTTGCGAACTTCTGTTGTACTGATTTCATATGTTTTATTTATCCTTCTTGCCTATTTATATGATAGAAAGATGAAAAAAACTTGGCTTAACGCATGAATAATAACTAAGTCAATTTAATACTTAAATAATTCACCTATTTTCGAGCTTTGTCATAAAATAAGATTGTTCTGAACCCCCGCAATAATCTTTCACTTAAAAGTTCAATCCATTCAATGCTTTTGCTATCTATAAGCTAGAATTATTAAAAAATCAAAATTATTAAGAAACCCAAAATTATCTAGGATTTTCGTTCTTTTACCAATTGCCATTATTTCATTAATTAGGAATAATTATCTAACTAAAAAGGATAGTAAAGCCGAAAATCAAATTTCTAAGAAATTTATGCAAAAATATGGTATTCTAATCAATAAATTATCTGTGAGTTAGGGATGAGTTAGATAGATTGTAAATATACTCTCAGTTAGAATTCGACACGCAAGGCTTTTTCTTATTTACTTTTTGTCTTGATACAAAAAGTAACAAAAAGATCAAGGCTGTCAGAAAATTTATTCAAAACTACGGTTCTGTTTTCTCCCCGAAACCGAAACTCTTCATTTCAGAAAAATTGAATTCTTATATTGCGTTTTCTTAGCACAAGCCCATCTGCACAAATCAGAACCTTGTTTTGTATCAAAATTTCCTGAATGCCATTCTTCACTTTGAGTAAAAAACATGGTATTCTAATCTATTATTTTTCTGTTAGTTAGGAATGAGTTAGATAGATTGTCAATTTAAAATAGTCCAACGAATATTTTAAATTTTACAATTGTAATGCCGATGACATAGATGCTTTCGGTATAAAACGATTGCACCATCGTACCTACTTTTCCTCTAAGAGTAATATTGTTCGTTTTACATGAATGAAAGAATGATAATCACTTAAGAAAACAAACTAACGCTAAAGTTAAAAATTCGAAAAATATAATTACTTTAGTTTCGTATTATGGAAGCTTAACCTCAAGCATATAATACCAATTCGTTTAAGTATAAATAGCAAAATATGGAACATCCATTAATTGAAGAAAAAACGTTCGATAAAATTGACTTTAACAATAAACCTTTAACAAAAGGGGAATACGAAAACTGTCGTTTTCTTAATTGCGATTTTTCGAATGTAAGCCTCTCTGATTATAAATTTGTCGATTGTACGTTTTCAGTCTGTAATTTAAGTTTAGTTAAACTAAGCAATACCGCATTTAGAAATATTGTTTTTACCGATTGTAAAATGCTGGGGCTTCATTTCGATAGTTGTAACCCATTCGGACTATCTATTCGTTTCGAAAACTGTATTATTAATCATTCTTCCTTTTATAAAACAAAAATTAAAAAAACTGTTTTTAAAAATTGTCAATTACAAGAAGTCGACTTTACGGAATGCGACTTAACCGACTCCTTGTTTGATAATTGCGACTTAACAAGAGCCGCCTTCGACCATACTATTTTAGAAAAATCTGATTTCTCTACTTCTTACAATTATTCTATCGACCCAGAAATTAACCGAATAAAAAAAGCAAAATTTTCTATTTACCGACTCTCCGGACTTTTAGAAAAGTATGATTTGCGTTTTGAAAAAGAATAAAACAGCGTCTTTCTATGAAAAAAACGAATATAATTATTCTATTGGTATTTTTTGTTTTGAAAATAAATGCTCAAAGAGTTTATACAATAAGAGATAGCATAACAAAAGAAGTTATTCCATATGCAACTATTTTTTTTGTTCATTCAAATGGAGGTGGATTATATTCTGATGAAAAAGGAATGGTTGAAATTCCTGATACTATACAACAAATTAAAATAAGCCATTTATCATTTAATGATAAAAATATTTTTTGTAATAAAATTTTGAATAAAGAAATTCTTTTGACTCAAAGAAAACAATTATTAAAAGAAGTAATTATTAAAAATATAAAATATAAAAAAAAGAATATAGGATTTAATAATTCTAAGACAATTGCTAATTCTGATTTTGGAGGAGCTTCGGGCTTTTTAATAGCAGTTTATATTCCATACAACAATAATTGGAAAGAAACTCCAATAATAACAGAAATAAATAATAAATTTAAAAAAAATCTTTTCATAAAAGAATCCTATAAGTCAATATTACGTTTTGATTTACAATTACCAGGTAAGATAACAGGCGCACCAGATGGTATTTCTTTATTAAATACAGATTTAACATATAAAACAACTAAATTTAAAAGTAATTTAAGTATTCCGCTTCCTTTATCTATTAATTTTCCTAAAGAAGGTGTTTTTATTGTAATGGAATGGATAAGCGATGATGCTTCTATTAAATGGTTAAATCCATCCATTGCACTAACAAATGTGGAAACTACAAGTTATACTTGGATAAAACGAAAATTTAAAGGAGAAGAGTGGAGAAATATATTAAATGATCCTGGTTTGTTAAGATTTAAAGAAACAATATATAAAGGTAAAACAATTAACTTGTGTTTAGGTTTAACAATCATAGAATAGTTAATTTTATCTGGCATAAAAACCATATTTTTTTATATAAATCGGACTAAAATAAAAAAGAAAACTAGAATGAATTTTTTGAAAAAAATTTGTTTTTTGAAAAAAATATTTACCTTTGTCGACTCACTCTATATACAATAGGTTTAAAATTAAAAAATGGGAAAATTATTCGATAAACTAGCTGAAGATGTTCGTTTTCGCGAAGGTTTAAAAGCCTGCATCAACTGCGGAACATGCACTGCAATATGTGCCGCTGCTGAATTTTATAATTACGATCCCCGCAGTATTACCGATACAGTGCAAGGAAAAAACGACGATGAAATTTTGGCCCTTTTAAAAGGGGAACAAATTTGGTATTGTGGCGAATGTATGTCTTGTAAAACCAGATGTCCGCGTGGAAATACACCCGGGCTTATTATCTGTGCTTTACGTTCGCTTTCGCAGGAATTAGGCTATTTTACCGAATCTGAAAAAGGAAGACAGCAATTAGCGTTGAAACGAACCGTTGGACAATGGATTTTAGACTATGGATATTGCCTTTATTTAGAAGGCGTTACAACCGATATTCATCCGGAACAAGGCCCCATCTGGGACTGGAAACAAAAAAACTGGAGAAAAGTTTTTGACCGCTTGGGTGCTAATTACAAAGGAGAAGGACCCGGAATTTTGCGTAAAATCCCCGAAGAATCATTGGAAGAACTTCGTAAAATATTTGAAGTTACCGGCGGTAATGAACGCTTTAAAAAGATTGAAGAATTTTCAGCGAAAAAAGCAAAAGAAATGAACATCCCTTTCGATCAAACAAACGAAAACGATTATTTTAAATATATTTATTCGCATAACAGCAATAATCATTGCAATAAAGAATAACTTACTATGAAAACCGAAGGAAAACATGCCATCTGGAAAGATTATCAAAAAGATATTGCCGATGACCGCTATTTTTATGTAAGAAGTTGTGTTCGACAGAATTTTTTTCCCGGCGCCGAACAAACGTTTCTTAGAATTATGCGCGACGTACTAGGAAAGGATGTTTACGAACACCCTTGTCATACCACCTGTACCGGTATTGGATATCATTCCGATGTAGTCCCTTTCGATACTGCAATGACTGTAGTTGCACGTCAGTTTGCTCTTATGACCGAATCGGGATACGAAAATCTGGTACCTTCGTGTATTACTTCTTTTGGACTTTATACCGAAATATTAGAAACCTGGCATCATTTTCCAGAAACAGAAGCAAAAGTTAGAGAATACCTTAAAAAAGCCACCGGACGCGAATTTAAGATTCCTAAAAATTTAGCCCATGCCAGCGATGTTATCTATAAATTTAGAAAAGAAATAGCACAAAAAGCAAAATATAAATTAATTAACAAAAATACAGGCGAACCATTAAAAGTAGTAGAACATATCGGATGTCATTATGCCAAAATGTTTCCACATGTGGGAGTAGGTGGAGCTGAATATCCCTATGTTTTGGTAGGAATGGTAGAAGATTGGGGTGGAGAAATTGTTGATTATCCGGAACGCCGTCATTGTTGTGGTTTTGGTTTCAGGCAATACCTAGTTCAGGCAAACAGAGGTTATTCTGTTGCTTGCTCTCATAAGAAATTTGAATCTATGCAGCCTTATAAACCGGATATGATTATTACTAATTGTCCGGGATGCCCTATGTTTCTTGATAAATGGCAATATACCATTGCCGAAATGGAAGGAAAAACATATGGAAAAGATGGACACGGAATTCCAGTATTTACCTTCGAAGAAGTAGCCGGAATGGTTTTAGGATACGATCCTTGGGATATTGGTTTACAGGTACATCAAGTATCGTGCGAACCAATACTTGATAAAATGGGTATTCCATACGATCCTACTAAAAAATTTGCCGATAAGAGCGGACAATTTTTAGGAGCCCCAGAAAAACCAAGTGTGCTAAAAATTTGATATTTTTACCTCATGAATAAAAAAAGAATTATTGTAATTGGTGGCGGTATTGCCGGTATGGAAGCCGCTACTAACTTATCTGCCATGGGTTATCAAGTAACCCTTTTAGAAAAAGAGAACGAACTGGGCGGACATCTATTAGGTTGGGAAAAACTTTTTCCTACTATGCGACTAGGTAAAGATGTAATAGAATTTCTGAATAAAGGAATTGGGTTAACCCATATTCAAATTATTAAAAATGCCGATATTATTGATGCTCGTAAAAATGATTCTATATTTTCCGTTAAACTATCCGACGGCAGATCGTTTGAAAGCGACGCCATTATTGTAGCTACCGGTTACGATTTATTTGATGCTCGTAAAAAAGAAGAATACGGCTATGGAATATACGATAATGTAATTACTTCTGCCGAACTGGAAGAATTGTTTTTATCGGGAAAACCTATTGTTAACGCACTCGGAAAAACACCTAAAAAAATTGGGTTTGTTCATTGTGTAGGTTCGCGCGATGAAAAAGTCGGAAATGTATATTGTTCTAAAGTTTGCTGCGTAACTGCCGTTAAACAATCTATCGAAATTAAAGAAAAAATTCCCGATGCCGAAGTCTTTTGTTTTTATATGGACTTACGTATGTTCGGTATGCATTTTGAAACCTTATATAAACAAGCACAAGAAAAACATGCTGTTAATTTTATTCGCGGTCGTTTATCGGAAGCCTGCGAAAACATAGATGGTTCTATCTTAGTAAAGGTAGAAGATACCTTGGCAGCCCGTCCGTTAAGAATGAGCGTTGATTTACTGGTATTAATGGTGGGAATAACCCCTTCGGAAGGAACCAAAAAAATAGGAGCTATGCTAGGATTAAATTTTGGTCCGAACGGTTTTTATAAATGCATGGATCAACATACCATGACAACTGTTTCTAATGTACCGGGGGTATTTTTTGCCGGCTGTTGTATGGCTCCCAGAACCATTAATAATGTTTTTGCCGATTCGCGTTCGGCTGCATTAATGACCGCTAGTTATCTAGAAAATTATTCCATAGAAAAACGTACTATATAACCATTACTCCTATTATGAAGAATTTTGGATATACATTAAGCGAGGATCGACAGATTAATTACGACAAGAACGATAAAAAAATACTTGCTTATGTTAAAGAACACGAACCTTCCTTTAATATTTGTATTTCTTGTGGAACATGTACTGCTACTTGTAGTGCCGCACAGTTTACTAATTTTAATATCCGCCATTTATATACTTTATTAAAAAGAGGAGAAGTAACAACGCTAAAAAAAGAAATAGCAAAATGTATGTTATGCGGTAAATGTTTGTTGGCTTGCCCTCGTGGAGTAAATACCCGCAATGTTATTATTAAAATTAACCAAGCAATAGAGAAATATTCATTATGAGCTACGATCCTTTTGTTATTCCTTTTTCTGCAGGGGCTATTATATTATTTATTATTCTTATTTATAAATATACTTACTGGATAATTACTTTAAGCAAAGCCGATACATTTAAGCTTCTGAAAGGGCTTTTCAGTATTAAATTCTTTAAAGCCATTAAAGAGATCGTTTTAGAAAGTTTATTTCACCGGAGAATATTTAAAATAAATCCGGTACTTGGTTATATGCACATGAGCTTTGCGTTGGGATGGCTTTTATTAATATTGGGAGGAACGCTAGAAAATAAAATTCATTCGCATAAGCCTTTTAATGCTCCATATGAACCTATCTTTTTTAAATTTTTTAATCACGATATAAATGCATATCCATGGGCAAACGAATTTAAATTTGTAATGGATTTTCTCTTATTATTCGTTTTATCGGGAGTTCTTTTAGCATTTTTTAAACGTATTTATTCTCGTTTATTCGGAATGAAAAAAACAACCCGTTTAAAGTTGGGAGATTGGTTTGCCATGATGAGTTTATGGTTTATTTTCCCCTTACGTTTCTTGGCTGAAAGTTTTACAGCCGGAATGTATGATAATGGTGGTTTTTTAACAGGAAATGCCGGACGGTTTTTTGCTTCTTTTATTCCTTTGCAAGATGTTTCTTATATAGCCTGGTGGGCTTATTCTATTGCATTGGGAACATTTTTTGTAGCGCTCCCCTTTTCTCGCTATATGCACATTTTTACAGAAGTTGTTTTAATCTTTTTAAGAAACTTCGGTATTAAAAATTGTAAAGTTTACAATTCTTTTTCTGCTATTGAAGTAAATGCCTGTTCGCGTTGTGGTATTTGTATTGATAAATGTCAGCTTCTTACCTCCTCGCGTATTACTGATACACAAGGGGTATATTTCCTTCAATCTATTCGAAATAATGAAATTAAAGAAGAAAAAGCATTCGATTGCTTACTTTGCGGAAGATGTCAGGAATATTGTCCCGTAGGTATTAATTTAAATAATATTCGTATTTCGCGTCGTTTCGAATTTGCTACCGGTAATCAGAATTACGATTATATCTCGTCACAAGTTGAAAAAACAGCCCCAGTAATCTATTTTGCAGGGTGCATGACTCATTTAACGCCTTCTATTAAAATAGCGATGGAATCTATTTTAAAAACGGCCGGTATTGATTATTTGTTTTTAGATAAAAACGGAAGTATTTGTTGTGGCCGACCATTAGTTACCGCAGGGGAAATATTAAAAGCACATAAGCTAATAGAAAAAAACACCCAACTAATTAAAGATTCGGGGGCTAAAACTCTTGTAACTTCTTGTCCTATATGTCTTAAAGTATTTAAAGAAGATTATAAACTCCCTATTGAAGTTTTGCATCATAGTCAATATTTGCTTCGCTTAATTAATGAAGGAAAAATACGTGTTCATCATTCTAAAGAAAGTGCTGTTTATCACGATCCGTGCGAATTAGGACGAGGAAATAAGATTTATAAAGAACCCCGTGAACTTTTAAATAAAGTTGTTAATTTACAATCGGTTTCTCAAGAAGCTGAACTCGGTTTATGTTGTGGAAACAGCTTAGGTGGAGTTCAATTAAATACCGTACAACGCGATCTTATTCGGATTGACGCATTGAATGTGTTGCAAAAAAATAACCCTAATTATATTGCAACAGCTTGTCCTTTATGTAAGAAAACTTTTGTTAAAAGCGCCGAAACCGATGTAAAAGATATTGCAGAAATAATTTGGTTATCGATGCAAAATTCAAGAAAACCTAAATTTGTACACGAAATAAAACAACCCAAAGAAGAAGCTGTAATTGAACTATAAACAACTAGTTAATTAGCTGTTAACAGCCACTTTAATCTTTTGACCAACAAACAAAGTACTTTTATTGGTTAAATTATTTAATTTCTTAATTTCTTCTATCGAAGTGCATTTGTATTGATTCGCTATTCTCCACAACGTATCTCCCTTTTGAACAGTATGATAAACATATTTTATATTGACTGTTTTTTCAGTTGTTGTTGTTTTTTCTATCGTTGAATTCGTATTATCCTTTTCAATAGATTTAGAATTGCTCGTATCGGTTTTAGTTGCTAAAACAGTAGGATCTTTAACATATAATTTCTGACCCGGATAAATGGTGGTATTTTTTAAATTATTCCATTTTTGTATTTGAGCAATAGTACAATTATTACGGGAAGCAATAACACCTAATCCATCACCGGCTTTAACAGTATATTTAGTGGTAGTAGTAGAAATTGTTTCTTTGTTTGTGGAGGAATAATTTGCTTTTTTTTGCTGTAATGCTAATAAAGAATCTTTCTTTTTTATTTCTTTTTCTTTTTCCGTCATTGCTTTTTCTTCTTCAATCATAGCCAATGTTTTATAAGAATATATAGCTGTTTCATTGCTCATAAAATCACCGATATATTTCTGAGGAAGACTAAGCGTATATGGTTCTTCGCTACTTGCAGGAATAATGCCCATCTTATAACATGGATTTAAGTACTCAATTTTTTCTTTCGGAATATTTAAGGCTTCCGATATTTGGTCGAATGTAAGTTTTTGTTTCACCATCACGGTATCTACTTCAAAACTCATAAAATCGGGTGCAACAGGGAATATATTGTGTTCTGTAGCATAATTCATAACGTAGGTAACAGCGATAAATGCAGGAACATAGCCTCTAGTTTCTTTGGGTAGATATTTCTTTATTTTCCAGAAATTGGTTTCACCGTTCGATCTTCTTATTGCTTTATTTACATTTCCGGGACCTGAATTGTATGCAGCTAAAACCAGTGCCCAGTCTTTATAAATAGCATATAAATCTATAAAATGCCTACAAGCAGCATCGGTCGATTTAATAGGGTCAAAACGATCATCGGTATATGAAGTTACTTTTAAATCGTATCGTTTACCTGTTGTATAAATAAACTGCCATAATCCATTTGCTCCCGCTCTCGATTTAGCAACCGGATTTAAAGCAGATTCAACAATAGCTAGATATTTTAACTCCATTGGGATTTTATATTTGCTAAGATATTCTTCAAAAAGAGGGAAATAATATTCGGAAAGTCCTATTAAACGACCGGTCATATTTTTCTTTTTTATTGCATATAAATCGATAAATCCCTTCACAT
>Ga0208196_1002775_pt1 | contig 15654 bp, 20 predicted proteins | sample AD_JPNNA7_MetaG_FD_184443 | JGI IMG/M metagenome (GOLD analysis project Ga0208196, IMG submission 184443) | Active sludge microbial communities of municipal wastewater-treating anaerobic digesters from Japan - AD_JPNNA7_MetaG (SPAdes) (version 2) | ecosystem: Engineered > Bioreactor > Anaerobic...
CCCCCCGCCGGCGCTTGGTGACGCTGGATAAATCCCTGGAAAGCCGCTACATCCTCCCGAAAAACGATCAGGAGGAGCCGATGCCGGCCGAGAGGTTATCCATGCGCACGATCCGTGAAGTGCTGAGACTCAAGTGGGAGCAGTCCCTGACCAACCGGCAGATCGCCGCAAGCTGCCGGATTGCCCGGAGCACCGTCCGGGAGTACCTGGAGCGGGCCGCGCGGGCAGGCCTGGCCTGGCCCGTCGGGGACGAACTCGATGACGCCGCGCTGGAGCGCCTGCTGTTCCCGCTTGCCGTGGTCCTTGAACCGCGCACCCTGCCCTCGATGGAAGAGGTGCACCGGGAGCTCAAGCGCCCCGGGGTGACGTTGAAGCTCTTGTGGTTGGAGTACAAGGCCAGCAGCCCCGAGGGCTACCAGTACACCCAGTTCTGTGTTCATTACCGGCAGTGGCGAGCCCGGCTCGATGCCTGCCTGCGCCAGGACCACCGGGCCGGCGAGAAGCTCTTCGTGGACTATGCGGGCGTGACGATCCCGGTGACCGACCCGGCCACGGGACAAGCCAACCCGGCCTATCTGTTCGTGGCCACCCTGGGGGCGAGCAACTACACGTTCTGCTGGGCCTCGGCAAGCCAGAGCCTGCCCGACTGGATCGACGCCCACGTGCGGGCCTTCGCCTTCTTCGGCGGCGTGCCCGCGATCTGCGTTCCCGACAATCTCAAGGCTGGCGTCAGCCGGGCCTGTCGCTACGAGCCCGATCTCAACCCCGCCTACCAGGAGATGGCCCGGCATTACGGCACGGTCATCATCCCTGCCCGGGCCGCAAAGCCCCGGGACAAGGCCAAGGTGGAGTCGGCCGTCCTGGTCGTCGAGCGCTGGATCGTCGCCGCCCTGCGCAACTGCAGCTTCTTCAGTCTCGCCGAGCTCAACCGGGCCATTGCCGAGAAGCTCGTCGAGTTCAACGACCGCAAGTTCCAGAAGCTCGACGCCACGCGCCGCAGCCTCTTCGAAGCGCTCGACCGGCCCGCCCTCAAGCCCCTGCCGGCAACGCCCTACGAGTACGCCCAGTGGAAGAAGGCCCGGGTCAACATCGACTACCATGTCGAGTTCGAGGGCCACTACTACAGCGTCCCCTATCAACTGGTCAAAGAGCCGGTCGAGTTGCGCATCACGGGCCACACCGTGGAGATCCTCTTCAAGGGCCGCCGCGTGGCCTCCCATGCGCGCTCTGGGCGGCGCGGCGCCCACACGACGGAGTCGGCGCACATGCCCAAGGCCCATCAGCGTTACCTGCAGTGGACCCCCTCGCGGATCCTCGCCTGGGCGGCTCAAACGGGTCCGCAGACCGCGGCCCTCGTCGCGGCCATCCTGGAGGCCCGCCGCCATCCCGAGCAGGGCTTCAGGAGCTGTCTGGGGATCTTGAGATTGGGAAAACGATACAGCCCCGAGCGGCTCGAGGCCGCCTGCGCACGGGCCCTGGCCTGCCGGGCCCTGAGCTACCGCAGCGTCGAGAGCATCCTCAAGACGGGGCTGGACCGCCAGGCGGCCACTGATGAACCGAGCACCCCCAAAGCGCTCCCGCTTCACCCCAACATCCGGGGCAAAGCCTACTACCACTGAAAGGATCCCCTTCGATGCTCCATGAACAGACCCTCGAAAAACTCCACGCCCTGAAACTCCACGGCATGGCCGACGCCTTCCGGGAGCAACTGCAAAGCCCCGCCTGCGACGGACTGAGCTTCGCCGAGCGCTTCGGCCTTCTCGTCGACCGTCAGTGGGACTGGAAGGAAAACGCCCGGATGCAGCGCTACCTGCGGGCCGCCAAGCTCAAGCTTGATGCCTGTGTCGAGAACATCGACTTCGCGGCCCCCCGCGGCATCGACCGCGCCGTTCTGATGGGACTGGCCTCCTGCGACTGGATCCGCCAGCACCGAAATGTTCTCGTCACCGGCCCGACCGGCGCGGGCAAGACCTTCATCGCCTGCGCCCTGGCCCATAAGGCCTGTCGCGAAGGCTACCGCGCCCTCTATCTGCGCTGCCCCCGGCTCTTCCAGCAGCTCGCCCTTGCCCGGGCCGACGGCAGCTACGGACGACTCCTGGCCAGACTGGCCAAGGTCCAGCTTCTCGTCCTCGATGACCTGGGGCTGGCTCCCCTGAACGACAGCGACCGCCGCGACCTGCTCGAGGTCATCGAAGACCGGCACGGCAGCGGCTCAACCCTCGTGGCCAGTCAACTGCCCATCGAACACTGGCATGACACGATCGGCGACCCCACGCTGGCCGACGCCATCCTCGACCGGCTCATCCACAATGCCCACAAGATCACCCTGAAAGGAGCCTCCATGAGAAAACCCCGACGCGCTTGACCGAACCTCACAACTGTGAGAAAGAACATAACCCAGCGTCGCTACGCTCCGGCAGGGATGGCGCAATCCCCCGTACCGGGGTGGCGGCTTCAACCGTTCTCAGATGGCGGAATCAGCGAAATAGGCATGATGGACTTGTCCCTGTACTCTGGGCTCTTCCGTATGTTCGGAGGGAGCTTCATGAGGATCTGCTTGTACTCGCGCATCGTCCCGTTGGTGATTTCGGCAACAGGAATGTCTCCGAGCACCTCTATCAGCAGACTGAACGATGTCATGTTCTCCAACTCTGTTTTCGGTCGCCACGCACCTCTCTTCTTTTCGTTGGCATACTCTCGGATGATCTGCGACAACGGCACGCAATTCTCTGTGGCATTGGCCTGTTTAGGTACAGACGCAGAGTTCGCGGGAATGGATGCCACAGCTGGTCTATTTGACTGATCTTCCCCCAGGTCATCCGAATAGTCCCCGACAACTCTGTGTTGCTCAATCTCAAAAAACCGTATTCGAACCTTGAGGAGTTCGCGACAGAGCTTGCCGTACGTCTCGCTCCCCTTTTCAACGCCTTCTATTCCGTTCTCCCTGAGGAATTCATCTACATGGGAGCTGATCTCCCGGTAGTCGCTGAGGGCCAGATTCTCGCGGGCATCCCCCTCCAGCGACCACATGGCGAACTCCTGGCTCTCCAGTCGCTCCCTCGTCCAAGGCACAACCCTAGCCGCCCTGTCTGCTTCAGCTTCCTCCAGCATCTTTTTCAGCTCTTCCTGCATCATGCGGTCGAGGGTTTCTTTGGTCAGTTCTCCCATGATTTCCCCTTTTCTCATTCGGGCAAAGAGTATCTTGGCGGTCTTTGCCAGCCGCATCGCCCGATACTTCGCGTCCGTAAGGTTGGCCGTCTGGAGGGTATACCTCAGTTCCCTCGAACTGACAACCCTCCTGAGCCACTTGGGTATGCGTATCCTGAAGAAGAAGTGTGGTGACCTGGACTGACGATAAAGGTAGGTTGAAAAGAAAGGACGCGCCATGATTTCAGCTCCGAGTGCCCTACTGTGTGCCCTACCTGGAGCTGAAATCCGGCTTCTATGGTAAAATCATCAATGATTTCAATTACATGGTGGAGATGAGGGGGATCGAACCCCTAACCTCCGCATTGCGAACGCGGCGCTCTCCCAATTGAGCTACATCCCCACTTTTTGCACAACTGTCTGAAAGGAGTTCCGTTTATACACCAGCGGAAAATCCCCTGTCAAGGACTTGTTCGCCCGATTTTGGGGGCACAGAACTTGCAGAAATGCTTGTCTGTTTTCGTTTGCCGTACACGATGATTTCGGAAGGGGATTGACCTATGGCAAGAATCGACGACCTGTTCGCCCTGCAGCACGACCGGGGCGCCTCCGACCTTCACCTCTTCGCCGGCTCGCCCCCGGCCCTGCGCGTGCGCGGCGACATGGAGAAGATCGCCGACGAGCCCCTCGACGACGAGGAGCTGCGGGAGATGCTCTTCGAGATCCTGACCCCGGGGCAGCGCCGGGAGATCGAGGAGACGGGCGACCTGGACTTCGGCTACGAGGTCGAGGGCATCGCGCGGTACCGCTGCAACTACTTCAAGCAGAAAAACGGCATCGGCGCCGTGTTCCGCGAAATCCCCTCCACGGTCCTCACCGTCGACCAGCTGGGTCTGCCCCAGGTCCTCAAGCAGCTGGCCATGCTGCCTCGCGGCCTCGTGCTCCTGACGGGCCCCACGGGCAGCGGCAAGTCGACGACGCTGGCGGCCATGATCGAGCACGCCAACGCGAACCGCAAGTGCCACATCGTCACGATCGAGGACCCCATCGAGTTCGTGCATCACCCCAAGCAGTGCATCATCAACCACCGCGAGGTGGAGACCCACACCCAGTCCTTCGCCAAGGCCCTCCGGGCGGCCCTGCGCGAGGACCCCGACATCATCCTCGTCGGCGAAATGCGCGACCTCGAGACGACGATGCTCGCCATCGAGGCGGCCAACACGGGGCACCTGGTGCTGTCCACCATGCACACCATGGGGGCCACGCGGACCATCGACCGCATCGTCGACATGTTCCCCTCGGACCAGCAGTCCCAGATCCGGACCTCGCTCTCCGAGTCGCTCAAGGGGGTCATGTCGCAGGCCCTCTTCAAGCGCATGGACAAGCCCGGCCGGATCGCGGCCCTGGAGATCCTCCTGGTGACGCCCGCGGCGGCGAACCTCATCCGCGAGCAGAAGACCTACCAGCTCATGACGGTCATCCAGACGGGAAGGCGGCTGGGGATGATCTCGCTGGACGACTCCATCGCCGATCTGCTGCAGCGGCGCCTGATCAGCCCCGAGGAGGCCTTCGAAAAGGCCGTGGAAAAGGACCGCTTCGCGAAGCTTCTCAAGGCTCCCCCGCCGGAGTTCTGAGGGTCTCGAGAATCGCCTGCGCCTCGCCCGTTCGCCCGCAGGCGCTCAGGGCCTCGGCGAGCGAAAGCGTGTAGAACGCATTGGCGGGATCCGCCGCGCCCGCCCGACGGAAGGCCTCGGCCGCCTCGGGGGCGCGGTTTTCCTTCATCAGCCTGTTGCCCAGCCGGAAGTAGTAGGTCCCCTCGAAGTCGGGGTTGACGCCGACGGCCTCGCCGTAGGCCTGGAAGGCCTCTTCGACCCGCCCGAGCATCACGAGGGCATCGCCCAGGTCGCATCGGTAGATCGGCTCCTCGCCGGAGGCCGCCGTGGCCCGGCGAAACGCGCTCTCGGCCCTCCCGTATGCGCCCGCCAGCATGTAGGCGTGTCCCATCTTGTTGAGGAACATCCCCTCCTTGCCCGGGAAGTCGTTCTCGATGGCCCGCCGGTAGGAGGCCTCCGCCTCGTCGAAGCGCCCGGCGGCGATGAGTGCGCCGCCCACGGAAGCGTGGAAGACCGACATGTCGGGCTCCTCGGCCGCCAGGGCCTCGAAGATCGCCAGGGCCTCCGCGTGACGGCCGGCCCGCAGGTAGGCATCGCCGAGGGTGTGGCGCAGGTGGACGTCCTTCTTCTGGACGGCCACGGCCCGCTCGCAGACATCCACGAGCCGGTCGTACTGCCTCGTCTCGCGGAAGAGCCGCACCAGCTCGTCGTAGGCAAAGCCGGTGAAGACCTTCCTGGCCAGTTCTTTCCGGAACAGCTTCTCGAACTGCTCCACCGCCTCCTCGATCTCGCCGTTGTCCTTGAGGGCCCAGGCCAGGCACAGGACGAAGGAGTCCATGTCGGGCTTCATCCGGATGAGCTGCCGGTATACGGCGATCGCCTCAGGGTAGCGCTTCTCCTTCATGTACAGCTGCGCCATGCGCTCGTATTGTTCGGTGTTGGTCTGGTCGGTCATCTCCTCGATTTCCTTTCCGGTCGTGCCGTACTGCGGACCCCGCACTCAGAACCCGCCCATGCAGGAAGTGACGGTTCGATGCTCCGCGGCTCCGGGCTTCCGAACCTCCTGACTTCCGTGCGTTTCCGGTGCATCCTATATAACGAAGCCCGTTCCGGCGCAATCGGGAAAGTGAGGGGTGAAGGGCGTGTGAAGCGGAAGAGACGAGAATTTTCATTGACAGGGCGCAAACTCGGCATATATTGCCATTTTTGAATATGGAGGCCGTGCGATGAAAGACTTCATCCGGGTCATGAAGGCCCTGTCGGATCCCAACCGGGTCAAGGTCGTCAAGATGCTCCAGCAGCGGGAAATGTGCGTCTGCGAGATGCAGGAGGCCCTGGGGATTGCCCAGCCGACTGTATCCAAGCATCTGAAAATACTGGAAGAAGCCGGCCTTGTGCAGTCCAGGAAGGATGGTCTCTGGGTCTGTTACCGGTTGAGCGGAGACGGCAGCCCCTATGCGGCAAGCCTTCTGGGAAATCTAAGGTACTGGATCGAGACCGATCCGGAAATTATCGCCCTGCGGGAATACATTCCAGGGCTGCGAAGGGAACTGATACGGAAGAAAGAGGCATCGCCGACGGAAATGAGGAAAGAAAACGGCATTGCGGCTCAGGACGCGGCGACGGAAAGGAAGGAAACCCGTGATTGAAGAACTCTTGATCGCAGGACTCCTGGCGCTCCAGGATTATGTGGCAACCCACGTGCTCACGTGCCTCGTCCCGGCATTCCTCCTGGCCGGCGCCATGGTGGCCTTCATCAATCAGGAGGCGATTCTCGGCTACCTGGGCGAAAAGGCGAACAAGGCAAAGTCCTTTTCCCTGGCGGGCGTCGCCAGCTTCTTCGTGGCCGCCTGCTCCTGCACGGTCATCCCCGTCTCGGCGGGTCTCTATTACAGCGGCGCCGCCATCGGCGTGGCCTTCATCGTCCTGTGGGTCGCCCCCTCGGCCAATATCCTCTCGCTGGTCTACACGGGCAACATCCTGGGGGGGGAGATCGTCGTTGCCCGCGTCGCGGCCTCCCTGGCCATGGCCTTCGTCGTGGGGTGGGTCATGACCCTCGCCTTCCGTAACGAACCCCGCGAGGAGATCGTTGCCTCGGAAACCGGGGAGAAGGGCGAGATCGTCTCCCGCAGGCATATCATCCTGATCCTGCTCATCGTCGTCTCCCTGCTGACCCCCAACTACATCGGGCGGACCGGGCCTTACTGGGAGAAGGTTCTCATCTGGGGGATCGCGTCCATCGTCCTGTTCGGCTACGCGCTGACAATGTTCTCGAAAGACGAGATCAAGAGCTGGCTCAGGGAGACTTGGTGGTTCGTCCGGATCATCCTGCCGCTGCTGCTGGCCGGCGTGGTCGCCGTCGGCGTCATCGGGAAGCTGCTGCCCGAGGTGTGGATCCGCGCCTGGCTGGGCGGCAACGGCGTGACGGCCTCCTTCCTCGCCACCATGATCGGGGCCGTGAGCTACTTCGCCACCATGACGGAGGCCCCCTTCGTGGACACGCTCATGAAGCTCGGCATGGGAAAGGGGCCGGCGCTGGCGCTCCTGCTCACGGGACCGGGGCTGAGCCTGCCGAACTGGATCGCCATCGCAAGGGTCTTCGGCGTGAAGAAGTCCGTCGTCTACGTCACGACGATCGTCATCCTCGGGACCTTCGTCGGCTGGTTCTTCGGCAACTTCATCTTATAGCAACAAGGAAAAGGAGGGCGCCATGTTCAAGAAGATCCTTTACCCGACGGCCTTCGAGGAGTTCTCGCGCGACGTGCTGCGGTGCGTGGCGAATTTCAAGAACCTGGGAACGGAGGAAATCGTGCTGCTGCACGTCATTTACGCCTCCCAGCTCCCCCAGGTCCACGAGGGGTATGTCCTGCGGCTGGCCGACGCCCTGCGCCACATCCTGAATGCCAAGATGGACGAGGCGGCGGGCATCGTCGAGGCTGCGGGGATCAGGGTGAAAAAGCGCATCGAGCTGGGCGTGCCGTACCGGGAGATCCTGCGGGTCGCCGGGGAGGAAAAGGCCTCGCTCATTGCGGCGGGACGGGAACGCAAGGGGTTCCTGGGCGAGATCTTCGTGGGGTCCATCACGGACAAGATCGTCCGCCACGGGAGCACACCCGTCTACATCCCCAAGTACCCGGGCGTCTACGGCGCCGACCCCAAGACCTGCGAGGCCTTCTGCCGCAACCCGTTCCGCAGGATCCTCTACCCCACGGACTGGTCGGACTGCGCCCGGAAGGCACTGGACTACGTCAGGCAGTTCAGGAACGCCGGCGTCGAGGAGGTCGTCGTCGCCCACATCATGGACGAGAAGGCCATGAAGCTCCAGCCGGAGGAGAAATTCCGGGAGTTCAAACGGATCGACGAGGAGAAACTGGCCCAGGTGAAAGCGGAGCTGGAAAAAGAAGGCTTCAGGGTGAGCACCCGCCTCTCCGTCGGGAACCCGAGGGCCGCGCTGATCGAGCTTGCAAAAACCGAGGACGTCTCCCTCATCGTCATGGGCTCGCACGGCAAGGGCCGCGCCGAAGGGATCCTCTGGGGATCGGTGTCCCGCAACGTGGCGGAATACAGCGATCGGCCGATCCTCGTCATCAAGGACTGACAGGAAAAGGAAAAGCGGACGGCCCTCTCCCCGGAGAAGGGCGCTGATCCGTATCACCGCGGAAAGGAGACCTGAAACATCATGAAAATCATCGTGGCAGGACCGGGCTGTGCGCGCTGCACGGCCACGGAAAAGAACGTCATCGAAGCGGCCAAGGCTCTCAAACTCCAGGCGGACATCTCCCACGAGTTCGACGTGAAGAACTTCCGGAATCTCGGCGTCAAGGTGACGCCGGCGGTCCACGTGGACGGCAAGATCGTGATCTCGGGAAAGATTCCCACGGTGGACGAGCTGAAGGCGGTTCTTTCGGACCTCCGGTAGATCATCGAGCGACCCAAACGGGGCGATCCGGGATTTCCGGCCCAGAGGGCGTAGAATAGGGGTGGTTTTTCCTTTCGCCGGAGAAACCGCTCGGATCAGACCGTGCAGGACTTGCAGAAAGGAGTTGAGCCGTGGACCCGCAAAAACCGGCGGTGGAGCAAATCCTGAAAATGATGGAGCAGAACCTCGGCGAGGACCCGAAGCCCATGAGGCTCATGGCGGAACTGATGCCCGAGAGGATCCCCCGCCAGGCCCAGGAGCGGAAGTTCGTCTTCGATCTGCCGCGGGTCCCCGCCAAATACAAACACCTGATCATGATCGCAACGGCCCTCGCCGCCGGGTGCCACCTCTGCACGGAGACCTTCATCAATCTCGCCTACAAGGACGGCGTGACGAAAGAGGAGATCGCCGAGGCCATCGTCGCCGCACGGTTCGCCCTGGCGTCGACGACGTTCGCCGCCGCCGTCGAGGGCATGGAGTACCTCGTCAATGCCCCATCAGCATGACCATACCGAGTCTCCCGAAGCCTCCTGGGGCCGGAGACTGATCGCCACCATGATCATGAACCTGATCATCCCGGCCGTCCAGATCGCCGGGGGGGTGATCAGCGGCAGCATGGCCCTGGTGAGCGACGCGCTGCACAACCTGATGGATTTCGTCTCCGTCGTGATCAGCTACGCGGCCCTGCGCCTCGGGAGGCGGGGCCCGTCGCTGGAGCAGACCTTCGGCTACAGGCGCCTGGAAGTGCTGGGCGCCGTCCTGAACGTGGCGCTGCTCTTCGGGGCCGGCTTCTATATCCTGGTCGAAAGCTGGAGCCGCCTGAAGGACCCCAAACCCATCGAGGGCGCCATCGTCATCGGGGCCGCGCTCATCGGGTTTGCGGCCAACCTGGTCGCGACCCTGCTGCTGCGTTCGGGAGCACGGGTGAACCTCAACATGCGCGGGGCCTTCCTGCACATGCTGACCGACGCCCTCACCTCCCTGGGGGTCGCCGCCCTGGGGGTCATCTGGCTCTATCGGCCGTGGTACTGGCTGGACCCGGTCGTCTCGACGCTGATCGTGGCCATGATCCTCTACAGCGGCTGGGACATCCTGAAGGAGGCGCTGGGCATCCTGATGAACGCGACGCCCCCGGGCATCGATCTGCGCAGCATCAAGCGGGAGGTGGAATCGCTCGACGGCATCGAGGAGATGCATCACCTGCACGTCTGGAGCATGTCCTCGGGGCAGATTGCGCTGGCGGCCCATATCCTGGTAAAGGATCAGATGCTGAGCCGGGTCGATGACCTGGCGGACCGGGTGCGGGAGAGGCTCCTGCAACGCTTCGATATTCGCCATCCCGTCCTGCAGTTCGAGACCCGGGCCTACGAGGAGACGGGCCTTTTGTGCTGCGCCCCCTATGATCACCCCCCTCACCCCGCGGTAGCAAGAGAGGCGGGCGAGAACGGAAACGAGCATGGCTGAACCGGACATCACGCAGATCGTGGTCCGGGGAAACCGGATCGGCATCGTGGGGCTCAAGGCCGCCGCGGAATCGATGGCGGGACCCTGGGCCGGGAAAGGGGACGACGAGATCCGGGAGGAACTGCTCCGTCGCCTCTCGGAGGCCAACTACATCCCCCGCAGGCTGACGGAGGACTACGGCCGGGCCCTGCTGCGGGAATACAGGAAAATCCTGGGCATGCCCGTCGAGCAGGCTGAAGAGACTCCGAGGGGCCTGGAAATCAGGATCCTGGGGCCCGGCTGCTTCCGCTGCGACCTGATGACGAGGGAGGTCATGGGAGCCCTGTCCGAGATGGGCCTGGCGGCGGGCGTCGAGCAAGTCACCGACATCCGGGAAACCGTGAAGTACCGGGTCATGGGATCGCCGGCCCTCGTGATCAACGGCAGGGTCGTCTCCGTCGGCCAGGTGCCCGAGCGCGGGAAGATCAAGAAGTGGATTGCCGAGGCCGAATAAAAAGGGATAAAAAGACAGGCAGTCAGGGGGCACGCTCATTGCAGAATCAGAACTGTTGCACCCATCCTCAGAAGCTGACCCTTCCGCAGTCAGGTATCCATGATCGGAGGTCGACCCATGAAGAAGATACAGATCCTGGGCCCCGGGTGCCCGAAGTGCAAGAAGCTGACCGAAGAGTCGGAGAAGGCCGCAAAGGAACTGGGGCTGGAGTACGAGATCGAGAAGGTCAGCGACGTCAAGGAGATCATGAAGTTCGGCGTCTTCTCCACGCCGGCCCTCGTCGTGGACGGCAAGGTGAAGTCCGTTGGCAAGATCCTGGATGCCCGGCAGATCAAGGACATCCTGGAAAAGGAGAAATAAAAGCGAAGAAAGGACCCTTCCCATGAACGCGCCGGCATGGCTCAAACGCAACCGCAGGACCCTGACGATCCTCCTGGCCGCAGCGGGGATCGCCATCATGCTGCTCTACACCTACTGCGACACGGCCTGCTCCTATCTCAAGGGAGACATCCTGGGGATCGACCTCAAGGTCGTCGGCATCGCATACATGCTCCTGATCATCGGGCTGACCGTCGGGGGCGAGATGGGTGCGACCCGGATGCTGCTGGCCTCGGGGCTGGGCGTGGAGGCCCACCTCTTCTGGTTCCAGTACGAGGAAGAGGTGTACTGCCCCTTCTGCCTGGCGTTCGCAGCCACGCTGATCTCCGCCTTCGTCCTGAATCACGAGAAACCCGCGGGCCGCGGGCTCAAGGAACGACTGCTCGGTGTCCTCGGGGAAGCGGAGGTTCCCTTCTTCAGAGCGGCAAGGGTGCCTCTCCTGCTCATGGCCGTCCTGGGCTATCTCTTCATCACGGTCACCTTCTCCGGCTCCGTCACGCCCGCCTACGGGGTCGAGAAATCCCCGATCCCGTCCTTCGGCAAGGGCCCCAGCCAGGTCATCGTCTTCACCGATTACTTCTGCCGGCCCTGCCAGGGCCTGGAGCCGAACCTGGAGCCGATGCTCGAGAAGATCCACGACCGGGGCCGCGCGGAGATCGTCTTCGTCGACATGCCCGTGCACAGGGAAACCCCCCTCTATGCCCGGTACTATCTCTACGCGGCCAACGCCAAAGGCGGCTTCAGGGACGTCATGGAGGCCCGGCGGGCCCTCTTTTCGATTGCCCGCGGCAAGACCGTGAAGGACGAGGAAAGCCTGGCCAGGGCCCTGAAGGAGAAAGGCATCGCCTTCCAGCCTTACGACCCGAAGCCGGTCTTCAATGCCTGGAACGACCTGATCCGCAGGCACAAGGTGCAGGCGACGCCGAGCTGCGTGATCAACGACTGCCGCACCGGCGCGAGCCGCCACGTGGGGGGGGACGACATCCTGCAGGCCCTGTCGCGATTCATGATGAGGCCGAAGTCCTCTTGAGAAAAGGCATCCCCGTTTTCCCTCCCTTGACGGGAGCGTTTCCGTTGTTTTCCCCTCCTCGACGGGCGGGGATAAAGGGGGGGAATGATTGCGCCGGCGTCTGACGGGAAAAGAACGACCGAATCTGAAGGAGGGTTTTATGGCATACAAATCCATGGGGTTTGTCGGGGGCGGAAGGGTCACGCGGATCCTTCTCGAGGGGCTGAATCGCAAGAAGATGCTGCCCCCGGCCGTCGTCGTCAGCGACGCAAGCGGCGAGGCCCTACAGAAGCTCAAGGAGAAATTCCCGAAAATGCAGACCGCACAGGGCGACAACACGAAACCGGCGGCGCAGGACCTCGTCTTTCTCGCCCTCCACCCCCCGGCCGTCGCGGGCGGGCTCGCGGAGATCAAGGAAGCGCTCAGGCCCGGGGCCGTGCTCGTCTCCCTGGCGCCCCGCTTCACGATCAGGGCTCTCTCGGAGGGGCTCGGGGGGTTCGACCGGATCGTACGGATGATCCCCAATGCCCCGTCCCTTGTCAACGAGGGCTACAACCCTGTCTCCTTTGGACCGGGAATTTCCCGGGAGGAGAAGACAGTTCTCTCGAAGCTCTTCAAGAAGCTGGGCGACTGCCCCGAGGTGGACGAGGACAAGCTCGAGGCCTACGCCGTCGTCACGGCGATGGGCCCCACCTATTTCTGGTTTCAGCTCTTCGAGCTTTTCGAGCTGGGCAAGTCCTTCGGCCTCACCGACAAGCAGGCCTGGAAGGGGATCAAGAAGATGCTCAAGGGCGCCGTCGAAACCGTCGACGAATCGGGGCTCACACCCGGGGAAGTGATGGACCTCATCCCCGTGAAACCGCTGGGGGAGGACGAGGCCATGATCCGAAACGCCTACCGGACGAGGCTGACCGGGCTGTACCAGAAGCTCAGGGGGTAGGAATACCGGAGGAACTTCGCATGCAAAAGAAGAGGGTCCTCTTCGTCTGCATCCACAACAGCGCCCGCAGCCAGATGGCCGAGGCCTGGATGAATCACCTCTGCGGCGACCGCTTCGAGGCGGAGAGCGCCGGCCTCGAGCCGGGGACCCTGAATCCGCTGGCCGTGGCCGTCATGCAGGAGGCCGGGATCGACATCTCCGGGAAATCGACGCGGAGCGTCTTCGACGTCCTGAAGGCGGGCACCCTCTTTTCTTTTGTCGTCACCGTTTGCGACGAGTCGGCGGCCGAGGCCTGCCCCATCTTCCCTGGACCGGCGAAGTGCGTCCACATGGGCTTCACGGACCCGGCCCGCGTGGAGGGGACGGAGGAGGAGAAGCTCGCGCGGGTCCGGCTGATCCGGGATGCCGTCCGCAGGGCCGTCGAGGAGTTCTGCCGGCGCGAGTCGGGGGAGCACGGACCGGCGGCATAGCCGGGCCAAGCCATGCTGCCGCCGCCCGGTGAAGCGGGGAATCCCGGCCGGTCACCGTGCCGTGAGGACCCGGGGCCCGAAACGTCACGCCCCGCTGCGATGAACGGGCGAAAGGAGAAGAAGTCAGGGGGAACGCCATGAAAGAGACACAGGGCGACGTACGCATCGAGATCCTGGACCCGGGCGGGCTTCAGGGAGAGCAGCTGGAGAAGGACGTGCGGTCGGTCTTCGCCGAGCTGAAGGTCGTCGGCGAGGTCAGCCGCGTGACGGACCCCGGCAAGATCGAAACCTACGGGCTGCCGGGCGTTGCAGGGCTCGTCATCAACGGCCGGATCGTCTCCGCGGGGAGCCTGCCGGACCGACGGCGCGTCCGGCAGCTTCTCCTGGACCTGATCGCGTCCGGGGAATGCAAGGCTGGGACCTGATGGGGAAGCCCGAGCCCGGCTGCAGGGCGGCCGGTGCTTGACGCACCATGCCGGAAGGGGGAAGCATCATGAGCGCGCCGGTCATCATGACGATCGGGCTTTTTGTCCTCTCCGTGGTCTCGGGGATGCTCGGCCTCGGCGTGGCCTTCTCGGCCGTGCCGTTCCTGGGGCACTTCCTCCCCGATCTGGTTCACCAGGTCCAGCCCCTGAGCTTTCTGCTCAACGGGATCACGGCCCTCTTCGCCGTCTTCGGCTTCGCCTGAAGCGGGCTCGCGGACTGGCGAAAGGCGATCACGCTGGTCGTGATCACCACCCTGGCGGCCCCGGCGGGCGCCTGGCTGGTTCAATATGTCGACCAGGTATACGTCTGGTTTGCCTACCTCGCTTCGGTCCTCTACCTCTCCTGCAGGCTCTTTCGTCCCGTGCAGGAGCGGCCGGGCAAGGAGAACTTCAAGGCGGCGAAGCTCCCGGCCGTCCCCATCTCCGTCCTGAGCGGGTTTTTGGGCATCGGGCCGGGCTTTCTCCTGATGCCGGCCCTGATCATCGTGGGGTTCAACACCAAGACGGCCGCCGGGATCAACGCCTTCGCCGTCTGCCCGCCCTCGTTTTCGTCGCTCATCCACCACATCGGCACGGCCCGATGGGACCCGACCCTGACCGTCACGCTGCTGATCGTCGGCGCCGTCGGCTCCTTCATCGGCGCGAGGCTCTCGAGACTCTACGTCCCGGGCGGGCGTCTCAAGCAGCTCTTCGGCGTCCTGATCGCCATCATGACGGCCTACAAGATCTACAACCACTTCGCATGAAGCCGCCCGTCGTTTCAGGGAGCCCGGGACGAGCGCGAAGAACATCATACCGGGGGCAGCCCACTGCCAAGGAATCCTGACGAACGGACTGGCAAACGGAGAAGCGACATGGAAGAAAAAATCGTCATCTACGGCACGAACGGGTGACCGCACTGCACGAAGGCCCGTGAGGCCCGCGGGGACAGGGCGACCTGCATCGATGTCGAGGCCGACATCCAGGACGTGCAGAAGATGCTCGACCACTCGGGCGGGAACATGGCCGTCCCCGTCATCGTCGACGGCGGCAGGATCACGGTCGGCTTCGGGGGAGAGTCCGGGGTCGGCTTCACCTGAGCCGTTCAATGGCCCCTCGTGGACGGGCTGAAAAAACGCTGATAGGCTGCGAGGACGACATGGAATCCATCCGAAAAGCGGCGCATCGAATGATCGACATCCTCCGGCTCAAGGGCTCTCCCGTCGGCGCGCTGCTCCAGGGGTCGACGGCCGGCTACTGCAGGCCACCGGCATCGATTCGACGATCGCCCCGTTCCTGGAGGGCCGCCTGAATTGCGGGCTCGGCCGCTATGGCTGCCGCGACGCGACGGACATCGCCGCAGGCAAAACCCTCGCGGGGGTCCCGGAGCAGGACAGGAGGAGACAATACTCCCCCCATGCGCCTGAAGCGCCGGTCGCAGCGTTCCTCCAGGCGGGCCCACACCCTCTGGGAATTCCCGTTCCAGGCCATGAGCGTCCGGTTATAGTGCGGCCCGAGGTTCTGCCGATCCGCCACGACGAAGAGGCCCCCAGCGGCCCGGCCGATGCGGGCGATGCCGGGCAGCATGCCGTTGGGGAAACGGGGCGGCCATCACGATGGAGCGAGAGGCTTGAACCCCGAAACCCGGACGCTCACGACGGTCTCGTCGGCCTGCCGCGCAAGCTCTTCCATGGAGAAATTCAGGGATTCGGCGAGCGACGAAAGCATGGGGTCCGTCGTGACGCAGTCCACGGGGA
>Ga0208196_1002780_pt1 | contig 15637 bp, 17 predicted proteins | sample AD_JPNNA7_MetaG_FD_184443 | JGI IMG/M metagenome (GOLD analysis project Ga0208196, IMG submission 184443) | Active sludge microbial communities of municipal wastewater-treating anaerobic digesters from Japan - AD_JPNNA7_MetaG (SPAdes) (version 2) | ecosystem: Engineered > Bioreactor > Anaerobic...
ATATTACATTGGATGAATTGGACTCTTTAAAATTAGAACTATCCTCCATCAGTAAAATGCTAACTAACTTACGCAAATCTCTATTAAACCCTAAGCCCTCTGCCCTCCGCCCTCCGCTACAATGAAAGGCATCATTCTTGCCGGTGGATCCGGTACCCGTTTATATCCTATAACCATTGCTGTCAGTAAACAGTTAATTCCGGTTTACGATAAGCCAATGATCTATTACCCTCTTTCTATTTTAATGCTCGCAGGTATTAGAGAGGTCTTGATTATTACTACTCCGGAAGATAATTCCAACTTTCAAAAGCTCTTGGGTGATGGTTCTCAATTGGGTATGCGCTTTGAATATAAAGTTCAGGAAATTCCCAATGGCCTTGCCCAAGCATTTGTAATTGGAGCTGATTTTGTCGGTTCAGATAGTGTTTGTTTAATTTTAGGTGATAATATTTTTTATGGAGCTGATCTGCAAGGGCGATTGCAAACTTGCACAAAACCCAATGGTGCAATAATTACTGCCTATCCTGTTCTTGATCCTGAGCGTTATGGTGTAGTAGAATTTGATGAAAATATGAAGGTAATCAGCTTGGAAGAAAAACCTAAAGAGCCAAAATCCAACTATGCTGTTCCCGGTCTTTATTTTTATGATAACAGCGTAATTAAGATAGCCAGTGAAATAAAACCCTCTGCCCGTGGTGAGTATGAAATAACCGATGTGAACAATGTCTATCTGGAACAGGGGAATTTAAAAGTGATGGTTTTTGGAAGAGGAACTGCCTGGTTGGATACGGGAACTTTTGAATCCCTTATTCAAGCATCCCAATTTGTGGAAGTTATACAAAACCGCCAGGGACTAAAAATCAGCTGTATAGAAGAAATTGCTTATCGTAAGGGCTTTATTGATAAAGAGCAACTTTGCCAGCTTGCTGAGCCAATTCGGAAAAGCGGTTATGGGGAATACCTCCTTCGGTTAATTAGTGAACAGTGAACGGTGAAAGGTGAACGGTGAATGGTGAACAGTGAATGGTGAACAGTGAATGGTGAACAGTGAACAGTGAACGGTGAATGGTGAACGGTGAAAGATAATCAGATACTTGAAATTGCAATTGATTTTGCACTGGATATAATTGGACTTTACAAAAAGCTTGTAAATGAAAAGAAAGAATATGTCATTTCCAAACAACTACTTAGAGCTGGTACATCAATTGGGGCTAACTTAAAAGAGGCAGATCTTGCAATATCTAAAAAAGAATTCATTGCTAAAGCACAGATAGCATTAAAAGAAGCAGCAGAAACAGAATATTGGCTCGATTTGCTTATTAAAAGCAGTTATTTAGAAGAAAAAGAATGTCCATTAGATCAAAACAAATCTATTATAAGAATTCTGACCGCAATAATCAAAAAATCAAAAGACAACCTATATGAAAATAAATAATCACTCTTCACACTTCACCCTTCACCTTTCACCTTTCACCTTTCACCTTTCACCATTCACCGTTCACCGTTCACTGTTCACCCTTCACCGTTCACCGTTCACCGTTCACCGTTCACCCTTCACCGTTCACCGTTCACTCTTCACTTTGTTTATATTGATTTTTTGTGTTCTGTTCGTGTCCAGTTGTTCCACTTCCACCAAGCCCGAAACCGGTTCTCTCTCCGGGAAAGTCATCCTGGTAAACGATACAGGCGATCCAGCTCTTGATCCGATAGATTATTCAGGAATTACTGTGGCACTATATAACTTAGCTTACTTAGACACTACTATTGTTAGAATAAATAATCAATATCCGCAAATAGGTGTGCACATAAATCAGGAAACAGAATTTGATCATAGATTACAAAATCCTATTGTAAAGGTACTAACATCTAATGATGGTTCTTTTACTTTAACAAATATCCCAGTAGGGGTATATAATTTGTCTATTTTTAAGCAAGGTTGGTCTATCATATACAGATATTCAATAGATATTGTTAATAATGGTAATAAGAATGGAAAAGAGATTGAAAATATCTTATATACACTTTATCCAGTTTATGAATTGCCTTCTGTTGTAGGTTCAAGTTTTGTTTTTAAATCTGATCATACATATCTTGCATTAAATGATATAAATATTCTATCAAATGTTGACTTTGAACAAAATTCTAAATTATTAATTAATCCCAATAAGAAAGCTAATTTTCATAATAATATCTCCTACTCAGGTTCTGATGGATTTTTTTATATTGATTCTGGAGAGAACATATATTCGACAAATATGCGAAATATAAGTCCGTATCAATCTATTAATATTTATAAGGAGGGTAAAGTTATTATTAATGGTTTAATTTTAAAAAATTCTATTGATGGGTTAGTATCTTATTCAGATTCATTAAAGTTAGAAAGGTCAGTATTCTCACATAATAAAATCACTGCGATATATTTGAATAATGGGGCAGGAATATTAAATGATTTGTTAATACATAACAATGATAATAAAGGAATCTTTACAAATTCTTCTACAATTGTCAGTAATTCTCTATTTTGTTCAAATAATTGTGGTTTTATTGGATTGATTGGGGATTTAAATATAAAGAATAATTACTTTGTTGGAAATTATTTAGCAACCCAACCTGTAAGTAATAACGAAGTAATTATAATGAATAATTGCTTTGATAGAAATTATAGTGCTATTGCAGCAACAGCATCTACTTTTGTAACAGCTAACAATAATTTTTATTCGAACAAAAGGGATATAGAACTACATGGTCTAATAGGTGGTGGGAATGACCCTTGTTATCCATCAGTTTATCATAATAATTTTTATGGTGATGGTTACTATGTTCATTGTATGGGTAATAATATGTATTATGGAGATAGTCAATATCCTGCAGTCGGGATTAATCAGAATTATAATTTTCCTAATAATTATCTTAAATATGCTCCTAATATAAATAACATTTATGATGGCAATTCAGAAGGTGCTAATTTTATATATACAGTCAGTTTTATTCCATTGTTATCCAATCCGATTATAGGTATTGGTATATATTAATCATAATAAAGGAAAGTTAGAATAATGTGGATTCAAAGTATTGTAAGTAATTTTTTTAATATTGCTCAAAGATATAAAAATGAAATTGCTATTATTGAGCAGGATAATATAGTTTATTTCAGTCAATTATTTAATATGTCATACAGTATTGCTGATATGATAATAAATATACATGATAATATTAATTCGATAATAGCAGTATATTTGCCTAAATCCTCCTTCGCTATTATCTCAGATATAGGTATTTTAATGAGTGGAAATGCATTTATGAATTTAGATATAAATGCGCCTATTAATAGAATAAAAAATATATTATCTGAAATTAAACCTAAAATTATAATAACGGACATAAAGTATAACATCAAACTATCTGAATTAAATATCAACTATTATCATATAATATATATAAATGATATAGATATTAATAGTATAAATAATACTATAAATTATATAAAAGATAGATTATCAAGTATAATTGATACTGATATTATGTGTTTAGTTAATACTTCTGGTTCAACCGGTAAGCCTAAGGCTGTAGCATTAACTCATAAAAATTATATTGATTTTTATGAGTGGGCTACAAGTAATTTTGATTTTAAACGTTATGATATAATAGGAAGTCAATCTCCTATTTTTTTTGATCATTTCAATTTTGAACTTTGTCTTTTAATGATCAAAGGAGTAAAAATTTGTATTATTCCAGAAAGTATGATGGCATATCCTATAAAGTTACTTGAATATATAAAAAATAAAAATGTTTCATTTATATTTTGGGTACCATTTTTGCTTGCTACAATATCAAATTTAGATTTATTAAATAATATAAAATTAACAAGCTTAAAAATGGTATGGTTTGCTGGAGAAGTTTTACATCCTAAACATATAAATTATTGGATGTCCAAAAACAGTAACGTTAAATTTGTAAATCTTTATGGTCCTACAGAATGTTCTGTAGATTGTACTTATTATCAAATTAATAATCTTATTGATAGCGATTCAATACCTATAGGCAAGCCTTGCCGTAATACTAATGTTATAATTATAAATGATAATAATCAAGAAACATCCTATGATGAAAAAGGAGAATTAATAATTCGTGGTAGTTCATTAGCAGCGGGCTATTATAATAATTTTGATCAGACTAGGATTAGTTTTGTCCAAAACCCTCTAAATAATTCCTATCCTGAAATTGTATATAAAACTGGAGATATTGTGTATAAAAGAAAGGATGGTAATATAATGTTTGTAGGTAGAAAAGATAACCAAATAAAACATATGGGCTATAGAATTGAACTTGGAGAAATTGAGCAAGCAGCATTATCAATAAGTTTTATAAAAAATGTATGTGTAGTATATAATCAACAAGAGAAAGAAATAGTTATGTTTTTTGAATCAGCAAACAAGTTGGAATCTAAAGAATTATGGGTCCATCTTATGCAATTACTACCAAAGTATATGTTGCCAACTAAATATATTCAACTTGAGAAGATACCTACTAATCCGAACGGTAAAATTGATCGAAACTACTTGGCTAATTCTATTAAGAAATGAAAATATTTACTCCTATAAATTCTTATAGTGACCTTAAAAATGAATTAGATTATGTAAAGCATAATCCTTATACATTCTTAAACAACCTATTTGTAGATTATACATTATGGGAAAATGCTTTTGATGAAGGAAGAATATTAATATATAAAACGAATAATGCTTTATGGATATTGAAAAGGAATAATGGTTTTTGTGATCTTTTCTATAGTTGTTCTGATCTTGAAGGATTTAAACATGATTTAGTAATTATTTTAGATGATTTGGATCAGCCCACTATTGTGACAACATTCTATAAGGAATTAATAGACGAAGTAAAAGAATTTGAATATATAACTACAAATTTTAAGATATATTCTACATTTAATCGTATGTCCAATAGTAATTTTGATTCTATAAAAGAACATATTCCTAACAATCAAATTAAACAAGCTAACTATGAAGATATCCCTCAAATACAATGTCTTTTTAATAAAGTTTTTGATAAATATGATGATAAAATCCCTGACAATAACCTTCTAAAGCATTATATTAAAAATGAATATGTTAGAGTTATTAGAAATGATGATAAGGTTATTGCTTGTTTAATTGCTACTATTAAGGGAGCAACCTCACAATTTCAATATATAACTATCAATGATGAATACCAAAATAGGGGCTATGGCTCTATAATGATGAAGGAATATTTATATGATATTTATAAAGATTATGTTAAAAGAAGTTTGTTATGGGTTAAATCCAATAATACATCAGCAATAAAATATTATTCAAAGCATGGCTTTAAAAATGAAGGGTTACATAAAACAATAATGATTTATGGAGTATAATATGGATATAATTGTAAAAATATTACAAAATATCAGGCCTGAATTTAATTTTGAAGACACAGTAGATTTTTTTAAAGAAGGTATGCTTGATTCTTTTGATATGTTATCCTTAATATCAGATTTGGAAAAAGAATTTGATATTAAAATCAACGGTATGGATATAATACCAGAGAACTTCAATTCCCTAAGCAGTATAAAAGATTTATTGAAAAAATATGGGGTTATAATATGAATCTATTTTTTAGGAATAAAAGGATATCTTCTATCCTAACTGTATTACCTAAAAGAATAAGTTATTTTGATGATGAAATGGAAAAATTCAATTTTTCCAAATCACAATCTAATAAATTAAAAAGTATAATGGGCTATAATAAACATAGAATAATAGATAATCAAACTTGCAGTTCTGATTTATGTATTTATGGAATAAATAAACTTAAGGAAGAAAATATAATTAATTTTGATGAAATTGATGCTCTCGTTGTTATTACTCAATCACCCGATTATTTTATGCCTCCTACCAGTAGTATTATCCATGGGGCATTGAATTTAAAAAAAGATATGATTTGCATAGATATTAATCAAGGTTGTGCAGGGTATATAATTGGACTTATAGAAGCATTTATGTTACTGGATCAGCCGTTTATAAATAAAGTAGCTTTATGTAATGTTGATATACTAAGCAAGAAAGTATCATCTCAAGATAGAAATAGTTATCCATTAATCGGTGATGGTGCTGCAATAACTATTGTAGAAAGAGCTACGGAAAATAATAAGATATTTGGTGTAATTAAAGTTGATGGCTCAAGAGCAGATTTACTTATGATCCCCGCTGGGGGATTTAAAAAACCATCCAGTTCAGAAACTGCTATTATTATAGAAGATGATAAAGATAATTTTAGAGCTGAAGATCATTTAGTTATGAAAGGGGATTTGGTGTTTAACTTTGTGCAAACAGAAGTTCCTCCAATGCTTGAGGATTTGCTATCTTATGCAAATATTAGTAAGGAAGATATAGATTATTATATGTTCCATCAACCAAATAGATTTATGCTCCAAAAGTTAGCCCAAAGTATTAATGTTCCTGAATTAAAAATGCCAAATAATATTGTGGAAAATTTTGGCAATGCAAGTGGAGTAACTATTCCAACTGCAATTTGTTATAATTTAGGGAATCAATTACTGAGTGAAAATTTTACTATGTGCTTAGCAGGATTCGGTGTTGGGCTTACTTGGGCAGGTCTTATTATGGATATTGGTAATCTTAATTATTGTAATATATCTGAATATGATATATAAATATAAAGGAGTGTATTATGGAAGATTTAAATAAAATACTTGCTGAAATACTTGAGGTTGAACAAGTAAATAGCCAAGATATTCTTACAGAGTTTGAAGTTTGGGATTCACTAACAGCACTTTCAATAATTGCAGCTATTGGTGAGAAATATAATGTATATTTAAGCAGTAAAGAGATTATGGAAGCAAGAACTATAAAGAATTTAGAAAAAACTATAATATCAAAGATTAATAATTAATGAAAGAAACTATATTATTAACGGGAGCTACTTCTGATATTGGTTGTGAAATCTACAAGAATTTAATCGATACCTATGATATCGTTTTAATGGCAAGAGATCCAAAAAAGGTAACAAATATTTATAGTAATGTTCCATATCAAAATGTAGTATATGCCAATTTAGAAGAACCCGAAAATACAAAGCAAATATTATATGAGCATCTAAACAATAACGATATAATTATTAATCATTTTATACATTGTGCAGGTTTATTGCAATTAGAAGGGATAAAAAGCATAACCTATAAAAATCAAATAAGAATTTTCAATGTTAATTTATTTTCAGCTATTCAAATCATTCAAGTATTATTAAATAAAAAGAATAGGCCTTTTTTTTCTACGATATCTTTTATTTCAAGTTTATGGAGTATTAGAGGAACGAAAGGTAATTCAATTTATGCTTCTAGTAAAGGATCTTTAAATTCCTTATGTATCAATCTGGCTGTTGAGCTTGCTCCTAAAATAAGAGTTAATTCAATTCTACCAGGAGCAATTATTACAAATATGTCCAAAGAGAGTTTTGTAGAGAAAAATATAGAAGAAGTAAATAAGGACTATTTACTTGGTCTGGGCTCTACATCTGATATTGCAGGAATTATTAAATTCATTATTTCTAAAGAAGCAAGATGGATAACAGGACAAAATATTATAGTAGATGGGGGTAAATCTTGTAAATGAAAAGAACAATAGATAAAAAATATCTTTTCACAGATAGAATGGGGCATAAACTCTATAAAGAAGATATTATCGAAACCTTAATAGACATTGAGACAAATGATTGTAATTACCTTTTTATTCATTCAGCCATGTCTTTTGGACTCCCAAATAAAGATTTAAGTAGAAATGAAATTGCTAAAGAAATATTAGAAGCTATCTTAGCGACTAATATCCCTAATATAATATTTCCTACTTTTACATTTAGTTTTTGTAACAATGAAGATTATGACATACAAAATACTAAAACAAAGATGGGTTTTATTAACGAGTATACTAGAAAAGATTATCGTTTTAAACGAACATCCGATCCCTTATTATCTGTAACAATACTTGGTGATGATAATCAAATAATAAATATTGGAAAATATTCTATAGGAAAGGATTCATTCTATGATAAATTAGCTAAGAGAGATAAAGTAAAATTCCTATTCTTTGGAACTAATTTAGGTGATTGTTTTACTTATATGCACTATTTAGAATGGGTGAACAGAGTACCGTATAGGTATGATAGAACATTCACTGGAACAATAATAGATAGGGACAGAAAATACCAAGATCAATACACTTTATTTGTTCGTTACAACGGGGTTATTCCTAGTGATGGTAGCTATTGTTATGAACAGCTTCTTAAAAATTATAGTATGCTTAAATCTCGGGTTTTTGGAGATTCATCTATTTCATGTGTGGATAGAGATATGGCTACTGATGTATATAATGATATCATAAAAAAAAATATGTATTATTTCGTTGATGGTAATATTTATAGTAAGGATGAAAGTTTTACATCTGTTAATATGGTATCACTATGAATAGTTTTCTTTTTTATGAAAGTCCTATTGAAACTGAAGTATTTGGTTTTCCGGTTTATTATACAGATTATAAAACCTTAGTTATGACATTAGAGAATGATCAATATAGAAATATAGAGGATGAGTTATTAAATAATATTTGTTCTTGTTATCTATGTGCTAAAATACCAGCGAAAGATATAGTAACTATCAATAAAATGACAAATTACGGTTTTGAATATATTGAAACTCAAATTCAATCTAAAGTTAAATTTATTAATAGAAAACTCCCAGATACTGATTATTATATTAGACCAGTTACTTCTGAAAATGATTTAGATGAAGTACTAAATATTGCCTCTTCAACTTTTGAAAATGATAGGATATCAATAGATCCATTGCTTCCTAAATGCCTTGCTGGTAAAAGATATTCAGCTTTTGTCATTAATTCGTTTAAATCCAATATAGAAAATGTTATGGCCGTTATTGATAATAAAAGTCAAAATATTATAGGATTTAAAACACATCACATCGAAAATAACCATCTTATCACATTCCTCCTTGGTGGAATATCTAACGAATATAAAGGTTTTGGGTTGGGTCTCATAAGTGATATACTTGAGATGAATTATCTATTAAATAAAGGATTTTTATGGGGATATACTAATATCTCTACAATTAATATTCCTGTTTTTAATCTTGAAATTGGACTTTTAGGATTCAAGGTTAAATCTGTATATGTTGTATTAAGAAAAATTGTTAATAATAAGTAAACATGCTAAGCATAATAATACCTTGCTATAACACAAGGGAATGCATAACCGCATTATACGAAAGTATAAAAAATATTTTAGGACACAATAAAATTGCTTATGAAATTATTTTTATTGATGATAAAAGTCCCCAAAAGGATTATGAAGTAGTTAAGCATCTATCGCAAATAGATTCTTCAGTAAAATTAATTAAATTTGTTAGAAACTTTGGTCAGCAAAATGCTATTTCGGCGGGATTGAAAATTAGCAAAGGTGATTGGGTTATAGTTATGGATGCAGATATGCAAGATGACCCGATTTATATACCGCAGTTATATAGTAAAGTTCAAGAAGGTTATGATATTGTATTTGCAAAAAGAATAAATCGTAAACATTCCTTTATTAAAATATTAGAGTCCCGAGTTTATCATTTGTGTTTTAATTGGTTAACGGGTATGGACACTGATACAACAATTGGAAATTATGGTATATATAGTCGTAAAGTAGTTAATGAATTTAACAATATGAATGAGCAATTTAGAAGTTTTGGTTTGTTAATAAAATGGATGGGATTTAATTGTGCATATATGGATGTAGAACATGGGAAAAGATACACCGGAAAATCATCCTATAATTTTCATAAGGGGATAATACTTGCATTTAATGCAATGATTGCTTTTTCTCAAAGGCCTCTAAAGTTTGCTGTTTTGATTGGATTTGGAATTACATTTATTTCAATAATAGTATCTATTATTTTCATTATAAGATGGCTATTAGGTGAAGTTGCAATAATTGGCTGGACAAGTATTGTTTTGTCTATTTGGTTGATAGGAGGTCTTAATATTATTATTTTAGGAATAGTGGGTTTATATATAGGTAAAATTTTTGAAGAAACAAAGCAGAGACCTCATTATATTATAGATTATATGGTAAATATAAATGAAACTTAAGAACTTACTTCTTTTACTTTTAGGTTATATAATTTATAGTTTTATAGGTGTCGTCTCAAAAGGTTCAATAGGAAATTCTCTGAGAAGTATAAAGACATTATTGTACTATGGAATTGTTCTTATGTTATTAGGATCGTATGCATTAATATGGCAGATAAGCATTAAGAAAATTCCCTTATATATGGCTTATATGGGCAAGAGTATATCTCTCATATTAACACTGCTTTGGTCTAATCTCTTTTTTAACGAAGTGATAAAAATAAATAATCTTATAGGTGCTATACTAGTAGTTTGTGGGATATTACTTATGTTTAATCCAAAGGAGAATACTTGTTCTATTTAGTTATGCTTTTTGGGGTTTTTTTGGGGAGTATAGCACAAATTCCTTTAAAAAGTTCAGCTTTAGAAAAAGAACCTCAAACGATATTTTACTTTCTCAATAAAAAAACTATATTAGGATATGGCTTAATGGTTGTTGCTTCTCTTTTAAGCTTTGTGGCAATAAGAAACATTGAATTAAAAAGAGGGGCAATCATTGAAACATCCGGTTATCTATTCATTTTAGCGATTAGTAGAATTGTCTTCAAAGAAATTATTACAAGAAGACAGTATATATCAGCATTTTTGATAATTATAGGAATTCTCGTTTTCAATGTCTAATAATTTTTCTATACCTTTTAATAAGCCGTATTCTACAGGCAAAGAACTGGAATATATCCAGGATGCTATAAACCGGGGACATATTTCGGGTAACGGATATTACACCAAGAAATGCCAGAACTTTTTTCAGGAAAACTATGGTTTCTTAAAATGCCTTTTAACAACTTCTTGCACAGATGCCTTGGAGATGGCTGCAATTTTAATAAATACTCAACCCGGAGACGAGATTATTTTACCTTCCTTCACTTTTGTTTCTACAGCTAATGCTTTTGCTTTAAGAGGGGCAAAACTTATTTTTTGTGATAGCAGAGCTGATCATCCTGGAATTGATGAAGATAAAATTGAGGACTTAATTACGGAAAAAACCAAAGCTATTGTTCCGGTTCACTATGCAGGTGTAGCTTGTGATATGGATAAAATTATGGCTTTAGCTGAAAAATATAATTTATTTGTTATTGAAGATGCAGCTCAAGCAATAGATAGTTATTATAAAGGAAAACCTTTAGGAGGAATAGGCCATCTGGGATGCTTTTCCTTTCATGAAACTAAGAACATTTCTTCTGGAGAGGGTGGGATGTTAGTGGTTAATGATGACAGGTTTATTGAAAGAAGTGAAATCATTTGGGAAAAAGGAACAAATAGACAGGCATTTTTTCGGGGAGAAATTGATAAATACGGTTGGGTAGATATTGGTTCTTCTTTTTTGCCTTCTGATATGATTGCTGCTTTTTTATGGGCTCAACTGGAACATATTTACGAAATTCAAACCAGGCGTTTAGAAATTTGGAATCAATATAATGAGACCCTTAAACCAATAGCAAATAAAGCTGAAATCCGTCTTCCTTTTATACCTGATTATGCAACTAATAATGCACATATGTATTATATTGTAGCAGAGGGCAGAGGGCAGAGGGCAGAGGGTAAAGGGCAGAGAGATAGAATTATTAAAAAGTTAAAAGATAATGGTGTGCAGGCAGTTATTCATTACCAGAGTTTACATAACTCCAAATTTTATTCCTCTAAATCAAAAGAAAGAGAATGCCCCCAATCAGATTATTACTCTTTAAACCTGTTAAGATTTCCTTTATTTATAGGGTTAGATACTACTATAACTAAAAATATATGCAAATTAATGGAGTGTAAAGATGACGAAAAATAAGATAGAATACTTTATCAAATACTCAAATTATATCTTAATACTTCTTTTTTTCTTTATATTCATATTTAAAACTATTCAATGTTTTAGTACTCCAAATTCAATAGGAGACGAAGGTTTTTATTTAAATGAATTAAACAGATTTCGGGAAATAGGATTATGGAAATCTTTTTCTGAAGGGATTTCTCAACTATGGATATTGCTTGCCTATTTAATTTCGTTGATAACAGGTAATGACCTAATTTCTTTGAGGATTATTAACATTTTATTGTTACCTGTTGCTCTTTATCTAATGTATAGTATCATAAAAGAGTTTATAGAAGATAAAAATTTACTAATATTGTCAATGCTATCTTGTGTATTTCTTCTTATTGCCACAAAAACAGGAACTATGTTTTTTTTGGGTATAAATGACCCTCTTATGATTATCTTCTGTTTATCAACAATGTATTTTCTATTAAAGTATAATAATAGTTGGGCAATAAAGGATTTAATTATAGCTTCATTATTTGCGGGAATGATGTTTTGGGTTAGGACGTTTTCTATTATAATATTGGGGGGATTTATAGCTTGGATTTTTTTGATAGTTTTATTAAAACACCCTTTTTGGAAAAATTTATTCAGAGCCATAGTATTTTGTATTTTAACTATAATAATAGCTCTAATTCCTCAAATTCCAAGCTTAGCTGAAAAAGGACAATTAGCTTTTGAACATAAAGGAACTGAAAATCATAATTGGGGGGAAATTAATTGGCTTACCAGAATCAAGAGAGAGAGTGCAGGGTCGTTATTTGCCTATAAAAGACCTTCTTGGGAAGAACTTGATGAATATAAGAGAACTTATGGAGATAAGAGTATACCCATTGGTCTAATAGAGCAATTTAAATATGATCCTAAGTTTATAATAGATAATTTTATTGTTAATGTGTTTTTTCGGGTGCCCTATATTTTAGCTGTTAGTATTGGTTTTCTTTTTCTTGCATTTTTAAATTATTTACGCCTGCCAGAAAAATGGTTTTTTAATAAAAATTTAGGTGGACTTCTTTTACTTCTTACTTCTATTTCAGTTTGCTGTGGAGTTAGCATATATATTATCAATTTTGTTGAACACCGTTGGCAATTTATATCTGATGTTTCTTTACCACCTTTGGGAGCTGATATTTTTGCTGTAGATAGGGAATTGGTAGATATAATTAATGAAAGGATTCATCCTATTAATACTTCAACCCTGATTGAGGTCTTGAGATTAGGATTTGATCCGGTTTATATACCTTTTGAAAGACCCAAAAATATCTATGGTAAATCCCGCTGGACTTTTAAGAAAAAATATCGCCTTTTTAAAGATACTTTCTATGCCTCTTCTAATTTTCCGATAAAACTGATTTCCTGGATGGGACTGCTTTCCTTTATGCTATCTATAATAGTGATAATTGTCTCCATAATCTTAAAGCTGGCAGGACAAGAAACATTAGGGGGTTTTAAAATACCAGGTTGGACTACAACCCTGATTATTATTTCTTTTTTCTGCGGATTAATTTTATTATCTATAAGTATTATTGCTGAATATCTGCTTAGGGTCTTTGATGAGGTGAAGAACAGACCAGGGTTTATTATTAAAAAAAACAAGACATCTATCCCTGATAAATAAAAAAATTACCAAAAAGGTATGATGCAAAAAAACAACAAAGCAGCATCATAATATAGAGATTATTTTCTATTTTGCCATTATCATTATATATCCTTTTTATTTATACCCTATTATGAGGATTAATAAGATAATGCTTACTGCAATATAGCTTTGTTAGAGATATTATTTATGGGTTTATACATTTATTATTTATATTATTATATATTGGAAGGTGAATTATTATGAAATATGTAATTAATCAATTAAGTAGAACATCTGAGATTACTTTCTTATCTCTTTTATTTTTAATTGGTTTTCTTATTGGTTGCTTAGCGATAAATGCAAGAGGTCCTTATTATATCTCACCTGATGGAACCGGATATCATAATTATGCTGTGAATATAGCATTGAGAGGGGTATACTCTCCAGCATATAAATATCCTTATACAGTTAATTTTACAAGAGAACCGGGATATCCGATGTTTTTAGCTGCAGTTTATAAAATTTATGACATATTTGGAGAGCCCACTTTACTAAATTGGGATGAATATAATGTCACTACTAAAACAATGAAAACAAAAAAAGGTGAAATTCAGTGTGCAAAATATGTTCAATTAATTCTATTAATCATTTCGGTTTATTTTATATATAAAATACTAATAAATCTGCATTCAATTGGTAAAGCAAGATTTATTTCGTTACTTATAATACTCTATTATCCGTTTACTTCTTATTGTACCTATATTTTAAGAGAATCTTTGGTAACTTTCTTATTAGCTTTATTTGCTTTTTGTATGGTTAAATTTTACTTAAGTAAAAAACAGCTTTATTTACTTTTAGCTACTATTACTATAGCGTTAGCAGCATTTACTTGGCAAGTTATGGTGGTGTTTGCTCCCCTCATTCTGATAATTATGCTTTTATCCAAAATTAGATTTTGGCAATCCATAAAATACATAATTCTCTATGCAATCATATTTATTTCACTCCTTTTTCCCTGGTTTGCCTATGTCTATAGCTATTATCCAAATCTTAAAATTGTAACTTCTATGGGAACCTCACTTACACCGGAAGTAATAAATTGGACAAATGCGTTATTAGAAGCAGAATATTTCGGAGAAATATCTAATGAGGAACTTTATCAAATTTATGGAAGAGGTAGAACTGAATTACCTGAAGCAGAAATTTTTCAAAGATCTTTTTCAGGATGGTATTCTGCTTCTGCTGATTCTATAACAAGAAAGTTAAATTTATCTTTTAAACAACAGCTCCAATATAAAGGGTACAAAGCATTTAAGAATTTAAAAGGTTTGTTTCTTCAAAACAATTGGACTCCTTTTGTTGAAAAATTCAGAGAATCAATTAGTTTCATAACTAAAGGGTACAGTAAAACAGAGAATAAATATGATATAATTATAACCATACAAACTTTAGTTCTAAATATATTAAGCATATTAATCGGTGTATTTTCTATTCTCGGTTTTATAGTATATAATAAGAGAAATTTAATTTATTGGATACCATATCTTTTTTATTGCGCTCTATTTTATACCATTGGAAGTGAATCCAGAAGATTTATTCCGGTATTGCCTTGGATACTATATTTAAGCTATTATTTTATCTTTTACGCGTATAAAAAGTTATCAATGCATAAACATAATGCAATAAAAGACAATAGAATCCAATTGATAAGTTCTTAATCTAATCTTTGCTTATAATTATTTAACATAAATAATGATAATGAATGTATATGTGGTAGTATATTCCGATTTGTCACCGATATTGAATAAAAGAACTTTATACTTCCTCTTTGTTGAATTGGCATACAGCAATACAATTTCTAAATATGGCTATTAGCTATATTATTTTGGTTCGAAGAAATCATTTCTGCAATTTCTAAGTTATTCCTATCGTTCTGCTTCTGAAGTTGAATCCCTTTTGTATGTTGCTTTAGATATTCATTACATAGATGTAAATCAGCACAATGAACTAATGTCTAAA
>Ga0208196_1002791_pt1 | contig 15609 bp, 14 predicted proteins | sample AD_JPNNA7_MetaG_FD_184443 | JGI IMG/M metagenome (GOLD analysis project Ga0208196, IMG submission 184443) | Active sludge microbial communities of municipal wastewater-treating anaerobic digesters from Japan - AD_JPNNA7_MetaG (SPAdes) (version 2) | ecosystem: Engineered > Bioreactor > Anaerobic...
AGCCCGCCATCTGATCGACGAAATTTTTCCCCGGGGGAATTCCCCCGGGGAAGGGAAAAACGAGCAAATCATGCCTTGGACGAGAATCAATCTCAAACCAAAGTGCGAAATATTCTGGACACTACCCATAGCGGTGTAGGAGATGGAGTTGAGGTGGGTTTGGATGTCGGATTGGGCGGATTGGGCGATTTGGGCGGAAAAATCGGGATTTTCGAGGAGTTTTTGGAGTTTTTGGGCGAAATCGGCGTCGTTTTGGGCGATTAGTGTGTTTTTTTCGTCCCGGAGGAGGGTTTCAAAGCCTTTGGCGGCGAATTTTGTGATGACGCTGGGGCGCCCCATTTGCATGGCTTCGAGGACTTTGATGTTGGTGCCGGAGCCTTGATAGATGGGCGCGATGACGGCACGGCAGCGGTTATATTCTGCGATGAGGTCGGGGACAAAGCCGAGTAATGAAACGCCGGGGATTTGGCTCCATTTTTCCTGCAAGTGGGCGGGAAGTCCGTTGCCAGCGGCTCGCAAGCGGGCATCGGGGTGTTTTTCGCGGACTTTTGGCCAAATATGGGTCAAAAAGTGACCTAAACCTTCATAATTGGGCGGATAACTCAGCAAACTGACGAAAAATATGTCTTTTGAGTCTGGAATTTCGGCTTTTAGCGCATTTTTGGGCGGTGGGAGGGGTAAATTAGGGAGCCAAGCGGAACCTGGGAAATCGCACTGATTTGGGTTGGCCAGCAACATGATTCGGCATTTTTTTGCGATGGAGCGCGTGTGGTGGCGGACAATGTGGGCGGCAAAGCGATAATAGACTTTTCGGAGCCATGAAGACGTTGAGGAGCGGGCGGCGGAGCGCAAATGCTCTTCGGGGAGGTCGTCGGCATCGATGATGACTTTTTTGTCCAGCGGAACCCCGGCGGCGATGGCGTTTTGGATATAACGGACGAAAATGATGTCATATTCGGCTCTTTTTAGTTCCGATTGCACAATTTCGGCCCATTTTTGAATTTTGGGATGCAAAAACTCTTTTTTCCATAAAAACAGAACGTTTTTGATGGTTTTTTGGGCGATATTTTGCTCGCTTCCCCAAAACAGAATGTTTTCGCGTTCATTTTCGGGTGGATTTGGCTGGTCCGGTGCTAAACAGATCAGAAAAACGTCAGATTTTTCACAAAATGCGTTGTAAATGTGTCGGGTTCGCTGATGGGAGCCTGTTTTTGTCTCGAAGGGGCTGTGAACGGTGATGAAAAGGACTTTTTTCATGCTCGATCCCCTACCCTTTTGGCTTTGCGTTGCGGATGGCTTGGAGGCGGACGGGGTGTTCGGGGTGGCTGGGGGAGAGTTTGGTGTGGAGCCAGAATTTGGCGGTGAGGTAGAGTTTGGCGGCGCGGTGAGTGCCGTGGTGTTTTTGGAGGTAGAGGAAGAGGCTGGTGTAGTAGATGCGGAGGCGGTGGGCGGATTCGGGGCCGAAGGAGCTGCCGATGCGGTGGATGATGGAGGTGGCGGGGGTGTACCAGATTTGGTGGCCGGCCTGGCGGATGCGGGTGCAGAGGTCGGTTTCTTCGAAGTAGGCGAAGAAGGTGTCGTCGAGGAGGCCGGTTTGGTCGAGGACGGCGCGTTTGATCATGAGGTCGGCGCCGACGATGTATTCGACGGGGCGGGCGGGGTCGGCGGGGCCGGGAATGACCGCGCTGGGTTTGCGTCCACGTTGGATGCGCAGGAAGCCGGAGAGGGTGATCCAGAGCATCCGGCCGAGGGAGGGGGCGAAGCCGTAGGACCATTGGGGGGCGCCGGAGGGATAGATGAGGCGGCCGCCGACGGCGCCGATGGAGTCGCGCGAGTAGAGGAAGTCGTGGAGGATGCGGAGGGAGTTTTCGATGAGCTCGGTATCGCTGTTGAGCAGGATGACGGCATTGCCCCGGGCCACCCGGATGGCCTGATTGTTGGCGGCGGCGAAGCCGAGGTTCTCGGCGTTTTCAATCAGCCGCGCATCGGGAAACTGCTGGCGCACCATGGCGGAGCTGCCATCGTGGGAGGCGTTATCCACAACGATGATTTCGCAGGTGATTCCGCTGGTGTGCTGGCGGATGGATTCGAGGCATGCGCGGAGGAGTTCCCGCGTGTTCCAGTTGACGATGACCACACTAAGCTGGAGCGCTGGTGAATCCATTTAGGACGAATATAGAGAGGATGGCGGGTTCCGCAAAGGAAAAGAAGACAGCGGGAGGGGTTTTTTCGTCGGCGGGTGACCGCGATCGTGTTGACTCAAATGACTATGACACCGAAGGCAGGATGATTGGGCGATCCGTTGACCTGTTTTCGAGTTGCTTTGCACAGTAGCTTAACTGGGGGTGGCTGTCGATCGGGGCGGGTGTCCGGCACGGGCGGCGAGAATGGGCCACCTTTAGCTCGTCGGAGCCGGTCGTGTCGGGCACCCGCCCCCATCTTCTGGACTGCTTTAAAGAAAATGTCTTTTCGGCGCCGGACCTCTTTGGCCAGCTCAATCGGATCGTGTCGCGCGCGCAATTCGCGAAGCGCCTAGGCTTCGTCGGGGGATATCTGTGGATGTTGGAGTAAGCGTTCGCAGGGCGTCATGCTCTGCGCATAGATTTTGCGGACCTTGGCCCCCACGCGCTCTTTGCGCAGCAATTTGAAGCAAGGGATGAATAGGTTACGGAACAGTTCATAGGCTTCATAGAAGTGCCGCAGCGGCTCGGCCAGGGCTGGCTGATCGAAGCGTTCGTAGCCGACCTGTTCCCGGACGTGGGTGGCGTTTTTCTGTTCGACATGGGCGTTATCATTCTTCTTGTAGGCGCGGGAGCGGGTGAACTCGACTCGCTCGGGCAATTGCCGGATATAGGCGAGCAGATGGTAGTTGATGAACTCGGGGCCGTTGTCGGTGTCGATGCCTCGCAAACGGACCGGCAGACGCGCGCTCATCGTCCGGAATCCCTTTACAACGCTGTGTTGACCGCATCCCCAAACGGGTTGCAGCAACGTCCAGCCGCTGCAAATGTCAGTACCGACCAACGTCCACAGATAGGTCCCTTGGGTGGAATCGCCGCCATGCGAGACGGTATCTGTTTCAAGAAAGCCCGGGGCAATGTCCGGTGCCCAAGGGCCCATCCGAATGGGAATCTGTTTGCGCAAATGGACGCTGCCACCGCCAGTTCACCGCTTGCGCGGATGGCGAAGCTTGACGGCGCCGAGCAAGCGATCGATTTGGGCGGCGCTGACGGTCAGCAGTTGGCGGCGCAATCCTGTCGGAAGTGCCCCGTGGTGGCGCTCATAAGAGGCGAGCCACAGCAGAAGTCCTGAGGCCATCAACTTCCCGCATGGCTGGTCCATCAGCAGCCAGAGCTTCTCCAACATTCTGGCAACCTCAGGGCCATAGGTTTTCTTGCGACCGCGCAGTGGCTTTACCTGACCGCGCACCTTCCGCCGCATGACCTTGATCGCATGCTTACGCGACCATCCCTCCATCGTGCAGACCTCATCCAAAAGTCGCGTCTTCCATCCCCGCCCCGCTTGGGCGTATCTCCAGCGATAGGTTTCTAATGATTTGATGCTCATGTCCATGCCTCCTTCTTGGGTGTCATCTATTCTGAGGCAACGGCTTTTTTCTTCCTCTCACTGCGATGAACCCTTGGTGTCATGTTTTATGAGGCAATGCGGCGATGGCCATTGTGTTGGCGGGGTGGTTGCGTTGGGGGCGGGTTTGGGGTAGGATGGGCAACATGACGATGAATCTTCCATTTCGTGGGCAGGCGGACCGGCGGCTGTTTTTTTTCGACACCGAAACCACCGGGTTGCCCCGCGACTGGAATGCGCAACTGCACCCGCGGACGCTGAACAACTGGCCGCGGATGATCCAATTGGCCTGGATTTTTTGCGATGACAACGGGAATGAGCTGAGCGCGGGCAGCACCATCATTCAGCCGGATGGTTTTGTGGTGCCGCCGGACGCGACGCGGGTTCACGGCATCACGACCGAAATCGCGCGGGCCAAGGGGCGTCCGCTGGTGGCGGTATTGGACGAGGTGTTGCCGCTGATCGAGCAGGCGACGTTTGCGGTGGCGCACAACATCGCGTTTGATGAAAAAATCCTTGGCGCGGAGTTCATGCGGCAGGGCCGCCCCACCCCGTTCCTGAAAAAGCCGATGCATTGCACGATGAAGGAGGCCACGCAATTTTGCGCCATCCCGGGGCACTACGGCTTCAAGTATCCGAACCTGAACGAGCTGCACAAAAAGTTATTTGGCAAACCGGTGACGCGGGCGCACGACGCGGGGGTGGATGTCCGCGCGTGCAAAGATATTTATTTTGAGCTGCGCGCGCGCGGCATCATGGGCTGAAAACGGAAGTGCAGCGCGGGGGCGCGCGGACCGGGCACGGCGAAGGGGCGCGCGACCCGCCAGCCGGCCAGCGCGGCGATTTCGCCGTCGCATTCCACAACCACCCAGGCGGCGCGTTGTTCGCGCGGGACTTTGAGGTCGGTAAAAATATCGGACAGCTTTTTGCTGCCGGTCATGCCCAGCGGCTGCATGCGGTCGCCGGCGCGCCAGTTGCGGAAAATCAAATTGCGCCCGCCGACGGCTGCCGCCGACAGGCAGACATCATCGAGCCGTCGGGTAAATCCGCGGCCATAGCGCAGGCGCAAGGCATGGGGGGGGGCGGAGTTTTCCACCGTGTGGAAAATAGTTTTCCACGCTGTGGAAAAAGTGCCGGAATTTTTCCACACTGTGGAAAATCCCGCCCATGCGGGATGAACTTTTTTTCCACACGGTGGAAAAGCTGGTGATTTTTTGGCGGCGACGGGGCGGGCGGGCGGCGATTTTTCCACACTGTGGAAAATCCCGCCCATGCGGGATGAACTTTTTTTCCACGCTGTGGAAAAAGCGTCGGGATTTTTCCACGCTGTGGAAAAGTCGTCCACGGTGGCGAAGTCCACGGTGGCGGGGTCCACGCCCGCGCGGTGGAGGGCGGCGAGCGCCTGGCGGCGGCGGAGGGCCAGCGGGGTTTGCGCGGTGGGGGGGGCGCGGCGGGCGAGGTCGGCCATGAGGTCATCCTCGGCGGCGGCGATTGCTCCGAGGCGGAGCAGCGCGGCGCGGATGTTCGGGTTGAGGCGCGCGGCGAGGAGTGGCAGGATTTCGTGGCGGACGCGGTTACGGAGCGCAAAGGCGTCGGTGTTGGTGGCATCCTCGCGCCAGCGCTGATTTTGTTGGCGGAGAAATGTCTCCACTTGCCGGCGGGTGGTGTCGCGTAGCGGGCGGATGAAGGTGATGGGGCCGTGCGGGGCGACATGGCGAATGCCGGCGAGGCCGGCGACGGAGGTGCCGCGCGCGATGCGGAGCAGGATGGTTTCGGCCTGGTCGTCGGCGGTATGGCCGGTGGCAATCAGGCGCAGGTTGCGGCGGCGGGCGGTCTGGAGCAGGAAGTCGCGGCGGATGCGGCGGGCGGCCATTTCCAACGATTCGCCGGGATGGCGTTCCTGCGGGACAGAAAATTTGCCAGTGACCAGCGGCAGGGCGAGGCGGCGCGCGAGGGCGGCAACGAAACGGGCATCGGCGGCGGCGGCGCGGCCCCGGATGCCGTGGTTGACGTGGGCGAGGACCAGTTTCACGCCGAGGTGGTGCAGCGCGAGGGTCAGCGCGACGGAATCGGCGCCACCGCTGATGGCAACCAAAACGCGCTGGCCGCGGAGAGGCGGCAAGCGCGTGGCCATGGTGTTCCGGACCGTCGCCAGCATGGGCGGGTTTAGGCCGCCGGCCCGAGGCGTTCCAGTCCGCCCATATAAGGGCGGATGGCGGCGGGCAGCACGACGGAGCCGTCGGCCTGCTGACCGTTTTCGAGCAGGGCGACATAGAGCCGCGAGAGCGCGAGGCCGGAGCCGTTGAGGGTGTGGACGAACTCGGTTTTGCCGTGGGGGTCTTTCCAGCGGATGTTGGCGCGGCGGGCCTGGAAGGCTTCAAAGTTGCTGCACGAGGAATCTTCGAGCCACCCGTTATGGCCGGGCGCCCAGAGTTCGATGTCGTAGCACTTGGCAGCGGCGAAGCTCATATCGCCCGAGCAGAGTTGGAGCACGCGGTAGGGCAGCGCCAAGGTTTGCAGGATGTGTTCGACATCGCGCACGAGGGCTTCGAGTTCGTCGTAGGAGGTTTCGGGCGGGACAAACTTGACCAGCTCGACTTTGTCGAATTGGTGCACGCGAATGAGGCCGCGGGTTTCCTTGCCGGCGGAGCCGGCCTCGCGGCGGAAGCAGGGGGTGTAGGCGACGTACTTCAACGGCAGGGGGGCGCGGATGATTTCGTCGCGGTAGAGATTGGTGACGGGGACTTCGGCGGTGGGGATGAGCCAGAGGTCGTCGCGGGAGACGTGATACATGTCGTCGGCCATTTTGGGCAGTTGGCCGGTGCCGGTCATGGCGGCGGTGGTGACGAGGTGCGGCGGCGCGATTTCGGTATAGCCGTGCTGGGTGGTGTGCATATCCAGCATGAACTGGACGAGGGCGCGTTCGAGGCGCGCACCCTGCCCCGTGAAGAGCGGGAAGCCGGCGCCGGAGATCCGCGCGGCGCGGTCGAAGTCGAAAAGTCCGAGACGTTCGCCGATGGCGACATGGTCTTGCGGGGTGAAATCAAAAGTGCGGGGCTGGCCCCAGTGGCGGACGACGACGTTATCGGCGGCATCGCGGCCGCGGGGCACGCTGGCGTGGGGCAAGTTGGGGATGGCCAGCATGAGCTTGGCCTGCCGGGCTTCGATGTCGCGCACTTCGGCATCCAGCGCGGCGATTTTTTCGCCGATTTCGCGGGTTTGCCGTTGGATGTCGCCGGTGTCCTGGCCCGCTTTTTTCAGGGCACCGATTTGGCGGGAGACATCGTTGCGGGCGTTTTTGAGTTGGTCGGCGGTCGTGATGGCGGCGCGGCGGCGTTCATCGAGGGCGAGCACCTCGGCGATGTCCACCGGCGAGTTACGGGTGGCGAGGCCGTCGCGCACGAGGTCGGGGTTTTCCCGAATGAGTTTGATATCGAGCATGGGGGGCGCCTATTCAGCGGCGGGGGCGGGTTCGGCGGTGAGGAGGCGCAGGCCCAGCTCGCCAGCCAGCCGGGTGAAGCGGTCCTGGCAGGGCGGGCAATAGTTGCCGCTCATGTGGTCGAGGTCTTCCGCGGTTTCGTAGCTGGTGAGGGTGCAGAGGGGGAACGGGCACACGCTCATGCCGACAAGCATGCTTTCCACGCGCAAGGCGTTTTGCATGACGCGGCGCGTGAGCTGTCCGGCGGTGGCATTGACCGCCAGCTTGGTGACGTTGATGACGCCGAAATGCTCATCGGGCAGGCAGACGCCTTGGGGGGCGTCGGCGCCGACGTTGGCGAGAACGATGATGCCAAAATCGGTGGCTTGCATGGTTTGGGCGGCGGCGCGGCCGATCTCGTCCATGGACAAATCGGCGGCCAGCGCGAGGGGTTCGGCCGCGCGCACGACCGCGCCGGACATCTGCTCCAGTTGCGTGCGGACATCGGCGACCAGCGCGGCATCCACATCGCCAGCGGCGGTGAGGGCAAATACGCGCTCATCCGTTGCGCGGGCCAGGGTGACAACGCTCAACAACACGGCAAGAGCCAACATTTTTTTCATGGCAGAAATCTCCTCGATTCAGACGCGATGCTTATAGGCCAAAAAGGCGGCGGCCGCAACCCGTTTTGCGGGGAGGGCGTGGGGGATTGGGGAAAAACGGGGACGGGAGCGGGCTAGCAGTTGCCGCAATCTTCACAGCGCATGCGGTTATCTCGGGTGAGGGTGTGCAGGCTGGAGCGGTCTTGGCCGCACAGATCGGCAAAGTGAATGACGGTGCGGAAGGCGTTGTCTTCGGGCTGGGAGCTGACGACGATGCCGCAGCACTTCACCGTGGACGGGGCTTGGCCGTCCGGTTGCTTGACGGCGATATCGAACTCATACTGTTGGAATTCGGGGAGCGGTTGCGGCGCAAGGAAGCGCATGCCCAAATGGCAAATGTGCAAGTCGCGCAGATTCCCCAGCGGGGATTCCTGGTCGAGAGTCAGAGTTACGGTGTAATCACCGAACGTGTACGTTGTTGTCGTCATGTCATCTTTATTCTGTCTTCCCCCGCCCGCGAGAGAAAGATAGCCCACTTTGGATGACATGCAACGGCTCCGATTACTTTTTTGTATTTTTTGTGAAGAGGCGGTCGCGGCAGGCTTGCAGGCGCTTGGTTTCGCGGGTGGCCCAAGAGGCGGCATCCTTGATCCGGCGGGCCGTGGCGGCAAAGTCGAGGCCGGCGGGCGCGCCATAATGCTGCTTGGCGGCGAGGGCGGCATCGGGGCTATGCCCAGCAAGCTGCTGGAGATTGTTTTTGACCTCGTTATAGGCATCGCGGAAGGGCATGCCCTTGGCCACGAGTTCGAGCGCGCGGTCGGTGGCAAAGACATCCGGCGAGAAACCACGGCGCAGGGCGGCGGCATCCACCGTCAATCCTTGAATCAGCGGGCTCATGATTTGCAGCGAGGCGATGGTGAGTTCAAAGCCCTCCATGAACGGGGCTTTGGCTTCCTGTAAATCGCGGTTATAGCCGGAGGGGGCGGCGCGCACGATTTCGGCCGCAAGGTTGGCATAGGTCTGCACCTTGGCGGCTTTGGCGCGCAGGAGTTCGAGGACATCCGGGTTGCGCTTTTGCGGCATGATGCTGCTGCCGGTGGTGAATTCCGACGGCAGGCGGAAGTAGGCAAACTCGGGCATGGAAAACAGGATCAGGTCCTGCGCCAGCCGGGAGAGGGTCAGCATGGCCTGGCTCAGCGCGGAGAGAATGATGGCCTCCAACTTGCCGCGGGCCTGGTTGGCGTGGAGAACGTTGGCCACGGGGCGGGCGAAGCCGAGCAGGTTGCTGACCAGATGGCGGTCAATGGGCATGGGCACGCCGTAGCTGGCGGCGGAGCCGAGGGGGCATTGGTTATTCAGGTCGTAGGCGGCGCGCAGCAGGGCGAGATCATCGAGCAGACTTTCCGCCCAAGCGGAAGCCCACAACCCGACGCTGGACGGCATGGCCGGTTGCATGTGGGTGCGCCCGACCATCGGCGTGCGCGCTTGGCGCCGCGCGAAGGTGTGGAGCGTCAGCGCCAACGTCGCGGCGGCGCGCATGGTCGTCAGCAGGCGGTCCTTGGCAAAGAGGCGCAGGTCCACGGCCACTTGGTCGTTGCGGCTGCGGCAAACGTGCACCCGCTTGCCCCGCGCGCCGAGTTTTTCCGTCAGCCGCCGCTCGACCGCCAGATGGACATCCTGATCTTCGAGCGTAATGACGAATCGCCCGGCGGCGGCATCCACCATGATTTGGCGGAGTTCCGCAATGACCGCGCGCGCCTCGGCGGGAGAAAGCGGCGGCGGCTGGAGGGGCATGCGCGAGAGCATGGTGACGTGGGCGGCGGTGCCGAAGCAGTCGGCCTCCACAAGAGCCAAATCCAAGACGCGGTCCTGACCGGCCGTATAGGCCAGCACATTCGCGTCCACCTCCCCCACCGTCGTCTTGTGGCGCATCCTAGTGCTGGATTCGCTTGATCTTGAAAATGTGCTTGTCGGGTTCCGCCAGAAACTCAGGCGGCAACTCGATGCGCACGGTCTTGCCTTTGTCGTCGTTGGTGGACGGCACGGCGGCCGGCGCGGGTCGGCCGCCCGCCGGGGCCATCTGGTCTTTGGGCACTTCGATGATCCCCCCGGGGATTTGGAAACTCTGCTGGCAAACCGGGCAGTCAATGGTCTGGCTGGCCATTTCTTCCGGGCCGTTGAGATTTTGTCCGCAATGGGGGCAATTGAAATTGATGTCTGCCATGTCCGTTACCTCACGCTTTCGGCTACGCCACTCCTGAACTGTGCAAGTACCCTATCATGAGGGCGGCGATTTGGGAAGCCCCGGAATTGCGCCATAAAAGATTTGCCAGAGGCAGAGGCCGTGGGCGGGGGCGGTCTCCACGCGCGCGGTGCGGATTTTGCCGGCCAGCAGCGTGGCGGTTTCGGCCACCGGCACCGCGCCGAGCCCCACACGCAGCAGGTGGCCCGCCAGACTGCGGACCATCCGGTAGAGGAAGCCATCCCCGACGGCGTGGATGGTGACCAACGGCCCCCGTTGGCGCACGGCCAGCCGCCACAGGGTGCGGACGGTGCCTTCGATTTCGCGGTGGGGATTGGCCGCAAAAGCCGCAAAATCGTGCGTGCCCACCAGGATGGCCGCCGCCTCGCGCATGGCATCCACGGCCAGCGGCGCGCGGATGTGCACCGCCTGCCGCCGGTGCAGAGGCGACATGACCGGCGCATTCCAGATGGTATAGCGATACTCCTTGCCGCGCGCGTCGTAGCGCGCGTGAAAAGTCGGGCGGGCGCGGCGCAGGTTCGTCACGCGGATGGCGTCGGGCAGCAGCGCATTGAGGCCCTTTTGCAAACGCCAAGGTTCCCACGGGCGCGCTAAATCGAGGTGTGCAACCTGCGCGCGGGCGTGGACGCCGGTATCGGTCCGGCCGCTGGAGTGGACACGGGGCGATTCGCCAGTGAGCTGCTGCAACGCCGCTTCCAGCGCGCCCTGCACGGTGGATTTGCCCGGCTGCGTTTGCCAGCCGTAAAGATCGGTGCCGTCGTAGGCGATGGTCAGGCGATAGCGCTGCCCGCCCCGCGGCGGGCGGGTGCGTGGCGTGGGCCCTTTGGCGGGCACGGGACTCATGGCGCGGGATCGTCCGGCGCGGGGCCGTGCGCGTCGAGATAGTTTTGCAGCATGATTTGCGCAGCCAATTTATCCACCACTTCCCGGCGCTTGTCGCGGCGGGTGCCGGCTTCGATCAATACCGACTCGGCCGACTTGGTACTCAACCGCTCATCCCACTGGCGAACCGGAATGGCGGTGCGCCGCGCCAGCTCAGCCATAAATTCATCGGTCCGCGTCGCGCGGGGCCCGGCGGAACCGTCCATGTTCAGCGGATACCCCACGATGATCGCGGCCACTTGTTCGGCCTCTGCCAGCTTGGCCACGGCGGCTGCGGCTTGGGCCAACTGGGGGCAATGCAGCGTCTCGCGCGGGAAGGCAATCAGTTGGGCAGCATCGCTAATCGCGACCCCCGTGCGGCGGTCGCCATAATCCACGCCCAGCAGTTTGGACACTTCGCGCGCTCCTCAACCCGCTATCCGGGCGCAGCAAATTACGGCTGGCCGGCCGGCGGCGGCTTTTCGGCAATGATCGCCTTGCTGGCCCGGTCTTTATAGCCTTGCAGCTCGTCCACGCGCTCCTTGAGCTTCTGGCTGATTTGGCGCAACTCATCCGCCTCTGCGGTTTTGGCCGCCAGCGCTTCCGTTTGTGCCTCCCATTCTTGGCGCAGTTGCTGTTCGGTTTCCGTCAGCGCGGCCAAGTCCGCGGCAAGCTTCTCGCCGGAAGCCTGCGCCGCTTTCAGATCCAGTTCCAACTTGGCCTGCGCGGCATAAAGCTGGTCAATCTGGTCGCTTTTCGTGCGGCTGTTTTTCTTCTCGCCATTCCACAAATACCCCAGCCCCACCACACACACCACCAAGATCAAATCCAACAGGTACTTCATGTGTTTGTTCCTTTGCCCTCGCCATGGAGCCGGCGATCGGACTCGAACCGATGACCTGCTGATTACAAATCAGCTGCTCTGCCAACTGAGCTAAGCCGGCGCTAGGCTTGTTGGAGGCGGACTATGCCCCAACCGGACGGCAATTTCAACCCTAGCGGCGTGGGCGGGGCGGTGAATTAGAGCGCGGGCGGCTGGAGGGCGGCATCCTGCGCGCGGCGGAATTCGGCAGCCTTGATCATCATTTCCGCGAGGGAATGGCAGCCGAGCTTGCGCTTGATGTTGCCGCGGTGGACTTCCACCGTGCGGCCACTGAGGCCGAATTTTTCGGCGATATCGCGCGTGGTGAGGCCGCTGCCCATGGCGGCGAGGATTTCGCTTTCGCGGATCAGCCGGCCTTCGTCGTCGTACTCGTAGGAGTAGATGTAGGTGTGGACATTCATCATAGCGTCAATTTGTACAAGACATATGCTGGCCTCGGAATGGGCGGAAGTCAACCTCAAAGCCTCTGTTGGATGAACGCATTTTCGGCTGGAAGGGACTTTTTGTGTTTGACCGGAACCTCTAATGGATAACCCCTTTATTAATTTATAGGACCGACCCCTTTCCTGAATATAGATTGATCCCTCCACGCTCTCGAATCCTATCCCTATTGATCCATCGTCCCATTTGAGGGCCGTAGTAACGATAGCCGTAATAGTTCAGCTTGGATAAAGCATCATATTCCTTGGTGCTGAATTGATAGCGGGGGGTAAACGCACCCTCCTTCAGCATAACCTCGCCAAAGGGGCTGTAGGTGTACTTCGCCAGTTGGGTTTGATTGTTTGAACTGACCTGAACAATGTTGCCGTTGAAGTCGTAGTGGTAATACACCGCGCCCCCCGCCTGCGTCGAGGCCAAGATGCCGCCAATGCCGCCCGCCCCGCCGCCGACCCTTCCGGACAGATCGGCACCGTTGGTGTAGGTTTCGAGCACGTTCCCCTCGCCATCCGTCACTGTCAGCACTAGCCAGCCCTGATAAAAGTAGCGGTTGGTTGAACCGGGGTCATCGCCCCCGGCTATAGCAGACTGTATGCGTTCCCGGCGGCGGCCGAGGCCGTCATAATGGTTTTCCTGGAGCAAAGCGCCGGTCTTGGCATCGCGGACGGCGACGAGCCGATTCTCGTCGTTCCAGAAGTAGGCGTGACGTCCATCATTTGTCAGATTCCCGTTGGCGTCGTATCCATAGGCATTCTGGGACACCACTACGGAAGTCTGCCGATTGGTGGAGCGTCCGAAGGGATCGGTAAAAACGGTGTCCAGCGCATTGGTTCCGAGCGAAAATGGGAGCCCAATTGCGGCGAAGATCAAATCGGGCGTGAGTTGCGCCTGCACAGAATTGACCGTCACGGTGCCGCCCGCGTAGTTGACCCGCCCCAACACAGCCAGCGAGCCTCCGGGAACGGTGGCGACGTTCTGATTGAGGTGGTTGAAGGAGTTGCTGAACACCAGTCCGTTTTTGTCCTGCTTTACAGGATTGCCAGTGGCATCGTCACGCATTTTGTCCGCCCACATTTTTATGATAAATAATCTATTGATCTAGAGCCTTCATTGGAACTTATGTGTTTGTGGTACATGCGCCTCAGGAGGAACCAAAACCTCTAATGGATAACCCCTTTATTAATTTATAGGACCGACCCCTTTCCGTGCCAACGCGGCTTCGCGTTGGCGCGGTCCTTGGGTGCGCCTATAGCCCCGCGAAGCCCGCCCACGCGGGCGAGCGGCATCTAAGGAACTTGCGATGACAGTTCAACCCAAGTGTCAATAATACCCGAATAGACTCTCCGAACAGACCCCCAATATGAACCCTCCTTAAACCATGCATAAATTAAAACGACCGGTGATATCAATACAAGCACGACCGGCAATACACATAAAAACAATAGACCTCTAAATATGACAATCAATAGGCTTAAAAAGATATCCATGAATCACTCCTTTATAGCCACTCCATACCACCATCGTATATTGACGGACAATCTGGGCAGTCTTTAGCTGTGCCAGCATCATAAGACCTGCTCCTAGTTGCCGTCGGATGTTGTCTCCCTGCGCGATATTTGAACCATTCATCGCCACATATTCCGGTATGCTCCAAAACGCAGTCATAGATGCACGTCACTTTGCACTCACATCCCTGAATCCATATCTCCTGTTTGTGGTGCAGCGTATCACAAAGGACATTGTACAAGCATACGCCTGGATCAGGTTGCGGGGGATCGGGGATACATGTCCAGACTGCAGCGCGTCCCTTTATCCATCGCCAAAAACAGAAAAGACCATGTATATCTAATTCGTTAATAGGAGTGTTGGCAACAAACGCATATAAATTCATCCCACCCCATTCGTCTGCAGGATCTCGGTTAAGCCACCTACCCAATCCCGGGCTGTAGAATCTGTAGCCGTAGTAGTTCAGTCCAGTTAGAGGGTCGTATTCCTTGGTGCTGAATTGATAGCGGGGGGTAAACGCACCCTCCTTCAGCAACACCTCGCCGAAGGGGGAGTAAGTGTACTTCGCCAGTTGGGTTTGGTTGCTGCCGCTCACTTGGACGACATTTCCGTTGAAGTCGTAGTGACAGAACGCTGGGGTGCCAGATTCGGTAGTGGCCAGTATCCCGCCGATGCCGCCCGCGTCACCACCGACTTGCCCGGACAGATCGGCACCGTGGGTGTAGGTCTCCAGCACGTTCCCAGTCCCATCCGTCACCGCCAGCACCAGCCAATTCTGGTATAGATAACGATTGGTGGACCCGGGGTCATCGCCCCCGGCTACAGAAATCTGTATGCGTTCCCGGCGACGGCCAAGGCCGTCATACCGGTTTTCCTGAATCAGTGCTCCTGTTTTCGCGCTGCGCACGGCGACAAGCCGGTTTTCGTCGTTCCAGAAGTAGGCGAGACGGCTATCGTTGGTGAGATTGCCGTTGGCGTCGTACTGGTAGGCCTTCCGGGTCACAACGACCGACGTTTCTCGGTTGGTGGAGCGTCCGAAGGGATCGGTAAAGACCGTATTGAGCGCGTTCGTTCCTAACGTGAACGGAATCCCCGTCGCCGCGAAGATCAAAACAGGCGAAAGCTGCGCCTGCACGGAATTGACCGCCACGGTGCCGCCCGCATAGTTGACCCGCCCCAACACAGCCAGCGAGCCTCCGGGAACGGTGGCGACATTCTGGTTGAGGTGGTTGAATGAATTGCTGTAAACCAGCCCGTTTTTGTCCTGCTCCACGGGATTGCCGGCGGCATCGTACCGATACCCATATTGATACGCTTCCCACGGTGTCTGGTCTGGTAATGTGGCGTGCGCGCCGACCAACTGGCCAATCGCGTCATAGGAATAGTCGTACCGCGTGCCGTCTTCGCGAATGGCCCTGGTGCGCTGGTCGGCATTGTCGACGGTGATGGCGAAGGACGAGAGGATGCCCGAAGCGGAATCGTTCACCATGTTGGTCAGGCGGAGCAGGTCGTCGAACTGTCGGGTAACTGCGGTGCCATTGCCGAGCTGCAAGTTGCGCCAAACGGTTCCGGCACCTTCGTAGGAATAGGTGTTGGTGCCTTCCGGGCCAACGACGGTTTTCAGGCGTTGAAGATTGTCATAGGTGTAGGCCACGTTCTGGAACGCGGAAGTGACCGAAGCCAACTGCTTGGCGTCTGTATAGTCGAAGTACAATGTGTCGTTGGCAAACGGGCCATCCTCCGATTCCAGCAACCCGCAGCAGGAACTGTAGGCATAGGTGGTGGTGCCGATGCCATCGGTCATCTGGATTTTCCGATTCAGAGCGTCGTAGGCGAAGGACACATCGGCGTCGTTGGGGTAGTTGATGTTGGTCAGGTTGCCGACGGCATCGTACTGGTAAACCGTCGTTTGATCTTTGGCGTCGGTGCGACTTGTTAACCGTCCCTCCGCGTCATAGGTGTAATCCCAGTGGGTGCTGTCGGCATACGTCTTGCGGGTCTGCCGGTTTTCAACATCATAACTCCAATATGTGTTATTGCCGGCCTGGTCCAC
>Ga0208196_1002805_pt1 | contig 15546 bp, 17 predicted proteins | sample AD_JPNNA7_MetaG_FD_184443 | JGI IMG/M metagenome (GOLD analysis project Ga0208196, IMG submission 184443) | Active sludge microbial communities of municipal wastewater-treating anaerobic digesters from Japan - AD_JPNNA7_MetaG (SPAdes) (version 2) | ecosystem: Engineered > Bioreactor > Anaerobic...
GCCGCCCGCCACACCCCCTTTTGCCCCCTTCTTCCCCGCTGGCGGGGGAGAAGGGGGTTGGGGGATGAGAGGGTCAGCACCTGCCGAAGGGGTAACCTATTATGTGCCCTCCCCAAAGTCCCGTTCGCCACCTGGCAAAGGTGGCTGAATAGTTACCAACTACTTTGATTTTTGACGGGAGCGAGCCGATTTTGTAGTGCGCGGCGTTGCCCTCTCACCACGGTAGGCCGGCGCGAGGATGCTGAAAACGGTGCAACGGCTCACATCCAACAGGCGGGTACGCAGTTTGGGATCGAGATCCTCCATCAACCGCGCCGTTGTCAGCACCGTAGGCAGCTTGGCGACGTAGCGGTAGTTGAGCAACTGGAAGAGCTTCTCCTGCGCCCACGGCGTTGCGCTCTCTGTGCCCAGATCGTCCAACACGAGAAATGGCGCGCGGCGCACTTCCTCGAAGCGCTTATCGTAAGTGACCGGGCTTTGCGGATTGAAGGCCGCGCGCAGGTGGTCGAGCAGATCGGGGACGACGACGAACAAGGCCGGATGCCCCTCTCGCACGCGGGCGTTGGCGATGCCCGCCGCCAGGTGGGTCTTGCCGCAGCCATACGTCCCGGTGAACGTCAGCCATCCCACGGGATTGGCGGCGAAGGAGCACGCCTGTTCCAGCGCCCGTTCGAGATTATCCACTTCTTCGGGGTCAAGTTCACCACGCCGGAGATCAAAGGTGTCAAGCGTCATCTCGGTGTAGAGGGAGAGGGTATTCAGGTCGGATTCGGTAGGCTCGACGCCGGCCTGCCGGAAATCCGGCGCAAGAATGGTGACGATCTGCACCAGCTCCGGGTCGCCAAGCCGCGAGCGCAAACGCGGTTCCATGTCCTCCAGAGCGCGGTTGGTGGTAATGACGGTGGGGAGATGCGCCATATAGCGGTAGTTAAGCAACTGGAAGAGTTTTTCCAGCGCCCAGGATGTGGTATGTTCGGTGCCCAAATCGTCGAGGATGAGCAAGGGAGTGGTGCGCACTTCCTCAAAGCGTCGGTCGTAGCCGGTGGGGGAGGTGGGAGCATAAGCCGCACGCAGGTAATCCAGTAAGTCCGGCACGGTCACAAAGATCGCCGGCAGTCCGGCATCGAGGGCCACGTTGGCGATGGCCGCCGCCAGGTGCGTTTTCCCGCAGCCATATCCGCCCAGTAGCAGCAACCAGCCTTCGGGATGTTGGGCGTAGGCCAGCGCCGTGTCATAAGCCCGACGTAAGTTTTCCTGTCGTTCTGGCGAGAGGCCGTGACCTTCCGGGCGAAAAGTTGCGAACGTGAAACGTTCCAGGGTGGCGAGATGACTCGTCAGACGGAGAGATTCGACGTGCTGCGCCTGGATATCCCGCACCCGGCAAGTACAGGGGAAGAGCTTGCCGAAACTGGGATGGTCCACCGGCACATCCAGTCGCACATAGCCCATCCCCCGGCACAGCGGGCAATCCGGGCGACCGAGCATCGTCCGTGACGGGGCAACATGCGCCGCGTCACCCCCGGCTGCCGGCTCACTGCCGGCGGCTAAAGTCTGCTCCGCGGCGGAGGGCTCAGTGCCGGATGAGGTCTTTATACTTGCCTTCGATGTAACGTCGCGGATCTGCTTCACGATCTCGTCTATCGGCTTCATCCTTTCCTTCCGTGCGCCACCGTTCCAGGATGGCGTGAATGTACTTCCAGTTGCGTTTGTTGCGGCTCACGGCCTCGTGGAACGCTTCTTCGATCCACTCCGGCGGATAGGTTTTCTCGGCTTCGAGCAAGTCTTCGCTGAGGATCGCCGTGAGCGGACCGACGTTCTGTTCGTAGAGGGCGAAGATGTTGGGCCGCGCCGTCTTCTCCGCGCGCACCGGTTCGACGCCGCGCCGCATCGCCCGCAGTGCCACCCGTCCCCGCGGGCTGTTGGCGAGATAACGCTGTTCGACCGTACCGTCGGCGCACTGCCATTCAGCCCTCAGCAGCGTCCCGCGTTCTACGGCGCGGGACAGCGCATCCATGAGTTGCGCGTCCACGGCATCCCCCAGCGCGACGCGAATAGCCGGATCGGCCTGCAATTCGGCCAGCGTGATCCAGGGCGCGGCGTCGGACCGCATCTGCGCCAGCCGTCGCAATATGAGCAGCGTCACCTTCAACTCTGCCAGGTCGTCAATCTGCGGGATGAGGTCGGTGAAGACCAGCTCCGGCAACGCAACGACGGCGGCTTTAGCCTCCGGAAAGCCGGGAAAACGAGTGAGTGTCACTATTCTCCTGCAAAAACGTGGAAACGTTATTGTCCCCGGCTGTAATCGTCGGGGGAGATGTGCGTGGCGGCGTCGAGGAATTGGGTGAGCCGCTTGTTAAAGTAGAGCTGCACCGTGCCCGTCGGGCCACTGCGGTGTTTGGCGATCATAATATCGGCGATATTGGGGTTTTCGGTGTGCTCGTTGTACAGTTCTTCGCGGTAGATGAACATCACAATGTCGGCATCTTGCTCCAGGGACCCACTTTCGCGTAAATCCGACAGCACCGGGTGTTTATCGGTGCGCTGTTCGACGGCACGCGAAAGCTGCGAGGCCGTCATCAGCGGGATGTCCAACTCGCGGGCGATGCCTTTGAGGGAGCGCGAAATGTAAGACACTTCCTGCACGCGGTTGTCGGAGGGGACGTCGGAGTTCATCAGTTGCAGGTAGTCGACAAAGACCATCTCCAGTGGGCGCTCGGAGGCCAGTCGTCGGCACTTGGTGCGCAGTTGCAGCACCGAGATAGACGGCGTATCATCGATGTAGATCGGCAGGTCCGAGAGATGGCCGATGGCGTCGGCGAAGCGCGGCCATTCGTCATCCTGTAACTGCCCCAGACGCAAGCGTTGTGCATCGATCTGGCTGATGGCGGCGACCATGCGCTGCGCCAGTTGTTCCGCCGACATTTCCAGGCTGAAGATGGCAACCGTGCGTCCCTTTTCCGCTGCTTTGAGGGCGAAAGTCAGCATCAGCGACGTTTTGCCGACGCCGGGACGGGAGGCCAGGATCAGCAAATCGGAGCGCTGGAAGCCACCCAACATACGATCCAGGTCGCGGAAGCCGGTCGGCACGCCCATCGGCTCGCCGCGGTGCGCGTAAAGGTATTCCACCCGGTCGTAGTAATGCTGGACGACTTCCTGGATGGGTTGCAAGTCGCGGGTGACGCGCTGTTGCGAGACACCAAAGAGCGCCTGTTCGGACTTATCCACGACTTGTTCGATGGGCAGTTTCTCGTCGTAGGCCAGACGCGCGATGTCGCTGACAGCATCCAGCAGGCGACGGCGGACGGCGCTCTGCTCTACCAGGTGGCCGTATGATTCGATGCTGATGGCAGAGGGGACGGCGTTGATCAACTGCGAGATGTATACCGCGCCGCCGACAGCTTCCAACTGCTCGCGCTGTTCCAGCTCGGTCGTCAGTGTGAGAAAGTCGATGGGGTCGCGCCGGTCATGGATGCGGATGATAGCTTCGTAAACCCAGCGATGTTTTTGCAGGTAGAAATCGTCCGCCCGGAGAAAGGGGAGTACGCGAAAGATGCCCTCCGGGTCGATGAGCAAAGCGCCGAGAACAGCCTCCTCGGCTTCGATGTTGTGCGGTACGGTTTTATCGGGTACGGTCATGGCAATAGGGACCCCTTCAGCGGGTCAGTCATCCTGGCGAAGGTTATACCTCGTCGCCAGGGTGAGCGCTTAACTCTCTTGGTTCGACGGCGCGCCATCGATATCCAACGTACTGAGGAAATCGCGGAAAACACCCAGATCCTCTTGCTCTTTAGGCAGGAGATCGCGTTCAGGGAAAACGCCGGCTTCCTCCATCACCTCTTCCGCGACATAGATGGGCACGCCCATACGCACGGCGATGGCAATAGCGTCGCTGGGGCGGGAATCAATGTCGATCTGTCGACCGTTGACGTCCACAACCAGCCGGGCGAAGAAGGTATTGTCGGCCAGCGCGTTGATGTGGACGTAGAGCAGATCTGCCTCCAGCGTATCCAGGATGCTGACGATCAAATCATGGGTCTGCGGGCGGGGGATTTCGACGCCGTTGAGCCGGTTGGCGATGGATTCTGCTTCGCAAGGGCCGATCCAAATCGGCAAATAGCGTTCTACGTTGCTCTCGCGCAGCACCACAATCCGGTGCGGCGAGACGAGACTCATTTGCAAGGTTTCCAACGTGACTTCGATCATGGCTCCTCCTGCGGACATCTTCCAGGATGCCCATCATTATATACTCCCTGTAGAACGAAGTCAAAACGGGTATAGGGCAAAATTATGGGGAGACGCTCGGGCCGGTCTTTAACTGCTTGTCATTATACCCTGTGTAGTGCACTTTGGATGTCGGCAAACACCGCGTCGAACATCGCCATCGTCAACCGCCCGGTTTGCGTATTCTGGCGGCTGGGATGATACGAGGCCACAAGAGTAGGCCAGGGCGCCGGCAGCGGGTACATCGCGCCGTGGACAAAGGGCAGTGCGGGGACAGCTATGTCATGGTCGCGCAACAGCAGCAGATAACCGTCGAAAGCGATGCGTCCCAGCGCCAGGACAAGGCGCGCGTGGGTCAAAAGCGCCAGTTCGCGGGCAAGAAACGGACGGCAGTTCGCCAGTTCTTGCGACGTAGGTTTGTTTCCCGGCGGGGCGCAGCGCCCGACGGCGGTGATGAAGGCGTCGTTCAACGTCAGGCCATCGTCACGGGCCGTCGCGGTGGGCCGGCTGGCAAATCCTGCGCGGTGCAACGCGGCGTAGAGCGTGTCGCCGGAGCTGTCGCCGGTGAACATCCGCCCGGTGCGGTTGGAGCCATGCGCGCCCGGCGCGAGTCCGATGATGACCAACCGCGCGTCCGGGTCGCCGAAGCCGGGCACAGGCCGTCCCCAGTAGTCGGCGTCGCGGTAAGCGCGCCGTTTGACGCGCGCTACCTCTTCGCGCCAGGCCACCAGGCGGGGGCAGCGCCGGCACGTGAGGACATCGCGGGTGAGTGCATCCCAGGTATCGGTCATAGTCGGGTAGTCCTTAGTCGAATAGTCCTTAGTCAAGTCGTCTTTGGCTGTGGCCGGTCTCTGACCGCGCCACAACGGGTTTTATAGGGCGAGTTGGGAACTCGTCCTACAGGGTCTCAACGATGCGGCGCGCCCAATTTCGATAGAAAGGCCTGCGCCTGCTCATACTGGGCGAAGCGACGTTCGGCGTCACGAAACGCCGTCGTATGCGCGTAACGCCGTCCGTTGACGAGTTTGACGCCGAGATGCTTGTGCAGCAATTCGTGATACATGACGAATTCCACCACGTAGGGCGGAATGGCAACGTCATCCAGCGACAGGCTTAACATCACCGTGTCGGTGTTGAATTGATAATGGCCGAGTTTGCGATGGGTCAACGTCTTGTTCCACGTCAGGCGCGGCGCGGGAAGTGCTCCGACAAAGTAGGTGACGTTCACCCGGTCGAAGATGGCCGCCAAATCGTAATGTTGTCCCTTCGTGTTGATCGAGAGATCGGCGGTGGTCCATTCCAGGGCAAGCACGATCTCTTCAAAAGCATCGGACGTGGAATAGGTTTTGATCTGGGACACCTGCTGCTTCTCCGGGTGGTGCAACGCCGTGTAGATGAGGGCTTTGAGGACCGGATGCGGCGCGCCGATGAAGCCTTCGTTGACCGTGATCGTGATGCCATCCGCCTCGATGCACGAGCGGTAGAGGTGCGAGATCGCGTAGAACTCGATGGACAACGGCAGTTGGCGTTGCGCCAGCGAGAGCATTTGCTGCGCCGCACCGGTCTTGGCGATTGGGTAGACTTCGGTCAGCGTCGTCAGGTGCAGGGCCAGGTTGTCGGGATCGCCCAGGAAGGCCAGCCATTGGTAGCCGCGCCGCGATGGCGTCGGCAGGTCGGCGGGTGTGCCGCCTTCCTCACCGCACACGCCAGCAATACCTTCGGCGTGGCCGCGCACTGCTGCCACCAGACGTCTGACCTCGGGATGATCGGCAGTCCAGATGGGCGCATCAGATTGCGTGGCCAGCCGGGCGAACTCGGCGTGATAATAATTGCAAGCGGCGACGACATTGGTGACGCGAATTGTCTTAGCGGCGGCGGGCGCGCTTGCAGTGGGCGGCGGCAGATGCTTGAGGTCAATGCCCTTGAGATAAGCATAGGCGCGGCGCGACGGCGCGGGCAAATCATTCGATGTGGCGTGGTGGCGACGGCAAATTTCATCCACGCTGCGTATGCCGTCCGTGACCTCCGCGCGGAAATCGTCAGCCTGCTCCGGTGGAATTCCCGCGCTCAGCCGCTCGCGGACATCGTTCATCAGGCTGACCAGGCCCTTGATACGCACGGTTGCTTTCTTCATAGCGCGTGAGTATACCACGAATCAGCGCATCAACTTTGGATTTCTTGCGACGCGGTCACGGGCAACCTACCAGTGGTCATATTTAACCAGCGCGGCAAGCTCTTTGCGGTTCTTGGGACGCGGGTTGTCGGCGGGATAGCCCAACGGTGTGAAGAGAATCGGTTCGACGCCTTCCGGTAGTGCCAGGATTTCACGCGCGGCATCAGGGTTAAACGCGCCAATCCAGCACGTGCCAAGTCCCAGCGCCGTTGCCATCAGCACGATGTGGTCTGTCACAATGGCGGCATCGACATCCAGATAGCATTTGCCGTCGTGCTGGCGTACCCAGGCCTCGTTTTTTACACCGCAGATACAGAGCACCAGGGGTGCTTTGACGAACCATTCTGCCCCATAGATGCGCCGAAGTTCAGTTTCGCGTCCGGCGGTTTTCACAACGATCACGCGGACAGGCTGCCGGTTGGCGGCGGTGGGCGCCAATTGCGCGGCCCACAAGACTTGTTGGAGCTTTTCATCTTCCACTGGGGTAGAAGCATAGGCGCGCACGCTGTAGCGTTTTTGGATCAGTTCTGCGAATTCCATCATAACCTCCTGAGTCGATAGTCCAAAGTCGCTTAGCAAAGAGGTTATATACCCGATTTCTGAAAATGGGTAGTGCGATTCTGTCATCGGGGGTATAAACAAAGAGTGTATCTATTCAGGCTCGTAAACCTGACGAAGCCACTTATTCCCTATGCCAGGTTTGGCGTAGACTTTGGTAGGCCAGGTGCTTCTGTATGACAAGATAGGCGTGTTTCTATCAGCCCATCCCCCCTGCCCCCCTTCCCTCCAGGAAGGGGGATTTTGGGTGGGGGTGTGGCGGGCGGCTTCGCCGCCCGCCACACCCCCTTTTGCCCCCTTCTTCCCCGCTGGCGGGGGAGAAGGGGGTTGGGGAATGAGAGGGTCAGCACCTGCCGAAGGGGTAACCTGTTATGTGCCCTCCCCAAAGTCCCGTTCGCCACCTGGCAAAGGTGGCTGAATAGTTACCCTGTAGTAAAATATAGCCGTATTCCCGTTCTATCCTTTGGAATTTCTGAGAGGCACCATGATCCATACCGAAAACCTGACCAAAAAATTCGGCGACCGCACCGCCGTGGAATCCTTGACGTTGGATGTGGCCGCGGGCGAAGTCTTCGGCTTCCTCGGTCCCAACGGCGCGGGCAAGACGACGACGGTACGCATGTTGACGACGCTCATCGGCCCCACCGCGGGCACGGCGACGGTCAACGGTTTCCGCGTGGGACAGGATGATACCGCCATCCGCCGCTGCACCGGCATTCTCACCGAGACGCCCGGTATGTACGACCGGCTGAGCGCGGAGAAAAACCTGACCATTTTCGCCCATCTCTACGAAGTGGCGGACGTGAAGGGCCAGGTGGAGAAGTACCTGCGCCTGTTGGGCTTGTGGGATCGCCGCGATGACCTCGTCGGCAACTTCTCCAAGGGGATGAAGCAGAAGCTCGCCATCTGCCGCGCGCTGCTGCACGAGCCGGCGATGGTCTTCCTCGACGAACCGACCGCCGGCCTGGACCCGGAGGCCGCGCGACTGGTGCACGATTTCATCGAGGAGATCAAGACGCAGGGGCGCACGATCTTCCTCTGTACGCACAATCTCGACGAAGCCGACCGGCTCTGTGATCGTATCGGCGTGATGAAGCAACGGTTGATCACCGTGGACACGCCCGCCAACCTGCGGAAGAAGCTCTACGGGCGCAAGGTGGTCTTCCACCTGCGCGAAGCCGATGATGCCCTGCTGACCCGCGTGCGCGCGCTGCCGTTCGTCAAAGAGGCACAGCGGGTGGATGGCAAGCTCATCATCGGGCTGGACGATCCCGAAACACACAATCCGACGTTGGTGCGGCTGTTGGTGGAAGCCGGAGCGGACATTCAATTCGTCGGCGAGTTGCGCCATTCGTTGGAAGATGTATACCTGTCGCTCGTCGGAGCAACGGAGGATAACCATGCCTAAGATATGGACAATCGTTGATAAAGAATGGGCCGAGGTGTTCAAAAACCGCCTGGTGCTGTTCACCGTGATCTTCATGCCGATTCTGTTTACGGCGCTGCCGTTGATCATGGTCGCCATCGGCAGTTCGCAGGCTGATATGGGCGACGCTACGGACATGCCGGCCTCCTACCTGGAGATGTGCGGCGATTTGACCGGCTCGGCCTGCTTCACTTTGATGATGGTCAACCAATTTTTGCTGCTGTTCATGATGATGCCGCTGATCATCCCGGTGACGATTGCGGCTTACAGCATCGTGGGGGAGAAAACCACCCACTGCCTGGAGCCATTGCTCGCCACGCCGATCACAACGGCGGAGTTGCTCGTCGGCAAAAGCCTGGCGGCGCTCATCCCCGGCGTGCTGGCGACGTGGTTGAGCTTCGGCGTCTTTGCCGTCGTCGCCTATATCCTGGTGCAATCCCCTGAACTGCTGCGGCGCATCCTCGACCCGATGTGGATTATTGCTGTTGGTCTTCTAGGCCCTCTGTTGGCGCTGGCCGGCATCAACGTGACGCTGATGGTGTCTTCGCGTGTCAGCGACCCGCGTACCGCCGAGCAAACCTCGATGATGTTGATATTGCCGCTACTCGGCCTCTTCTTCGCGCAGATTGCCGGCGTGTTGCTGGTCAACGCGCAGGTGATGCAACTGGCGGCGGTCATCATGGTAGCGATCGACGCTGGATTGGTTTACCTGGGCGTGCGCGTATTTCAGCGCGAGACGATTTTGACGAAGTGGAAGTGAGAGAATGAGCAAATCAGTGAATCAGCCAATCAGCGAATGGGTGTACCGGTTTTGCGTCAGGATGCTGGTCATATTAGTTGTAGGTGCCTTAGGGGTGGTGCCAGCGTTAGCCCAGGAGAGCGGGTTGACGATCTCGATAAGCAAGCAATTCGGCTACAACCTGGGCAGTCAGATTCAGGGGACGTTCAAAATCAAGGTACGCGGGCCGGAGGATTTGGCCGCCGTCACCTTTTTGCTCGACGGGGAGACGCTTGGTGCAGCGACGGCTGCGCCCTTTGAACTGTCGTTCAAGACCGATGCGTACGCGCCTGGCTGGCACGAAATCACGGCTGTGGGGACAACGAGCGGGGGGCAAACCTTGACCGCGCGCACGTTGAGCTACCAGTTCGTCTCCGCCGATGCCGCCGGAAAAAGTACGCTGCAGCTTATCCTGCCGATTCTCATTCTGGTGGTGGTCGCCACCGTGGCCACGGGACTTTTCCCATTGTTGAGCGGGCGCAAAAAATCGGCGGCGTATGACCCCGCCTCGTACACGCCCGGTGAGCCGCGCCATTACGGCGCGCTCGGCGGCGTGGTATGCCCGAAGTGTGGGCGTCCCTTCGCGATGCACCTGGGGAGCATCAACCTCAGTTTTGTGGGCAGATATGATCGTTGCCCCCACTGTGGCAAGTGGAGTAGGGTGCACCGGGCCAGCCGCGAGGCGTTGATGGAAGCTGAAGCTGCGGAATATGCGGCGCACATGGCCTCTGCGCCCCACCCCGTCCTCAACCACGAGGAAAAACTGCGCGAGCAAATCGACGATTCACGCTTTACCGATCACATCTAGTCACCGTTGGAACATTCAGGGGTATAGCCGAATCTTCGGTACAGCCCCGCTCATGGAAATGGTCCCAGGACTACTTGACTAACGACTATCAGACTGTTTTATACGAGGAGTCACCGATGAATTCCTTACTCGACCGTCGCCGTATTCTCGTTTTTCTGGCGTTCGCTTTTGGGCTGGCCTGGGTTGGCGCGCTGGTGATCTACCTCACCGGCGGATTGGCAAATAGCCCGTTCACCTACTTGATCCTCACCGTCGTGTATATGGGCGCGCCTACCATTGCCCACATCCTGACCCGCCTCATCACCCACGAAGGCTGGGGCCACCTCTATCTTCGACCCCGGTTGCACCACGAGTGGCCGTACTGGGTGGCCGCGTGGTTTGCACCGGGCGTCCTTACCATCGTCGGGATGATCGTCTTCTTTGCGCTGTTCCCGCAGTATTACGACGCCGACTTAACCCCGGTCAAACAGATGCTCGAAACGCAGGCCAATCTGACCGGGAAGCCGGTCCCGGATACCCGGCCGTGGTTGATCATCATCAACCAAACGGCGATAGCGTTGATCCTGGCGCCGCTGCTCAACGCTTTCGCCACCTTCGGCGAGGAATTTGGCTGGCGCGCGTACCTGCAACCCAAGCTGCTGCCACTCGGCGGGCGGGCGACGATGCTGCTGATGGGCGTCATCTGGGGGGTGTGGCACTGGCCCCTCATTGCGATGGGGCACAACTACGGGCTGGACTATCCGGGCGCGCCATGGGGCGGTATGGCCATGATGGTCTGGTTCACGCTGGCGGTGGGGACGTTGCTCGGCTGGCTGACGCTGCGCGCCGGCAGTGTGTGGCCGGCCGTCATCGGGCATGGGGCGATCAACGGAATCGCCGCTCTGGGAGCGCTGTTCGTCAAGGGGAAGCCGAATCCCCTCCTGGGGCCATTGCCGGTGGGTTTTGTCGGCGCGGCAGGCTTCGCTGTCGTGATGCTGATTTTGTTCATACGGCGCGGTGCCTTTGAACCGCCTGCCGCCGTCGCGGAGGTGAAGGAGATTTGACGATACTGACGGCCGTCGTTATCTTTGTCATCATAGGCGCCAGCGCGATCATCATCACGTTTGTCGCCTTCAGGATGTTTTCCACGGCGAAAAAAAACATCAAGGCCGCCGGTGGATTAGAGGGGCTTAAAGCGGCTGGCCTCCGTGCAGCAGAAGCCCACCCGGCGAATGCGTTCCCTGTTGTCGCACCGGTGGGTCAGGTCAACACCACGCGGCTGGTGTGGCTGATTTTCGTGTGCTCTGCGCTGTTGAGTTTCGGGTTAGGAGGATTTTTCCAATATCGCACCATCCGCAGCGCCAGGCTTTTGCAGAACGAGGGTATGACCACGCGGGCGACGGTCGCAGAAAAATATATCTCAGAGGACGATGAAGGCAATGAGACTTATTATGTGACCTATACTTTCACTGCTCAGTCATTAGATGCCGGGCCGCAACAGATCAAACGTCAGGAAAGTGTGCCCCACGAGATTTTCGCCCGGGTGGAGAAAGGGGAGCGCATCGAGATTATCTACGCGCGCAGCGATCCCAAAGTGGCACGGATCATGGCGAATTACGAACCCGGGGCGGTGAGTTATCTGCCCATTTGCCTGGGCGGCATTTTGGGACTTGTCGATGCGCTGATGACGATACCGTTTTATCGTCGCTTCCAGAAGGCCGTGCGTCTGGACGTTGAGGGTATCCCCACCACGACGACGGTGCGCGGTCTTTTTACCTCGTCCGGTGAAGAGGGTACCACATACTATGTCGCCTATACTTTGCCGGATGGACAGAAAATCCGTCATAGCATCAAACCGGCCCTCTATAAACAACTGCACGTTGGCGACACGCTCAGGATCGTCTATCTGTCCGACAATCCACGCGTTTTTCGCCCAGAGTGGGGCTAGCTATCCGCCGCCGACCGGCGGGAAGATGCCGACTTCGTCGCTCTCTGGCAGGCGGTACATCTCAGCGCGCGCCCTCCCGTTGACGAACATCACTTTTATCTCGTTCGCGCGGATTCCCAGCCGCTCCACTAGATCGGCGAGTGAGCTTTTTTCGGGCATTTCGACGCCAAACACCTCACCGGCGGGCACTTCTGGAATGCAAAATGGCCCATACAAAACGGGATCGCCTTACGCGACCCCGTTTTTTGGTGCCGAGACTCGGAATTGAACCGAGGACACAGGGATTTTCAGTCCCCTGCTCTACCGTGCTGAGCTATCTCGGCATCACGGTTGCATTCTAACGTAGGCGCCGGATTTGTCAAGTTCAGCGGCAAAGCGCTTACGGCATCCAGCGCCGGGGGCCGATCTCGCCGGGGCCTTCAGTCTGGGGGGAACGGCGGCGGTAGGGTTCGGCCAACTCCTCCTCATCAGGGCCAAGCAACAGGCGAACTTGAGCCAGCGCCACGACATCATAGCGCGTGAAGCCACAGGAATCACAACGCCACGCCGCAAAGTCCGGTATGACGACGAGCTGTGCCCCCCATGGCCGCGCATAGGTGATCTTGACCGGTTGGAGATTGCCAACATTGCAAACAGGACAGGAATAGCTCATGCGCCGTCCTTATCACACCCCCGGGCCTGCCGTCTCACGGATTGCTCTCCAACTCTGGAAAAGTATAGTGCGGGATCAAGCCCACCTTCTCCGGTGGCCAGTAACGAAAGATCGATTTACCGATGATATGGTCACGCGGCAAGACCCCCCAGACATGGGAGTCGCTGGAGTTGTTGCGATTATCGCCCAAAACCAGATATTCATTGTCGCCCAGGACTTGACTTTCGGAATAGGACGGCGGGCCGCTGATGTAAGGCTCATTCAACGCGATTCCATTGATCCAGACTCGCCCATCGCGGATCTCCACTCTTTCGCCGGGCAGACCGATGACCCGCTTGATGTAGGGAATGTCACTTTGCTGGCGGGGCGGATCGAGGACCACAATGTCGCCGCGTTCGGGCGCATGAAACCAGTAGGCGACCTTGCTGACGATGAGATATTGTCCTTCGTGCAAGGTCGGTTCCATGCTGATCGATTGAACTTCGTAGCGACCGGTGAAGGTGTTGACCACCAGAAAGATGATCGCCGCCAGCGCCAATGTCTCCAGTAAATCACGGAACCAGGCCCACACGCTTGTCGCGCCCTCGGTCTTTGACGCAACAGCATGCCCTGGGGTGTTTGTTTCTACACCCGGCACAGTCGTTTGATCAGTCCACATGGTTTCTTTCCTGTAAAGCAGGTCTTTTCCTTATTGCACATTTTGCAGTTCCGGGAAGGTATAATGAGGAATGGCTCCCCACATCTCCGGTGGCCAATAACTGAAGATGGCCTTACCCAGAACCAGCTCCCGTGGGAGCAACCCCCAGGCATGCGAATCGCTGGAGTTGTTGCGATTATCGCCGAGGACAAAGTATTGATCCTCCGTGACGACCCAATTACCGGTATAATTGGGGGGGGCCGCGATGTAGGGTTCGTTGAGCGCGACACCGTTGACCCATACACGCTGCTCGCGGACTTCCACGATGTCACCCGGCAAACCGATCACGCGCTTGATGTACGGCACGGTGCTCTGTTCTCCGGGCGGATCAAGGACAATAACGTCGCCACGCTCCGGAGGATGGATCCAGTACACCGCTTTGCTGGCGATGAGATATTGTCCATCGTGTAAGCTGGGTTCCATGCTTTGCCCGTGCACTTGATAACGTCCGGTCAATGTGTTAATAACCAGAAAGAGAATCACTGCCAACAGCAGTGTCTCCAAAACATCTTGTAACCAGGAACGGATGCCGAAAGAGCGACTTAAAGAAGGCTCACCCTCTTCTTTTTCCTCTTCTTTTTCCTCTTCTTTTTCCTCTTCTTTTTCCTTTTCTTCTTCCGCTCGTGTCTCTATAGCGACATCCGTAAGTTCTTCGACCAATTTCGCGCCTCCAGACCCACCCTTGCAGCCATTATCTAGTTTGCCGAGAGATTATAACGTATCTCCAGGAAGGTGCAACTTAAAAGCGACACCCCCGGTATAACCAGGGGTGTCGCTGGATCCCTAGAAAGATACGCGGGCTATGCCTCTTTGGGCGCTTTCTCATTGGGAGGAGCGGCCGCTTCACCCTCTTCTTCTTCATCTTCCCAGCCGATGATCCACACGGCCAGGCCGGCAACGGCGATGGTAGCGACGATCAAAGCAGCCCACTGGCCCGCCAAAAGTCCCACATCTCGCGCCGACCAGATCAAAATGATAACCATACCGATGGAAAGCACGATCCATGATGTCCATTGGGGATGCGCATTGACGAATTGCTTTATCTTGTCCATAAATGACAATCTCCTTCCGAAAATAGTCTTATAGTCGTGAGTTTTGTAGTCGGATAGCCATTTTCACGCTTGCGGCGTGTACACCACAGCCCATGGCGTCTCCTTGAAAGTTATAGTCAGTCCACCCAAGAGTTCCCCTAACCTTCGCCGGGTTTCCTGGTTGCCGCCTACATTGGCCGGCGCACCAATTCTTCACGGATCTGCCGGACCATGGCTTCTGTCGCCGTGGCGTTCCACTCCATTGCTGCTTCACGCCACGCTTTGGGTAGATCGGCTAACGCTTTGCGCGTATACGAGAGTCCATGCCAGTAATCGAGCAATGCCTGGCTTGGGCTGGCAGGGAGGAAAAGGAGCACCGCTTCTGCCTGTAAGAATTCGCCTTCCTTTTCCATCGCGGCGACGAGCGCGCGCCCCGTCGTGACACGATCCACACCAGGAGCGATCAGGAAATCGGTCACGCAGACAACCAGGTTTTCGACACGCCAACCGATCAACCCCACGATGCGTTTTCCTTGTTCCGCCAGCAAAAACCCCACTTGACTGAAACGCTCGGCGACATCCAGTTGGGTTAGCAGACGCGCCGGACAAGCGCTGTTGACAAAATTCGCAATGGTTTCGGCGTCACTCAAGTGCGCTTTACGGATCTCAACGTCCATCGCCCTTGTACCTTCCTCTCACGCAGTGATTCAAATGTAAAACGTGAGTAACGTGAATGATAAGGTCTTTCCCGTACTACACTTTGGCCTTGCTCATGTTCCATTATACCCTTGTTTTAGAGATGTACAAAGGCGCTGCTTGAGAGTAACTATTCAGCCACCCTTGCCAGGTGGCGAACGGGACTGTGGGGAGAGTACATAATAGGTTACCCCTTCGGCAGGTGATAACCCTCTCATCCCCCAACCCCCTTCTCCCCCGCAAGCGGGGAAGAAGGGGGCAAAAGGGGGGTGTGGCGGGCGGCTTCGCCGCCCGCCACACCCCCACCCAAAATCCCCCTTCCTGGGGGGCAGGGGGGAGGGGCTTATAGAAACACGCATATCTTGTCATACAGCAGCACCTGGCATACCAAAGTCTACGCCAAACCTGGCATAGGGAATAAGTGGCTTCGTCAGGTTTACGAGCCTGAATAGCTCGACAATGTTAAATTAGCGCGGTTGTAAACTTGGGTATCGGTTTATCATTCAATCCAATCTTGATGAAAGGATGCTGATACTGATGAATGACGAAATGCCGCGAGACCTTGATGCTCCCCAGCGT
>Ga0208196_1002810_pt1 | contig 15541 bp, 10 predicted proteins | sample AD_JPNNA7_MetaG_FD_184443 | JGI IMG/M metagenome (GOLD analysis project Ga0208196, IMG submission 184443) | Active sludge microbial communities of municipal wastewater-treating anaerobic digesters from Japan - AD_JPNNA7_MetaG (SPAdes) (version 2) | ecosystem: Engineered > Bioreactor > Anaerobic...
CCCATTGCCGATTTAATCGGCAAAGGGTCCAGGCAAATTACCTTCGATAGAGTCCCCATCGACAAGGCATGCCAGTATGCATGCGAAGATGCGGATATGACGTGGCGGCTCGGGGACCGGTTTGGCGCGTTGTTGCGCGACCAGGGACTCGAGGCGCTTTTCACGGAGGTAGAGCTTCCTCTCATAGCGGTGCTTGCCCGCATGGAGCAGGCAGGCATTGCCATTGATGAAGGCCTCTTCCGCTCGTTAGGGGAAGAGGTGCGGGAGCGGTTAGAAGCACTCGAGCAGGAGATTTTTGCTCTGGCGGGGGAGTCGTTCTTGCTGAACTCGCCCAAGCAGCTCCAGCAGATCCTGTTCGACAAGCTCGGTCTGCCGACGATGCGGCGCACAAAGACGGGCTATTCGACGGATGTCGAGGTACTTGAGCAGCTGGCGAGGAAACATGAGCTTCCCCGAAAGATGCTTGAGTACCGGGTGCTCGAGAAGCTTCGGGGCACGTATATTGAAACGCTTCCCAAACTTGTGAACCCGGACACGGGGAGGATTCATACGTCGTTCAATCAGACCGTGGCGGCCACGGGACGGTTATCGAGCAGCGACCCGAATCTTCAGAATATCCCGGTACGGACGGAGATGGGCAGGCGGATTCGACAGGGCTTCATCGCGGGCTCTCGGGAGATGAAGCTGATTTCCGCCGACTACTCGCAAGTTGAATTACGCATTCTCGCGCACCTTTCCGGGGATCCCGCGCTGCATGAAGCGTTCGCTCGAGGCGCCGATATTCACAGTGACACGGCGGCGCGCATTTTCGGCGTAATGCCCGAGTTGGTAACTCCGGAGATGCGGCGGCAAGCCAAAGCGGTGAATTTCGGAGTGGTTTATGGGATCAGCGCGTTCGGCCTGTCGAAAAACCTGGGAATTTCCCGCGCCGAAGCCGCCCGGTTCATCGAGAGCTATTTCAGGCAGTACCCGGGGGTGGGCGCGTGGATTGACCGGACCCTGGAAGAAGCCCGTGAAAAGGGTATGTGACGAACACTGCTGCAGCGCCGGCGGCCGGTCCCGGATTTGAACAGCAAGAACAACACAACGCGCCGCGCGGCGGAGCGCGTGGCCATTAATACGCCGGTTCAAGGCAGCGCGGCCGACATCATCAAGCTGGCGATGGTCCAGCTGGATGCGGCCCTCCGGGGCAGCCGATCGCGGATGTTATTGCAGGTTCATGACGAGTTGGTGGTTGAATCGCCGGCCGCGGAGGCCGAAGAAACGGCGGCGACCGTCAAGCGCATCATGGAAGAGGCCTTGCCGTTGGCGGCGCCTCTGAAGGTGGACATAGGCATAGGAGACAACTGGGCGCAGATCCATTAGATCGCGTCCGATGAACCGTAATCAGGAGGCAGCAAGCGCGACCTCGAAATGCCCTGCGAATGCTGCGGGAGGGCGAGGTAGCGAAAGGAAGACGCATGGCTGAAGAAATCAATACCGAAAAAGACCGCCCCAAAACGAAGAATCGCCCGGCCCGAAAGAGCGGCCCCCGGTCTGGAAGCCGGCCGAGGAATAATGCGCGCAAGGGAAATGCCGAATCCCATCAGGCGGTGGAGGCCCGAAATGCCGCGACGATGCAGGATGACGTCGAAAACGACATCGTGCAAGACAAGATCGAGCATTCCGATCGCGAGATTTCGATCCGTGAACTCAAACAGATGACCATGACGGAACTCACGGAGACAGCGCGGCAACTCAATGTGGAGGGATACAGCGGGCTCAAGAAACAGGACCTGATATTCAAGATCCTGCAGCAGGGCATCGAGGCGGCGGGCTCGATCTATGGCGAAGGCACGCTGGAGATCCTGCCTGACGGCTTCGGTTTCCTGCGGTCGAGCGACTATTCGTATCTCCCCGGTCCGGATGACATCTATGTGTCGCCTTCCCAGATACGCAAGTTCAACCTGCGGACGGGCGATACCATCCAGGGGCACGTGCGGCCTCCCAAGGAAGGCGAACGGTACTTCGCCTTGCTGAAGGTGGAAGCGGTCAATTACGAGAGCCCGGACGTGGCGCGCGACCGGATCCTGTTCGATAACCTGACGCCGCTGCATCCGGATGAACGTTTCCGTCTGGAGACCAAGCAGCAGGAAGTCAGCACCCGCATCATGGACTTGATCTCCCCGATTGGCAAAGGGCAGCGTGGTTTGATCGTGGCGGCCCCGTTCACCGGAAAGACGGTGTTGCTTCAGAAGATTGCCAATGCTGTCGCTGAGAACCATCCGGAGGTGTACGTTATCGTGTTGCTGGTCGACGAACGCCCCGAAGAAGTGACCGACATGCAACGGTCGGTGAAGGGCGAGGTCGTGGCCTCCACCTTCGACGAACCCCACGAGCGGCACGTGCAAGTCGCTGAGATGGTGCTCAACAAGGCGCGACGCCTCGTCGAGCACAAGCGCGACGTGATCATCCTGCTCGATTCGATCACGCGTTTGGCGCGCGCGTACAACACCATCGTGCCGGCGAGCGGCAAGGTGTTGTCGGGCGGCGTGGACGCTAACGCCCTGCAGCGGCCGAAACGCTTTTTCGGCGCGGCCCGCAATGTCGAAGAAGGAGGAAGCCTTACCATCCTCGCGACGGCTTTGATCGAGACCGGCAGCCGCATGGACGACGTGATTTTCGAGGAGTTCAAGGGTACCGGGAATATGGAGATCCACCTCGATCGCCGTCTCATGGAAAAGCGCATCTTCCCTGCGATCGACGTGCAGAAATCCCGTACGCGCAAGGAAGAACTCCTTCTCGAGACAGAAGAGCTGCAACGCGTCTGGTTGTTGCTCAAAATCCTGAGTCCGTTGAGCACCATCGAGGCGACAGAGCTGTTGATCGAAAAGCTCAAAAAGACCCCGACAAACGCCGAGTTCCTGGCGATGCTGCAGAAGATGTAGCTTCGGCGGCGGGCGCCGCGGCCTTCGGTCCGGTCTCGGCCATCAGCAATGTGCGGCGAAGGAATGGGCTATGGGGGAGGGTTATACTGCGGCCCGGCCACAAGCAGGAACCGACTCTCCTTAAGTCATGGTTGAAGCGGGGCCGGGGGGGGTCGGGCGGGTTTCACAAGGGGGGCATTCCCCAGCCGGGCATGAGGTCTCATTCGGCCGCCACGCTGCCAACTTAGAAACGCCGGGGGGGCGGTCCGATACTGTAATCTGCAGTCACCCCTCTCCGGAGTCTGCCTCACGGCCCACAGACAGAACTTGAGCGCCTCAGCTCGGAATCCACCGAATCGCCAACGTCTGACACGTATAAAACATTGTAAATGAAGAGGTTGTGATTCCCTGGCGGGCTAAAATGTGTTTCAGACTTGCTAAAAACGTGTTCTATCGTGAATAATATTGTCAAGAGATGAGCTTTTCACGGGGCATTATGTCAGCCTGGGGCACGGTCAATGGAAGGCTAGTCTGACGGAAGGCGGGGCCATCGTGTCAGCTCTGGGATGAATAGTAGTGACCACTTCCTCTAACGATGTTCCTGGTGTTTCAGAGGCCGTCAAGGTCCCTCTTCACGAATATCTCGTCGGGGAGAGCGAGGTCATTTGCGAGACCCGCGAGATGCTCGGCCGCCTTGCCGGTTCGAAACTGACGGTGCTCCTGACCGGGGAGACCGGCACGGGTAAAGATATTGCCGCACGCATGCTCCATAATCTCTCGCCGCGCCTCGGGAAGCCATTCATCAAGGTGAACTGTCCGGCGATTCCCGAAAGTATTCTCGAAAGCGAGTTGTTTGGGTATGAGCGAGGCGCTTTCACCGGGGCACGTAACTCGAAGCCGGGCCGGTTCGAGCTGGCGAACAAAGGAACGATATTTCTTGACGAAATTGCGGAAACTCCGTACACTGTACAGACGAAGCTTCTTCAGGTTCTCGACGGCGAACCGTTTATCCGGATAGGCGGAGTAGCGCCAATTCACACGGACGTGCGCATCGTTGCCGCAACGAATGTGGAATTGGAGGAAACGGTACGCCGGGGAAGAATGCGGGAGGACATCTACTACCGTTTGAGTGAAGTCCACGTCCGCATGCCTGCTCTGAGGGAACGGCCGGAAGACATTCCCCCGCTGGCGGAACACTTTAATTATCACTTTTCTCAGAAACAGGACCGGGAATACCGTCCGTTGGACCCGGCTCTGGTCTTGGAGATGCAGGGTCTGCCTTGGCCGGGCAATGTACGCGAATTGGCAGCGCGTGTGCGCAAGTATGTGGCGACCGGCAATCCGGAGATGTTGTTGACGGAGGGCGGGCCGGACATTCCCGCTGGGGTTGCGTCCGCACGGACGGGCCGGGTTTTCACGATTGAATCAGAACCTGAACAGCTCACGGCAGGACAAACACGGGAATCAGAGCCCGATAAGCCGCCGTCAAGAGAGTTTATCTCTTTGAAGCAAGCGGTACAGAAGGCGGTTGAAACGACGGAACGTGCGTTGATTGAGGAAGCGCTTCGCCATACCTTGTGGAACAGGCGCAAGGCGGCAAGGCTTCTGAAGATTAGCTATAGTTCGCTGTTGCGGCGAATTGACGCGTACAGTATTGGTAAGAGCGCCACGGAAAACGAATAATATCCCGAATCCTGGTAACGAGGAAAGAGGTACTGCCATGTTGGCCACGAGCAGCTGGAAAAAGAGAATGAGGCTCTGGATGATCCTCCCGGCGTTATTACTATGTGTTGGCCTTGTTTCAGAGGGATGCGCCAGCGGGTCGCAGACGGTTATCCAACCGCGGGACCCGGACAACGAGGGGAGCAAGATCATCGGCGAGACCATGGACATCAAGACCGGCGAGCTGATGGGTAAACCCGAAGAGCAAAAGGACCTGATGCCCGTAGTGGGCGCGAGTGGCAAGCCCGTGCTTACGCCTGAGGATATCGGTAGTGTGCTGTACCGTATCGAGGCCGGTGACCAGCTTGAGTTTCGTTCCTACGACGACCCGACTCTGAACCAAGCGGTTATTGTTCGCTACGACGGCCACATCTCGTTGCCGATGGTGCCGGACCTGAGGGTGCAGAATCTGACTCGGGAAGAGGCGACGGAAGCCGTTCGCCAAGCGTATGCGGAAGTATTCCGGGAGCCGCTGGTGTCCCTGGCGGTAATCGCAACCACGAGCAAAACATACCACGTCATGGGCGACGTGCAGAATCCACAAGAGTTTCCGTATTTGAAGCCCATTTCCGTGCTTGATGCGATAAACCAGGCGGGCGGCCCACGGGTCAACCAGCGGGGAGGAGACTCGTTTGTGGGTTCGCGTGGCGCACTCACGCAGGCCCTGATCATCCGCCGCCAAGGCAGCGAGCGGGATGTGATCGAGTGTGACTTGAGCAAGTACCGCGAGCCGGCGGTCAGCCCGGCCGATACCCTGGTGCTTCCTAACGATATCGTGTATGTGCCGGAGGGAGTCAACCTGGTGTATGTGCTGGGGGAAGCGCGCCGCCCGGATGTTTATCAACTCATGGAGGGCACAACCCTGTTGCAGTTGTTGACTCGGGCCAGCGGTTTCATTGAGACGACAGGACGCATGAGACAAGTGGTTCTAATTCGCGAAGTGAAAGAAGAAATGAACCGGGTATACCTGGTCAACATCCGCGAGATTCTGCGGACCGGCCAGGATATCGAGATGAAGCCGGGGGATATTGTGTATATACCTCTGAAACCATTGATTCGGTTGCAGCAATTCGTAGCACGGTTTACAGGCTCGATATCACCTCTGATGTCTCTCTACCGCCAGGCATACGATACCTACTACACGGACCGCCGGTATGACACCATGTTTGATACAGGAGATGCGACCACCGCGGAAATGTTGACGATTCTCGACAGCATCCGGAGTTTTGGTTCTCTGACAACATCGATACCCACGCCGTAGGAGCCGTGTATGAGTACGGAGTTTTCGACAGAACTTGGCCTACCTCTTCCGTCGGCGCCTGCCGGGATGCATGGCGAGCGCGCGCTAAACCTGATGCGTCTGATTCGCTTGCGCACCCCGTTGATTCTCGGCGTTTTTCTGGTGTTGGCGGTGCCCTCGCTTACCGCGGCTTTTTTCCTGGTTCCTGAAGAATACACAGCGAACAAGACAATCCGGTTTGCCGCAAATCCGGTCACATTACTGGGCGAAGAGAGCCGTCAGGGCGCAACGATGAACTATGACCGCTGGGTTCGCACACAGGCATTCGAGATAACGCAGCCCACGGTTATGCAACGGGTGCTGGACGTTCCGGACATCCGCGGAATCCGGGAGATTCAACAAGCTGAAAACCCCTTGACGTATCTTCAAGACCTGGTGCAAGCGCGCGTTCTCAGCGGCAGCGAGAACGTTGAGGTGCAGTGTACCGCGCCGAACAAAGAGCTTGCGGAGAAGGTACTGCAAGCCACTGTCACCAACTATATGGCGCTCGCGGTGACGGCGGCAGTCAGCGACACAAGCACGCGGCGAGCCACGCTGACCGACGAGCGCGAGGAGCTTCAAAAGGAGCTGGATATTCTGCGCGGGCGCATCAAGAACATGAAAGAACAGCTGGGTGTCGCGCCCGGCACCCTATCCGCGTTAGGCCCGACGGAAACCGGGGCTGACCGCGAAAACCTGTCGGCGGCCGAGAAGAGCAAGATCGAGGCAATAAACCGCATCGAAAGCTTGAACGGGGTGTTGGCAAACATCGCGGCCTATAGAAAGCAATTGCAGGAGGCGCCGCAACAACCTGTTTTCGACCTCGATATCGAGGCGCAGATTCGCAACGATGTCGAGGTGGGAATCATCCAGCAGGAACTGGCCCAGGCAAAGAGCCAGATCGCGGTCCTTGAAGAGAAATATACCGTCGACGCCCCGCCCCTGAAGGCGTTGCGCAATACACGGGATTCTCTCGAGAGCCGGCTGGCGCAAGCGCTGGCGGAGGCCCGCGCCCGGCAGCTGGAATCCGCCGAGGCCCGCACCAACCAGGAATTGAAGGTGGCCGAAAAAGCTCTCGAAGAAGCGGAGACTCAGATCGAGAAGTTTCAGCGCCGGATAGAAGAACAGACCGATCTGGCCGTGAAAGCCGCAGGGCAGCAGGCTGGTATCGAGGCTCTTCAGTCCGAAGAGAGCGACCTCGTAGACAAAATCAAGCATATTGAGGGCATCATTTACAGTATCGACGTCGAAAGCAAGGCGCCGGGCCGCATCTCGCTCACATCCGGTTTGTTTCCACCGGCGCGGGTGGACTATGGCCGGCGGAAACAGTTGATGGCGCTGGCGTTTCTTGCATCGGCCTGCGTTGCCGTAGCCGTAGGGCTCTGGCGTGAACTGACCGACAAGCAAATCCGAAGCGCCCAAGACGTGGCGCTTTTGACCGGGTTGCCGGTCTTGGCGACGGTGCCTCATGCAAGCCTTGAGCAGTTGGATCCGAAACGGGGCGGGAGCCTTCTGCTCACCGCAGAGGAGCCCGGATCGACGTCTGCGGATCAATTCCGCCGGATCCTCACGCGCATCATTTATCCGCCCGAGGGTTCGGCCGAGTTGAATACGTGCCTCGTGGTAAGCCCGGGGCGCGGAGACGGAAAAACATCGTTAGCGTGTAATCTCGCCACCGCCTTGGCCCAAGCGGGACGTCGGGTTCTTCTGGTAGACATCAATGCCCGCAACCCTAGAGTTGAGGAGGCTTTCGGCATGGAGCCGGGGCCGGGCCTGGGAGATATTCTGTTCGGCAAGAGAGAGCCTAACGAAATCGTGCGCCAAACTGATTACTCGAACCTTTACGTGATCGGACCCGGCAAACAACGCGACATCGTCATCGGGAAATTGGCGTCGCGCGATATGGTAGCCTTTTTCGAACAGGCCGAGCAGGCCTTCGATCACGTCATTATTGACACGCCGCCAGCGTTGCTCATGGCAGACGCGAAACTGTTGGCGCCTGTTGTGGACGGAGTCGTTGTGGTGGTGGGCGTAGGCGCGTCGACAACCGGCATGGTGCAACGGTGTCTGACGGATCTGCGGCAAATAGGGGCAAACGTGATCGGCTTGGTGCTGAACAAGGCGAGGGCAACCCGGGGCGGTTATTTGCGCACGAATCTCCTTCAGTACTACGACTACCTCGAGGAGGGGCGCGAGAAACAAACCCCCATGCCGGAGATCCGGCTCGAATACAACGAACAAGACCCTGACGCGACGATTGTGCTTGTCGATGCGGAGGAAGAGGGCGGGGAACCGCCGAAGGAGTAGGATTGAATCTGTTTTGACGCAAGGGAAGAACAGACGGTTGCCTCATTCGTTGGTGCGATTTCGTTCCGCCTTGGCGCAAGCCTTAGGCATGCCGCTGCGCTTTTTGCGTCCTCTGGGACGAAAGCTAGCCTTATTTGTATTTGAGATGTGGGCGCGGGCGCAGATCCGCGGACACGTGGCGCCAGGCGTGCAGTTCTTCGGTTTTGTGACGGTCGAAGGTTCCGGCATGATTGACATCGGCAAGGGAAGCCGGATTGGAAAGAACGTATTCCTGGAGACACAAGAAAGCGGCAGAATCGAGATTGGCGAGAATTGCGTCATAAACAGCGGGGCAACCATTGTCTCGTACGAAAGAATCGGCGTCAAGGACTTCGTCATGATGGGCGAATATGCGACTATCCGAGATGCCAACCACGGCAAGAAGCCTGGAGAACGCATGCGCTTGCAGCCTCACACCGCCGCGGCAGTTATGATTGGTGAGGACGTATGGATTGGCCGGGGCGTATGCATATTGAACGGAGTGACTGTCGGTGATGGCGCGATTATCGGGGCTAACAGCGTTGTGACGCGCGATGTGGAGTCAAACGTCGTTGTCGCTGGCGCGCCCGCGCGGCCCATCGGAGTTCGATGACGTAATGCAAGCCGAAAGGGCGGTTGAGAGACAAGACCGGCTGTGCCCATCGGAGGCGACGGCCTGTCCAATAGGAGAAACCGAGTTGTTCGGGGTGCGCTTCTCGAACGCCTCGTTTGAAGAGGTGTGTCGTTGGGCGGATGAGAAGATCGCGCGCCGATCCCCGGCATACGTGTTTACCCCCAACGTTGACCATGTCTGCCGGCTCCATCGTGACGCCGAATTCCGAGAAGCATATGCCGGCGCGGGGCTTCGCGTGCCCGACGGCGTGCCGCTGATATGGTGCGCAAGGCTTCTGGGCAAACCCCTGCGGGAGAAGCTCAGCGGGTCAGATTTGGTACCGCGCCTCTCGGCTTACGCCGCCGAAAAGGGATATCGCATTTTCTTTCTTGGCGCGGGCGAAGGCATAGCGGAGGAAGCCGCCAGGAAGTTGCGTGAGAAGCATCCATCGTTACAGGTTGCCGGATGCTACAGCCCGCCGATGCATTTTGAATGCGACCCGGAGCAGAACCAGGAGACTGTGGAACGTGTGCGTGCATCCCGGGCCGACATGTGCTTTGTCGCCCTTGCTTCACCAAGACAAGAGTTGTGGCTCTGGCATTACACGACAGCCATGGAAGTACCGGTGGTTTTGGGAATTGGGGCGGGCCTGGACTTTGCAGCGGGGCGAGTGCCCCGGGCGCCGTTGTGGGTGCAACGAATCGGGTGTGAGTGGCTTTGGAGGCTCATGCACGAGCCGCGACGTTTGTGGCGTCGCTATCTTGTGGACGACAGCTATTTTCTAATACTCTTGCTTAGAGAAATCGGGCGGCGCTTGGGCAAAGAATCGTTCAGACCGTAAGGAATCGTGACGGGCGCACGTAAACCGGCCTGAGGAGGAAAGGATCTTGTCACGAAAGTTCTGGGTCATCTCGGCCATTGTGCTAGGGGTATTCTTCATTCTTGCCCTGGCCAGCGGCGGAGGTTTCCTCCTCTACCGTCAAAACCAGACGAGGCAATGGCTTGCCGAAGGGGAGGAAGCCTTCGAGAAAGGCGACTGGGATAGCGCCATCCGGCGGTACAGCTTCTACTTGAACCGCGAGCGGGACGATATCGATACCCTCAAGAAATATGCGGAAGCCAGCCTCAAACGGGCAGGCGACCGAAGGCTCAACCTGACCCAGGCCGCAACGGCGTATCGTCAGATTCTCCATTACGAGCCTTCCAATCGCGAGGCCGAGCAGGCTCTGTTCGACATCCAGAAGAAGCTGGGAGCGTGGCATGAGGTTCACTACCTTGCCGGACGAATGCTCGAAAAGGAGCCGGAGAATATCGACCTGAAACACGAGCAAGCCTACGCATTGGACAAGATCGGGAATCGAAACGACGCTACTGCCGCCTACCGAGAACTTATAGACCAAGGGATTGCCAAGCCGGACGTGTACGCGAATCTGGCCCGGCTCCTCAGGGCGACCAACCTCACGGAACAGGCACAGGATGTTCTCAAACAAGCCGTCGAGAGGCACCCCAAGGATCCAAGAACCTATGTGGCGCGCGGGGAGTACTTCCTGGAAGAACAGAATATCGCCGCGGCTCGTGAGGAATTGGACAAGGCCAAGGCGCTGGCGGCCGATGATCAGGATATCCTGATGCTGCAATCGCGGGTCGCGATGTCAGAGAAGGACTACGACACGGCTATAGAAGCGGCCCGCGCGGTGCTGGAACGGGATCCCTCCCAGGCACGAATGTACGCTGTTCTGTCCCAAGCCCTTGCGGAGAAGGGCGAGAACGCAGCTTCTCTGGACGTTCTGCGCAACGTAGATCTAACCGTGCGTGTGGACAACCCGGAGCTGTTTGTACGCTTTGCGGAGCAGCTGATTAATGAGCGCAAGCTCGACGAGGCGCGGGAAGTCATTGCCGCCTATGAGAAGAGCTATCCTAACCATCAAGCGCCCTTGAGCTACTTGCGAGGGCGTGAATCGCTTGCGGAAGGCGATGCCGATGCCGCCGCCGATTACTTGTCGGCCGTGGTCGAACAGAATCCCGCTATGGCGCCGGGACGCTTCTTTCTGGCCGTAGCCAATCTCATGCAGGGAAAGCCCAAAGAGGCGCGCAGCCATTTGGAAATATATCTCAAGGACAACCCCACTGACGAAAACGCGAAGAACCTACTTGCGGAGGCAAAGGGCATTCGCCTCGATCCCGAACAGCTCATGCAGGTCGCGCAGAGTGTCTTGAACAGCGAGAACGCGCGCCCCGAGACCCTCGTCTCCACCGCTCTTGCGTTGTTAAACTCCGCCGTACCTGCGGGAACGGTGGTTTCGCAATTGGATACCATCGAGAGCTTGTTTGATCGCGCTATTGAAAAGGCACCCGCTGAACCGCGCGCCTACGAGGGCCTTGCAGATGCTTACGTCGCCGCGAACAACCTGGAGAAGGCGCGCCAGACGTTAAGCCGCGCGGAACAGGCCGGCATTCCCTTCACGGCGTTGGCCAGGGCCCATGCAAACGTCGCCCTCGCGGAAGGCCGCCCCGACGAGGCCTGGGAATGTTTCCAGAAAGGAATTTCCGGAGACGGCGCTTCCGTTTCAAATGTACGGCAATGGTCGCGCCTGTTTTCTTTACGCGACCAGCCGAGCCTTGCGCGCCGCGCGCTGGCCTCGGGCGCGGAAGCTCTTCCCGGAGAGGCTGAAAGGGCCGAACTGGCCGTTGAAAGTATCGTGCTGGAATTGCGCTTGGGAAAAGATGCAGAAGCGCTCCGTCTCCTTGCCGGGGTGGAGTCACGGGTGGCTGGTCACAAGGACGCAGAGTCAGCCCTGAGTCGCGTGAAGGAGCAACTGGTGTGGCGCCTTATGGGGCAGGGGAGCCCAAGCGAGCTCGAGGAGGCGCGAAAAATACTTGTGCAAAGCGGCGGCGACGAACAAGAAGACCCTATGCTGCTCACCTTGCAGGGCATGATGCACTTGCGCGCCGCCCCGCCAGCGTTTGACAAAGCTGAGGCCGCCTTCAAGAAGGCACTGGAAAGGGACCCCGAAAGCGTGGTCGCGCTCATGGGAATGGCAAGTTTGGCTTCTCTGCGTGGAGCGTTGTCGCAAGCGCTGGAGTTCTCGTCCAAAGCCGCGAACGCTGCGCCTCAGTCGGGCAGCATCGATCTCTGGCGCGCCGAAATACTGTTTCGAATGCAGCGTTATCTCGAGGCCCGAAACCTGCTCGAAAGCGTCCTTTCCGAAACTCCCGAAAATGCGCCCGCACTGGAATTATTGGTTAACACCTACCTCGCGACCAACCAGCTTCGCGAAGCCGAACGCACTCTCGAGCGCCTGCGAGCGCGCGTCGAAAGCGGCAGCGGGAACGCAGGAATCCTTGATGTCCTGCAGGGCCGCATCTTGCTTGAAAAGGGGAACGCATCCGAGGCGGAAGGCATCTTGCGTAAACAGTATGCTGACAATCCGGATGATTTCCCCATTGTTCGCAGTCTCGCTTTCGCGTTGACCCAAGAAAACCACAACGCGGAAGCGGAGGAAATTCTCAAGAAATATGCAGAGAACCACAGCAAAGACGCTGACGTGTTTGTAGCTTTGGCGCGTCTTTACCTGGCCACAAACGACCCATCGAAGATGGATGCGGCATCCACTGCGCTGACGCGTGCCTTGGCCGTTAATCGGGACTACCTTCCTGCATTGCGTGTATTGGTCGATATGCAGCTGCAGAGGGGGACGCCTTCCAGCATTTTGGCTGCATGCGACCGGTACTTGAGGCACGATCCTCTTAACGCCGGGGTTCTGTTTGCGAAGGCTTCCGTGCTGAGCCGGGAACCGGGGCGTGACCAGGAAGCATTCGAGGCTATAGAACAGGCGATTGCGCAGGAACGCCAGCCGGAGTACCTCGCGCTCCGGGGTATGTTGAGCGTTCGAAAGCAGAGTTACGCGGCTGCGCTAAAAGACCTTAGAGAAGCCTCGCTGGGCAATACCGAGACCTCGGCGGAGTTTGATGCGGCATTCGCGGAGGCCTATTGGGGCGTCGGGGAAAAGGACCTTTCGAAAACGTACTACGAAAGTGCTGTCGCCAAGGCAAAAACGGGCAATATGGGTGTGCCGCCCTGGCTGAAACGCCTTCAGGAGAAGATGGGACAGGAGAATTAGTCTATGATGGAGGAATCGGAGGCGCAGCCCGTTGGGGAACCCGCGAAAGAGGACAAAGCGGGGATATCGCTTCGCGCACTGTTTGAATACAAAGACCTGCTCGTCATCGCGCTATTCGTGGTGATATACCGCAACGTGGCACACGAATTGCGCACAGGATGGACGCTGATTGACTCATACTATTCGCATGGATTCCTCATCCCGTTCATCAGCTTGTACTTTGTCTGGCGAGAACGGACGGCACTGGCCACCCTCGCCCGAATTCCCTCGGCATGGGGTTATCTGTGGTTGTTTGGGGCAACGTTCATGTTATTTGCGGGCGATTTCCTGGGTTTCGGCGTCATTACTCACCTTTCGTTGATCCCCATGATCACGGGGGCATTATTGCTCACGCACGGCGCTGGCCGCACAAGACGGATCTGGTTTCCGATTGCCTTTCTCTTCTTCATGATCCCTATCCCAGCTTCCATTACCCAGAGCTTCGCGCTCAAATTGAAGCTCCTGGCGACAGAGGCCGCAGTGCAACTGGCGAATCTTTTCACCTTGCCAATCGTGCGCGAGGGATCTTACGTTCACTTCGGCGGCGATTCCCTGCTGGTGGGAGAGGTATGCGGAGGGCTGCGTTCTCTGATCGCCCTTTTGGCGCTCGGCGCGCTGATGGCATATATCAGCAAGACGCACTGGGCTGCCCGGCTGTTGCTTTTCTTTCCGGTCGCGCCGATGGTGGCAGTACTTACGAACGTGCTTCGAATCTTCTCTCTCTGTGTTGTAGGATATTTTTATGGAAGCACCGTGGCCGCGGGAACCTTCCACGATGTTTCCGGCATTCTGATTTTCGTGGTGGCGTTCATCTGCTTCTTTTCATTGGAAGGACTCCTGCGCAAGATCGTGCCGGCGAAAGAGGCGAAGGAGGCGACGCCATGAAACACTACATCGGGCTGGTGCTCATCTTGTGTCTGATAGCGGTGGGTCATCTGAGCATTTTGAAGGCTCATGCCAACGCCAGTGCGGCCTTGCCACAGGTTCAGAAGCTGGATATCCCTGATCAGATCGGCGAGTACGCCATGCGGGGGGCGGACGCCGAGATCGAGGATCATGTCAAGAGAGTCCTGGGCACCAGCATGATCCTGATCCGGGACTACGTGGCTCCTCCTCAGAGGTATGTGCAGCTAACCATCGTACACAGTACTTCGCGCCGGAGTCTGCACTTTCCAGAGGTGTGCCTCGTGGGTGGCGGATGGGAGATCCAAACACAGACCACGCAACCCGTAGGATTCTTCTTCAACGCCAAGAAACTGGTGCTCGTGAACGGCGAAAGGCGTCAGCTTGTTCTCTATTGGTTCAAGACCGGGGACGAGCTTACGGGGAATTTCTTCGTCAACGCATTCCACTGGGCCAAGACCCAGTTGGCATTTGGTTCGCCCACGTCGACGATGATAAAGGTGTCCACGGTATTGCGTCCGGGGCAGAACGAAGAACGTGCCTTCGAGACACTTGAAGATTTTGCTCTGAAATTCACGCCCATATTACAGGAACGTGTTCCATGAAGCGGCCCGGCCGGGTCCGTTACACGACCGCTAAACGGCGTGCGCGGGGAGCCGGACGAAGAAGGGGAAATCTATGAGTTCCGAAACCACTCGCCGACATGTACGGATTCTGCGCGGAGCGTGCATTGCGTTCGTCGTGCTCGCGCTGGCCATTGGGTGCAGCGGCAGACGAAGCCAACAGCAAACGGAGATTGGGAACACCTTTCTGGGCATCGGCAAGATAGCCGAAGCCCATCAGGCGTTCGAGAAAGCCATCGGGCTTGACCCGCAGAATACGCAGGCCGAACTGGGTCTGGCCCGGTGCCTCGTTGCTCAAGACAAGCTCGATGACGCACTCAAGCATTATGAAGTGGTGATTTCGCGCGAGCCCGCTATGGAAGCGGCCTATGTGGAGGCCGTCCAAATCCTGTTACGGCGCGAGCGAAACGCCGAAGCCACGGAACTGGCGGCCGCCTATGAGAAGGTGGACCTCGAGAAAGGCGGGGTCTTGCGCGCGTTCTGCCTGCGGACAACAGGCCAGCCGGCCGAGGCCGTCGCGTTATTGGAGGGTCTGGTCAAGACCTGTCCCAAATCCGTTGATGTCCGTATAGCCCTCGCCACCGCTCTCATGGCAGCCAACGCCGACGCGAAGGCGGTCGAGGTTCTCGAGGACATTCTTGAGACGTTAGCCCCGGACTCGTTGAGCGCCCGGATGAAACTGGTGGAGGTGTACCAGAAGCAGGGCAAAATAGACGAGATCGTCGCACAATTCCGGGAGATGGTGAACCAGAAACCCGGTGACATGAATCTTCGTCTGGCGCTGGCGCGCAGCCTCGTTGATAAGGCGGAATATGCCGAGGCCGAGGAAATCGCCCGTTCGGTTCTGGCTGAGGTGCCCGAATCGGGTTGGGCCAATTACGTGGTGGGCGCGTGTCTGCTCGCCCGTGACCAGCGCAGGGAAGCCATCCCCTATCTTCAGGCAGCTGTGCAAGCCTTGCCGCAGTTTGACAGTGTGCGCGAACGCCTTGCCCTGGCGCGGAGCGAGGGAG
>Ga0208196_1002821_pt1 | contig 15501 bp, 11 predicted proteins | sample AD_JPNNA7_MetaG_FD_184443 | JGI IMG/M metagenome (GOLD analysis project Ga0208196, IMG submission 184443) | Active sludge microbial communities of municipal wastewater-treating anaerobic digesters from Japan - AD_JPNNA7_MetaG (SPAdes) (version 2) | ecosystem: Engineered > Bioreactor > Anaerobic...
AGGAGACCCGTGACCGGCGAAAGACGATGGCCAGCGTGATGGGGGCGTTGTTCGTGCCCATGCTGTACACGTCGTTGACGTCCGCAGCCGGGTTTGCTTCGCTGGCATTGACGCCCATCCCGCCGGTGCAGGTGTTCGGGCTCTTCGTCGCTATCGGGGTCATGATCGCATGGGTGTGGACGGTACTGTTCATCCCCGCGTTCGCCATGTTCATTTCCGAGCGGCGGCTGGAAAATTTCGGCGCCGTACACCACGAAGAGGAAGAAAAGGCGCCGAGCCGGGGATTCCTGAAGTGGCTGGGCGAGGCCACCTACCATCGCGCGAAGCTGGTGCTGGCTTTCGGGGCCGTCCTCGTGGTCATCACGGTCTATGGCATCAGCCAAATCGAAATCAACGACAACCCCACGAAATGGTTCAAGAAGACTCATCCCATTCGAATTGCGGACCGTGTGCTCAACGCGCATTTCGGGGGTACCTACATGGCCCACCTGGCGCTGTTTCCCGAGGACGAAGACCCCGAGGGCCGCTCTTCAGCGGACAGCGGCCTCGCCGGCGGACCGTCCGCGAAGTCGGCCCGGGAAACCGAAACGCCCGCCCTTCCCGGCGGGCTGGGCGGGGACAATCCCGAAGCCACCCTGCCCGAGGGGTTGGGCGGCAGTGAAACGGACGCCGGGTCCCCGGCATTGCCCGCCGGTCTCGGAGGCGAGCCGGTATCCGAGACCGCCCAGGAACCAGCCGCCCCGGCCCCATCAATTGAGGCGCCCGCCGAGGAAGTGTTCAAAGACCCCGAAGTGCTGCGGTATGTGGCAGACCTCCAGGCGTACCTGTTGACCACGGGAATCGTGGGCAAGTCGAACTCGGTGACCGATATCGTGAAGACCGTGCACCGGGAACTCGTCGACGGAACGCCCGAATCGTACCGCGTGCCCGATTCGGCGGCCGCGGTAGCGCAGTGCCTGGCCCAGTACCAGAGCAGCCACCGGCCGCAGGATCTCTGGCACATGGTCACGCCGGATTACCGCGTGGCCAGTGTCTGGGTGCAGCTAACCAGCGGCGACAACAAGGACATGTCGAAGGTCGCCGCGGCCCTCGACGACTACGTCGCGCAAAACCCGCCGCCAAAGGGGCTGCGGCACAAGTGGTTCGGGTTGACGTACATCAACGTGCTGTGGCAGGAGAAGATGGTGTGGGGCATGGCTGAGTCGTTCATGGGCAGCTTCCTCGTGGTGCTGCTAATGATGATCGTGCTGTTCCGGTCAGGCCTGTGGGGCTTCCTCTCGATGCTTCCCCTTACGTTAACCATCGGCCTGATTTACGGCGTGATCGGCTATGTTGGAAAAGACTACGACATGCCGGTGGCGGTGTTATCCTCACTCACGCTGGGGCTCGCGGTAGACTTCGCCATACACTTCCTGGTGCGGTCGCGGGTGATCTACGCCCGGCACGGGTCTTGGCAGAAGGCATACCCCTATGCCTTTGGCGAGCCGGGACGGGCCATCATGCGCAATGTGATCGTCATCGCGGTGGGATTCCTGCCGCTGCTGGCCGCGCCGCTGGTGCCGTACATCACGGTAGGGTTTTTCCTCGCGTCGATCCTGTTCGTATCGGGCGTGGGCACCCTGCTGTTCCTTCCCGCCCTGGTGCGCGTGGCTGAACCGCTGCTCTTTCCAAAGACAAGAGCGTGTTCGATCACCTGCATGTGCGGCACCTGCGTTGTGACGGGCATCACGGCAGTGCTGCTCGTGGCCATCAATGCGTATCAGTTTTTTCACGTGGGAATCACCCGGCTGACCTGGGTAAGCCTCGCCGCGCTTCCCATACTCTTTATTGGGTGTTTTCTGATGTCGCGCCGGGAAAAATGCCGGGTGAAGTGCGATGAAACGCAATGAATGACGACGCGCCTGTGCACGTCTGATCTTGTGCTCCAACAAGGAGGTAAATCATGAACCGTACGATGTGGATGCTGAGCGGGTGGGTGTTTGCCGCCCTGACGCTGGCCCCCGGCCTCGCCGTTGCCGCCGAGGAGCTCTCGCCCGCGGAAATCGTCAAGAAAGCCAACCATATGGCCTATTACCAGGGAAAGGACGGCAGCGCCCGGGTCAAGATGACCATCACGGACGAACAAGGCCGCAAACGCGAGAAAGAGTTTACCATCCTTCGCAAGAACATGGACGACCAGGACCAAGAACAGCGGTTCTACGTGTATTTCCATCAGCCAGCCGATGAAAGCGGCACCGTGTTCATGGTCTGGAAACACGTCGGCAAGGACGACGACCGCTGGCTCTACCTGCCCGCGCTCGATGTGATCAAACGGATCGCCGCCTCCGACGAGCGCACCAGCTTCGTCGGGTCCGACTTCTTTTACGAAGACGTATCCGGACGCAACCCGGACGAGGACAACCACGAGTTGGTCAAGACCGACGACACCTACTACGTCGTGAAGAGCACCCCCAAACCGGAGAACAAGGCCAAGGTCGAGTTCGACTCGTTCACGTCATACATCCACAAGAGCACGTTCATCCCCGTGAGCATGCAATTCGAACGGGACGGCAAAGTCTACCGCGAGATGAAGACGCTGTCCGTCAAAGACATTCAGGGCTACAAGACCAGTGTCAAGAGCAGCGTGAAAGACCATAACCAGAACAGCGAGACCATTCTCGAATACAGCGCGGTCAAATACGACATCGGGCTGCCCGACGACATCTTCACCGAGCGTTACCTGCGCAATCCGCCCCGCGAACACCTCCAATAAGGGCGGACGACCGCACTCATTCAGGGCTGGACCGGACGTGTCCGGCCCTTTTGCTTTCGATGGCCTTCGCCCCGCCTGAAATCCCCGCCCGGATGACTTCTTCGCCATCCCTGCGCTACAATATCCTCGGACGCGGGCATACGCCGCGCCCGGCGCCATCTCACGCGCGGAGGGTTAGCGTAATGGTAACGCACCGGTCTTGAAAACCGGCGCCTTCGGGCTTGGGGGTTCGAGTCCCTCACCCTCCGCCACTTCTTAAACCTAGTTTTCACAATAAGTTATGAAATGTAAGCGCCGGCCGAGAAGCGCAGCGGGTATCGGGGGCGTTCGAGAAGTGAAGCATCCTTCGCAGACTCTCCAGTTCCCGTGGTGCTTGACGTCTGCCGTGGATAATGGTCAAATCACGCGAAGGAGCAGTACCGGTTCGGCAGAGAGGATGAAGAGGTCGTTAGAACGAGGCGGGACAGCATTCTTTGACACACTTTGACACTACGCGATGGAGTGTTGTGCGGGCAGCGGCGAGTGAGGGGTCCCAGGCAAGGGGTGCTTTAGAGACTCTTTGTTCGACCTATTGGTATCCGCTCTACATGTACATCCGCTACCGGGGCAACTCCGCTGAAGACGCAAAAGACCTGATACAGGAATTCTTCACACGTTTTCTGGAAAAGGACTATCTAAAAGACGTGGACCAAGACAAAGGAAAGTTCCGCTCTTTCTTGTTGGCTTCGGTAAACCACTTCCTGTCCAATGAGCGAGACCGCGCGCGTACCCTCAAACGCGGCGGCGGCGTCACTTTTCTGCCGGTGGACTACGACGAGGTCGAGGAACGGTATGCAGGAACAGCCTGCCAGGTCCGGTCCGCGGAGAAACTGTTCGACCGGGCGTGGGCCCTGGCCACACTCGAAGCCACCCTCGGGCGGTTACGGCAAGAGTTTGTTGCGGCCGGCAAAGAGGACCTCTTTGACAAGCTAAAAGGCACGCTGACAGGACAGGATGACCACATTCCCTATCAGGAGTTGGGCGAGCAATTGGGCCTTTCCGAGGGAGCTGTAAAGGTGGCGGTCCACCGCCTGCGGCGCCGGTACCGCGACGTGCTTCTGGAAGAGATTGCCGCAACGCTGGCCGAGGGCGAAGGTGTTGACGAAGAATTGTGCGACCTGTTTTCTGCTTTCGGGACCTGAGCGAGTTTTGCCCTCGCGGCGGCGTCCGTTCCCACTGCAATGGGGCGTCGGTTTGTAACCTTCCCGCGCCTTTGCGTCTATACAGAAACGAGGCGCCGTGCCGCCCAACTATGTTGCCGCTTACGAGACCGAGAGGGCGCGGTCAGTTCGGAGTGCCTGAAAGGAGGTTTTCCATGAAACCGCGCGTTCTGGCATCCGTGGCAGTGGTTATCCCGGTTGCCCTTACCCTGCCGGTGATCCTGGTCAAAGTGACGGGATCGAGGGACGAGCAGGCGGGAGCCGGTAATGGGCTTCAACAAGAGTATGGCCGGATTCGGGCATCCAGGGCGCCAAACTTCCTCCCGAACAGGGCCAAAGTAAGATCCAGGAGGCCGTGAAGCTGGCGCAGGAAGCCCCCTCGAACTACCTGATCACCCAGTGGAAAGGCGCGGGGGCCGGCGACAGCGGAGATTCCGTACTGCTTTCGACTATTCGCGGCGCCAATGCCCGCGAGCGCATGGTGGCGAGGTGCCGAGCTGCGGCTGAGGTCCTCGCCCCAAAAGCGCCATTAGCTTCAGCGTCGCATGATTGATTGGCCCACCTTGTGCCCTACGAGGTGCCCGGTTGGCCCGGTGGGATCCCTATGAAGGACAACCCCGCGGCGGCGCGAAGGGTCCCGTCAACTTGCCGTCTACAGCATTAGCGGGAACGGGCGGGCTAATGCCGGCGTTGAGTCCGTGGACGAGAAACAGGCAGGGCGCCAGGGGCATCACCACTGTCAGCGTATCACCATGACCCCTCGCCCGTAACCTTCGGCGCGCGCTGCTTCTATTATAATATTGGGAGCGAGAAGCGCCGCCGATCGGCGGCCTGCGAAAGGAGGCTTTCTATGAGAGACAGGACCGAGCTTGGAATCACCCTGGTGCTCGCACTCCTGGCGGCGGCCTTGCCGCTGGCGTGCAGACCGACAGCGCAGCAGGCTGCCCCCGCATCACCAGACGGCATCGCCGGCACTTACAAACTCGTCTCCGTCGGGGGCAACCCCGTCCCCAAAGAGTCGGGATCGATCACCCTGAACGACAACGGCACCTTGTCGTCGGTTATGGACTGGGGGGTGATGCATTTTGGCGACGGTGGAATCCACAACTTTAGAGGCACGTACGTCAAGCAGGATGCCGGCTACGTTCTGACATGGGAAGGTGCGGGGCAGACCCGGGTGACGATTGACGGTTCGAAACTCACCATGAACAACGAGGGGACGCTTTTCGTTTATGAAAAAGAGGGGCAGGGCGCTGAACCTGCCGCGCCCGGGCAGTCCGCCGCAAGATCTCCGCAAGAGGTGCTGGACCAGTTTATTGGCACCTGGGATTGTGACGCGACTCTATACGAGGGGCCTAACGCATCAGGAAGAAGTATTGCCACGCGGAGCACGTTTGCCCGCGTTCTCGGCGGCAGGTTCGTCCAGGAAAACGGCCGGGACTCAGAGAACAACGCCTCAATCACCTTGTATACGTACGATGGGTCCAGCCAGTGCTACCGAAGCTCGTTTTTCTCCTCATCCATCGGCCATCCCGAACCGACTACCGGCCGGTGGAACGCGGCAGCCCGCACGCTGGACTGGACCACTTCCGGCAACGGATATACCACAACCATTCAGCACCGGTTTTTCAATGAAAATGCTTGGGAAGCCACGTGTGAGGTCATGGACCCCGCAGGTACCAAGGTATTCCGTGGCGAGTACAAGGTGACACGAGCCAAAGACCCTGCCCCGGTTGTGTTGTCGGAAGCTGGCAACACGGGCGGGCCGCTGCCGGCTGAGCAGAAGGTGCTGGACCCGTTGGTGGGGACATGGCGCCAAGAGACGACCATGCGGAAAGCAAAGTGGTTTCCCGAGGAAAAGCGTACCGCTGGTACATACACGTTCAAGCGCATCCTAGGTGGAAGATACGTGTTGGAAACGGGGGAGGATTCGGAGAGCAGCAGTCTCCTTTTGTACACCTATGACGCACAACGCGGGAGCTACCTGATCTGGAATTTCAACGTGAACAATCAGACTCCCGATGTCCCGGTAAGCGCCCGGTGGAACGAGGCGGGCCGCGTCCTGGAATGTTTTGGTTTCCCTGAAAAAGATGGGCAGAGGACGGCGAGCCAAATGCACCTCGTAAGTAACGACACGATCATAAGCACGTACGGGGTAAAAGACACGGCCGGCGAGACTCTATGCGACATAGAGTTCAAGATGACCCGGATCAGCGGCGAGCAGAAGTGACGGCGGACGATTGGAGGGTACGGTTGTGAACAGAAAGAAGGCGATTTCGTGGCTCTATGGCGAATTTGCCGGACTGGAAGCAGCGGGCATTCTATCCGCCGAGACAATCGAGCAATTGAAGGTCCATTACGGCCCCGTGTCGATGCGGTCCAAGCGGAGCATAGCGCTGCTGCTGTTCAGTGTCCTTGGCGCGGTATCCATCGGCCTAGGCATTATCCTGCTGTTGGCCCACAACTGGAACGCACTGGGACGTCCGGTGCGCACGGTGCTGTCATTTACGCCACTCATGGCGGGCCAAGCCCTCGTATGGTGGACGCTGCTATGCCGTTCGCGGTCAACGCCGTGGCGCGAGGGGAGCGGAGTGTTTCTGGCGTTGGCGGTCGGCGCCTGCATTTCACTGATTAGCCAAACCTATCACATCCAGGGCGACATGAGCACGTTTCTGCTGGCTTGGGTCGTTCTAGGCGGCCCGCTGGTGTACGTGCTTAACGCCACGGCGGTGGCGCTGTTTTACCTGGCGGGCATAACCTGCTGGGCCGCGGCGGTCCAGTTTGAACACAGCCAGGCGCTTTTGTTCTGGCCGCTGGCGGCGTTTCTCGCGCCCCACATTTGGCAGGCGTTTAAGAACAATCCCGAAGGGCCGCGGGTGCAATTGTTGTCGTGGGGTCTGTGCGTGGCCCTGCCGTTTGCGACGGGATTTGTCCTGGAGCGCACGATGCCGGGGCTGTGGCTCGTCGTTTACAGCGGGTTGTTCTGCACACTGTTGCTTGCAGGCCGGGGGCCTTTCCGCGCGGTCCGGCTCAATGCCTTTCATCTGGCCGGCTTCCTGGGTGTAGCCGTAATGACACTGATTCTGACTTATGACGGAGTCTGGCGTGACATCGGGTGGAACCATTACCGGCACGGGGCCGGCTACCACGCCTGGCTGATCTGGCAGGACTATGCCATGGCGCTGGCTTCACTGGCGGGCGTCATAATACTGGCCGTCCAGACTGTTCGCCGAAAGGACTGGCTCGCGGCAGCCGCGATCGGGTTGCCGGCGCTGGCCGTGCTGGGTTTCACCGCGTCGGCCCAGGACGTGCCGGCCGGCATTATGGTGGGCGCGTTCAACCTCTATGCGCTCATCCTTGGCGCCGTGATCGTAGTGATGGGTCTCCAACGCGATGAGTTGATTACGGTCAATGCCGGTATGGCCTTGATCTCGATGCTTATCATTCTCCGCTTCTTTGATGCTGACCTCACCTTTACGATTCGGGGATTGCTGTTCATCGTTCTTGGAATAGGGTTTCTATGCGCAAACGTGGCCATGGTCCGGCGGGCAGCAACACGCAAGGAGGCTGAGTCATGAATAAACGAACCATCCTGTTGGCCGCTTTTACCGTTCTTGTTCTGGCCCAGTGGGCCGTGCCGTCCAGCATGATCCTGCGCCGGGAGGCCTCGCTGCGCCAAGGAAAAGAGTTCAAGCTTCGGGTCCGGCCCCTGGACCCCTACGATGCGTTCCGCGGCCGCTTTGTGCGGCTCGATTTTGACGCCGTGGCAGTCGCGCCGCCCGGCGGCGGACCCGTGGTACCCGATCAAAAGGCTTACGCGCTTCTCAAAGCGGATTCCGCGGGGTTTGCCATGGTGGAATCGGTCTCATTGGCTCCCCCCGACTCAAACGACTACCTGGCCGTAACCCTCCAGCCTGAGTACAACCTGAGAACCGGCAACACCGGCAAAGCCCAGATCGTCTGGCCGTTCGACCGCTACTACATGGAGGAGGCCGCGGCGCCCGAGGCGGAGAGAATCTATCGTGAACGCGCCCGCAATTCCATGGTCTATGTCACGGTCCGTATCTCGCGCGGCACCGGCGTGATAACGGGCCTCTTCGTCGATGGCAGGCCTGTGGAGGAAATGATCCGCAAGTAACCACTGGGCAGGATTCCTTCTGTATAGGAGGTGCGCAACATGGTCTGCTGCACCAAACGGAAAGGACGGTGTGAGATGAGCGAAAAGGTCCGTCTCGATATAGCGATGGCGCTGTTTGTACTGGCAGTCATTCTGCCGGCATGCAAACCCGCCCAGGACGCCGCAGAGCCGGCGATAATGGCGGGGCCCACGCCTGATCAGCAGCAACGGCTGGATCTCCTCAAATCCCGGGGAACGGACGCGTCGCTGACTATCCTTCCGGCCCGGGTGGGCGGAAACCCATTTGACCGAATGACTGAAGCCATTGGGTGGCAGCTCGAACAGAAGGGGCTGAAGAATATCGAGCTGGGAAAAACCGCCTTTGCGCCCGGAACCCAAACCGACCCGGCACAGGTGGCAGCTTCGCTCAGTGAGTATATCAAGACCGCATCGATTACAACGGAGTATGCCCTGTACGCCGACTTCAATGGCCGGGAACGCGTGAACGAAATCCGCGCAATTGTGGTGGACAAGTCGGGCGCGTTGGTCTGGAGCGAGCGGCTCACGCCGCAGGATCGTGCATGGAAGGCGTTGGGAGGCGATGGCGACTTGCTCGTCTGCTGTACCGCGCTGGTCGAAAGCCTGGCCCCGCGATTCGGCCTCAACGAGCAAACCGCCAAGGCGGCCACACCTGGTGAAATGGCACGCATCATGGCAGAACGGAGCGGGGTGCCGCCCGAGGAAGAGACCGCACCTTTGCCGGACCGCCAGAAGGCCATGAAACAATTGGGACCCCAGGCGACGCTGGTGGTTTACCCGGCGCGGGTTGGGGGCAATCAGGAAGACGCCGCAAGCGCCGGCGACATCGCGAAAATGATTAATGAGGCGGGTTTGTTCAAGGCGGAACCTGCCAAGCAGTCCCTGTTGCTTAAGGCTTCCCTCGCCGACCCAAATGAGATGAAAAACCTGTGGGATCTCGCGCGCGAGTTCAGGGAGTATGTGAAGAAGAATCCCGTGGATGCCGACTACGTTCTTTATGCAGACTGCCTGTTCAACCCGCAGAACTGGGAGCAGGGAATGGTGCACTTTGTGGTCTGCGACCGCCAAGGCGAGTGGGTGATCGTCGACATGCAGAACTCGCATCATCCTGATTACCAGAGCATCAAGCCCGTATCCAAACAAGATTGCTACAGATTGCTCGTCAAACGGCTTCAAAGCTATCGGTAGAAGGGCCGCGCGGACATGCCTCGCCGATTGGAATGAAAGGAGGACTCGACAATGAGAACCGGCCATGCGTGCGTGAAGTGGGCTTTCGCACTGGCCGCGTTTGGGGCGCTGGTGTTTATGGTTGTCACTATGATCACTGAATGCACGGCGGACCGGACGGGCGGCAAATCTCCATGCGGGGACCCTTAGCCGACCCCTGCCGTGCTTCGCGTTTGTCGCGCTCTCAGGCGTATTGACGTTGCCCGCCAGATCCGAAACTCATTTCTGAGGACTAGGGAACGAGCTGACGCGGCGATGATCTCGCGGAAAGGCTGGTCATGATGGAAACGAGATCCCTCATCGGAAGAAGGCGGATCCCAACGACCCGGGAGGCGTTTATTGGTGCGCTGAGCATCAACACCGCCATGGCTGCCTTTGCAGTTCTTATCCTGTCCGAATACCACCTCCTGACCGGTTTGATGGCCGCCCTTGCCGCAGGGCTGGTGGTGATATTGGCAAGCATAGCGTGGGCCCGGAGAAAGAAAAAGGACGACGCAACCGAGACAGGCCCGGAAAACAATGGCACGTCTAAGCTCACGCGGCTGCTGGCCGGGGCGGGTGTCTTTCTTCTTGGAACAGGCGAGACCTTCTTGGTCGGCATCGTGTTCTTTATCCTGGCGGACTACTTCAGCGCCCACCACTATCCGACGCAGTTGCTCCGTTTCATCGACTCCTATGGAATAGGTCTTGTGTTCCTTATTGCTGCTTTCTTCCCAGCGTTCAACGCGTGGCGGCGGCAGTGGCTTCTTGTCCTTGGAAATGTCCTGGGACCGCTCTTGGCACTCGGTCTTATCGCGCTGCTGGCGTTGGCCATCATGGCCGGCCCCGGTCATGTTTGATCGTATGTTAGACAGGGAAGCCGTGCGTTTCTGTTGCCCGTCTACTCGGCGACGCGAACGAGCACTGTGCCGCCCTTTTCGGTAACCTCGATAGTCCCGCCGCTTGGGACATTGCCGCTTTCCACCAGGTTGCTGACCGGTCTCGCCACCAAGCCTTCCAACACCTCCGGAAGCCCGGCCATGCCGTTATCCGGGTCGTAGGCCCGAGATGCTACCAGGTCATAAACCCCGTCGTGCACTCGCAATCCGATCCCGCGCGGTTTCAACGTCCGATACAGTTCTTCCAGCCCTTTTCGGATGATGGTGCGCACCTCGGGAAGTTCAATTCCGCGAAAAGCGATAATTGCGCTGCAGCAGTCGAGGATTTCCTTGGAGACGTATTGGGCCACGGATTCCTTGGTTAGCGTTCCTCCCGTTGCAGATGGCATGTTCAGCGTCAGTACGAGCAGGCAATTCTTGAACCCGATCTCCCCTCCATTTAGGTCTTTCATGACCCCTGAGGCTAGTATTGGCGCCAATGTTTCGAAGAAGGCCTGCGGGGCGTGTTCGATGCCTTCAAACGCTATGATGGCAAACGGGGCGTTTCGTGCCTTGGCCAAAAGTCCTTTGGCGGCGTTACCTTCATGGGTTGGTGCTATTCCGAAAAGCCGCTGGAAGTCTTCAGGTGCAGTGAAGTTGGCCAGATTGAAAACCGTAAGGTCCTCGCCCGATCCCAGTAACTGGTAAGTCAGGCAGCGCACGGCGTGCATCTTGCCCATACCGGTAGGGCCGGCGAGCAACATCACGCCCGCGGGACGACCTGGTTTCCCGAACGACATCCGGACCTTGGTCATGACGGTGGCGATCTGTTCAACCGCATCGTCCTGACCGACGACATGCCGTTTCATCCGCTGCTCCAATTGTTTCCTCCACGCCTCCGCCTGGTCGACGTCGATGTCGATCGCCGTGATTTCCATCACCACGCGCTTCACATCATGCGAGCCCACCTTGATCCCCAAATGTCTGAGCGAACCCGAGTCCACGAGGTCCGCACACTGGTCGCGGGAAATGATCTTGAGCTTATAGCGCGCGCATGCCTGATCCAGCACCTCTATGGCCTTGCCGGGCAGGTGTTGTTTCGGCATGTACTGTTGGGTCATCCTGATTGCATCTTCAAGCGCCTCGTCTCCAATCTGAACCGTATGATGGCGTTCAAGCGCCGGCCGAATCTTTTCCAGAATGGCGGTCGTTTTCTCTTCGGACGCCGGCTCCAGCCGCAGCAACTCCAGATGCGCGCCCGCCAAGGCGTTCGCTGCGGCCAGTTTGCCATACTCCTCCGTGGTCAGCGTTCCGAGGCATGGTATCTCGCCGGTCCGAACAGCCGACCCCAACACGTTTCTCACACTCGCGTCGTCTTGCGCGGAAAATAACGGGCTGATGTCGTCTATAAACAGGACCCGCTCCGGGTTCGCCTTGAGGAACTTCACCAGGGAAGCCATCGCATCCTGGCACTGCTCCTTTGGTATAGCCAGTAGGGCCGGCAGATTCAGTTCAAGTACCCTGCACTGACGTGAACCTTCCTCGGCAGCGCCTTTTACGCCAGCAATGGCAACCCCTTGGGCCAGCTTGGTCTTACCAACGCCGTGCTCTCCCACTATTAGAACGTTCTTGCGATCTTTCCTTGAAAGAAATTGACGGATACGGAAGACTTCTTTCTCCATCTCGTAGCCCGGTTCGAGCCGGTTTTGTTCCGCGGCCATGGCCAAATCGTTTGTTACCGCACTTAATTTGAACATCGAATGCCTTCCTTTTTTGTTCTATGTTGACTCTCCTCTTGTCTTGTCACTTAAAGAAGGAAAAGGGGGAGTGTGGTTACAGACTTCCTGCTTTGTTTAGTTGCTTTTACGTGCCAAAGCGATTGAGAATATCCGCCGGAGGCGTAAGAATGCGCACCGAGGCATTGTGCACGATTTGTGGTTCGGCGATTTCTTCCAACGCCCTCCACGGGCTGTGCCCCCAATGCCTTTTGAACACGGCCCTGCGCTCTGATTGCGAATCCAGCGAGACATTGCCGGACCAGCCCCCCCTGCTCGAGCCCAAGGACAAACCGCCAGCCACCGCAACCACTACTCCTCTGGCGGGGGACAGCATCCCGGGCTACGAAATCCTCCAGGAATTGCACCGCGGTGGGCAGGGCGTCGTGTACCAGGCCATTCACAAGACTACCCGGCGGCGCGTCGCCATCAAGGTGATGCGGGAGGGTCCTTTTGCCGGACCGCAAGATTGTTCCAGATTCGAACGCGAAGTACGCATCCTCGCGGCTATCCGCCACCCACATATTGTGTCTGTACACGACAGCGGGACTGCCTCGGGCAACTTCTATTTCACGATGGACTACATTTCCGGACAGCGGCTGGACAAGTACGTTGAGGAACACCTCTTGGGCATCAATGATGTCCTCCGGCTGTTCGCGAAAACATGTGATGCCGTAAATGCCGCCCACCTGCGCGGGATCATTCACCGCGACTTGAAGCCGGCCAACATCCTCGTGGACGCTGAGGGCGAACCCCATGTGCTAGATTTTGGTTTGGCACGGGTAGCCCTCGGCGAGGTTGCCGGAGAATCGCAGATGGGAGTGATGACCATTACGGGAGAGTTTGTGGGCAGCCCCCCGTGGGCGGCGCCAGAACAGGCCGAGGGCCGGCCGGAAATGATCGATCTCCGGACCGACGTTTACGCATTGGGCGTGATACTCTTTCAGGTCGTAACCGGGCATTTCCCTTACGAAGTTACCGGCAATGTCCTGGATATCCTCGAGCGGATACGCAATCAGGAGCCGGCAAAACCAAGAGCGTTCTGTCACAATATCGGCGACGAAGTAGAGACCATCATCCTCAAATGCCTGGCCAAAGATCGCGACCGCCGGTACCAGACTGCGGGCGAATTGGCCCGCGACATCAATCATTATCTGGCTGGCGAACCCATCGAAGCCAAACGAGACAGCGCCGCCTACGTCTTGAGGAAGACTCTGAGGCGTCACTGGCTGCCCGTCTCCGTGGCTGCGGCGTTTGTCCTCCTGCTCTCAGGTGCGCTTGTGGTTTCCGCATCACTCTGGTATCGTGCCCGGAAGAACTTTCTTGAGGCCGAACAGGGCCGCAAAGCCGCAGAAGAAGCGCGCCTCGTCGCCGATGCCAAGACGCGCGAGGTCAGGAGACGCCTGTACAGCCGCCAAATGATGCTGACCCAACAGGCGCTCGATACCAACTCCAGCACGCTCAAGGATCTGCTCGAACAATGCCCGGCGGAACTGCGGGGGTGGGAATGGTATCGAATCAAATCCCTGGCCGACCAAAGCCAAATGACGCTCGCCCCGTATCCGACCGACGCTTTGTCCGCCGCTTTCAGTCCGGACGGACTTCGCTTAATCTCCACCGGCACATTCCTCCGGCTCTGGGACGCTCAGACCGGTCAGCTGCTACACGAACGTGGCGGAACGAGTAGCTATAAGGCATCCATGGCTGCTTACGACACCACGGGAAACCGAATCGTATTCACCACCACCGGGTCGGTGGGCGCGCTGGAAGTGTGGGATGTCACGGAGTGGCGCCCCATTTGGGCGCTCGACCTGAAGGACCAGCCCAATTGCGCCCGGTTCAGCCCGAACGGCCAGCGGATTGCAGTCGGCACGTGTTCAGGACGTGTCTCCTTTCGAAATGCAAGCACCGGCAAAGAGGAGAGTTCATTTGTCGCCGCTGGAGATGTACTGATAGCGGCGATCGCGTACCACAAGGATGGACAGTGGCTCGCCACTTCGGCCTGGGACGGCTCGGTACGGATTTGGGATGCTTCCACGGGCGCGGCCGTGCGCACACTTCAGGAGTCTGGAGGCAGTCGCGTCTTTGACGTGGCGTTCAGTCCTGATGGCAAGCTACTGGCTTGTGGCGGAGAAGATCAATTGGTCCACCTTTGGGACACAGCCACGGGCAACGAACGATTGCTGCTCCGCGGCCATACCCAGGCGTGCCAGGCCGTGGCCTTCAACCCGGATGGCACGCGGCTATGCTCGTCAGGGCGCGACGCCACGCTCCGCTTGTGGGATACGGCTACCGGCCGCCCAACCGCCACGTTCCGGGGACACAGCCACACTGTACTCAGCGTGGATTTCAGTCCGGATGGGCAACGACTCGTATCCGCGTCGCGGGACCGCACCATCAAGCTATGGAACGTCGAGCCGATTGACGAGACCCGCATCATCAGCTTCCCGGAAACGGCCATCGGCGACTTAGCATTCAGCCCGGATGGGAAACTCCTGCTGGTAGAGACTGCGGAGAATGTGCTTGCTTGGGACTGTGCCTCGGGCCGGAAGGTTGAAGACCACAGCCACCGTTATATGCCTGATCGCTGTTCGCCTCACGGAAACCAAGAATTGGGATTTGACAACGAAGGCGTCCCGGGTATCCACGATACAAACACCGGCGATTACATGATGCGTTTCGAAGAAATCCCGAACGAGCTCACGCCTTTCTATTTCAATCCGGGCGGAGACAGCCGGCAGCGAGTCAACATCCTCTTGTTCAATCCCGATTACACACGGGTGGCAGGCGGCACGTTTGACGGCTATATTGCCCTGTGGGATGTGGTAACCGGCAAACTCCTGCGCGCCGTACAGGCACACGACGGACCTATCACTGACATCGCCTATCGGCCCGACGGGAAGCAAATCGCAACGTGCAGTTTCGACACCAAAATGCGATTATGGGACGCCGATACCGGGCAGGAAGTCCGGCCCGCTTTCAAACATCCGCATTGGGTCCACGGTCTGGCCTTCAGTCCCGACGGCAACCGGATCGCCACCGGTGGCATGGACATCCGTATCTGGGACCCCGAAACCGGCGACTCCCTCGCCACGTTTGGCCAGTTCGAGTCCTCCTCCTATTATTGTATCGCCTTCAGCCCGGACGGCCGTTCCCTCGCTGCTTCGTGCGGAACAAACGGACGAGCCCCGGATACAATCAGAATCTGGGATGCGGCTGGCCCGGTCGATTCCATAGTGTCTGCCGACCCATCTTGAGCTACCGGGAATAAATCCCGCCACTCCAAGGCACTGTTGTTCCCGTAACCTTTCGCCAGTTTCCCTTCTATAAAGGAATGACAACCGAGGAAATGCCTTGGAGGGACAAGATGAACCGTCAAGCAGAATGCCCCCAATGCCGTGCGCCCCTTCCTCCAGATGCCCCGGAAGGCCTGTGCCCCCAATGCCTGCTCAAGGCGGGCTTGGCAATCTCCGAAATATCGGAATCGTTTGTGCAAACGGGGAAAGGGTTCGAAAGCACCGAACTCCCGCTCATG
>Ga0208196_1002822_pt1 | contig 15497 bp, 3 predicted proteins | sample AD_JPNNA7_MetaG_FD_184443 | JGI IMG/M metagenome (GOLD analysis project Ga0208196, IMG submission 184443) | Active sludge microbial communities of municipal wastewater-treating anaerobic digesters from Japan - AD_JPNNA7_MetaG (SPAdes) (version 2) | ecosystem: Engineered > Bioreactor > Anaerobic >...
ATGACACGGTTTTGTGGTTTGATGGTGGTTTGTTTCAGGGCTGAATGGATGTTTCTGAAAAGACTGGATCACGGCTCGCAGGCGGTGATGACACGGTATTGTGGCTTGGGGTGCTTTGCTTCCGGGCTGAATGGTTGTTTCTGAAAAGACTGGATCACGGCTCGCAGGCCGTGATGACACGGTGTGGTGTCTGGGATGGTTTGTTTTGGGGCTGGGTGGCTGTTTCTAAAAGACTGGATCACGGGTCAAGCCCGTGATGACACAGTATATAGCCTGATGGACTTGTTTTGGGGTAACCTTTCCACCATTTCACCTTTCCACCTTTCCACCTCCAAAACACCTTTCCACCTTTCCACCCCAAAAACAACTTTCCACCTTCAAACATCTGCGCTTTCTTTCTGCGCAAATCTGCGTGAACCACCTTTTCACCCAGGCAATGCCGCACAGGGGATGAAACAAAAACCCCCGCGGGGATGCGGGGGTTATACTTGTTGGCGGAAAGTTCCGCCAGGGTTTTATTTGGGTTTACTACTTCGTGGGCTTGAAAACTCCCTGTTCGACAGCTTTCGGCCCTTTAGCCCTGAGGGACTGAACCCTTGTGGGTTGCATCGCTTGTCTCACTCTGTCAAGGCCAGAGAACTGAGTACGCACAGGGGCGGAGGCGTTAACGGCAGTGACTTTGAAGAAGCGATAGGGTTCGGTTCCGACATACGTGTAAGTGGTGCTGGAGGTGGTGGCGACCAAGGTCCAGGGATCAGCCGCGTAGGGATCGTTGGAAGCATACACCTTGTAAGAGGTGGCGCCGACAATGGAATTCCAGCTCAGGGTGGGCACGCCAGACACGAGGGCTATTGTGAGGTCAGGGATTGCCAGTTGCGGATAGGGGATCACAAATCCGTCAATTTCGCTGTTGCTCTGGAAGGCGCCGATAACGTAGGTTTCACCCAGCAGGCCTTCAGCATCAGGCTGGACGGTATTCACCCACAACAGCGCACCGCCTCCCGCATAAGCAGCCAGATAGAGGTATCCGGAATCCTGGTCGAAGGCCATGCCCTGGGAGTAGTTAAGGTCGTAACCGGTGGTGTATCCCAAGGGTGTAATGGCCAGGGTGACGGGATCGATGGTGAATACAGCGTCATAGCCGAGATCAAGCCCATAGAGGGTGCCGTTATTGTTGTTCCAGGCTAAATCGATGAACAGGCCATCAAAGGCGGTGCCGTCCCAGGTCAGTGTGCCAACCAGGGTGGGCATGCCGGTGAGCTTGTTCACGGTGTAGAGCTTGGTGCCGTCGGTGCCATAGACGACGTCGGCGACAGGATTCCAGGCAACGCCGGTCAGATTGAGTCCGACATCGCCATGGTCAGTTGCCGCGCCGGTGGCCGTGTCAATCTGCCACCAGTTTCCACCAAGGCTACCATCGAAATATTCAGCACCCCACCAGCCGCCGTTGATCCAATCCGCGGCAGACAGGAATTGGTCAGGCCAGGGGTTGGCAGCCGGCAGATCAGTGATGGCGCCGGGGTTGCTCAGGTTGAAGGTGGCAGGGCCACCCAATGTTCCTGTGTAATCATAAGCCACGTCGGCATAGGCAGTCTTGTTCATTTCCAGGCAGACGAAACTGCCGGATATGGTGTTGTTGGCGGGGTCTTGATCGCCAGTCAGGTTGGTGGTGACAGTCACATCGTAGAAGGAGCTTGCCACTGGCGTGAAGCTGCCGAAGCTAAGCTGCTGGGTGGCTCCCGGCGCCAGAGCGGTTACACTCTGGGCAGGCAGGGTAGTTCCGCCGATGGTCATGGTCACGTTGAAGGAGATGGTCTGTAGTCCGTTGTTGCTTACGGTTGCCATGGGGGTGAAGGCAACAGGCTCGACCACCTGATACATATCGATGGATACAGCCTTGGCATCCAGATTATAGGGAACAGCCAGGTAAACGTCGTCCACATACCAGAAGTTGAACTGGTAGTGGTTTCCGTCTATAACCCAGGCCAGGTAGGTGATCGGCGCGTTCAAGCCGGAAATGAGTACGGTCTCGTAGGCGCCAAAGCTTCCCGAACCACCCTCAATAGCATAACCGGTGTCATACCAGGTGTTGAGGTCGTGGCTGTATTGCAGTTTTGCAGTTACTCCGATTCCATAGTCGTTGTAGTAATGGTTGAAATTGGCTGCAAACGTGGCAATGCCGTTGGTATTGATGGGAGGGGTGATCAGGCGGGAGACGCCGGTTGCGTCCATCCAGCTGCACTTCATCTCGTTGGCTGTTCCGCCGGCTTCTATGGAGGCAGAGACAGTCCAGCGGTTGGATGTTAAGGCGCCGGAGTAGGTTTGGGTCCAGCCGTTTGGCCAGACAGGTGTGGCGTCGGTTCCGAAATCCTGGGTGTGGGGGAGGGTGATGGTGGGATCGGGCGCGATCGTGAATTCGTAGGGCGGCCACTGGAATTGCGGTGTGTCAGTTCCTCTGGAGCCCAATACTGTCCATACATACGTTTCAGAGTAATCGTATGTGTATGCGGGCTGGTAAGGACTGGTAACATTTGGGTATTCCAAAGCCACGTTGAAGAATTCGTCCGAATCATACGGAGTTATGGTCAAATCTGACACCTTGGCGATCCAGAGGTCATACTGCTGCGGCTGGCTTCCGGCAGTGTTCCAACTGAACTGGAAGGGGAATCCGGTCTTGGGCAGGCCGGTCTGTCTGTCACCCGGATAATCCAGATTGGGTGCTGCGACCGGACCGGTGGGGGCGGGATCGAAGGATATGTTCAGCACGAAGTTGATGTAGGCGGGGGAGGGCCAGTTGTCCACGATCACATAATAATCGCCAGCTGAAACCACCGCGTCGGTGATGTTGAGAGGAGCTGTTGAACCGTAAGCCTGGGCCAGCACAGTGGCGGGGTTAGCCAGGGTGGGAATGGTGTTGACCAGGAATATGCCGGGATAGTAGTAAGCATTGTCACCGCTGGGGTTGGTGAGGTTGATATCCAGCCAGCCGTCCGAGGGAATGGTCACTTTGGCGACCCAGTCCCTGCCACCCACGTAGTTGGTGCTGCCCAATCCGGTGAACATCGCCGCGGTATAGTCGTTGGCGTATCCGTTGGTGGTGCCTTCATAGTTAACCAGCGGCAGGGTGGCAAGATATGGTGCTTCGCAGATATCTCCGACTATTCCGGTGCCTGTGACGTTAACGGTTGAGGTGGCACGGTTGTCACCAATGGTCAGCACGTCTGTATCATTTCCGGTGCCCGTGGGTGTGTATACCATATTAAAGGTCAAGGCGGGACCGCCGGGAGTCACGGTATGAGGCAGTGCTGGAGGATTGGGGATCGTAAACACCGTGTTGTTTGTAAGCGCCAAGCTTGAGATTATCAAGTTGGCTCCACCAGTATTGGACAGTGACACCTGAACGGTCTTGGGAATTCCAACACCGGCGTTGCCAAACGCGATCGGATTGGGTGTAACGGTAAGGACAGGAGATGGTGAAACCCATAGATCCGGACCGGTGAAGTCATCGACTCTCAGATAATACTGATCCGTAGAATTTGCCTGAATCGCCACATAGATCGGCGTGCCGATATATGCGGACAGATTGTAGCTATATTGAGTCCAGGTAGTGGTTGTTGTTACCTGGGAACCCAATTCGGTGGTAAAATCACTCACCGCGTTTCCGGTAGTGGATACCCACACCCTGAATGTTTCCGGGTAGTTGGCATAGTGGCTTGCCCAGAAGCTCAGTGTGTAGTTATCCGCCGATGGAACCAAGCGGGGAGTAACCAGCCAGTCGTTGTGCGCGGTGCTGTCCCACGCGATCGATGCACCGGCGGGCGCTGTTCTGTAATGTGTGGAACTGGCGTTCCTGACCCAGCCATCGCCGCCGTCAAGATCGTAAACAGCCCAACCGAATGGCGGGAACGCTGTATCGGAAAAGCTCTCGTTCAGCGGAGCCGCTATCAAACCACCCAAAATCAAGGTGGTCAAGAGCAGTAATAATAATTTCTTCATAACAACTCTCCTTGAAGAGGTCATAGTGTTATTCAGAATAACAACTTGTTTCGATTATTAGGCAGGGGCTATTGTGTCAGCCCGGCATAACGAACCCCCGGCTACGCAGTAGCCCCTGGTTTGCTTTCGAAGATGAGAGGTTAAGCTTTTTTCCCATAGCCTTGCCTGGGGCAGCCGATCTCATGTAATGTGCGATGTTACTTCGTGTCTGGATGCCTGCGGCGTGGCGTGGGGAAAAACCGAATTTGAAGGATGATTGTGTGAATCTATAATTGGTGTGATTATCGGCGGTTTTGGGTGTATCGGGAGAGTGGCCCGATTTGGGCGCGGGCGAAAAAACTCTGCCAGCGGCGGCATAGCCAGATCTCATATTCTCTCCCTTGAGCTTTTTTCTGTCGCGGGGCGGCTACCTGTTAAGTCCATCCAAAAATACTTTTCCAAGTTATCTCTGAAATGCAATGAACAGGGCTGGAAACCAGTCCCCACGTACCTACTGTCACTGAGTGTAAAATCCTTGCACATTGAAAAAATGTCAAGACTTATTTTATTTAATAGACTTATCCTTGTATTCAAACAATTCCATCCCACCGGATCGTTGCTGATCCGTCGTGGACCCGGCTATTGTGATGAAAGCCGTTTATGGCTTGGGGTGGTTGCTTCCGGGCCGGCAGGAACGCTTTCTTGTTTTACCATAGTAATCCGTAAATCAGTTTAATCAGTCAATCCGTATAAGATTGGCATGCCAGGCATCACACGGATGAAACGGATTACACGGATTAACGGATAAATCGTTTTGCCCAGCGTTCTATCTCACCATTTCACCTTTCCGCCTCAATAACACCTTTCTACCTTAAAATATCTGCGCCTATCAGCGTGAACCACCTTTTCACCCAGGCAATGCCACACAGGGGATGAAACAAAAACCCCCGCGGTGATGCGGGGGTTCGATATCTGTGGCGCGGAAGGTTCCGCGTCGGGTTTTGTTGCTTACTTGCGCAGGCCGGTCTTGATGATGCCTTTGGGGGCGTTGTCCAATTTGATCATGGGCGCGTTGAGTGTCTGGGTATTCTTCAGGGGAGTTGTCTGCTCGGTGACGCGGCCGGGAGCGGCAACGTCAGAAGCAGTCACTTTGAAGAATTCCATGGGGGCGGTGCCGGTGTAGGTGTAACCAGGGGTGTACACGGTATCCAGCAGTGTCCAGGGATCTGCCGCGTAGGGATCGGTGGCGCCATACACCAGGTAGGAGTTTGCGCCGGTGACGGCATCCCAACTGAGGGTGGGCTGTCCGGCAGCGAGTGCAATGGTCACCACAGGGGCGTCGAGACCCAGAGAGATTCCGGTTTGCACTTGCGCGCCGATGGACCATGATCCGGCATTACCCATCATGTAAAGGGTGGTACCCTGGAACACGAAGGAGGTTCCATAATCGTAGGTGGTATCGAACAGGATGTAGTTACCCATCGGGACATCCAGGTAGGAGACGAAGAAGTACGGATCGGTGATCTGAACGTTATGGGCGCTCAGGTCGAAGGTATCGTAGGTCTGGGCTCCGAAGGTTACGGGGATGGGGGTTGCGAAGTAGGGCACCAGGTCATTGACGCCATCAAAGGTCCAGATCTGCAGGTTAGCGGCGTTACCATAATAGGAGGAGCCGTCGGTGGCCAGCAGTTGCATGGCGTTGCCTGTGCCGTAGAAGGGGTTCTCGAACAACACTGCGGGGCCATAATCTGTGGCTGTGTACCCGAGGTAGGTGGTTCCGCCCGTGTCGTACCAGATCCAAGTGGGATCGTTGACGCCGTAGGAGAACTCATCTGTGGTTGCCATGTTGTTTTCGCTATCCCAGGCTTGCATATAGTATGTGACTGTGGTGCCCAGAGGCTGCGCGGGGATGTACGCGTAGTAGGTGGAGTCATCATAGGCGACCATATTCACTGCGGCACTGTAGGTGCTGCCGCCGTCGATGCTGTAGTAGAGGTTGGCGCCGCCGATCAGGTTGTTCCAGGTGGCGTCGTCACGTATGTCTGCCACTACCATTTGCTGCAAATCTTCACGCGGGGTGTTGATAACAGGCAGATGGGTGATCGTGGGAGGAATGAGGTCAACTATGAGTTCGTAAATGCTCACGTCGTCCACATGCCAGGCATCGGCGTTGTAACCTTGGTAGTTGAAGGCAAAGTAGACCGTCTGGCCCTGATAGGCGTTAATGTTGACCACTTCGTTACCCCAGGCGGCTGCTGCGGAGTCCTGGCTCCACAGTTCTACCCAGTTGGGGTCGGCGGGATCGTTGGTGGTGTTCACTTTCACGCCGTTGTATACCATATCGCTCGGGTATTGATTGTAATTCCACCAGGAAAGGACTACATTGTAAGTGGAGGTAGGAATGGCGGCAGGCGGAGTGATCAGCCAGCCGTTTTGTCCGGGAGTGGGAACCGATGAGCTCCAGCCATGCTTGGCGGAAGTGGTGCCACCGGTGGTATGGTTGTAGAAGGTGCTGGCATCCCAGTAGGTGCCGCCTCCATCCACGTCCACCACAGTCCAGCCGACGGGCGGGAAGATTCCGTCTTCGAAGTCTTCATCCCAGGGGAAGTTGGTGATGGTGGGATCGCTTTGGATCGTAAACCAGCGAGAAACAGCAACTTCCTCAATTGTTCCGACCACGGCAGCCACTGTCCAGTTCCAGCGCTCGTCATAGGCGAAGCTGAGAGGCACCGTTGCACCTTCCGGGATGACCACAGCCGGGTTCAGGGAAGTCACGGTCGCGTCAGCGGTTTCCCAGTAAGGTCCGCCATATTCGCCCTGTTCGTCGGTCCAAAGGAAGACTTTGAAGTAATCCGGCACCATACCCAGCGGGTTGTTTTGCCAGGTCAGGTTAAAGCCGGTCTTGGGCAGGTCTGCAGCTCCATCTGCAGGATATGTCAGGATCGGAGCTTCCGGAGCAGCGGGTGCCACTCTCACTATCACGTTGTCGAAATCCACGTAATAGTCTCCCACGCCCCGGTTACCCTGGAACTTTAGCATGATATTGCCGGTGGTATAGGCTGTAAGGGGCACGGTCACCGTGGCGAAGCTGGTGCTGGTAACATGGTTGGCCTGGTTGATCGTGTGGATGGTGCTGTAAGTGGTGCCGCTGTCTGTGGAGATTTGCACTTGAATATTGTCATTTGCTCCCAAAACAGTTGCGTTGTTAGGATAGCTAGACCAGTCAACAATGCGGTAATCGAATTTAAGCTCCACCCCGTTGGTCATGGGGCCAATGGGAGGTGTAACAGCGTTGCATGTGGGAACGGCGCTGTACAGGTTCCTGTACAGGCCGTTGGTGCCGTCTTTACCATGTGTGGAGGAAATGCCCATGTCTCCGGTCCAGTCTATGTCAGTCAGCGATGTGCCACTGTCGAAGTTCTGCGTATAAGGCAGTGGTTTGGTGGGATCAGCCATGGTGGTGAAAGACCAATCAGTGATGGGTGAGGCATCGCCGTAGGCGATGTTGTAAGGGGTCACGGTCCACCAGTATTCGGTGCTGTAGCTCAAGGCAGGACTATAGGTGGTTTGCATGCCTAAATCAACATTGTTGACGATCACCGCATAGGGGTCGACGGTACCGAAGGAAAGCCGATAGCCTTCCACGAATCCGCCGCCGCTGCTCCAGTTCAGGGTCTGGGTCAGGGGCACGTTGGTCGCGTCGTCGGCCGGGCTTACCAGGGTGGCGGGGTTGGGCGGGCTGGAGACAGGTTCGAAGGATATGTTCAGCACGAAGTTGATGTAATCGGGGTCGGGTACCCAGTTGTCCACGATCACATAGTAATCTCCTGCAGAAACTATTGCGTCGGTGATTTCGACAGGAGCTGTGAAATTGTAATGCTGGGCCAATACTGTGGCGGGGTTGGCCAGGCTGGGAATGGTGTTGACCAAGAATATGCCGGGATAGTAGTTAGCTGTGTCTCCGCTGGGATTTGCCAGGCTGATATCCAGCATGCCGTTTCCGGGAATGGTCACTTTGGCAACCCAGTCAGGGCCTAGTACATAGGAGTTGTTGCCCAATCCGGTAAACATTGCCGCGGTGTAATCGTTGGCGTATCCGTTGGTGGTGCCGGCATAGTCAACCAGCGGCAGAGTGGCAATAAAGGGGTTCTCGCAAATTTCGCCGACCAAGGCCTGTACTCCGGTTCCGTTCACCACGATGCTGCTGTTCTGACGGGTGTCGTTGATCAGCAGGTTGGTGGTCAGGGGGCCGGTCACTGTCGGGGCGAAAATCACGTCGAAGGTAACGGCGGGAGCGCCGGGATTGATGGTGACGGGCAGCGTGGGCAGGTTGGCCAGGTTGAAGTCCGTGTAGTCGGCCAGGGTGATGCTGGTAACGTCGAAAGCCGCCACACCAGTGTTGGTGAGAGACACCTGCACTGCCTTATCAAGGCCGATATAGCCGTTTCCACATTCCACCGGGTTCGGATTGACGGTCAGAAGCCCGCCCTGAGGTGTTTCCCTCACGAGCACGTTGTCAATATCCACATAATAGTCTCCGGCACCCCAGGAGCACAGGAACTTCACGTTAATGATATTTCCTGCGTAGCCGGTCACGGGAACAGTAACCGCGGCAAAGGCGTTGCTGGTCACGTGGTTGTTTTGATCGATGGTGTGAATTGTGGTGTAGTTGGTTCCATTATCGTTGGAAATCTGCACTTCGATCTTATCGTTAGCACCCAAAGTGGTTCCAGTATTTGGATAGCCATTATAATTCACGATCCGGTATTCGAACATGATCTGGCAGTTGTCGGTCATAGGCCCGATGGGAGGAGTTACAGCGTTGCATGTGGTGACGCCGCTGTAAATGTTCCTGTACAGGCCATTGGTGCCGTCATTGCCATGCGTGGCGGAAATGGACATTGTTCCGGTCCACTCAATGGCGGACAGCGATATGCCGCTGTTGAAGTTCTGGCTGTAGGGCAGCGGCTTGACGGGATCAAGTGTGGAGTTATTCACCGTCGGGATGGTGCCGTCAACCTTGAAGTCGATGTCTGCCCCGTTGTTTGTGTATGGCCATATCTTGAATTCGTAGGCACTGTTGGGGGTTAATCCCGTGAAGGTGTAGGTGTTGGCTCCCGTTGTATGGGACACAGTGATAGCGGCATTGCCGTCTGCCCAGTCGGTGTCATTGGCAACCGGAGTTCCGTCCGCGACTGCGGCATAGGAACCAACACCAACCTTGATCGCCTGAATCAGGTATCCCGAGGGAAGTTGCGTACCGGTGGAGCCTGTCCAGTTCAATTGAATGGAAGTGTAATCCAAGTTGCCCGTGGCAAAACCAGTCACGTGGTTGCTTGGCTCGGGGGCAACATTAATATTAGGCCCCACAAATTCATCAACATAGAGGTAATATGTGTAGTTTGATTTGTAGTGTATGGCAACATGTTTTGTACCGACAGGCAGGTCGGTCTTGATGTATTGCTGCCAAGTGGTTGATGCGTTTGTTATATCTGCTGTCCAGATGAAGTCAGCAACTTCTGTACCGGTCGATGACCATCCAACTCTGAAGGTTTCTATACTGGAGTTAAATTTTCCGTACCAGAAGCTGACAGTCTGGTCACCTGCTGTTACATCCAGCTCTGGAGTTATCAGGTACTGGTCATAGGGGGACCCGAAGCTATACGAAGAGAAACGGAAAGACCGGGCGCCTGCATAGAATTGAACCGTGCTATGCGTCATGGCGTTGCCGGAGGGGTAAGACGGGTTGGCATATCTTATGGTCCAACCGGCAGCGGGGCATGTGGTACTTTCAAATCCTTCGTTTAACGGAGCTGCAAACAAACCACCTATTACAAAGGTGGTCAAGAGCAGTAATAAGAATTTCTTCATAACAACTCTCCTTGAAGAGGTCATAGTGTTATTCAGAATAACAACTTGTTTCGATTATTAGGCAGGGGGCTATTGTGTCAGCCCGGCATAACGAACCCCCGGCTACGCAGTAGCCCCTGGTTTGATTTCGAAGATGAGAGGTTAAGCTTTTTTCCCATAGCCTTGCCTGGGGCAGCCGGTCTTGAGGTAATGTGCGATGTTACTTCGTGCCTGGATGCCTGCGGCGTGGCGTGGGGAAAAACCGAATTTGAAGGATGATTGTGTGAATCTATAATTGGTGTGATTATCGGCGGTTTTGGGTGTATCGGGAGAGTGGCCCGATTTGGGCGCGGGCGAAAAAACTCTGCCAGCGGTGGCATAGCCAGATCTCATATTCTCTCCCTTGAGCATTTGTCTGCCGCAGGGCTGCTTCAGTTCCCTCCCTCAAAAACACTTTCCCAAGGTATCTCTGAAATGCAGAGAATTGGGCTGAAAGCCAATCCCCACGCATTACCTAATGCTACATGCTATTTTCCTTATACACTGAAAAGATGTCAAGCCTTATTTTTTTATAGACTGGTTAACCGGGGTCAAACTATACCACCGCAACGGATTGTTGCCGGTCCGACTTTTCAAGCAGAGCCATTTCCACCTATCAAATGTCACACAGAGGAAACAAAAACCCCCGCGGTGATGCGGGGGTTCGATATCTGTGGCGCGGAAGGTTCCGCGTCAGGTTTCTTGCTTACTTGCGCAGGCCGTTCTCGAAGAATCCTTTGGGCGCGTTGAGGATCGGGGTATTCTTCGCGGGAGTTGCCTGTCCGTTGACGGGGCCGGGAGCGGTAGCGTCAGAAGCGACCACTTTGAAGAATTCCATGGGGGCGGTGCCGGTGTAGGTGTAACCGGGGGTGTACACGGTATCCAGCAGGGTCCAGGGGTCTGCCGCGTAGGGATAGGTGGCGCCATACACCAGGTAGGAGTTTGCGCCGGTGACGGCTTCCCAACTGAGGGTGGGCTGTCCGGCAGTGAGGGCGATGGTTACCACAGGTGCGTCGAGAGCCGCCGCGACTTCGTAAATGCTCACGTCGTCCACGTGCCAGGAATCGGCGTTGTAGCCCTGGTAGTTGAAGGCGAAGTAAACTGTCTGGCCCTTATAGGCGTTGATGTTGAGCACTTCGTTGCCCCAGGCGGCTGCGGCGGAGTCCTGGCTCCACAGTTCTACCCAGTTGGGATCGGCGGGATCGTTGGTGGTGTTCACTTTCACGCCGTTGTACACCATATCGTCCGGGTAAACGTTGTAATTCCACCAGGAGAGGATAACATTATTGGTGGAGTTAGGAATGGCGGCGGGCGGAGTGATCAGCCAGCCGTTTTGTCCGGGAGCGGGAACCGATGAGCTGTAGCCATGCCTGGCGGAAGTGGTGCCACCGGTGGTATGGTTGTAGGCGGTGTTGGCAGCCCAGTAGGTGCCGCCTCCATCCACGTCTGCCACGGTCCAGCCGACGGGCGGGAAGACTCCGTCTTCGAAATCTTCATCCCAGGGGAAGTTGGTGATGGTGGGATCAGGCTCGATCGTGAATTCATAGGGCGGCCACTGAAACACTGGATCGGGATACGCGGCGTTGGATCCGACAACCGTCCAGACGTAGGTTTCGCCGTAAACGTAAGTGAAGAGCGGATTGTAGGGGCTGCTTATGTCTTCATAGGCTGTGGCGGCGGCAAAGAAGTCGTCCGTGCTATAGCCCGGATCAAGGTCAGCCAGATTGGCCAGATAGAGGTTGTAGGTATCGGGCTGGCTGCCGGCCATGTTCCAACTGAACTGGAAGGAGAATCCGTTCTTGGACAGGCCAGTTTGCCTGTCAGCCGGATAATCCAGGTTGGGCGCCACGACGGGACCGGTGGGGATCGGCACGGCGGTCAGGCTGATGTTGTCGATGTTAGCGGGAGGTTGGTATCCCACACTGGTGTCATTCCTCCAGGAGAAGACCAGACGCTTCACCGTACCTGAAAGGCTGCCGGGCAGGGTGATGGTTTCCGCTGTCCAGGCTGTCTGCTGGTTGTAATTCGCCAACCCCACCTGTCCGGTTGTCAGCTCTGTTCCGGCAACGGGGGTGACGTTTGTATCGACCAGATACACCCTCAATCTATCCCAAGCAGTGGTCGTGCCTTCGCCTCTGCATCTCCACTGAAAGGTAAGCGGGAATTCCATGCAGTCTTCGTCGAAAGCGATGTCTTTGTAGATGTGGGTAACAGATGCCGCATTAGTAGTGTAGGAGACAGTGGTGCCACCATCATTGGAAATGTAGGCAAAGTTGTTGCCTTCATAGGGTCCGTAAGTGGCATCGCCGGCGCCGATGTGCCAGGCGTTGGTCTGGGTCCCGTTTACAATGATCCAGTTACCCTGTCCGTTTTCCCAACCCTCGGTAATGGGCAGGGTGGCGGGCATGTAGGCGGAACCGGTGAAGCTGATCGTATAGGTAGCCTGGGTTCCGTTGTTGTAGGTGACTGTCACATTAGTGCTGAAGGGCCCGCCGGCGGTCTGCGGTGAGAACACAACCTTGAAGGTATTGGCAGGATCAGCGCTGGTCAGCGACCAGGGCAGGGCGGGGGTAGGAACTATTGAGAAGGAGGGATTGGTTTGGGTAATGCTGGAAACAATCAAGTTGCCAGGACCGGTATTGGTGACAGCAAATTCCTTCTCAGCGGAACCACCCACAGGAACCATGCCGAAATCCCAGCTTGTGAGTTCGGGAGCTATGGTAAAGACCGCGGAGAGGGGTGTTTGGCGGATATGCACGTTGTCCACGAAGAAGTCATTGTCAGCGTTGCTGACGGTCGACTCACCGTAGAAAGCGACATACTTGATGCCGGTGTAGTTATCCAAGGGTAAAATGTAATGAGCACCGGTATGAGGAATATCATTGTACACCTCATAAATACCGCCGGTAGTGTTAGCATCGTTGTCCCAGATTTTTACGGCGTTGGCAGTTGACCAGGAGTTTCCGTCGCTGATGAGGACCACGAATTTGTCGTCCACACCCGTGGTGCCGCTGGGATCGGAAGTGATGGGATTTGTGTTGCCAAAGTCAGTGAGCGCGATGTCAAACTCCAGTTGATAACCGGTTCCCGGCATTTGGATGGGCGGGGTCATCAGCCAGTGTTTGATCGTTGTTGCGCCGTAGATATTGATTTTGGCGCACTTGTTGGTGGGACTAGTGACTATATTGGCAAAATCGTCCTGTACCCAATAGCCGCTCGCGGAAGCAAGAGTAACCGGGTCTTGGGTCAGTAAGCCGCTCCATCTGGTCCAATTCATAGGCGGGAAGGCGGAGTTGGTGGTGCCGAAGTCTTCCAGCCAGGGGAAGGTGTAGATGGTGGGATCAGCCATGGTTGTGAAGCTGCGGATCTCACTGTCAGCCGAGTTGCCAGTCGCATTGTAAGCCACAACTTTCCAATAGTAGGTAGTGGAATATGCCAGGGCGGTGGTGGGAGTGAAAGTAGTAGTGCTAACATCCGCGATCTGGGTGACCGGGTTGGCGTTGGTGTCGCAATATACCTTGTAGCCGGTGGGGATACCGCCGATGGCGGCGGCTGTCCAGGTGAAGGTGGGTTTAATTACGACATTGGCAGCCGCGTTTGCCGGCGCGGTTAGGGTTACGGGATCTGGCACGATCGTAGCCGCTTCGGGGCCAAACACATGGTCGATGTAGATAGCGGTTGAAGACGATGTAGAGCTTGAAGCTTCAAATGCCAGGTAGTAATTACCGGCAGGAATCCCGCTCAGAGCCACTGAAGTGTTGTTCCAGGTGGTGGTTGTGGGCATCGTGATAGTGGTACCGACCTGGGTCCAGTTCTGGCGGTCGGTGGAGTATAGCACCTTAATCTGGCCGATACCAGTGGTTGCTGTTGTACGGTACCAGAAATCCAGGGTGGAGCTTCCATCGATAGCCAGCATCGGTGTGGAAAGGATGGCGGGAGTCGAGGAAGCGTATTTGTAGGCACACGCGGTTCCATGGAATGGACTGGTGGTGCTGCGGCTCCAGGTGCCTGGATTAGCCCAATAAGCAGGCGGGAAGGTGGTATTCTCAAAGCTTTCCGCCAATTGCGTTGCAGTTGGGGTTCTAAAGCTCCATACGGGGCAGTTGGCGGCCGGCCCATTGGCATTGTAGGGTATCACCTTCCAGTAGTAGGTGGTGCCGGGGGCCAGCGTGGGCGTGTAGCTTGTGCCCGTTTGGTTGTCGCTCACCAGGGTGCTGCCGTTCACTGTGTCCAGATAGACGTCGTAGCCGTCGGGTATGCCGCCGCTGGAAGCATTCCAGTTCAGAACTCCGTTCAGGAAGGTCCAGCCGGCGTTAGTGGGATAGACAAGCGCGGCCGGGTTGGGCGGAGTTGTTGCAGGTGTAACGATAGCCATGTTGGTGCGGTTGGTGTAACGCGATCCATTTACAGTGGGGAAGCTGTCGTCCTGATATTTAGAAACCACTTTGTAGTCCGAGCCGGTGCTGGCGTAGGTCCAGTTGGGGTAACCTGACACGTAAGCGCCGTCCCAGTTTTTCCAGAATATCTCGATGTTGCTGGTTCCGTCCCAATCGAAACTACCCAGGTTGAAAGAGATATAATACCAGCCGCCGCCGTTGAAGGTCAGATCGCCGGAAAAGACCTGGGTGAAAGCGGTGGAATCCGGCATGGCGATTCCGGTCTCGTCGGAGAGATCGGTGTAACTGCTGAGAGTGGTATGCCGGATAAACATGTGCAGACCCACCATTGTGTAGTTGGATGGCGAGTTTCCAATATGATATCCGACACTGGTTATATTGTCGGTGCCGTTGTAGCCTGCTGCTGTCATCTCCGCGGCGGTGACTATAGTCTTGGTCCAACTGTAGTCCCATAGGCCGGTGAAAGGCCCATAAATAGTTGAAGTGCTCGTACCCAAGGTGCCGATGGGATAAACGTCGGCCCAGGCAAAAGCCACCAGGAGCAGGAACAGGGCAATAATAAGAGTTTTTCTCATTATTTACTCCTTGAGTAAGTTTACATGAGGTTATAGATGTGATCGTTTACTTATGCGATATGGTCTCGTAAAGTAGGTTTCGAAGGTTGGTATGGATGGCCAGGGAATGGTTTCGCGGGGTTTGCGGCGGGTTCTGGAGTGATAATGTGCGATGCTATCATGCAAACGGGCTCGCAAACACCGGTAGGGTATTCCTTGATGATTGTCTTTGATTGTTGATGTGTCTTTTTGACACGGGAAATGTGTGGATTTTGGATGCGACGCCCTACAGGAATCAATCTCCGGATCCCATACGAAACAAAGTAACAAACCAAATTTCGCGGCATCACATCTCCTTGCTTTGATATTTTAAACCAGCAGAGCATTGCTGCTTCGCCACCCTGATGGCTCTTCACCACCAATGTAGCCTGAGGATAAAACTGGATAGCAAGCGATCTCTCTGGTTCCGGTATCAATGTTAGGGGCAACATTTCTGTCAAGTCATTTTTTGCTTCCTCACATCCCACGGATTGTCAAACAAAGAAAGATAAGTTACTAATCTTTCCTACACGTAAGTGCTTGAAAAATGGTGTGTCGTTTTGACAGAAGCGTGATGCATCTCATTATGACGCATTACGATAACCTTTCAGTGCGAATATGGACTTATCCATTTCTTCGATTT
>Ga0208196_1002839_pt1 | contig 15453 bp, 10 predicted proteins | sample AD_JPNNA7_MetaG_FD_184443 | JGI IMG/M metagenome (GOLD analysis project Ga0208196, IMG submission 184443) | Active sludge microbial communities of municipal wastewater-treating anaerobic digesters from Japan - AD_JPNNA7_MetaG (SPAdes) (version 2) | ecosystem: Engineered > Bioreactor > Anaerobic...
GAAATACGTATGAGTCTGAATCCGAATCCGGCAGGTCAGGAACATAATGTGCCGGTTATGGAGGGAAACAAATTGCACGGAATACAACATAAATATCGAGAAACGGTTTTATTCTTTCCAAGTCAAGGACAAACGTGTCATGCCTATTGTTCATTCTGTTTCCGATGGACACAATTTTCGGGTATTAACGAATTAAAATTTGCGATGAAGGAAGCGGATTTACTACATAAATACTTATTGAAGCATCCCAAAGTTACGGATATCTTGTTTACCGGTGGCGATCCACTCACGGTGAATGCCAAAATACTCAGTGCTTACATTGAACCACTTCTCTCGAAAGAATTTTCGCATATCCGCAACATACGTATCGGATCTAAAACGCTATCATACTGGCCATACCACTTCCTCACAGATAAGGATGCGGACGATTTGCTCAGATTGTTCGAAAAAGTCAACAAAGCCGGGAAACATCTCGCTTTTCAAGCGCATTTCAATCATCCGGTCGAATTGTCCACCGAAGCCGTAAAATTGGCGATACAGCGTATTAGAAATACGGGGACTCAAATCAGAACGCAATCACCGCTTCTGAAAAACATCAACGACGATGCCAAGATATGGGCAAACATGTGGCGCGAACAAGTTGCACTCGGACTTATTCCTTATTATATGTTTGTAGCCCGTGACACAGGAGCTAAAGCATTTTTCGAATTGCCACTCGAAAAAGCGTGGGATATCTTCCGAAAGGCTTATTCGAGTGTAAGCGGAATTTGCCGTACGGTAAGAGGACCAAGCATGAGTGCTACTCCGGGGAAAATCCAGATTCTCGGAATAACGGAAGTAAAAGGCGAGAAAGTTTTTGTTCTACGATTTCTTCAATGTCGCAATCCACAATTTGTAGATATTCCTTTCTTTGCAGCTTACGATCCGAAAGCCACATGGTTTGACCAACTCAAGCCCGCATTCGGCGAAGAAAAATTTTTTTTCGAGACTAACGAGCTGATGACAAAAAAGGAGAGCGATTCCGATTTTTTATGGGAATGACTCCAACCGGCCTTAAGATGATTTTTCAACAAAAATCGGATTGTTTCAAAATATTAACACCATATTAAATGATTTATTGTTTATTTTGCCGGCTAATTGAAAGGTGAATATGGGCAAAATAATTGCACTTGCAAATCAAAAAGGAGGAGTCGGAAAAACCACTACCGCCATCAATCTCGCAGCTTCACTCGCTGCACTCGATAAAAAAGTTCTCGTGGTCGATGCCGATCCCCAAGCCAATGCCTCATCGGGATTGGGCATCGATATCAAAAACATTAAAAACACCATATATGAAGGGCTTATTGGAAAAGTAAGCCCTTCGGACATTGTATTGAAAACACCGTTCGACAACATCGACATTATTTCTTCGCACATCAATCTTGTAGGAGCCGAACTCGAAATGGTGCAGATGGACAATCGCGAGAAACGACTGCGTGATTTGCTACATCCGCTCAAAGACAATTACGACTATATTCTAATTGACTGTTCACCTTCATTGGGCATCATCACGGTCAATGCACTTACTGCTGCCGATTCCGTAATTATTCCTGTGCAATGCGAATATTTTGCGCTCGAAGGATTGAGCAAACTTCTAAACACGATTAAAATCATCAAATCGAAATTGAATACCAAGTTGGAAATAGAAGGATTCGTTTTCACCATGTACGACTCACGACTGCGCCTGCACAACCAGGTGTACGAAGAGGTAAAACACCATTTTCAGGAACTGGTTTTCAATTCGGTCATACAGCGAAACATTACTCTAAGTGAGTCTCAAAGTCATGCTCAGCCGGCATTGATGTATGATGCCGCTTCGCGGGGAGCTTACAACTATATGCAATTGGCCAAAGAACTTATTGAAAAAAATTCGTAACTTTGCCTCTACATCGAACGAAAACGTAGAAGAATGTCTAAAAAAAATGCTTTAGGAAGAGGACTGGATGCGCTCATCACTATGGAGGATACCGAAACACAAGGCACATCCTCCATCAACGAGGTTGAACTTTCGAAAATAACGCCCAATCCCGATCAACCACGTCGCATTTTCGACGAAGAAGCACTGGAAGAACTGGCAACATCCATCCGCAAAATTGGCGTTATACAGCCTATTACTCTTCGCAAAATAGATGACGACACTTATCAAATCATCGCAGGTGAACGCAGATTTCGCGCTTCGCAAATCGCGGGACTGACAAGCATTCCCGCCTACATTAAAACAGCCGAAGATGACGATTTGATGGAAATGGCTCTTGTCGAAAATATTCAACGCGAAGATCTCAACTCCATCGAAATCGCATTGGCCTATCAAAATCTGATCGAAACATTTTCACTCACTCAGGAACAGTTGAGCGAACGTGTCGGTAAAAAAAGGGCAACCATTGCCAATTATCTTCGTCTTCTCAAACTGCCGGCCGAAGTGCAAATGGGCGTAAAGGACAAAAAAATCGATATGGGACACGCCCGTGCCTTGCTTACGATTAATGATCCGGTTTCGCAATTGGCAATATATAATCTTATCCTTCAGGAAGATTTATCGGTGAGAAATGTCGAAAGTATAGCTAAAGATATTTCGGAGGGAAGGGATCTCGACGAAATCCTTCATCCGAAGCAGAGCAAAAAAGACGGAAAATCATCCAAATCGAAAAGCAATTATTCTGACGATTTTGATGTTTTGGAAAAACATTTGTCGGCTTATTTTAAAACCAGCGTAAAATTCAGCTGCAATAAACTGGGAAAAGGCAAAATCACCATCCCGTTTACTTCGACAGATGAGTTGGAACGTATCATCGGTATTTTCGATCAACTTAACAAAAGATAATCGCATGAAAAAGTGGAGGATTATCCTTTTCATGGGCATTCTTGTGTCGATACAACTTCAGGCACAAGTGAACTCCACACCTCAAAAAAAAGATACAGCCAAGCTAACGCCTTTGCAAGATACTATTTCGCAAAAGGTTCGCACTGACATAATTCAGTATAAAACGGACAGCATCATTGCGGCCGAACAGCAAATCGACACCACACGCATTCCTATGCCCGCAGAATTTAAACCCGATCCTACCAAAGCAGTCATCATGGCGGCTATTTTTCCAGGGATGGGACAAGTATATAATCGAAAATACTGGAAATTGCCGATTCTTTACGGTGGGTTCGTAGGATTTGCCTACGCCATTTCGTGGAATAATCGGTACTATCAGGATTATTTTAATGGCTACAAAGATATTGCGGACGATGATCCGAATACCAATAGCTGGCAAAAATTCCTGAGATATGGCCAAGATCCCGAAACGGTTGACAAAGAGTGGTTAAAAAGTGTACTGAAGCGTCGCAAGGATTATTATCGCCGCTATCGCGATCTTAGTATCATTGGCACGGTGGCATTGTATGGATTAAGTATCGTAGATGCTTACGTCGATGCTCAATTATTTGATTTTGATATTAGTCCCGATCTGACCATGCGGTTACAACCTTCCGTTATTCAGAGGGATTATTCGTTTTCGAAAGATGCCTTTGGCATCAGTTGTACTTTTAAATTCAATTAACAAAGGGGCAGCTGTGCCCTCACTTTTTTTGCAAAACTATGGAAGCTTCTCATAAACTGATACTTTCATCGATTGTTGCCTGCTCATTGGCTATGCAACCGATATCTGCTCAAACAACAAAGCAGGCCAAAGATACCATTGTCGACAAATCGATTGTCGTCCCCGAAAGCATGAAAAAAGACCTCAGCGATTTACTGCACGATTGGCAAATCGACTTCTCTTCTTTCCAAAACGATTGTCAACAAGGGTCCAATGTTGTTTTTAATGACAGCATCTACATTCAGCGCCTTCATAACATGCCATCGTTCATGGAACTGTCATACAATCATGTAGTGCGATCGTATATCGATATGTATGCCGACCGTAAACGCAGCCAGGTGGCATACATGCTGGCGCTGGGAGATTATTATTTTCCAATGTTCGAACAAATGCTCGACAAATACGGACTTCCTCTCGAATTGAAATATCTTCCGGTCATCGAGTCCGCACTCAATCCTGTTGCCGTTTCAAGAGTAGGCGCTACAGGACTTTGGCAATTCATGCTCAAAACAGGAAAAGGTTACGGACTCGAAATTAACAGTTTGGTGGACGAACGCCGCGATCCCATCAAATCCTCCGAAGCCGCCGCCCGCTATCTCAAAGATTTATATACCATCTATCAGGATTGGAATCTGGTAATTGCTGCATACAATTGCGGACCGGGTAACGTAAATAAGGCCATTGCCCGCAGTGGAGGGAAACGTGATTACTGGGAAATCTATTTCCATCTTCCTCGCGAAACTCGTGGATATGTTCCCGCATTTATTGCGGCGAACTACATTATGAACTACTATACCGATCATAATATTTGCCCGGTTCGCATCAATGATTATGTTGCTTTGGATACTGTTCATGTGAGTGAAGAAATCCACTTGCAACAAATATCGGACATACTCGATATTCCTTTAACCGAACTTCGCCGACTCAATCCTCAATTCAAGCGAGATATTATTCCCGGCAATTACAAATCTTACGCACTCAATTTGCCGACAAAAAAAATGATAGCTTTTATCGATCAAAAAGACAGCATAACAAATTACCGACGATCCGAATTTTTAACACACCGTCTCAGCACCGACCGCTACATCACTAATAACGATAATATTTCCACATCTTCAGGTGGAACTTATGTATATTATAAAGTACGACGCGGAGATAATTTATCGAAAATCGCACAACGAAACGGGGTTACCGTCAGTCAGCTGAAATCGTGGAACAACCTCAAATCGAGCCGAATTACTGCCGGAAAAAGACTTATCGTGAAGAAACGCAAAATAGAAACGCCCAAATCTTCGCCGGAAGAAAGTCAAACTTTACTTGCACAAACCGACAACGAACAACATCCGGCCGAAAGCCGCTCCGTCAACCAGTACTATCGCGTAAGAAAAGGCGATACACTGAGTGGTATAGCACAGAAAAATAATGTTACAGTGTCTCAACTAAAAGAATGGAATGGACTAAATTCTACTAAATTATCGATCGGAAAAAATTTGATTGTCCAAAAAAAGACTGTAAAAACTCCGTCGAATACACAAACCAACGGCGAATCATATTCAGCGCCCGGCAAGACCGAAAGCAGCATCATTTCCAATTATCTGAAAGATCAAATAGGGAATTCCGCAAAATCACAACAAAGTTTGGATGAAAATACCGATCAACCCATATTAGACAGCGAACAAACAAATTAAGATATCTATCGTACCAATACTTTTCGTATTCCACTTCCATTGGTGGTTTCAACCTTAACCACATAAACGCCTTTGGCAAGATGAGAAGCGGAATACGATGCAAGATTAACACTCTTGTCGATTTGTTGGGCAAATATTTTTTGACCCGTAACATAAAATATCTCCCACGAAACAATTTCCTGATTCGATTCGACAAAAATTCGTTGAACTTCGCGATTATAAGTAACATTCAGTTCAAATGATTGAGGCAGCTGTTCTTCACCTTCCAATCCGCGTCCTACGACATAGGGCGAAATCAACAATGAAGTATTCACCGGATTGTATATGTTTTCGGACGAAAGAGCCCAGCCCGTAGCGTTCTTCATCCAAGCAGTAGGGCTAAGTCCCGACCCGGTGCTGCGAGGCTCGGTATTCAATACACAAAATCCCGGCGCCGTTCCGTTGGCATCGCTATAAGAAATAAAAAATTTACCGGAGACTGTTATGGGTGACACAAATCGGATATAATTCTCTACGGAGGCATTCATGCTTCTGTTTCCTATTGCATAAGTTCCTCCCGAATAATATGGAAACGAATAATTAAACTTTTGATCTGCCAACAAAATCTCCGGATACTCACTCCCCGAATAAACCTTAATCCGAACATCCATCCCTGCAATATTTCTTATAGCCGGAGTCGATATAAACACTCCGTCAATTTTAACTTCGCTTTTGGAATAAAATTGTTCGGCAAACTCCGAGTATCCAAGTGACGTATTTGTTTGAAAAAGATTGATCGTATTATTATACGTAGTTTGGGTGATTGTCTCACCGGTATCAAAATTATTTTCGCGCGTCATCGGGGCATTTTCGTAAGGATTAAACCCATTTAACTGCTGAGACCCGGAATTGACCGGATCGAGATAATATTTTATGGAATTCGGATTATCGATCGATCCTTCCACATTCCAAAATTTATTAAGCGAAGCATATTGATCGGGCCCTTTCTGAGAGGAACATTCAGATAATCCGCCACTGAGCGTTCCTACCAGCCGTTTATCTTTGTCCACCAACGGCGATCCTGAAGATCCGGGTTCCGTGGATGCCACGTCCCATGATGCGACATTCCAATGCGAATTTGGCTCCATGTTATAGGGAGCTGAAGTTCCAAAAGAAGTAATCGTAAGCGCATCGTTTTCAACGGCTATTTTTTTTACACCCCCATTCGGGTGATGAATTCCATGAAAAGGAGCCGATGGTGCCGAACTAACGTCCCAGCCCAAATAATAGGGTTGATACTCCCTTGGAGGCATTTGCAGGAAACGCAAAAGCGAAATATCGTGCTTTTCGCTAATAAGGACGGAGTCAGCACCGGCCAGTGTCATTTGCGTATTGCCCCGAATAGTTGCATCGCATACAGGCGATTCGTAACGAAAAAATGCAACAATGCTACCCGCAACGACATCATATTCTCTGTCGGCTAAAAACGAAGTATTGTAATCTCTGTTCAAACAATGAGTAGCCGTGAGCAAATAAGGAGTTCCATCCTGAGCCGTATTGTTAACAAGTGCACCGGTGCAATAGGTATTGCCATTGATAATCAGTTCCACTACTCCACTTCCTGCCTGTGCATCTTCCGGATAGCATACGAGATTGGGGTGACAACTCTGCGACGGATCACGAGGTTCGGTTCCTGCACGGAAAAGTCCAAGAAAATCGTGATTCACTTCACCTACCTCTATTTCGCTTACCGAATTTTCCGGTTCCTGTAGCTCCACAATCAATTCTTCACCACCAATGGGTTGCACCGGCAGCAAATTATGTTCCGTATTATTTTCGTCGGTATAGGAACCTAAAATCTGCGTTTGATCGGCATTATACACAAAAACTTTTGCTCCTTTGGCCAAATGAAATTTCGAAAAAAGGATATTTATCGAATAGGCGCCTCGCGAACGAATGCCGACACGCCAAACATTTGTGCCGTCAGTGTTTGTAAATCTGATTCCGGAATTATCGGGACGAAGATGTACAAAAAACTTGTGCGCAAAATATAAGCTTTTGAATTGGGCTTCATTTTCGCTCAACCGCAACTCTTCGGCTACGTCGAAAGACGGCATCTCCACAAACATTTCCCTTTTAATGGTCAACGCTCTTTCACCGGCATTCAATGGAAGCGGACTCCCGCCATGACTAATTTGTGCACTGATAGTTGCTGTTGCGAAAATAGAAAAAAACAGAAAAAATAGTTTTCCGATTCTTGGGGAAAATTGATAGCTGAAAGTCATAGTTTGCCATTTACGATGAAATAATACTTCATACCGTTTTGCAAATGTAAGATGTTTTTAAGAATATAGATTATTTTTGCATTGTAAAATTCCCAACGCAACAATGAGTGTTCCCGATTTCCAGCTAAAACATTTTTTAGACGAACAGGTCGATATCTACAACTCACCGACCTTTATTCCCAACGATCCAATCTCCATTCCACATCGATATTCCGATAAACACGATATCGAAACCATGGGATTCTTTGCAGCCACACTCGCTTGGGGACAACGAAAAACCATTTTACAAAAATGTTCGGAACTGGCAGAGAGGATGAACAATTCGCCCTATTCATTCATCATGAAGAACGATCCCGAAGAATTGAAACGGCTTGTCGGATTCAAACATCGTACTTTTAACGATACAGATTTACTTTATTTTGTCGATTTTCTTCATCGCCACTATCAGCGCTACGACAGTTTAGAGGATGCGTTTCTGACGGATGGGCTTTTTATTTCGATAGAAAATTCGCTGACCCAATTCGAAAAAAAGTTTTTCGATCATCCGGATGCGCCGAAGCGCACTCGTAAACACATTGCAACTCCCACCCGCAATTCCACCTGCAAACGATTGAACATGTTTTTGCGATGGATGGTGCGCGATGATGACAAAGGTGTAGATTTCGGACTTTGGAAACGCATTCCGCAACATGCACTGATCTGCCCGATCGATGTTCATGTAGATCGGACGGCGCGCCAACTGGGACTAATTACACGAAAACAAACCGACTGGAAAACCGCTGTCGAACTTACCGAAAACCTTCGCAGCCTCGATCCCGATGATCCCGTGAAATATGACTTTGCCCTTTTCGGGCTTTCAGTCGATCAAAAAAACGGCTATAAAGCCTCTCCGCAATTCGGTTAAAGTAATCCGTTAAAACGTAACGTCCAAGGACAATCCGGCGGAAGAATGGTGTTCGCCCAAATAATTATTCGAGTCCACAAAGGGCATAAGATTGATTTTAACCTGACTTGTATTTTTTCGTAAGTCTTGAATATACATGTTGTTGACTTTGGCTACTCTGGTTGCATCCACAATAGCCCAAATGTCAACGGCAAGTGTTGCAGCCAAACCTGTGAGCATAATCGCCACACCTGTCGGATTGGTTTCAAGTTCGGTAAAACTCCCGAAATCATTATAAGTCGTAACTTCATCGTAACTCATCAAAGCTCCTATCACCGTAACGCCGGTCAACAAAGCCGAACTTCCCATAAAAGCTAAACCTCTTCCGGTTTCGTTACACAAAATTTGTCCCAGTCCCGGCACAAAAAAAGATGCAAGCCCCATCGTCGTGGGATTGTAAGGATCTCCAATTTGGGGCACATACATTCTGTAATCGTACGTCAGTTTGTTTAATTTGTAATTCTGGGCATTGATGCCGGATATTGAAAAGCCCAATAACAGAAGAAAAAAGATAATTTTTTGTTTCATGTTAAAAAAATAAGAAGGTAAATTTATTATGGAATAATCTTCATAAATAACATTGGAGGCAAGGCACGATGACATTTTAATATCTATCGAAATCCGTTTTTCCCGTCATAACACAACGATATGGCAGCGAAATTAACTTTCACCGCCATACTCCATCAGATACGCCTTGATGAAACCATCGATATCGCCATCCATAACGCCGGTAACGTCCGATGTCTGATAATTGGTGCGATGGTCTTTCACGCGCCGATCGTCGAAAACGTAGCTGCGGATTTGCGATCCCCACTCTATTTTCTTTTTTCCGGCTTCGATTTCGGCCTGAGCGACACGACGTTTTTCGAGCTCAATCTCATAGAGTTGAGAGCGCAACAAGCGCAAAGCATTTTCGCGATTACCCATTTGCGAGCGGCTTTCGGTATTTTCGATTACGATTTCCTGCTCCTCGCCCGTATCCGGATCTTTATACATGTAGTGTAGTCGAACACCGGTTTCTACCTTGTTCACATTTTGTCCCCCGGCTCCCGACGAACGGAAAGTGTCCCAACTCAAATTCGCCGGATTCACTTCAATTTCGATAGTGTCGTCCACCAACGGCACAACGAAAACCGAAGCAAACGATGTCATACGTTTGCCCTGAGCATTATAAGGCGAAACTCGCACCAGGCGGTGAACGCCATTCTCGCTCTTCAAAAAGCCATAAGCCATCTCGCCTTCAATTTGCAGCGTGGCCGTCTTGATGCCGGCATCGTCACCATCCTGCCAGTTGGTAACGGTGGTTTTGTAATTTTTGCTTTCGCACCATCGCTGATACATTCTGAACAGCATCGACGCCCAATCTTGACTTTCAGTACCGCCTGCCCCTGCGTTGATTTTTAGCACCGCTCCGAGCTTGTCCTCTTCCTTGCGAAGCATATTTTTGAGCTCAAGATTTTCTATCAAATCAATGGCCTTGCGGTATGCCGCATCGACTTCATCCTCCGTAACGACACCATCCTTCACAAAATCGTAGGCAAGTTGCAACTCATCCGTAGCCGATTTCACTTGGTTGTAGTCTCGTATCCAGCCTTTCAGTTCACGTACCACTTTCATTTGAGCATCAGCCGCTTTGGAATCGCTCCAAAAATCGGGCGATTGCGTTCTCAGTTCCTCCTCTTCGAGTTGAATAGTCTTTGCATCAATGTCAAAGATACCCCCTCAGCGCTTGCTCGCGCTCCAACACTTCTTTTAGTTGGTCTGCTGTTATCATAATCTGTTTCTGTTTCGGTTTGAGGCTGCAAATTTACATGATTATTTCTAATCGGCACACAGGTTGATGGATTAATGATTTGATGATTTATCGATTTACCGATTCATTTATGAAAGAATTTATGAGCGTAGATTTGTCGCGAAACGGATTTTTTTAGGAATGTTTCTCGCAAATGAACGCAGATTTTTTCTCGCGGATTTTCGCAGATAATTTGTAATTTGTATTCTCCCACTGACGCAAGAATTTACCTGTGCTTTTGTTTTCTCTGATTTTCGTCTGTCAATGAAATTCAATTCGTTATCTGAATTCGTGAATGTCCGTTGCCCAGAGGTACGACTTCGATGTGCGTTGAAATTCGTTCTTTTAGCTCAGTCAAATGAGAAATAATGCCAATTATTTTTCCTTCACTTTGCAAATTCGATAAGGCATTGAGTGCTACGTCGAGATAGTCGGAATCGAGTGTTCCAAAACCTTCGTCGATAAACATGGTGTCGATGCGCATATTTTTACCGGCCATATTGGCCAAACCGAGAGCCAACGATAGTGATACGATAAACTTTTCGCCTCCCGACAGATTTTGCGCTGTTCGTTCTTCACTGTTTTGGAATTTGTCGATGACCGATAACTCGAATGGATTGGTACTGTCGCCTGAACGTTTCAGCAAATAGCGGTCAGACATCTTTTGCAACTGCTTGTTCGATAGGCTAATTAAATGTTCGAAAGTCAATGCTTGAGCAAAGTTGCGGTATTTTTTTCCGTCACCGGAACCAATCAGCTCGTTCAATTTTGCCCATTTATTGGAAATCGCCTGTTGTCTGTCCTTTTCTTTGAGTTTATTGCCGCTGATCTTTAAATTTTCGGCATTGGACCGTAAGGTTTGCTTGTTCGCCCCAATTTTTTGCGATAACTCGTCCGCCTTCCTTTTTCCTGTTTCTCCTTCTGCTTGAAGTTCTTCAAACGATTTTACCGTAATTCTCAATGCTTGTTTTTCTGCTCTCTCGTTTTCTTTATCGGTTACGATCGCCTTGTTTTTCTCGAGTTCGGTATTTGCGTCATTCTTCTCTTTTTCGGCATTTACTCTTGCGGCTTCAGCAGCTTCAATCCTTCGCTTCAGCAGATTTTCTTCTTCCTCAACCGATTTTTCGCCGAAGATTTCTTCCCGCTGCGCCGAGAGTAATTGCTTTTCAGTTTCAATGCTCAGCTTATCGTTTTGCTTCTCGGTAAGCGATTTTTCCAGGTTCTCTAACTCTTTTCGATTTAACGCGATGCTGCTTTTTAGTGTGATAATTAGGTTCGTTAATTCTTCGGTTTGTTTTTTATTCTCGTTCCAGGCGTCGAGGCATCTTTTCAGTCCCTCCATGTTTTCAACGCCATAGTCTTGGAGTTTGACCAGCAAAGATGCTCTTTCCTTTTCGTATTTATCCTTTACAGTGGCTGCTAATCCTTGTTTGTCGTTCAATTGTTGTTCAGCTAACTTTTGAGCGGTTTCGGCTTCGTTTTTTAATCTTTCAGCCGCCTCTTTTTCTCTTTGCAAAGCAGGAATTTCTTTGTCTCGAAGGTTTACCAGTTGTCTTTCGCAACTTACTGCTCGTTCGATGATGGCAGTAATTTGTTTAAGTTCGGCTTGTTTCCGTGACAGAATTTCCTTCAGTTCTTCAATTTTATTTTCTCCGTCGGGAATTGTAAAATCAGCCCGTATGCTTTTTATTTCAGCGAGTATTTCCTTTTGTTTTTCTAAATTGTCCGATAGATATTTTTCTTCTTTTGCTCTGTTTTTCAAAGCATTGTATCTATCCGAATGGTATGTCGCAAGATTTTTTTCGTTTTGTTGAACTGTCTTCGAGATCTCTTGCCACTGCCTTTTTAACGTTGCCAATTCAATTTCCTTTTCTCCCATCTGCGGAACATTTCCCCGAGCAAACGGGTGCTCCAAGGCTCCACAAAGCGGACATTCCTCTCCGTCTTTCAGCGTTTGTCGGAGTTCATCCAAACTTTGAATGGTCTTTGTCAGTTTGATATTTTCGTCCAGCAAGTTGATTTGACGATCCAGATGGTCGATGGTTATTTTATCGATTTCAATCTTTTTGGAAAGTTCCTGAATGAACGAATCGAGTTGTCTTATTTTTCCTGCAAAGTCTTCTATTTCTTTTTGATTGGCAGCAATTGCCTGCTCAACCTGAATCAGATTTTTGATTTGATTATACAGACCGGAAATGTTTTCTTTTTCTGATTGAAGCAAGGATAGCTCCTTCCCGTCCAATATTGCTGCATATTCCCTCTTCCCGGTTTCAAGTTCCTGCGTTTTTGCTGCCAAATCCTTTTCTTTTTCTGTGAAAACTTTTGCTGCCTGTTGAAGTGCAGCTTCTTTCGACTTTAAATCCTTCTGTAAATTGGTTATTTCAGCGTTCAGGTTTTCGATTTCTTTGAAGGATAAGACCAATTGATGATTTTCATTTTCAATCGCCGCATAGGTTGAAACCAATTCTTCATATTTATGATGTTCACTCGCCCATTTGCGTTTTGCTTCCAACAATTTTTCTGCTTTTCCCCAATCCGTATGTTGCGTTTCGAGTGTTTGCGATAATTCATGCAGCTTTTTCTCCAAATCCGAAATGGCTGTCAGAATGGGGCGCAACAATTTTTCTTTCTCCGAAATTTTGGTATCGAGCTCTCTGACCTCTTTAAAAAGCGGTTCGAGTTCTTTCTGTTTCTCTTTCAGAGTCTTTAAAGCATTTTCCGAAGCATCAAACGCTTCTTTAGTCGTTATGGTTTTTACTTCCAATTCAGGTAACTTTCGTTTCGTTTCATCGATTTGCTTTTGCAAACTGTCCAAATCCGAAAGCCATTTTTTCGCGGTTTCTATTTTTTGCAACTCTTCGTCCAATTGTGTTTTTTCCGTTTCGAAAGCGGCAATTTCATCGTTCAGGTTTTTAATTTCTTCCTCCGAAAGAATTTTGATGGCTTCGAGTTCGAGTAAAACCCTATCCAATTTTTCTTTTTCTGCTTTGCTTCGTTCAAAAACCTTTTTCGAAATCTCTCCATAGATTTCGGTTCCTGTTATTTGTTCCAAAAGTTCTCCCTTGTCATTCTTATTCGCTTCCAAAAAAGCAGCGAAACTGCCTTGCGCAAGCAATATCACTTTGGTAAATTGATCGAAGGTCAACCCAAGAATTTCCACGATCTTTGTATCGCAAGCACGCACTTGGTCGGCTATGATTTTGTTGTTGGAATCAGAAATCTGACGAACCACCGGCTTTAGATTTCCTGTTCTGGTTTGCTCCTGTTTCCAGCTCGATTTCCATGTTTCACCGGCTACTTCAAAAATAATTTCCGAATAGCAATCTTTCTCGCCTCTTGTCATCACGGCATTTTCGTTGCCCGAAATTTCCACACGCGGTGTTTTACCGTACAAGGCCAGCGAAATAGCGTCCAAAATGGAACTCTTGCCCGCACCTGTCTTTCCGGTAATGGCAAAAAGTCCTTCGTTTGTGAAAACCGATTGTGTAAAATCAATTTCATTTTCACCCGACAGCGAATTGATGTTCTTGAATTTGAGTTTCAAAATTTTCATAAAGCCATGTCCTGTATATGTAAACTGTCAATAATCTCTTCATACAATGCTATCAGTTCTGTTTTTTGCTCGTCGGGGATATTATTTTTTCCCAATAGCTTGTCGAAAACTTCCATTTCGTTGAGTTCCTCCAGCGGATCGGCGGTATCGACTTGCGTTAAAACTTCGTTCAAGTATTGGCGATTCTGAAGTTTGAGCACTTCAATGTTGGAATCGGCGATCTGTTCGTTCACCCACGAAGATAAATCGGGAAAAATTTCATTTCCGGTGTAAATCACTTCCACCCAAACAGAGTCACCGGTTTTTTTCAATTCCGACAAACGTTGGGCGATGAATTTTTTGTCGCCTACGATGGATTCCAATCTCTGAAAAACAGGAATTTCAATGGTTTCAATGCTTCTTCTTTCATTGAATTCAACAAGATACACCTGCTTTTTTTGCCCCGCTTCACCAAAACCCATCGGAATCGGCGAACCGCAATAGCGAATGTGGTCTTTGATGACAGACGAGATGTGATAATGCCCAAGTGTAACGTAATCGAATGTATCGGGAAAAATGTCGTTGCCAACCGCTTCGATATTCCCGATGTAGGTTTCGCGCACGCCGTCGTCGTCGTTTCTTTTTCCTCCTGCAACAGGCAAATGTCCCGTTGCTATAATCGGAACGGCGACACCCAATTCTTTCCGTTTGTTTTCCGCAAGTTGGGCAATTACTTCATAGTGCTTTTTTATGTTTTCGTTGATTCGTCTCGAACGATCGGAATAATTCTCTCCTTCCGTAAAACGGCTAATATCTCGTTCCCGCAGGAAAGGGACTGCACAAACAATGGCAAGAGGATTCCCATTCCTGTCCGTAACGACAATCATTTCGTCTTCCGGATTTTCTGTCGCATTGCCAATGACCGTAACGTTCAGTGCGGCCAAAATGTCTTTGGGCGCATTCAGGAAACTTGGTGAATCGTGGTTGCCACCCACCACAATCACATTTTCGCAACCCGCTTTCCGCACATTGATCAGAAAGTCGTAATACATTTTTTGAGCCGTACTGCTCGGCGATGCCGTGTCGAACACATCACCTGCGATGAGCAGCAGGTCTATCGAATTTTCCTGAATCGTTCCGAGCAACCATGCTAAAAATGCCGTATGCTCTTCCTGGCGTTCTTTTTTGGAATAAAGCGTCCGTCCCAAATGCCAATCGGAAGTGTGTAATATTTTCATTGTTTTCGGTTGAGTGAGTTGAATTCTTTTGTTATGTGGGGTTATTGATAAGGAATGAATAATAGCTGAATACAATATAGTAGCGGATTTTCGTGAAATTTTCTGCCTTTCTACATAGAAGATCACACATCAAGTCCTACAATGTGAATTATTTATACCAAATCATTTACCTGCTCCAAATTTAAAGATAAACTCCAATATTCAAATCAAAATCGTGAATTGTTTGTTTTTCGGTGTTCATAAATTATCTTGCTTAATGGTGTATAGGTCAAAAAGTAGGCTATTTTTTGGAACTTCTCTTCTATAGGTCAAAAAGTAGGCTGAAAATTTGACCATAATATTTATGTTCTGTTTATTATGTCTATTTTTGTTT
>Ga0208196_1002846_pt1 | contig 15427 bp, 14 predicted proteins | sample AD_JPNNA7_MetaG_FD_184443 | JGI IMG/M metagenome (GOLD analysis project Ga0208196, IMG submission 184443) | Active sludge microbial communities of municipal wastewater-treating anaerobic digesters from Japan - AD_JPNNA7_MetaG (SPAdes) (version 2) | ecosystem: Engineered > Bioreactor > Anaerobic...
TTTACGCAAATAATATAATGCGCCACTATAATTTTTTTGTTCATAGAAAAGAAGGACAATGGCTGTCAACGCAACTTTATTTTCAGGATTTTTTTCCAGTACTTCCTTGAAACATGCAAGAGCTGCTTTATAGTGATTTAACTTACTAAAAGCTATACCTTTTACAAGCAAAGCTATTACAAAATCAGAGTTCAATTTTTTACATTGATTCAAAGCCACTATTGCTTTTTTATACTGTCCAATCCTGAAAAAAAGGGTACCTATATTGAATAGCACAATATAATCCTCTTTAAGCTTAAGTGCTCCCATAAAGCTATCCAGAGCTTCACTATAACGTTTCATGCGATAATACAATGACCCTAAATTTAACAAAGCTGCTCTGAAGGAATTATCCACGGTAATAATAGATGTATATAACGTTAATGCTTCATGGAATTTACCCTCTTGCTCCAGTTTCAGCGCTTCTTTAAACTGTTCAAGTAAATCCATTGTTTATCCTTTCATGGTATGATGTATTCTATACCATTTACTATCGACATTTTACTTAAAGAGGGCAACTCTATTTCTTCCCATCTGTTTTGCCTTATATAAAGCCTTATCAGTACGTGCTATGAACCCCTTGGTGTCCTTATCCTTATTGGGGTCATACTGTGCAACACCTATGCTGATAGTTACATGCAGAGCATCTTCCTGCCCTTTAAATTGATGTTGCTCAACCAATTTGCGCACCCTTTGAGCAACAATTCCTGCCTGCTCAAGATCTGTCTGCGGCAAAATTACTGCAAATTCTTCCCCACCATACCGTGAAGGGATATCCATCTTACGTAAATCTTTTAAAAAAAGTTGAGCCACCTCTTTTAAAACGCTATCACCCTGCACATGCCCATAGGTATCATTGAATCGTTTAAAATGATCAATATCACTAATTAAAAGCGATAGCGGAACATTATATCGCTGACTGCGCTTCATCTCTTCAATGAGGCGGATTTCAAAATAATGATGGATATATAGCCGTGTCATACGGTCAAGTGTTGACATCAAATACAGACGTGAATTTTCAACAGCAACTGCGCCAAAGCGGGCAACATAATGTAAAAATTCTTTTTCTGAATTGGTAAACCCTTCCCCTGATATCTTTTTCCCTAAAAGCAAAATCCCCATCAATGAATCTTTTGATTTCAATGGTACTACAATATAAGGATTTAAGAATGCTATTGCTTTTAAATCCTCAACAATATCCGGCAATTCCAATAGCGTTTCGTATTCTATAGGATATGGGTTATTAGCAAGAAATCCAATTAATGGGCTGGTTTCAAGTAACACGATACCATTCTTACATTCAGTATCATACCCTTTGGTCATGTGTATGTAATAATCGTTTACATCAATATCCTTCTGCAAAAGAAGTGCAACCTGCTCTACAAACATCTGACCAATACAACTGTATAATAACGATTCAACCAGGCTTTCAAATTGCAGATTGGAAGAAAGGCTTATACCCATTTCCAGAAGGTTGCGAAGGTCATATACCTTTTTTTCAAGTCCTGCAAACGTTTCAGGCGTTAATTCTGTTTCTTCAAAAAAAGTTAAGCCATTATCTTCCATGACTATCCCTTAAATTTTTCTTGTTTTTTTTACGGTACCAATACGTTATGACTCTATTTATGCATAGTATGTCCCATGCATTGTTTTGTTAAAACAAATTATAATAGATTAATTTCTAAAAAAATTATATACTAATTAAAAAAAATGTCAACAATTATATCATGGCATGATATAATTTATTCATAATTCAATATAATTATTATGATAACAATAAAGATTACGCTAAAACATGGTGCAAAAAAACCTGATTACGTAACACACAGTGCATCAGGTGCTGATATATATACTTTTCTGGATAAACCGGTCATTCTCCAGCCCTTCCAGCGGGTATTGATACCAACCGGATTATCCATTGAATTGCCACCAGGCTATGAAGCACAGATACGACCGCGAAGTGGACTTGCTATTAATCATGGCATTACCTTACTCAACACACCGGGGACTATTGATGCAGATTATCGTGGTGAAATAAAATTAATTGTTATTAATCTAGGTGAGAAACCATTTACCATAGAGAACAATATGCGCATTGCACAGATGATCATTGCTCAAACAGTACCAGCTACCTTTACAGTAGTAGCTGAACTTTCAGATACAAAACGAAATGACGGAGGCTTTGGACACACAGGCTTATGAAAGAAAAGAAGATACGAATTATTCCTATAGGCGGACTTCATGCCATTGGCGGCAATATGCTTGTTATTGAGTACGACAATGAGATGCTCATCATTGACTGTGGTATATCATTCCCCAATGGTGAAACACCAGGGATAGATTTTATGATCCCTGATTTTACCTATATTCTGGAAAACAAGCATAAAGTTAAGGGTATAATCATTACTCATGGTCATGAGGACCATATTGGTGCTATCCCGTTCTTTCTCCAAAAAATTAACGTTCCGGTATATGCTACAAAGCTTACACTGGGACTTGTTGCAAGCAGGCTTGCCGAACGGCCGGTAAGCCAGCACACATTTATCGAGATTGAACCCAGAGATACCATCCACATTGGTCCATTTATCATTGAATTTTTACTGGTTAACCATTCTATTATCGATGGTGTGGGGCTTGCCATAAAAACACCGCTTGGTATAATCATTCATACAGGCGATTTTAAAATAGATTATTCTCCAGTTGATGGCAAGGTTGCCGATCTGCATCGTTTTGCCGAGTACGGGCAGCAGGATGTGCTGCTCCTCATAAGCGATAGTACCAATGCAACAAAGCCAGGGTACACACCATCCGAAATAATATTGAAAAAGAAACTGCTGGAAATATTTGCCAGATCAAAAGGACGTATTTTTGTAGCAAGTTTTGCTTCTAATATTCACCGTATCCAGCAAGTGCTTGAAGCATCCCAGAAATACAATCGTAAGGTTGTTATATCGGGTACTACCATGCAGAAAAATGTGGAGATAGCAACCGAGTTAGGATATCTACAGTATAAAAAGGATCTTATCATTGATGCAAAGGATACCGGTAAATACACCCATAAAAAATTGGTGGTGCTGTGTACAGGTTCGCAGGGCGAGCCAATGTCAGCTCTGCATCGCATGGCAAATGGTACACACAAGCATTTCAGAATCAGTGCCGGTGATACAGTGGTGATAACAGCATCGGTTATACCGGGCAATGAGCGTATGGTTTATAATGTTATCAATTCATTGATGCAGCTCGGCGCTTTAGTATATTATGAACAGGATGAGGATATTCATGTATCCGGTCATGCATCTCAGGAAGAATTAAAATTAATGATTACCCTTACCCAACCCAAATACTTTTTACCTGTTCATGGGGAATATCGTCACCTAAAAGCACATGCTGCGCTTGCCGAATCACTCAACATAAAACCTAAAGATATTATTGTGGCAAAAAATGGTGATATCATTGAGCTTACCGATAAAAGTTTTGAAAAAAGGGGAAGCATCCCACTTTCAACTGTCTATGTAGATGGCAACTATATTGGTGACATTACCGATGAGGTTATTGCTGAACGCAAAACATTATCTTCTGATGGAGTTATTGTTATAAGTATTGTCATTGGCGACGGCTTGCTACTTTATCCACCTGCTATTATTGCCAAGGGTTTCATAGGATTAAAAAATGATAAATTTTTACAGGTTCTCCAGAAAGAATTAAGCGCCACCATAGAAAAACATCTGGCACAAAACGCTTCTTCAGAAAATATATCGATAGCGGTAAAAAAGCTTGTTAAAATGATTGCCCACCGATTTACCAACAACACCCCATTGGTAGAAACTATCATTCAGGAGATTTAACATGGCATATGTTATTGTGATGTTTTGCGTTCTGGGTATCATCCAGGGTATTACTGAATTTTTCCCGGTATCATCATCAGGACATCTGGCGCTTCTTGAATCCATCCCATATTTTAATTCCATCTTCAGCGGCATGGATGAAGGAATAAAACTTTTTTTTAATGTTGCACTCCATTTAGCAAGTTTGTGTGCAATTATCATATTTTACTATCATGATATCGTTGCCCTGATTAAGGGAACTATCGCCGAACTATATAAAAAAAATTGGGGGCCCAATTGCAGGTTTGTTTTACATATTATCATAGCATCAATCCCTGCAGCTATTATTGGCATACTGTTTAATGACTATGTAGAAGCTACTATGGCAAGCCCCGCTATTGTGAGTATACTTCTTGTGGCAAACGGCATCATGCTGATAAAGGCTAATACATTAACTAAGAAAAACCGAAAATGTGAAGAGATGCACTATTGGCAGGCGTTTTTCATAGGATTGTTTCAGGCTGTTGCTATTTTACCCGGAATCTCACGCTCGGGAAGCACCATTGCAGGCGGTTTAATGGCAGGATTACAACCAGAGGAAGCCGGCAAATTTTCATTTTTAATGGCCATACCGGTCATTGCCGGCGCAGGGCTTCTTGAGTCACGAAAGCTCTTTGCCATAGATGGTATTCACCAGATAGTTGTGCCAACCATTATAGCAATGGTTGTTACATTTATTGCAGCACTGTTATCGCTGAAGTTATTAATTGTTATGCTTAAAATGCTGCATTTGAACTATTTTGGATATTACACCATAGGCATTGGTCTTGTATCATTATGCATACTATATGGGTATGGTGTTTAGCGACAGTCATCCTGAATCATGTCCTTAACTGGTTTCAGGATCATTTCAGGATATCAGTTAAAGAAAAGATGCTGAAACAAGTCCAGCATGACAGGGTCAAATAATTTTATTTTGGGGAGTTTGCATTAATAGAACTATGTCAAATCGGATGGCTGAAATAGTATGCCTGGTGTTATGGGGTTTTGCCATAATTATCTTTTTGTCGCTTGTTAGCTTTCATATTTCCGACTATGAGGCGCTGGGTAATTCAACGGTAGGGAATGTATTAGGACCATTGGGTGTTATTATTGCGCAGGTTCTTCGCATCTCGTTTGGATTAACATCATATTGTACCGTGGCTATTCTGATTTTAACGGGTTGGGGATTAGCAAAATATAAATCTATAGAACCTGTGCTGGAACATATCTTTTCACTGTCGTTTTGTATGGTTGTTGCTTCTCTTCTGTTTACCGTATTATATCCTGAAACCATCACTCCTTATACAGGCGGTATAGTAGGAATGGCATTATATCGTGTACTGATAACTATTATGGGATTAACCGGTACATGGATAGTAACTATCACCCTGATGCTGATTTCCTTGCTATTACTGGGTATTATATCATTGAGTTATATTTTAAATAATAATAGCATTGATTCAATGGCAAAACTCTTTGCCATTGTTTATAAAAAAATAATTATCTTGAAACAAAAAGATTCAATCCCGCTGATTCATATCAAGCATTTTGATTCTGATAAAAAGTTACCATGGATTACAAAAACAAAAATAACTATTTATAATAAACCTGGTAAAAGAAAGCCAAAACTGATTGAATATGACAACATCCTTAATGACAATAACACCATCCCGGCTGCTATCGATGATTTAAACAAACTATCGATTATTATGCCTATTATGCCATTGAAGGATATACCTTCTATCCATGGTATGGATGATAACACCAATGGATATGTTCAACAGCACATTGAAACATCCTATATCGTACCAGATGCAGAAAACGAACAAGTTCCTGAAGCAACCAATGATGCAAATATTGCAATAAAAATAAAGGATGATATTCCTCAATCCCGAGAAACTATCGAATTACCTGAATCAGATGAAATTGCTGAAAACACAATGCCCGATATAAGTGAAACTGATATTTATACTGAGCAAGTTAATGAAGAGATTAGCAATAACGAAGATATGGTTGCGCGCAATGTATTTGAAGAAATACCTATCAATCAACACTACAGCATTCCGGTTGATTACTTACGGCAGTACAACTCGCACGATGAAACTGGCTATAAGCAGGAGGTAGTAAAAAACTCTGAGCTGCTTGTAAATACGCTTAAAGATTTTGGCATTGAATCAAGGGTTGTCAACGTTAATCGTGGTCCTGTTATTACCCTTTACGAGCTACAGATAGCTCCGGGTATTAAAGTTAACCGCATTGCAGGGCTTGCTGATGATATTGCCATGGCGCTTGCTGCATCGCGTGTTAGAGTTGTTGCACCAATCCCGGGCAAAAAAGCAATCGGCGTAGAGATCCCCAACAAGGTGCGGGAAACCGTTACTGTAAAAGATATTATTACATCACAGGAATATGCTCATCAATCAGGACGACTTAAAGTGGGGCTTGGTAAAGATATCATGGGGAAACCGGTCATCATTGATCTAAAAAAACTCCCCCATCTTCTTATTGCCGGTGCAACCGGTGCAGGCAAATCGGTATGTGTACATTCTATCATAACGAGCCTGGTTTACAACTATGACCCTAATTATGTCCGCTTTATTATGGTTGATCCAAAATTAGTGGAATTACAGGTTTATAATGGTATTCCTCATCTATTAACACCTGTCATTATTGAGCCTTTTATGGTACCTAAAGCATTAAAGTGGACCATGTTAGAGATGGAGCGTCGCTACTACCTGCTTTCTGAATACAATACCCGTGATATTGACCGCTACAATCAGATGGTAGAGCGCAATAAAAGCGGTGAATATTTACCGTACATCGTTATTATTATGGATGAACTTGCCGACTTGATGATGGTTGCTGCTAAAGAGATAGAAGGATATATTACACGCATTGCTCAGAAAGCACGTGCTGTGGGCATTCATCTGGTACTTGCAACCCAGCGGCCGTCCGTTGATATCATTACCGGAATCATAAAAGCAAACTTCCCCGCTCGGATAGCATTTCAGGTTGCACAGAAGACTGATTCCCGAACCATCATTGATCAAAATGGTGCTGAAAAGCTACTGGGGAAGGGCGACATGCTCTACCAGTCGCCGATGAGCTCTTTTCCCATACGTATACAGGGTGCCTATATCTCTGAAGATGAGCTGTCATCAGTAGTGTTATTCTTAAAGAAAATAGCCAATCCCCATTATGTTGACATTGAACAGAGCCTTATGGAATTTGACGACGATGATGAGGAAAGTGAAGATGACCTTTTCATTGAGGCTGTGAAGATTGTTGAAACCACTAAAAAGGCATCAGCTTCATATCTTCAGCGACGTTTATCTATTGGTTACAACAGAGCAGCCCGCATCATTGAGCGGATGGAGGAATTAGGCTATATTGGTCCCCAGCAGGGAAGTAAACCACGAGAAGTATATATATAAATTAATTTTTTGCATGACTTTTTCAACCACCTTTAGTATATTATCTATAAATAAAGTTACTTTATTGTTATTTTAGAAAAATGTAATGATACAATACGCTTCATTTTAATGTTACTATCATCCCACATTTATCAGTATGAGAGGGTCTATGAAATCCTTTAAAAAAGCGGTAGTTGTTTTGATAATTGGCATTGCATGTATAGCCAACGCTAAACCAGGCAAAAAAGTAATAGGTGTCACTGCATTTACCAATCTTTCAAAAGATACAGCGTATGACTGGCTATGTATAGGTATTGCTGATACTATTTCGTATAAACTCAGAAATGTTCAGGAATATATTCTTGTGGACCGCGTTAATGTTGATAAGATAATTGGCGAGTTACAGCTTTCGCAATCGGGACTTATAGATGAAAACACTGTAGAAGCAGGCAAAGCATTAGGTGCAAGCATCCTGGTGGTTGGTAATTTCCAGAAATCTGGCAATCAAATTCGCATAACAGCAAAAATTGTAGATGTGCAGTCACATGCTGTTATTAACCAGGTACAGGTAACAGGAACTATCAACGATATTTTTACCTTACAGGATTCCATTGCACTGGGAATCATTGATAAAAATGATACAGCCATTACCACTGAAACAAAAAATAAAATTGTTCAAAATGATACCAATAATATTAGTGCGTATGAATATTTTGTACGAGGACAAAAATATTTATTGTATCAGCTAAATTATTCAAAAGCCATCGAGATGTATCAGAAAGCCATCTCTATTGATGCCAATTATGCTGTTGCGTATGCCGGGCTTGGCAAAGCGTACTCGCTGCGTTCATGGGAACTGAGAGAATATTACAACACCACTGATCCTGCACTCATTGAAAAATCATTTCAGAGCAGCAAAAAAGCGTTAGCCCTTAATCCAAATTTAGACGAAGCTCACCTTTCTTTAGCCCGTTATTATCAGGAAGTTGATGAAAAAAAGATACCCAACAAATGGACATTATGTGAAGAAGAAACCCGAAAGGCTTTAGAAATTAATGAAAATAATGGTGAAGCATATCTGCTGCTCAGTAGAATATTTGCCTATGATATTCCTAAATCTGAAATGTATTTAAAACAGGCTATTGAAAAGAACAAGTTTTTAGTGGATGCACATAATAATTTAGGGATGATCTTTTTAGACCGGGGAGATCTGGATACCGCATACTCATACATTAAAAATGCCATCGATATTGACGACAACTTTGTTATAGGCTATATGAATTTAGGTGTCATTTATGAAAAGCGTGGACAGTATGATAAGGCATTGGAAATGTACAAAATGGCTGTATCAAAATACCCTAACTACATACTGGGGCTGAGAAATTTGGGAATAGGATACCGTAATCTAAACAGGCTTGATGAAGCTCTCGAAGCCTTCTTCAAAGCTTTAAAGTTAAAGAAGGATGACGCACAAACATTAAGCGAGATTGGATACGTATATCTATTAAAAGCTGAATATAACAAAGCAACAGATTACTTTAAACAATCGTTACGGTATGATCCTTCATACCGGTATAGTTTGGCTAACATGGGATGGTGTCTGGTTCAACTGGGCAAAAATAATGACGCAGTACCCTATTTAGAAAAAGCTCATAATGATAATAGCGACTATGCATGGCCAGCAGGATATTTAGGCTGGCTTTATGAAAATAAATTTCAGGATACAAACAAAGCTCTCTACTGGTACGGTGAAGCTTTAAAGCGTGATCCCAATAATCAGGATTACATTAATGCCTATAACCGTTTATCAGGTAACTAACGCTAAAGGTTTAAACGCTTCATGAAAGAGGCTCAGTATTATCACTTACATGATGGGGACAGTGTGCAATGTGTATTATGTCCTCACAATTGTATCATCAAGGAAGGGAAAACAGGTATATGCGGTGTACGCCAAAATAAAGATGGCACACTATACTCTCTCATCTATGAAAAACCTTGCGCAGTCCATGTTGACCCCATAGAAAAAAAACCGCTATACCATTTTATGCCAGGGAGCAAATCGTATTCACTGGGCACCGTAGGATGCAATCTCAAATGTATGCATTGCCAAAACTGGGAATTATCTACCAGCCTGCCCGGAGAAGTTTTTTGCAATACGCTTACCTCTGATGATTGCGTAAAGTTAGCGTTGCAATATGAATGTGCTTCTATATCGTATACCTATAATGAACCAGGAATAAACTTTGAGTATGTTCTTGAAACTGCTATAAAAGCCCATGAAAAGGGTATAAAAAATGTGATGGTTACCAATGGCTATATCAATGAAGAGCCTCTTCGTGAACTGTACCAGCATATAGACGCGGCAAATGTTGATCTCAAGGCATTTGATGATGACTTTTATAAAACAGTATGCAAAGCAAGGCTGCAACCTGTTTTAAAAACATTAACCATCCTTAAAGAGATGAATGTATGGATTGAGGTTACCAATCTTGTTATACCAACCTATAATGATGACAGCGCATCAATTCAAAAGCTTGTTGACTGGTTTGTGGAGCACCTGGGTACACAGACGCCACTCCATTTTACCGCCTTTCACCCATCCCACAGGATGACAGGGATTCCCCCTACTTCCCTTCGACTTTTAAAAAATGCTTACGATATAGCATATCGCTCAGGGATACACTATATCTACCTGGGTAATATACGGGAACGTTCAATAACACGATGCCCATCATGTGGACGGGACCTGATTATCCGTAGCGGCTTTCATGTCATGCGCACCAACCTCCATGACGGTAAATGTATATGTGGTGAAGCTATTCCGGGAGTTTGGCGATAGTTACTGTTAATGGGATTCTATCTGGTAAAGTTCATCCTTGACCGGTAATGCTTTCCTCAAATTTTTTATGTAGGGATAGAGGTCACCTGTCTCGGTATAGTAATCGCATTCGTCCATTGTACGCCGAGCGACTGTAAAATATTTGTGAACTTTTTCTTCGCCCGAGCGTTTCAGCCATTGTTTTTTATTGCATCGTACACGAAGAACAAATGTTTTGCTGTCACCTTCATAATGTCTGAAAACAGTACAATACAAACAATTAGCACAATATACCTTATTTTCTTCCATGTATCATCTCCTGTTATAATATTACTATTTTTTCTTTAGTAGTTATATGATATGTTTTATATATAGCATAAATAATAAAAAAATCAAGTGCTATCCATGTGGTTTATCACCATCATTATGATGGTTTATTTTTGCAAGCATTTTTTCTTTCATTTCTTTATTGCAAATGTCACCGTAACAACGGCAATCAATTCATTCCCTTCATTATAAGTATCAACCTGCCACACCGATAAATTGTTGCCTTTTGATACAACCTTTGCCTTTGCCACCACTGTCCCTGAAACAGCAGTTTTAACAAAAGAAACATAGATACTTACGGTAGTAATATTTATTGCCTCATACAGATAACCGCATCCTATTATAGCAACAGTATCTGCCAGTGTTACGATTACACCGCCGTGCACAATACCAGCAGGATTAAGCAATTCTTTTTTAATAACTATCTCACCGGTAGCATAGCCCTTCCCAATTTCAGTACAATATATTCCATTATGCTCCAGAAAAGTTCCCTTTGCAAACTCATCCCATGATAAGGTTATGCCGTTCTCTAAAGCAATAGTTTCCAATTTTGTACTCTGCATGTAATACCTCCATCAAATGAATACTTATAAAAATTATTTACGTTTTTTGCTGGTTTTATCCAAAATGGTATATAATACCCTTATAAAGTTGTCATATGACTTTTTATCCACTTCGCTTAATGAATCCTGCATCACATTATAAACAATTTTAATCACATCAGATCGTATCGATAGACCTTTCTGAGTAAGACATATCCTGCACACTCTTCTATCATGTATATCATCTTCACGCTTTACTAAACCAGCACGCTCCATGCGGTCAATAAGTCCTGTCATAGATGATGGCTCTAATCCTGCGCATCGCCCAAGATCAATAATCTTCATGCCATCTACTGTACCTAATTTTGCAAGTGATTCCTCAAGACCATATTCACGCCACAAACATAGCAAAATACCTATATATGCGGGATTAATATGTGTTAACCCTGCATTTTTTAAAGCTTTGCGCACAACCGAATTGATTCCTAACGAAGTCTGGTTAATCAATATATAGAGGTTTTCATATTGGTTGGTATTTTCATTATTCATAGAATACTCATTAAACATTAGATTATGCACAATGCATCATTATTTATAAATGCTACCATAAGCGTTATTTAAAATTTCCATAATAAAATTTAGTACTACATCCCAATGATTACATTATTCTATTTACTAATAATATTTATCAATATATTACTTATACGTATTATTGTCAATCAAAATAGTACCACCTCTATTTATTTACTATTTGCACAATAGCATCGCGCCTGGGGATACCATGAGTATAACTGAATAATTGATTTTACTTAAAAATATTTATTTTCATGATATAATTTGATATAATTATCATTGAGAGGCTATAACAATGTCCTATGCTTTTGAATTAGGTCCCATTCGTCCGCCATCTGAGGCGTACAGCATATTAATCCGCATAACACGCAACTGCCCCTGGAATAAGTGTGCGTTCTGCCATACCTATAAAGGACAAACATTTTCTCGCAGAGCTATTGACGATATACTCAAGGACATTGATTCTATCTATACCATTGCACAGCGTATTGGTGAAGTTGCCGGCAACACCATCACACAGCAAATATTGCAAAGAGCAAAAGGAAATGATGATACACCATTGTATTACTATGAGCAGGTTGCATTCTGGATGGCTTATGGCTTTAAGTCGGTTTTTTTGCAGGACGCAAATTCACTGGTGCTATCAACCAGGGATATAGCAACCATCCTGCACCACATTAACAGCCGTTTTCCTGCTGTTGAACGCATTACTACCTATGCACGTGCCAGTACCATCAGCAAAAAGACGCTTGAAGATTTAATAGCCATACGACAGGCAGGACTATCCCGACTTCACATCGGGATGGAATCAGGCTCTGACCCCGTGCTTCAACTGGTAAAAAAAGGGATTACACAGGCACAGCTCATCGATGCAGGACAAAAAGCCATGCAGGCAGGCTTTGATGTATCGTACTATTACATGCCCGGACTGGGTGGCAAAGAATACATGGAAGAAAATGCCATCCAGAGCGCGACAGTTATTAACACGGTTAATCCAACATTTGTACGGCTGCGCAGCACCGTTCCCATACCGGGAACTCCACTACATGACATGATGCAAAAAGGTCAGTGGACTCCCCTATCCGAGATTCAGAAGGTTCAGGAGATACGCACATTTATAGAGCATTGTAATGGAATCACCAGCACCTTAAAAAGCGATCACATAATGAATTTGCTTGAAGATGTTGAAGGAACATTCCCTCATGATAAAGCAACAATGCTCTCCAGGATTGATGAGTTCCTCTCAATGAAAAAAGAGGATCAGGATAAATTTATTATTGGTAGAAGAATTGGGATGTATCGCTATCTATCGGATTACTATCCCAATTTTAAGATTGATCAGCTTTACTATGCCATAGTAAAAAACTATCAAAATGTTGATGCTGCAATGCTGGAGATACTCAAAGATTATGTATAGTTCTTAGTATTCTGAGTCAAATTCATTCATTTCATTTGTTACAAAATGTTATAAAAGCAACAGAATCAAGAATTCTGCCTTTAGCATAATTAAATTCAGGCATTGGTCAAATCCTTCAAATTATTTTCAATGATTTGTTTTTGCCATGTAAGCCCAAATATACTAAAGTCCTCCATCTGAGCAATTGCCTTCATACGGACATCTACATAATGAGTAAAATTGTCAAAATAAACCGGGATGCCTTTCACAATTGCATTATAGTGTAGCATTGGTCTGGACAAATCATGGTCAATGTATAATAATACATTAACTTCATATTGTAGCAGTTTTGACAATGCTACTGTCAGTGCAGTAATTTTTTGAAATATTTCACCATCATCTGTTTCTTCTATCATAATGCATAATGGCAATATCAATATCCAAATTGTTCCGTTGTAATCCATGCGCCCATGAGCCATAGAGAAAAGCCAGCGTCATACAATATTCTTTTGCATGAATATTGAAAAATTGCTCCACCATATTGAGTAGTTGTTCTTTTGTCATAAGTACTCAGCATCATTTTATTTCAAAAGTATTGACCCTATCCGGACCTACCGAGATTATTGAAATGGGCACCTGCAATGTATCCTGAATATAATGCACATAGTTTTGTGCATTTACCGGCAATGCTTTAAACGATGTACATCCGGTAATATCCTCATGCCAGCCGGGATGCTCTTCATATATAGGTACTATCTTATCCTGCATCGCTGAAGGGAAATGGTCTATTTTTTTGCCGTTTATGGAATATCCCACTGCAACCTTTATTGTTTCAAAACCAGATAAAACATCCAATTTAGTTAAAGCAATGGTTGTTATCCCGTTTATCCGTACGGTATGCTTCAATAGTTCAACATCAAACCAGCCACACCGCCGTGGACGCCCGGTAGTTGCGCCAAACTCTCCACCACGCTGTCGCAGCAACTCGCCATCGCTTCCTTTGTCCTCGGTAGGGAATGGTCCCTCACCAACACGGGTCACATACGCTTTGGTAATGCCAACAACATCTTGTATCATGAAAGGGTTTAATCCTGAACCAACTATCGCCCCGCCAATGCTTGGATTGGATGAAGTAACAAACGGATAGGTGCCATGATCAATATCCAGAGCATTGCCCTGGGCACCTTCAAGCAATATGTTTTTACCCTTTTTAGCTTCATTGTATAGGTAATAGGGGGTATTGATTGCTAAAGCCCCTGCATAGTCTTTAAATGTCATAAGCAGATCATATGTTTCAGCAAAGGTAAAGCCTTCTCTGTTATAGCATCGCTCAAATTGCGGGTTCTTTGTTGCCAATGCGGTGGTAATACGTTCTTTGCAATAGGCTTCATCAAAAATATCTCCAACCCGTATACCCACACGCAAACATTTGTCAGCATAACAGGGGCCAATCCCACGCTTGGTGGTTCCAATCTTATTGGAGCGCGCCTCCTCCATTGCTCCATCCAGCTCTTTGTGGAATGGCAACAGGAGATGCGCCGCATCGGATATGAAAAGACGCTTTCGCACATCAATGCCTTCATTTTCAAGCAACTGACACTCTTCAATAAGCTGCACAGGGTCAACAACCACACCATTGCCAATGACACAAACCGTTCCCTCATGCAAAATACCTGATGGTATAAGATGAAAAACATGCTTTTTGCCATTGACTACCACTGTATGTCCTGCATTAGCACCACCCTGATAACGAACGATAATATCGGCTTTCTGCGAATAAAAATCAATCATCTTGGCTTTGCCTTCATCACCCCACTGTGTGCCTATAATAACTGTGCAACCCATAGTTACCTCATACATTATATAAACTTGTTTTGACGCCAACCTTACCACCATAGAAAAAACAAAAAAAATAACAAGCTTTTTTCTATTTATTAATCTTCATCATCACCCGACAAAATTTCTATCCCCTCTTTTAAAAGATATATTGCAACTACTAATCCAACCACAGGATCTGCCTGCCACCACCCCTTTAGATAATTAAGCCCTAATCCAATAAGCAAAGCCAACGAAAGAAAAGTACAGGCTAAGGTTTCCTTTGCATCTGATGATAAACTTTTACTATTTATTGCTTTTGCCGTCTTTATTTTTTTATAATACAATACAGGCATGACAACTATCGAGGCAACTGCAATAATAATCCCAATAAAACTTGGATTGGGGATTTCTTTATAATACAATTTACTCATTGATTCATATGCTATATAAAAACTTAAAATAATAAAAGTATAGCCAACATACCGTAAAGCTTTATTTTCAATTACTTCTTCCTCTTGTTCTGATACTTTACCATGTTTTTTAAATCTCCATATCATAATAAAACCAGATAATGATTCAACAAAGCTATCCAGTCCAAAACCAACCAGCGCAACACTGCCTGCAAGTGCACCAGC
>Ga0208196_1002852_pt1 | contig 15400 bp, 27 predicted proteins | sample AD_JPNNA7_MetaG_FD_184443 | JGI IMG/M metagenome (GOLD analysis project Ga0208196, IMG submission 184443) | Active sludge microbial communities of municipal wastewater-treating anaerobic digesters from Japan - AD_JPNNA7_MetaG (SPAdes) (version 2) | ecosystem: Engineered > Bioreactor > Anaerobic...
GTTTATAATAACGGAGCAACTTTGTCTGACGGCTATATGGATGAAACGAGAGTGATGATTGAATCATTGCTCCCGCAACCTATTGAGCTAAAAACAGACCTGAATGGCACGATACTTTTAGCATTTGGAACCCGTCTTGCAACATCTGATTATGGAGATGGAGCTTTAGAACTAAGATCATTCGTAATGCAGGGGATATGTCTGAACGGGATGGTACGTGAATCGGTACTTAGGGCTGTTCATTTAGGAGCAAAACTCCCAGACAATCTTGCGCTATCACAACGTACTTACGATCTAGATAGCGAAACGACTGCAAGTGCAATAAGGGATCTGACGAAGAACCTTTATTCAACCGACATAATAAAGAACAGGATGCTTGAAGTACATACCGCAGCCGGGATAAAGATTGATCCGGGACGGGAGCTGAAGAAATTAGCCGGAAGGCTTTTTAAGGGAGAGCAGGAAGAAATCGGCAAGATCCTGATGAACAACAACCCAAATGACGGGGTGCAAGGAGAAGCAACACTATGGAAGCTCACTCAGGGCATTACTTCATACGCTAACCGGGAAGATGTCACAGCCCGGAGGAGAATGGAGCTTCAGGAAATTGCAGGAAGCATTATGAACGGCATCACAAATAAATAAGTATTAACATAGGTACTTCCCCGGACAATACCGGGGGAGACCTTTTAATCGCAATAGAAATGACAACCGAGGGCAAGAAATTATTTAGTTTAGCTTGTGATATAACAAAGACACAAGCCGGGGAAATTGAAATTCCACTTGAGTATCGAGTAGCAGCGCTTGAAGAACGAGTTATTCAATTGAGTAATCTCATAGATGAGCAGATTAAGTTCAACAAAATGATAATAGACACATTGCGATCTTTTTAGTTGATAACTTGTTTAAAGCCGTCAGGGATATAACAAAATATATTCCTATTTTTGCAGAAAAGAACGATGAAAGCAATACTAAATATTAAGGAAGCAATAAGGCATTTCAATACCAACAGGCCTGAAGGAGTAACAGAACTCACTTCAGCAGGCTTGGCATTGATGGTTTTTGCAGACAAGAAATCGAGTGACGAAAGCAAAGTTGTTCTTTTTTATCAAATAATCAATAACCGCAGGAGATTCGTTGATTTGAATTGGCTGGTTAAGATTTCAGAAATTACGGGTTACCCCCCGGAAAAGTTGATATATTACACTAATAAAACCGTTAATTATGGAAAACAAAATGACAATGCTCCCGGAACTACGGGGCAAGATGACAGACAAGCTCCTTCAGAAGTCGCAGGAAATGGAGGAGCAACAAGCCTTTTGGGCTAGACTTCAAAGATTTATGGAAATTGTTAATGGGGAGGTTGAGGGAGACAAGCTTCAGGAACACCCCATTGTGAAGGATTGCAAATATCTTCCGATTAGCCATATGGAAATGGCACTTGACGAAGTATTTTTCGGACAATGGAATACCACTAATTTTAAATGGCAGGTGATCTCAAATGAGATTGCAGCTTCGCTTGAACTATCGGTATTTCATCCCCTGACTAAAACGTGGATTACCCGGACAGGAGCAACAGCAGTTCAGATAATGGTGGATTCAATACCGGAGGCTGAAGCTAAAAAGATGACAAGACAGGAGAAGAACGCTTGGGCAGTAGATGTGAATAATAAAAAACCCGGAGCTTTGGCAAACGGAGGATTCGCAAAATTGAAAGCGGAGTGTTTTAAGAATGCCTGTATCAGCTTAGGCAGATATTTTGGGCGTGACGTAAACAGAGAACACAGGGCTGAAGATTATCTTGGAACTATTAAAGATCCTGACGAAAGGAAGGAAGAATTAAGGAACCGTATCAGCGAAATGATAATTGATAATCAAGACACGGAGGAAGTTGCAGAAATAACCCGTATGATCCTTGAAGCTGAGGAATCAGGAACTAACACGATAGAATTTTACAAGTCAATAATCTTAAAACTTAAAGGGAATGGAAATAACGATAAATGAGGAGTTTCTCAAGAAAAGCCCCGTAAGCTATTCCCGATTAAAGGAATTTCGCAAGTCACCCAGACACTATGTTCACAGCTTTGAAAAGCCATTTATTGAAACAGATGCTATGATACTAGGGAGGGCTGTTGATTGCATTTTGATTGACGGAGAGGATGAATTTAACAAGACCTTCCTTCCATACACTAATTTCGCAAAGCGCAGTAACGATGCTAAAGCTGAATGGGAAGCTATGCTGAACAGAGCAAGGGCTGAACATAAAACTATGATAACGACAGAATTATTAGCTACGGCTCACGAATGCGTTAATGCACTAAGGAATTACCCCGAAGCTAGACCGTATCTTAATATGAGGCGCAGGCATCCCCGGTTGTTTTGGACTGACAGGGAAACTAAACTACCCTGCACCGCAGCTATTGATTGGGATTGCCAGATAGATAGGCAGATGTGTATAGTTGATTTAAAAGTGACAAAGGATGCAGACCCGGAGGAATTCAGTAAGTCTGTTTGGAGCTGGGAGTATTACATACAAGTCGGATCTTATTTAGAGGCATATAAGAATACAGCCTTTCAATTTCCGATGTTCGTATTCATAGCCGTTGAAACAGATGATCTTCACAACGTATCAATCAATTTTGTGGAGAATAAATATGCGGAGTTTTGCCGGGAGGAATTTCTCGGTACTCTGAGGGCTTTCCGGTATTGCCTTGACAATAACCTTTGGCATATGGGATATGAGTTCAGGTTAATGGACACAATGAGTTACTTCCCGGTAAGAAAACCCGCATGGGGCAAACCATTATTTGGCAGTTGGGATCAAAAATAAAGGGGAAATTAAAATTATAGAAAAATGAAAATAAAAATTAAAGATTTAGAACCTAATCCATACAGGGATTTGAATAATTACCCTATGGATTTAGAAAAGATTGAGAGCTTGAAAGCTTCAATCATTCAAACCGGATTTTGGGACAATATACTTGCAAGGAAACAAGACGGCAAATATCAAATTGCCTATGGACATCATAGACTTGCCGTTCTAAGGGCAATATTTAATCCCGATGATGAAATTGATATTCCGGTAAAAGATTTAGATAACGCCACTATGATTCAGATAATGGCAAATGAGAACATGGAACAATGGCAATCATCCCCGGCAGTTGTACTTGAAACTGTAAAAGCAATCAGGGACTTCCTTAACTCCGAGTTGGCAAAGTGTGAGACGTGGGAGGAAGCAACCTCTAATAAATCTATTAGAGGTCTATTTGAAACTCAAAGATCATTTGAAACAACTAAAGGTTCAGGTGTCGGCCAGACGACGATACTGAAGTTTTTAGGAACCGGATGGAAACAATGGATGATACAGGATTCATTGAAAGCATTGGAACAAATAAGTTCAGGAGAATTAGATGAGGAAGCTGCAAAAACCCTTCCTTCGGTAAGACATCTAAAAGAATTTTCAAAGGAATTATCTAAAGCCAATGAAAAAATATCCAAAGAGAAACAAAGGAAAATAGTTAAGCAGATAAAAAAGGACGAAACTCCTAGTCGGGGAATCGGGGCTAAATTTTTAGAGGAAAAATGGAAACCGATTGGGAAGGACAAAAAAGAGGATATCAAGAAAAAAGAAAAGATGCTTGAGTTTGATACCTTTTTATCAGATACTCACAAATTGTCTAACGATCTAGCAAATAGGATCAAATTAATAGATTCATTCAAGGAGGAATTAGGTTCGGATATTGTAGTGGATAAATTAAATTCAGCTATGCTTACAGTAAGCTTTAAAAGGCTGCTCCTCTTATTAACAAATATTATAAAATAGAAAAATATGAAATCAGTAATTGCACTTGAATATTTGATTTTGGAAGTTCTTGAAAAAGAACTTGCCGGAACGGATCAGTTTTTATCAGAATCACAAATAGCTTACCGGGCAAATGGATTGAGCTATGAAAAGAAAATAGAAAGAGACACTCCAATAAGTGGATCTTCAGTAAAATTACGAATGCCTAGAGTGAGGGAAATAGCTGACGGAAAAGGGATGACTATAATTGCACACCGCATAAAAGATCAGGAAGCAAATAGTAAAAATCTGAAAGTATTAGGATGGAAGATTGCGGGAGAACAGGACACAGATTACATACATAATGAACTAGAGATAAGGAAGCAGCTCAGCAATGGCAATTATGCTAATTTCAATAAGATTGCAAAAACCGCAGTAAGGAAAGGATTATTGGAAGATGCTAGTATTCCAAAACTTACTGAAAGATAATAGTTGTTAAAAACTATATTTCTGAATATCAATGTATATCATACCTTTGAAGCGACTAATAATTTTAGAAAATGGAAAAACAATTTGAACCGCATTTCAACGGGAGTGATTACCTCCCGGAACTAGATCACAAAAGATTGAATAATCAGATTGATCGAGTGTTCCGCTTAATGAAAGATCAACGATGGCGCACATTACAAGAAATTGCAGAGGCTACCTTAGACCCGCCGGCTTCGATATCTGCGCAATTAAGGCATCTGCGAAAGGACAGGTTCGGGAATCATACCATTAATAAAAGACGAAGGGGCAATCCTGGAATAGGGCTGTTTGAATATCAGTTGATTCCCAATTATGAACAGGGCAAACTATTTTAGCTATGGGAACAACTAAGATAAAAGAACCAGCATTCCCATTATACAGTCAGGATTTTATAATAGGCTGTGCCGATCTGAAATGGCAGGATATTGGGAAGTATATTACGCTGCTATGTTACCAGCATCAGAAAGGGCATCTTACAGATGATGTCATAAAGAAGCTGATAGGTAATTTCTCCCCGGAGCTAAAGATGAAGTTTGTTCAGGATAGCGAAGGAAGATATTATAACGAAAAGCTTGAGGGAGTGTTAATGAAACGGAAAATGCACAGGGAAAAACAGTCAGAAAATGTCACAAATCGTTATACCAAAATGCTACCAACAGAGCTACCAAAATGCTACCAAGACCCCTACCAAAATGCTACCAACGGGGCTACCAAAATGCTACCTTTAGAAAATGAAAATAATAATAATATAAGAATACAAGAATATAGAAGAATAATACCACCTAGTTACAAGATAGTAGATATATATTGTAAAATGAGGAAGAATAATATAGATGCTAGATACTTTGTTGATTATTATAGTGCTAGAGGATGGGTTTACGGTAAGCAGAAAACAGCGATAGTTGATTGGCAGGCTGTCGTAAGGACATGGGAAAAGAATAATGCTAAGCCAAACGGATCAAATATAAACTTAACAGAGCTGAACGATGAAAAGAACAGATACAAGCGATAGTTTGGGGAAAGTTCCACCTCATGCTATTGAAATTGAAGAAGCGGTGTTGGGAGCTATGATACTGGATTCAGCCTGTCTTGATGAAGTGTTTCAAATACTTTCGGGGAAGATGTTTTATATGGAAAGGCACAAATCAATATTTGAAGCTGTGGAAGTATTGTATAAAGCTAAAAACACGGTTGATTCAATAACTCTTTACACATATCTCAGGGATTGCGGAACGCTAGATGCGATAGGTGGATTAATGTACCTGAATAAATTAACGTCTAAAATTATAAGTTCGGCGAATATCCGGGAGCATTGTCTGATAGTAAAGCAAAAATACATACAGCGTGAAATGATACGGATAGGCTCCGAGCTTGAAAAACGTGGCTTTGATCCATACTTAGATGTTAAAGATCTGATAGAATATGCAGAAAAAGAGCTGTACGATTTAGGAGGGATGACAGACAGTAAAGAAGCGAAAAGCATAGGATTTCTTTTAAATACGATCGCAGACCTGATAGCAAAAAGGGAGAAAAGCGAAGCAAGGCTTGTCGGGATTCCTTCCGGTATCACTGAATTAGACAGAATTACTTTGGGATGGCAGCCGGGAGATCTGATAATCATAGCTTCAAGACCTTCAATGGGGAAGAGTGCTTTAGGAATACAATTTGCGAAGGTGGCTGCACAAATGGAGCATCCCGCATTACTATTCAGCCTAGAAATGACAGACATACAATTAGGGGAACGGTATCTATCGACAGAAACCGGGGCTGATACCTATGATATCAAGCAAGGGAGGAATATAGATTGGCATAAAATAGAATCATCCCTTAACAGCAACCGTAATGTTCCGCTATGGATTGACGATTCTCCGCATATGAATATTTACGAGTTCCGTTCTAAGGTCAGAAAGGCTAAGAAGAAATACGGGATTGAATTAGTGATTTGCGACTATCTGAGTTTATTTACTGGCGACGAATCAAAAGACAATATGAGTGAAAAGTACGGTTCAATTTCAAAGATGTTCAAATCAGTAGCAAAGGAATGTGAAGTTGCAGTTATAGCATTGGCTCAGCTTAACAGATCAACTGAGATGAGAGCCTCTCAGCTCCCAAAACTATCAGACCTAAGAAACTCAGGAGAAATAGAGCAGGATGCTGATATTGTAATATTCCCGGTAAGATATAAAGTTATCGGAATAGACCACGATGATAAGGGGCGAGATCTTTCTGAAATGGCAAGGATAGATATTGCCAAAAACAGAAACGGAAGGCTGGGAATACTTAATATCCGGGTTAGTCATGACTGTATGCAATGGGGAATAGCTACTGATGAAGATTACTTCGGGGAGGTTGAAACACAATACAATCCCGAAGAATTTACAGAATCAAAAGCACAAAAAGAATTACCATACTGATATGAAATTTGATAGATATATTGGAATTGATGCCGGGAAAGGGGGAGCAATAGCTCATATTTCTTCCGGGCGATCAGCAAAAACTGTTTTGATGCCTGATTCAGTTGAGGAACTCGATAGATATATAAACTACCTGAAAGATATTTCAGAATGCCCGATTGCCTGCGTGGAGAGGGTAAGTTTATGGAGAAGTGATGCAGCTCAAGGGAAGGCTTTTGGGATTGAAAAGATGACAAGAAATCTCAACGAGATAACAACTGTTTTAAGAATTGTCAAGATCCCATTTATTCAGATATATCCTATTCAATGGCAGTCGTATCTAAATCTCCGGGTTACGGGCAAAGAGGAATACAGCGACAGGAAAAGAAGGCTGAAAGAAGTGGCTCAACGTCACTTCCCGGAGATTAAAGTAACCCTAACAAATTCTGATGCACTTCTGATAATGGAATTCATTGGATTAAAATGTCAAAGGGAGCCTGAATGGGTTTTGAAAAGGCTTCCCGTTTCGATAGTAAACACATTAAACTTTCAAGGCGATGAGTGAGGTAACTATATTTGGATCAATAACTGAGAAAGGAGCTTTAAAAGCTGTTTTCACAGCAGAATATTACGACCTAATAAAACGTAATAGAAATAAACGAATTATAATAAAAGTTGAAGTATTGCCTGAAGATGGGACAATGCTTCAGGAGGTATATTTCAAAAAAGCGGTTCTTCCCTGTCTGCAAAAGGGGTTTTATGAGACGGGGAGTGATATGAGCTTATCAGATACGAAAGAAATGGCAATCAGAATGTGTCCAGCAACGGCAGATCTCGACATAGATGAAAAGCTTTCAAAAGAACAAATGAGGCAATTAATAGATTGGGCTGTCAGGCTTTGTGCCGAGCAGTTTGGGATAATAGTGCCGGAACCCGGAACTGAGATATGAAGAAATATTTTGAGTGTAATAAAATATATTATACTTTTGTAAGATAGAAATAGTAATAACTAAAAATCAAAACAGATGAATGGATGTGCAGAATCACAATTTGAGCTTCAGAAGATAAAAGTTCTGAAGGGCGGTTCCGGGGTTGATATTGAGTTCAATGTACTTCGGGAAGATGCCGGGGCTACGGTAACAGATCGTTACACAAAAGAAACCGTGACGTTTCCTCACCCTGATCTTTTAATAGCAATAGAATCGCTAAAAGATTATTTGATCCGGGCAGTCGGAAAAGAAACGATACACAGCGAAAAGTTAATTGCTGGATTCAAAGGGAAATTCAAAAAGGAAGCTGAATTTGCCGAGCTTGAAAAAGCTATTGAAGATCACATCAAGGGAGAAAAGACAAAGATCACAGTAACGGGGATTGCAATATCGGGCTATGATTCCAACAAGGGAGTTATCATAACCGGGACATATCTTTGCAAGAACGGTTCCAAGATTGCGATTAACTCTCCCCGGATAAGGTTTGAAGGAGAATCATTCGGATTTGAGGGTAAGTTACAGGATCTTTGCCTGATAATTCAAACAGAGGCATACCTATACACTTTCAAAGACAAACAGGCTCAGCAGCAGATAGTATTTGAATCTGAAGAATAATGCAGAAACACACTAAAGTATATTTTCGGTATTTTGATTATGGGGAGCAAGATATGATACCTTGTGAGATTTGCGGTGCGAGAGCTGTTGACATTCATCATATCACAGGAAGGGGAAAAGGGAAAGATGTTATAGAGAATTTAATAGCTTTATGTTGGGAGCATCATAACGTAGCGCATAAGATTAACAACAAATATACTCAGGCTTATTTATCAGAAATTCACAAACGTAAACTTAAAAGCTAATTGCTATGATAATCACACAGGCTATGTTAAGAGGAATAAAAGAGTTCATTACGGGCTATCGGCTGGTATTCTTCGTGAAAAAAGAAGGGATGACGGATGATACTAAGCTGTCAATTGAGCAGGATAACGGTAATGAAGGCTGGATAACTTTCTCAAGGGATAAGCTAAAAGAAGAAGTTGAGAACGTAATGAGGAATCGCAAGATAGGGATTAATGAGGAAGGGAAAAGTAAGTCGGAATTAATGCGGGGAGCTTTATATCGCTATTGGCAGAAATGCCCCGGGAACAAAGCATTTGAAGATTTCTATAATGAAAAAATGGAAGGCTTCATAACTAAAATCAATCAAACGACAGCTCAAATTGAAGCTGAGGAAATAGATCAATTTTACAACAAGCCAGCTCCGGGGCTTAATGATCCGGGCAAGTAATAATTTTAAAACTACAAAGATGATAAACAAAGTTATTTTAGTTGGGAGAACAGGGAAAGAACCCGAACTCCACGAAACGCAAAGTGGCAAGAAAGTGGTAAGATTCTCACTTGCGACTTGGGAGAATTACAAAGATGAAACAGAGCCTACGGGATGGCGACAAGTAACCGAATGGCACAATATTGTAGTGTGGGGAGCTTCGGCAGATACACTTAAAAAGAATCTCAAAAAGGGAGATTGGGCATATGTTGAGGGAGGCATAAGGACCCGGAGCTACGAAACAAAAGACGGAGAAACGAAGTATATTACGGAAGTGGTTGGCTTTGCCAAAGCTATTCAGTCCCCAAAAGCTGCAACCACGACAGCCCCGAAGGACGCCCCGCAACCAAAAGCAAAAGAGTTGTCGGAGATCCCGGATGACATATTAAGAGGCGAACCACCATACTAGCCGATAATGTTAACAAGTAAAAGAACAAACAGATTCAGGTTCCCGGCACAAATACCGGGAACTTTACTGCAATATAGTATTACCCTCCCTGAAGCCAAACGGAGGCTTGTGGGCGAAGATAAAACTAGGATGGTATCTTTATATACCTTTGCAGAGAAAATGCAGCAGAACTAAAATTTGATAAAAATAACTCATTAAAATTATGGCAAAAGAATATCACAAAAACCCCCGGAAGATCACAACTCAGGAAATGCAGATGATAAAAGACAATCTGCTAGAGCTTGGCGATATCTCAATGATCGTTCACGATCTTAATTCTGACGAAATAATTGGAGGCAACCAGAGAAGCAAGATAATCAACTTCAATGAATGCGAAATAGTAATAACTGAATCATACAGCGAACCCGATGATCAAGGCACTGTTGCTTGGGGATATGTTGTATGGCAGGGAATGAGGATACAATACCGTCAGGTACGCTGGACTGCCGAACAATGTGAAAAAGCAAATATAACAGCTAATTCCCTTTCAGGTACTTGGGATAAAGACATACTGTTGGCAGAATGGAATGACGTTCCGGGGCTTGAACAATGGAATTTGCCATTTGTCTTAGATACTCCAGCCGTACTTGGCAATCCCATAGAAACAGTTGCGCACACTTCAAACAAATACCACGACGTAAAAGCTATGGTATTCATCTCCCTTAATCTAGTTCAGAGGAAGATCGACGTTCCCGAATCGGAGGCTAAGGAATGGCTTAACGGAATAGTAGAGATAACCCGCAGGGGCGAAGATCATCTGCAAGACTATTTCAACAATGTATATAAAATGGCATTCGATCATATGCAGGAAATATTAAACAATGACACAAATGAGCCAACAAACAGTAAACAGGATAAAAAAAGTAGGCGTAAGAAATAACCGGATATGGGTTACTATGGAATCGGGATTAAGGATGCTCTTAATTCAAACAGATGTCCCGGTTAATTATGATCCTCAGTGCCTTGTCGGGATGACGGTAACAGAGGCAATATGGCATAATCACGAACAACTAAGGAAATGAAATATCATCTTGTAAACCTATTCCCTAAAGACAAGGCTCAGGAATCTATCGGAGTTGGGTATTATACCTTCCAGATGTTGGAGCATCTGCTGAAGATCAACAGGCACGAATTGATCCCTGAGGATAAAATAGATGGGGACACTATCATTCTTGTATCTGTCACAACGCTTGATTCAATTCCATACCTGAGAAAGGTAAGGCAGAAATATCCCGAGAATATCATAATTACTGGCGGTCAGTTTGCGTTCAATTTCCCTGTTTGCCTTATATATTCAGACTATTGCAATGTAGGAGAAGCTTTTGAGTTCATTCAATGCAAAAGCATTGAGGAAATAAAACAACTAAAGTGCATAGCCTATCATGGGAAACAGGAATTAATTGAGCCTTCAGGGAGGATAGATTGGAAGTTAGTTCCGGCTTGTCAGACTAAAAAGGGAATATTCTATTATTGGAAAGGGGTTGGATGCAGGAATAAATGTGGGTTCTGTTTTACAAGCTGGACTAAGCAACAGCAGGAAAATGACACCCGAAGAGTGCAGTCTGTTGCCAATGACATAAAAAAACGAGGGGCTGGATTGATTTTAATATCAAACGAATACGATGAAGATATTGAAGTAAAAGTCAAGGATATGATGTTAAAGCAATTTCTGAGAACCAAATTATATTCCGGCAATCCCAAATTAATAAGGCTTGGTGTGGAGTTTGCAACAGAGGAAATGCGTAAGAAATACGGTAAGGCATTCACTAATCATGAGTTTTACGAAGCTTTAGACAAGGCAGCCGTAGAACAAAAGGAACTCAATCTATTTTTCATTACAGGGATAGAACCGCTTGATGAGATTACTAAGCTATTAACCGGATATAAAAGATATATCACAAAGCCGAAAATATTTGTCAAGCTTACAAATATAGTATATCAGCAATTCACCCCGATACATAAAGATCGCTTCAACATAAATATCAAGAACTATGCATATCCCGATTATCAGCACGAATTAAAGAATGCGCTTGACGAATATGGCGGTTGGAGATTTAAGATATTATCAACTGCAAAGCCTCATAAAGCACTATACGAAACCGGGATGGGACATATTACCAGCGATGAAGAATATCAGGAGATAAAAAAAATACTTACCGCAGCAACGGCTGAAGATGCATTGTCAATATTACTGTCAAGCGGAGTTTTACATAACGATTTTAGACCGCTCGTTAAGTTTTGGTATCAGAAAAACAAAACTATGGAACAGGCTTTCAAGGAAGCAAGTGATAAATCACAGTCATTTATTAATAAATACTTAAATGCAAAACTATGAAATGGATTTGGCTAATACTCGGAATATTTTTACTGCTTAGTGCAGTTGCGGTTATAACTTGGGTAATATGGAAAATCGGAGAATATGAAGCTAAGTTTGAAGCAGAATATTCCAGGATTAAAAAAGCATTAAAAAGAACAGACGTAACTTGGAGCAAATATCTGACTTTTAAAAAGGATATAGATAATTTATCCCGGATGAGAAGAAGCAACAAAGAGAAAGTTCAGGTATTGGGTGACGAAGTAGTAAGAATCTTCGGCAAAATAAATGCTGGGAGCTATGACGATCTATCTTTGTAAGGATATATAGAAAACGAAATGAAAAAACTGTTTATACTTTTCGGTATTATACTCTTTTGCGTAAAGCTCACAGCCCCGCCTCTTGACTGGTGGACGAGTTACGAAGTACGTGAATCACATAACGCTGTTTATGAAATGAGGCTCTACGACAGGGAACTTGACCTTTACGCTCATCACTTAGGTTGGTGTGAGAGCCGTAACAACTGGAAAGTAGTAAATAAACAGGGCTATATGGGTACGTGGCAGCACGGAACGGAGTTATTAGCTGATTTAGGGTTTAAGATCACACCTGATGCTTTCCGGGCTGACAGCTCGATATTCCCTCCGGAGCTTCAATATAAAGTCCTGATGGCTCAGATTAAGGTGCAGACTATTCAACTGCGTAAATTCGATGCTTGGATAGGTCATGAAGTCGCTGGAGTTGTTATCACTCGTTCCGGGATGCTTGCTGCGACACACTTGGGCGGTATCGGTGCGGTGCGGGACTTTCTTTACTACGGTATTGACCGGGCAGACAGTAACGGGACACGAATATCAGATTACCTTAATGAATTTTCAATATACGAATTATAGTTAAATTATGGGAATTGCGTTTACATATTTACGACAACCACCTAAAAAATACACATTTGAAATGCCTCAATTATTAAGATGGACAATTCAAAATTGCAGGGGACATACATTGAATTTGTTCGCGGGGAAAACCATCCTTAATGGAGTGAAGGAGACGAGGGTTGATCTTAATGAGGAAATGCCAGCTGATTATCACATGGACGCCTTTGCTTTTGTTTTAATGGCAAAAGAAAATGGATGGGAATATGAAACTATAATATTCGATCCACCATATAATTTACGAAAGAGTAGAGAGAAATATTTGGGGATATACACTAGTGAATTGCGAAAAATAAAAACAGAACTTCCAAATATAGTAAGCGACGGTGGGCTTGTAATTAGTTATGGATATGATACTACTGGTATGGGGAGAAGTCGAGGCTTTGAATTGATCCATATATGTATAATTAATCATTCCGGAGATCATAACGATACTTTGTGTATTATAGAAAAAAAGATGCAAAAGTGTATTCATTTTGAGTAACGGTACGAAGATAAGTCAGTATATGAAGGAGTTTAGTATATATAATTTATAAAACTATAAGCTATGAAAACAGAATTATTCAAGAAGGTGTATATACACAGCGAAAAGGACTTACCGAAAGAAGCGGGATTCTATTTCCTTCATTGGAAACATACAAATGATAGGATGCATACGCAAATGGGTGTTCAGTATTACGATGAATCTATAAAAGGGCTTTGGTTTGGTAAAGGTTGGTATGACTGGTATCTTCTTCCAGTAACTCTTCCGAGCGATGAAGAGATAGAAAGAGAAACACCCGCCTATTGCGGATTAGCAGATGAAGCAAAAGCATTTCAAGCAGGAGCTACTTGGCTCAAATCCCGTTTAACCACTAAATAACAGACAAATGAATGAATTTATTGTAGATAGAGACAACAGGGAGATGTTTGAAATATTTGCTGAATTTCACCCAGTTGAGGCTTACGACTTAAATAGACTTGCATTTTATAAGTTTATGAAAAAGAAAATGCCGTTACTGTCAAGAAAAACCATTGATAAACTAATGGAAGAAACCAAACAAGAAATTAATGCCACTGATTAAATCCACAGACAAGTGAAAGACAAGATACTGGAAATATTAATTGATAAGATAAAAGCAACACCGCATGACTATTATCCTACTGGCATTGAAGGGATACCGCAGTCAGCAAGAGAGATTACAGACATGGTTAAGGCTTTCACGGAGTGGCTGATAATAGAACAAGAAATATTTATGGGTGAACTATCTGAGAAATATATCATCAATGATAATATTCATGTTAATGGTAAGAGATTAGAAACTCTTGACGAACTTTTTGATTACTGGTACGATAATATTAGAAAGAAATGAGCTGTATAATTTTGCACGAAAAAATAAAAACGGCACGTAAAACTTATGGTTGTGCTGCATCTGAATGGAAAACTAATGGATATTCAATTTCAGAGTTTATAGATGACTATAAATTACCGTTTAGTGAAAGACGGATACTCGCTAAAGCCGAAGCCGAAAAGTTTAAAGTATTACCGGGTACTAAATATATCGAACAAGTTGGCGTTTATGACGGTGATTTTTCTTGCATACAATGCCGTTTAGACATATCAGAATTAATAACTAAGTACGGAATTAACCAAGAGTATTAAATCCACCGACAAATAAACAACAGCTATGACAACAGGATGGGAATTACATGAACCTTCTCCGATTGAATTTATGCACGGGAGACTGATGGATGAATTTCATAATTGGAGAAAAACGAAAACAAAGAATACAACCGTAATGATAGACGGTAGCGATTTTAATAGTATCGTAGTTAAAGCAAAACTTGCAACCTACGAGAAGTATAAGGTATTAGGATTAGATAAGGCTATTTTAAAAAGTGATTTGATTAAATCCACAGACAAATGAAAACAAAAGCAGAATTACTTGAAGAGATTGTGAGGAAGCAGGATGAACTGATTAAAATGATAAGCCCTCATGGTGCTGAATTTTGGGGCAGTGATTCTGATAAATATTCAAGATTGACTAATGACCTTGCCTCTCTCAAGTCCCATCTTGCGGAAGCAGGGGAAGAAAAGAAACTGACTGATGAGCAAATACAGCAGTATGTAACGGATAGATTTTCGGATAGCCATTTATTGCCGGAGATTATTGCGTTTAGGGCTATAAAATATTATCAATTAGGATTGCCACCTATGAACGGAAATAAAGCAGTACTGGATTAACCGCAATTATTGGCAGCCCCGCTAAAGTTAAACAGAGATAACAACTATTAAAGAATTGAACTTAAAAATTAAATAACTAAAATTTAAAATCATGGAACAGAAAATACAAGAAGTAGAAATCAACGGAGTTAAGTACATAAGGGAAGACTCTGTGAAAGAAAATGAACACAAAAATTATGAAGGTGACATAAAAATTGTCGTTCTTCAGCGTGGATGGGTATATATAGGACGTTTCGAGCGTACCGGAAATTCCTGTAAGTTATATAATGCTTATAATATTCGTACATGGGGTACTACGAAAGGTCTTCCCGAACTTGTAAATGGTGCAACACCTTTAACAAAATTGGATAAATGTGAAGGCATTGTTGAGTTCGATTGGCTAACAGTGATTCATACTATAACAGTAAAAGCAGAGGCATGGAAACAGATATAAGGATTGCCGTGAATTTCGAGGATAGTCAAAG
>Ga0208196_1002858_pt1 | contig 15369 bp, 6 predicted proteins | sample AD_JPNNA7_MetaG_FD_184443 | JGI IMG/M metagenome (GOLD analysis project Ga0208196, IMG submission 184443) | Active sludge microbial communities of municipal wastewater-treating anaerobic digesters from Japan - AD_JPNNA7_MetaG (SPAdes) (version 2) | ecosystem: Engineered > Bioreactor > Anaerobic >...
CTCGCCGGTGACCCGCAAGCGCTACATGCACAACTACAACTTCCCGCCGTTCTCCACCGGTGAGACCGGCCGCGTCGGTTCGCCGAAGCGGCGCGAGGTCGGCCACGGCGCGCTGGCCGAGCGGGCGCTCATGCCCGTCCTGCCCACGCGTGAGGAGTTCCCCTACGCGATCCGTCAGGTGTCCGAGGCTCTCGGCTCCAACGGCTCGACGTCGATGGGCTCCGTCTGCGCCTCGACCCTCTCGCTGCTCAACGCCGGTGTGCCGCTGCGCGCGCCGGTCGCCGGCATCGCGATGGGCTTGGTCTCGGACACGGTCGACGGCGAGACCCGGTATGCCGCTCTCACCGACATCCTCGGCGCAGAGGACGCGTTCGGTGACATGGACTTCAAGGTCGCCGGCACGCGCGAGTTCGTCACCGCCATCCAGTTGGACACCAAGCTCGACGGTATCCCCGCCTCCGTGCTCGCGAGTGCGCTGACCCAGGCCCGCGAGGCCCGGCTGCACATCCTCGATGTCATGGGCGAGGCCATCGATGCTCCCGACGAGATGTCGCCCTTCGCTCCGCGGATCATCACGGTGAAGGTGCCGGTCGACAAGATCGGCGAGGTCATCGGCCCGAAGGGCAAGATGATCAACCAGATCCAGGACGACACCGGCGCGGACATCTCCATCGAGGACGACGGCACCGTCTACATCGGCGCAGTCGACGGCCCCTCGGCCGAGGCGGCGCGGGCCGCGATCAACGCGATCGCCAACCCGCAGATGCCCGAGGTCGGCGAGCGCTTCATGGGCACCGTCGTCAAGACGACGACCTTCGGGGCGTTCATCTCCTTGCTCCCGGGCAAGGACGGTCTGCTGCACATCTCCGAGGTGCGCAAGCTTGTCGGTGGCAAGCGGATCGACAACGTCGACGACGTCCTCAAGATCGGCCAGAAGGTCCAGGTCGAGCTCAAAGAGATCGACCCGCGCGGCAAGCTGTCGCTGGCTGCTGTCATGGCCGACGGCGAGGGCGACAAGGCCGACGCCGAGGCTCCTGCCGAGGGCTGAGCCACACCACGCACGTCCCCGGTGGGGCGGCATACGGGATCTCCCGTATGCCGCCCCACCGGCGTTTGCGGTGACGTGCGCGCCTGCCCGCGGTTACCCTGGAGAGGTGATCTTCGGTCGGGAGGGTGCGTCGGCGGGTGGCGCCATGTTCGGCGAAGCCATCGCGTTGCTGCAGCCGGGGTACGCCCACAGCCTGGCCGAAAAGCGCCGTCAGGAGTCCTCCCGTGAGGTGCCCGAGGACGGTGCCCCGCCGCTGATCGACCTTGAGGCCGGGGTCATCCGGATCACCCGGCCACCAGCGGAACCGCCACCCGCATCCTAAGTTATCCACAGGGCTGTGGATGAGCTCTGCGGGGTTGGTGGGGATCGTGATCTGCTCGAACCATGACCTCACGCCTGGCACGCAGTGCCCTCGCTTCGATTGTGTTCCTGCTCGCGGGATGCGCCGCGACGTCGTCTTCGCCGACCTCGACATCGGCTACCGACCCGGCCTCCGGTTCGCCGACTGCCTCGGCCACCGCCGCGGCAGACCTCGGTTCGCAGCTCGCGCAGCAGATCCTGCGGGACTACAACGTCCGCAACAACCCGGCGATCGTTGCGTCCGCGGCGGGCGACCCCACCGGGTGGAAGGCCGCCGACACGGGGATCACCCTCGAACAGGACCTGTTCGGGACTGTTGATGCGCGAGTGAACAAGACCCTCAAGCCGGCATCGCCGTTCGACTTCACCCCCAAGGAGTTGATCGTCGCATCGCCGGAGGGGGCCTATCCCCGGTGGGCGGTGATCGAGTTCGGCGAATCGGAACGAGCGGGTGGCACGGCCAGCCCCAGCGCGACGGCGTCGGCCTCCCCGGCCGACCGCCGAGTGGTTGGGGTGTTCGTCCAGCCCGTAGCCGACGCGCCCTGGCTCATGGAGAACCACATCACGGTGCCGCGCCCCGCCACTTCGGTGACAGCGAGAGAGGCTTCGGCCGCGGAGTCAGCCGATGCCCGGGCCGCCCTGCAACGGGCGCTGGACTATCTCACCTTCGGACGGGAAGCCCCAGAGGTTGACCTCGGGTCGATCCCCGGCTCTCGATCGAGCCTGTTGATCCCGGCCAAGGACAACATCAGGGACACGACGCTGGTGTGCTCGACCTACGTCCCTCCGGCCGGTGTTCCTGGCTACGGCAACAGCCGGGCCTTCGCTGTCGAGGACACCGTGGTTCTGATCGGCTCGATCTCCTGCTCGGCAAGCGTGATGCTCAAGCGGAGCACGACCACCAACGCCTGGCAGCGGGCCATTCTCGGCGCCGCCGAGACGACCAAGGGCGTGACGTTCAGTTACGTCGGGACGATCGTCGTCAGCACGACACCCGGGAGTCGACCGACGGTCTCGTGGTGGCGGCTGAGTGACGCCCTCGCCCCGGCGGTGATGGTTCGCGAGCGGGGCTGACCGGCAGTCAGGCGCGAGCGACCGTGGGTGTCGGCGCAGCATGAGAGGCTGGAGGCAACCCCGAGCACCCGAAGGACTCCCTCATGACGACTGCGCCGATCCCGGCGCCGGCAGTTCCTGCAGCGACCGGCACGACGCTCCGGCGAGGTCTGGCGGTCATCGCCCGAGGTGTCCGCGAGGAACCCCGCTGGTTCTCGCTCGCGGTGTTGGGCTCGACGATCTACGGCATCATGACTGGCCTCATGGCCTGGGCCATCGGTTGGTGCACGAGCACCATCGTCACCCCGGCAGTCGCGGCCCGCACGGTGACCTCCGGCCAACTCTGGACGATCGCCGGGGTCATCTCCGGCGTCGTCACGGTCAACGTCCTGGGCATCATCCTGCGCCGCACCGCGGCGGGCTTCGCGATGTACAGCCTGGGCGCGGCATACCGGCGCCGGGTCTCCCGGCAGTATCTCGACCTGCCGCTGCGCTGGCACCACAAGCACCCGTCCGGACAGTTGCTGTCCAACGCGAACGCCGACGTCGAGGCGACGTGGAACATCTTCGCGCCGCTGCCGATGGCCCTCGGGGTCATCGTCATGCTCGTCTTCGGCGCGGTCCAGATGCTCATCGTCGACCCGGTCCTCGCCGCGGTCGGGATGGTCGTCTTCCCGCTGCTCTTCCTCGCCAACGCAGTCTTCCAACGCCGGATGTCGCCGTTGATCACCCGCGCCCAACAGTTGCGGGCCGAGGTGTCCGAGGTCGCCCACGAGAGCTTCGAGGCCGCCCTGGTCGTCAAGTCGATGGGCCGCGAAGACCAGGAGGCGCGGCGGTTCGCCGAGGCGGCATACACCTTGCGCGATGCCAACATCCTCGTGGGGCGCACCCGCGGCACCTTCGACCCGGCGATCGAGTCGATCCCGACGATCGGCACCCTCGCGGTCATCGCCGTCGGGGCCTGGCGGGCCGGACAGGGGGCGGTGACGGCCGCCGAAGTGGTCCAGATCGCCTACCTGTTCTCGGTGTTGGCTTTCCCGGTCCGCGCCTTCGGCTGGGTGCTGGGCGAGTTGCCCCGTTCGGTCGTCGGCTGGGAGCGGGTCAATGCCGTCCTGCAGGCCACCGGCGCGATGGCCTACGGCCCGGCCCAGTTGCCGGACCGTGACGCGGCCACGGTCGCAGCGCGCCGGCTGGACTTCGCCTACGAGATCGACCTGCCCGAGGGGGGCACCGAGCTCTCCCCGGCGATCCGCGACGTCACCATCACGGTGCCCGCCGGCGCGACCATCGCCCTCGTCGGCCCCACCGGCTCGGGCAAGACGACCCTGACCAACCTCCTACTGCGCCTCGTCGACCCCGACTCCGGTCAGGTACTCGTCGACGAGGTCGACCTGCGCACGGTGCGCCAGGGCGGCGTCTCTCGGGTGGCCGCCCTCGTGCCGCAGCAGACCTTCATGTTCGAGGACACCGTTCGCGACAACGTGACGCTCGGCGCGGACCACACCGACGACGAGGTGTGGGAGGCCCTTCGGGTCGCCCAGGCGCGGCGCTTCGTCCGCTCCCTGCCGGATGAGCTGGACACTCGGGTGGGGGAGCGGGGCACCAACCTCTCAGGCGGTCAGCGTCAACGAATCGCCTTGGCGCGAGCCGTGATTCGCCGTCCCCAGCTGCTCGTGCTCGACGACGCGACTTCGGCTGTCGACCCGAGTGTCGAGCAGGAGATCCTCACCGCCCTGCGCGGGGTCTCCAGCGCGACGACGGTGCTGCTCGTCGCCTACCGGATGGCGACTATCGCCCTGGCCGACGAGATCGTCTACATCGAGGAGGGCCAGGTCCGCGGGCATGGCAGCCACGAGGCCCTGGTCACCACCTGCCCTGGGTATGCCGCGCTCGTCTCGGCCTATGCCCGCGAGGCGGCCGACCGGGCGGCCGTCGCGGCCGACGAGGAAGAGGTGGCCTCGTGAGCCGCTTCGAGCCGTTGACCGACCACTCAGGGATCAGTTCGGGCGGTGAGCTGAGCGCCTGGGCCACCATCCGACGTGGCGCGGCCATCTCTCCGGAGCTCACCAAGGGCCTGGCCGTCACCGTGTTGCTCGCCGGTCTCTCGACGGTCGGGAGGGTGCTCATCCCCTTCGTCGTGCAGCGCACCACCGACGAAGGGATCCTCGCGCCCGGCGGTCCCGACGCGAGCCGGGTGCTGCTCTGGGTCGCCCTCGCGCTGGCGGGGGTCGTGGTCACCGCCGTCAGTTCGTATGCCGTCAACGTGCGCCTCTACACCGCGTCCGAGAGCGGGCTGGCCTCCCTGCGGTTGGCTGCGTTCCGACACATCCACGACCTGTCGATGCTCACCCAGAACACCGAGCGGCGGGGTTCCCTCGTCTCGCGGGTGACCTCCGACGTGGACACCATCTCGGCGTTCGTCCAGTTCGGCGGGCTGATGCTCATCGTCAGCACCGGCCAGATCCTGCTCGCCACCGTGCTCATGGTGGTCTACAGCCCCGTGCTCGCGGCCGTGGTTTGGGGCTGTTTCGTCCCGCTGTTCTTCCTCATCCGACACTTCCAGGGCGTTGTCGGGAGGGCCTACACCCGGGTGCGCCAACGGGTCGGGGAGATGCTCGGGGCGATCTCCGAGGCCGTCGTCGGGGCTGCGACCATTCGCGCCTACGGCATCGAGGAGCGCACCGCTGCCCGCATCGACGCTGCGATCGAGGCCCATCGGCGCGAGGCGGTCGGCGCCCAGGTGCGCTCCGTCATCGCCTTCACCGCGGGCCAGTTCGTGTCCGGGCTGACCTCGGCGGTCGTCCTCGTCATCGGCACAGTTCTGGCCGTCCGCGGCGACGTGACGATCGGGACCCTGCTGGCCTTCCTCTTCCTTGTCAACCTCTTCACCATGCCAGTGCAGCAGGCCACCGAGATCCTCAACGAGATGCAGAACGCTGTCGCCGGCTGGCGCCGAGTCATCGGCATCATCGACACTCCGGCCGACGTGGCCGACCCCGGCCCCGGCGGGGTGGAGTTGCCTCGCGGGCCGATCATCGTGCGCTTCGACGACGTCTCCTATGCCTACCCCGGCGGCGGGCCGGTCCTGCGGGAGGTCACCCTCGACATCGCCCCGCGAGCCCGGATCGCCGTGGTGGGGGAGACCGGTTCGGGCAAGTCAACGCTGGCCAAACTGCTCACCCGACTCATGGACCCGACCGAGGGTCAGGTACTGGTCGACGGAGTGGACCTGCGACGAGTTCGCTTCTCCTCGTTGCGTTCTCGCGTGGTGCTGGTCCCGCAGGAGGGCTTCCTCTTCGACGCCTCGTTGCTCGAGAACATCCGCTTCGGACGACCGGAAGCCTCGGTCGACGACGTGCACCTGGCGCTCACCGAGCTGGGGCTGGACGAGTGGGCAGAAGGCCTGCCACTCGGCCTCGACACGGCGGTCGGCCAGCGCGGCGAGTCGTTGTCGGCGGGGGAGCGCCAACTCGTCGCCATCGTCCGGGCCTATCTCGCCGATCCCGACCTGCTCGTCCTCGATGAGGCCACGTCTGCCGTCGACCCCTCGACCGAGGTGCGAGTCCAGCGGGCCTTGGACTCCCTCACCCGTGGCCGGACGTCGATCGCCATCGCTCACCGGCTCTCCACGGCCGAAGCCGCGGACGAGGTGATCGTCGTCGACGCGGGTCGGATCGTCGAACGCGGCCCGCACGTCGAGTTGGTCGACGCCGGCGGCGTGTATGCCGCGCTGCACGCCTCCTGGGCGGCCCAACAACGAGCCTGAAAGCCCTGCGAGCGCCCGATCGCACTTGTACCATCTGGTACATGTCTATTTCCGTCACGTCGTCAACCATCGTCAATCCGAGCCTGGCTTGGCAGGTCCTGTCGGACGTTCGAAGCTGGCCCGAGTGGCTCCCGACCGTCATCGAGGTCGTCCCCGAGACCCCCGAGGCACCCGACGGGATGGGGGCGGCATACCTCGTCCGGCAGCCGCGGCTCGCGGCGGCGCGTTGGGAGATCACCGAGTGGCGTCCCGGGGCAGGCTTCACCTGGGTGTCGCGGCGGCCCGGCGTGACGACCACCGGCACCCACCAACTCGTCGAGGTCCCCGGCGGGGTCCAGGCCCAGCTCGGCATCGCCTGGAGCGGGCCGCTGGCCTGGCTCGTTCGGGCGTCGTATGGCGGGCTGACGCGGGGGTACGTCGCGAGCGAGGCGGCCGCGATCGTCGCGCAGTGCCAGGTCCAGCAGTCCGAGGGCGAGACGGCGCAGACCTCGCAGTGAGCCGCCGGGAGGAACTCCTGGGTCAGGTGGTGGCGTGGTTCGCGGCGCACGGGATCGGCGACACCAGCCTGCGCACCCTCGCCCGAGAACTCGGCACGAGCCATCGGATGCTCATCTATCACTTCGGGTCCCGCGAGGGTCTGCTCACCGAAGTCGTCGGCGCCGTCGAAGCCGGTGAGCGGGCAGCGCTTGCCGCCCTGCTCGAGGTGGCGCACGAGGACCCGTATGCCGCCGGCGCCGCATTCTGGACCCACGTCGCCGACGCGGCCACCACGTTCGCGCCGCTCTTCTTCGAGGTCAGCGGCTTGGCCATGCAAGGTGCTTCGTATGCCGCGGGGCTGCGATCCTGGCTCGCCGACGGCTGGTTGGACGGCTTGGCGGCGGGGTTCGAGGCAGGCGGTTTCACCCCGTCGCGGTCGCGTGAATTGGCCCAGGAGTCGTTGGCGATGGCTCGCGGTCTGCTGTTCGAACTGGCGGTCAGCGGTGATCGCCAGGGGGTCGACGCGGCCATGGGTCGATATGTCGAAGAAGTCCGATTCCGGGGGAATTCGTTGGGATGCATCTAATTTCTGATCGGTCGGGCCATTGACGCGACGCGCGATTCGGCGCAACACTGCGAACGTTGGAACCAGCCCTCAGGTCCCCCCGCCTAAGGTTCTCCCCCCGGGTTCCGCAGTATTCCTATCGAGGTCCCATGGCCCGCTCGGTTGGTGAAGTCGCGTTCAGCGACCACCCTCCCGTGTGGCGTGGCCGGGGCCCCCTGGCTCTGCTTGTGTGCTTCGCGGTGGCGGTCAGCACCCTCGTCGGCGTTCCGTCGGCGGCAGCCGCAAGCCCCGCCCCTGCGTCGACCGCCGCCGCTGCCGCGCCCCAATCCGCTGCCGGCGCGCCAGCGCTGCGTGCGCTTCCCGACGTCGGTGCCAAGCCCCTTCGGCAACCGGTGACGACCACTACGCACGCGTTGCCTGCCGCAGCCGCTCGGGCTCGGATCGATGCCGCGTTGGCCCAGGCTCGGCGGCAGGCCGATGGGCAGCGCGCCGTCGCCCGCGCCCAGGCCGCGCAGTCCGCGCAGGCCGCGCAGGCCGCGCAGGCCGCCAAGGTGCGTCAGGTGCAAGACGCCAAGGCCGCTGCAGATGCGAAGATCCAAGAGGCCTTGCAAGCACTGGCGAGAGCCCTGTCGACGAGCCAGTGCACCACCGTCGGAGGAACCAACGGCACCGCCGCGTCGGTGAGCTGTCCCTTGGCCGGCGGCTCCTCAGCAACAGTGACCGGCGGCGGATCTGCTACTCCCACTCCCTTGTTGGCCACCTCGGCTGCGGCCCATCGAGGCTTCGGTGCCGCCAATGGCTTGGGCAGCGCTGACTTGGCAGCGGCGTTCGAGTCGGCCCGCGCCGACTGGGAGGCGTGGGGAGCCGACACCCGTGGGATCACCGTCAGCCTCGCCCACCTGCCCGGGGCGATGCTGGGCTCGACACTGGGTCGCCACATCGAGATCGATGCCGATGCCGCAGGTTGGGGCTGGGCCACCGTCGACCTGCGCACGGTGCTGCGCCACGAGATCGGTCACGCCCTAGGCCTGTCGCATGCAGATTCCGGGGTCATGGCAGCGACGTTGGCACCCGGCGTCTGCGTCCCGGTGCTCGGTGCCGACACGTTTGGTCCCCGCCTCGCCGCTCAGGGTCACGCGGCCCTGACCCTGTCGGGCGGCATACCTGCCGATGGTGAGCCCACGACGACGGACCCGGGCACGACCACGACTGACCCGGGCACGACGACGACTGACCCCGGTACGACGACGACGGACCCCGGTACGACGACGACTGACCCCGGTACGACGACGACTGACCCGGGCACGACGACGACTGACCCCGGTACGACGGCGACTGACCCCGGAACGACCACGGACCCGGCCGTCGAGGCAACGCCTGAAGCAGCGCCTGAGGCAACCGTGCAGGAGTCGGTCCAAGACGCTGAGGTCCAGACCGAGGTCGACCCCCGCTGGGTCGTCGAGGGAACCACCGCGGTGCTCGACCTCGGCGACGGGGTGCAGCGCGAAGGCACGATCAGCTACGACGCGACGACGGGGGAGTTGGTCTTCCAGTGGGCCGGCCGCACCGTCCGCCTGCGGGCCACCGGGGTCACCTCGGTCGTCGTCCGCGGCGGCGCTGGCACCGACAAGATCAGCATCGACCTTGAGCAGTTGCCGGACGGCAACCCGTCGGTCGAGGTGTCCATCGAGCAGTCCCTGGGATCGATCACCCTGACCGGCCTGGGCGAATCCGTCTCGCTGACGTCCGACGCAACGATGCGGCTGATCGTCAGCGGCCTGCGCGCGACCATCGCCCTGGCCGCGCCGCAGTTGGCCGCCCTCATCGGGGCCGCGGGCTCCGACGTCGTCGTGGTCGGAGAGATCCGGTTCACCGACACCGGGGCGAGCCTGACGATCACCGCGAGGCACATCGACCTGGGGTCCTCGTCCATCGACACCCGCAGCGACCGAGGGGCGGGGGACATCCACCTCGTCGCGATCGATGAGCGGGAGGACGCCGACGCAGGGATCCGTGGCACGGGCGCCTCGTTGGCAGGAGGAGCGATCTCGCTGAAGTCCTCCGCGTCCTCGTCCCAGCGCGCAGCCGCGACCATCGCGCTCACTGACTCACGCATCGATGCGGCCGGCGACGTCGCGCTTGACAGCGACACGACGATCGTCGCCGCAGCCGCCGACGCGGCCCACCTCAGCAGCAGCGCAACCACCGTGTTGTCCGGCACCACCGTGATCTCCACTCCGGGTCGCGTCTCCCTCTCGGCTCGCAGCACCACCAACGTCACCGCCGCCGGGACCCGTTCCGGGACCGCAGTGGAGCGGCTCACCCGCGCAGCCGTCGACGGGGACACGACCATCTCGGCCACCGACCTGTCCGTCTCGGCCGAGTCCGCTGGAGTGCTCACCGTCGGGGTCCGAGCCGATCGTGCCGATGTTGGCGACCTAGCCGGCCTCTTCGCGGCCGCCCAGAAGGCTCCCGGCCAGGGTGCGGCCAACTCGTCGTTGACCGCGGCGACCGACGCCGTCGTCTCCGGAATCCTGCGCCTCAACGCCCTGTCGGCCCACCTGTTCGCGAGCTCGATCGACCAGGCGCTCGTCACGACGACGACGGGCTCGGGGGCCGCGCTCGCGCTCAACCGGGTCGTCACCAGCACGACCGCACGCGTCGCCGACGGCGCCTCCCTGCAGTTGGGCGGGAGCGACCTGTCCGTCATGGCGACCACCGACACCACCGCCACAGCCACCGCGCTCAGTGGCCGCGGCCCGTCCCTCGGGGTTGTCGTCGGCACCAACGCCGCCGCCGCCACGCTCGGGGAGCAGGCCGACGTCACCGGCACTGGCGACCTCGTGCTGCGAGCGGCAAGCATCGACAGGCAGTCCGTTGACGCCTCGACCGCGCTGCTGTCCTCCGCCGTTTCGACCACGGCGCAGATCGGGGCAGGCTCTCCGCTGACCACGACCGGCTCCCTCACCATCCTCGCCGAGCAGGACGCGACCGCCACGACGACCGGGGCTGGCCTCAGCCTGACGATTAGTGAGCACCGCGTCACCACGGCAGCCGGGCGGTCTTTGCTCGTGTCGGGTGCGATCACCCTGTCGGGGTCGGGCCAGTCGCGGACCTCGGCGTTCTCCACCACCGGTGGCTGGGTTCCCTCCGAGCAGGGTCGGGCCGTCCTCGCCGCCCTGGGCGGCCTCCCCGGCGTCGACGTCGCCCACCCCGTCGCCCTACGCGGACAAGCCGTCAACCTCGCCCTGGCGACGGTGACGTCCCGGCTGCCGTTCGACCTTCCGATCACCGCCGGCGGACCACTGACCGTCCTGGCCGTCATCGCGGGCTCGGCAACGGCGAGCATCGGCACCGGGCTCAACGCGGGCACCGCGCCCACCATGGCTCTCAACGTCGCCAGTCACCTCGGCGTCGTGGAGATCAACCCCAGCCGGTATGCCGCCGCAGACCTCGTCGCGCACTCCGGTCGTGGACCTCCTCGCGCGGGCGATGACTTCGCAGCGTTCGTTCCGTCCAGTTTCACCGGCTCCGTTGCCGCCAACCTTGTCAGCCGGACCACCTGGGTCCGCACCCCCGACCAGCCCCCCGTGCAGGTGATGGCCTTCTGGCCCCCCGCGGGAGCAGTGCTCGTCACAGCCGCTCTCGGCGGCACCCTGAGCGCCGACGGCGCCACCCTCACCTTTGCACCAGGCTCGCTCCGTGCCGACGCCTGGGTGACCATGGTTCCCCGCAACACCCGCGTGCCGGGACTGCTCGCCACCTCCGCGGTCTATGACCTGCACGCTCTCGACGCTCGCTCCGGCGCGGTCATCAGCACCTTCGCCATCGCGCCCGTCCTCACCATCTCGGTGCCCGCCGGCGCCTCCCGATCGGCCGTCTACTACCTCGCCGCCGATGGGACCCTGCAGCGTCAGAACACGCGCTACGACGCAGCGGCCGGTGTCCTCACCTCAGCGCTCCCGCACTTCAGCTCCTACGTCGCGGGATCACCGCTCGACGGCGTCATCGGGTGGCTCGTCCCGGCCCTGGAGGGACTGCTCGCGGGTGGTACCGGACCGATCGCACTGGGCAACCTCGACCTCGGCAATGGGATATCCCTCACCGGCGTCTCGCTCACGGTTTCGGCATTGTCGGGGAGCGTCACCAGCGCCACAGGAGTTGCCACGCTCGCCGGTGCCCTGGCCATCAACCTCACGGTGGGGTCCTGGCACCTGACCGGGTCGGCCACCCTCACCTCGACCTACACCCTGAACAACCAGGCTCTGGCCGACGGCACGCTGGCCCTGACGGTCGAGACCCTGACGATCGACATCGCCTCGGGGACCGAGACCGTGGTGGCCCTCAGCGCCGCATCCGCCACCTTCGGTCAGCCCGCTGCTGACCTCCAGTTGACGGCCACCCTGGTGACGGCCGACTTCGGTGCGGCCTCCATCGTCAGCCTGGACGCGGGGTCGCTGACGCTCACGAGTCGCGCGGTCACCCAGGACATCGACCTCGAGATCACCGGCGCCAGCGCGTTGGTCGGTGCCACCGGGGTCAGCTTCACCAACGTGGCGCTGAGCTACTCCGGGGCAGCAGGCGCTCACCTCTCTGGTGCCGTGTCGGTCACCGTGGGCGGGCAGACCCTCTCGGGCTCCTTCGACGCCACCGCCTCCGGCACCGCGCTGTCCGTCAGCGTCACCGGCCTGACGATGACCCTGGCCGCAGGCACGGCGCAGTCCGTCACCCTGGCTGACGGCCACGGCACGCTCACCTTGGACGGTACGTCGGTGTCCGGCAGCCTCGGCGCCACCATCGTCGCGACTGGGCTCATCGAGGCGACGGTCACCGGGGACGTGACGATCGACACCGCCGCCGACACTGTTCAGGCCCGCCTGGCCGTCCGCGGACTGTCCATCTTCCTCGGCGGCTCGGGCGTCGGTGTCTCGCTGAGCGACGGCGTCGTCGGTCTGGTCATCGCCGCGCACGGCACAGCAGTGGAGTATGCCGTTGACGCCACCGGCATGGTCGCGCTCACCGGCGTTCCCGGCGTCACCGCCTCCGGCCTGATCCGACTGCGCCGGAGCACCTTCGCTGCCGCAGTGTCCGAGACCATCGACCTCGGCGACGGCAGCGGCCAGGTCGATGTGGTGTTCGATGCAGGAGCGGCCGATGTGTTGTCCGGCACCGGTCTGACCATCGCAGCACTAGGCCAGTCGTTGACGGCGGATGTCTCCTTCGCCGTCTCGGCAGCGACGACGACGGTGACTGTGAGCAACCTCAGCTTCGCGGTGGGCTCGACGCTGACCTTCGCAAACACCGGATCCGCCGGCACCCTGACCGTCTCCGCGACCTCAGTCACCGGGTCACTGTCTGGCACCCTCACCGCGACTCTTCCTGGTGTCGCCCTCACCGGCAGCTTCGCCCTCGACCTGTTGACCGATGCGGACCCGAGCGCAGCCCAGCACGTGTGGCTCACGGCCACGAACGCCTCGCTGACCATCGCCGGCCAGCAGATCGCCGCCGACGCCCTGACCGTGCAGCGCGTCACCGTCGCCGGGGTGTCGACCACGACGATCGCCATCGACAACGGTCGCTTCCAGATCCAGAGCGGAAGCACCGTCCTGCTGTCGGCCACCGCGATCACCGGGTCCTTCGACGTCACAGCCACCGGAGTCCGCGGATCCGTCTCGGCGACCATCACCTCGAACGTCGCAGGTCTGGGCTTCGCCACGAGCGTGACGGTCGAAGTTGACTCGTCGGCTCCGTTCCTGCGGGTGCAGGCTCTCGGCACGACCGTGACCGTCGCCGGGCAGGCGATCACCGCGGACCTCACGATCACTAGGGGCGTAGACACTGCGGGAGCGACCCGGTTGGCCGTCGGAATCGCCAACGGGTCCATCGACCTGGGACCCGTGCACGTCGGATCGGTCCAGGGCGCGCTCGTCGTCACGGCTGCCGGTCTGGCCGTGTCGGTCCGTGGCACCGTCACCATCGCCGTCACGGGAGTGTCTTTCACAGGAACGTTGGACGTCCTCGCCAACAGCACCGGCGTGGCGGTCGACACCTCGATCCGGGTCGGTGACGCCGATGTAGCCCTCGTGCTACCGGGCGGCGCCGCATACCTGCGCGTGGCCGGCACCGACATCCACCTGGACGTCTTCGGGCAGACCCTCTCTGGCGACCTCGTCGTGGAGCAGACGAGCACGACCACAACCACGGTGACCGTGTCGAACGCTGCGCTGTCCCTCGCCGGTGGCCTCGCGACCCTCACCGGCGCCACCGCGACCTTCACCATCGACGCCACCGGTCTCGTCGGCTCGTTCACGGGTGCGATGGGGCTCACCCTCCCGGGCATTCAGGTCGGCGGAACCGTCAGCGCCGACATCAACACCGCTGCCGGCACAGTCCGGATCGGTGGCGTCAGCCTGGACGTCCTCGTGGGCGGGGTGCATCTGCTCGGCGAGCTGTGGTTCGCTCGCACGCCGACCGCCGTCGAGTTGACGCTGGTCGGGGTGAGCCTCGATCTGGGTGGGTTCGTCACGATCGCGTCGGCGACCGGCTCGTTCTCGATCTCAGCGGCGGGCGTGTCCGGCGAGATCACTGCCACCGCCATGGTCGTGGTCCCGGATCTGCTCAGCCTGACGGCGTCCGTGACGATCGCTCTGGACACCAGCGTGGGCCGACTGCGGATTGAGCTCCTCGGAGTCGATGCCTCCGTCGCCGGGCTCGGGCGCCTCACCGGCGACCTGGCGTTCGAGCGAGTGCTGGCAGCCGACGGGACAACGCGGACGGTGATCGCGCTGGCCGACGCGACGGCATACCTCGGCACCTCGAGCACGGCGGCACTGAACAACGGGGAGGGTGTGCTCGTCCTCGGCTCCGGCGGGATCGCGGGCTACGTCTCAGGAACGACAGACGTCTCCGCCGCTAACGTGGGGATCAGCGGTTCGGTGCTCCTGCAGGTCAACACCAGTGGCGCCCCGGTCGACGTCTCCGTGGTCGTGGGTGGGGCCACTGTCTCGGTGAAGTTCGCGAGCCCCGACGACGTCTTCGCCATCTCGGTGTCCGACCTGAGCCTCAACATCGCCGACGTCCTCACGATCGAGGGCAACGTCACCTTCAGCGACACGACGATGACCATCAACGGCACTCCGACGCAGGTGCAGACCTTCGCGGGGACCGGGTTGACTCTCTTCCTCGGTCGCGGGCCGGCCAAGCTCAGCAGTGGCGCGATCAACCCGCTCGCGATGGGTGTCCTGCTCAGCGACGCCACGATCGGGTTGCTGTCCTTCGGCGGCGGTTACGCCCTCGTCGCCACCGGCGTCGTCAGCCTCCTGGGCATCACCGGCGTGACGATCACCGGGACGACGAGCGTTCGCATCAACACGACGGGCTCGGCGATCAACCAATCAGTCTCGATCCCGGGCAGCACCGACCCGCCGGTGGAGATCGTCTTCGCCGACACCGCGACCGTGACTGACTTCTCCGTGACGGCCGCGACCCTGGCCATGGGTGGCCAGAGCCTCACTGGTGACTTCTCCTTCTCGCGGGTCGGCACGGACGTCGTCGTGAGTGCGCAGAACGTCGCCCTCTCCTTCGGAACGGCAGCCGCGGTCACCAACATCTCGGGGTCGCTCCTGCTGGGCTCCAGTGGCGTCGCCGGGCAACTGAGCGCCCACTTGGCGATCTCTGCGCTCGCCCTCGAGGTCGACGGCCACATCGCGGTCAACACCACTGGGACCGCGGTCAACCGGACTGTCGGAACGGTTGTCTTCGACCTGCCGGCCGGGCCGTACGTCCGGGTCGAGGCCTCGAACCTCACGCTGACGATCCTTGGCCAGCAGTTGCAAGCCGACCTGGCCGTCGAGCGCGGGGTGGCGGCGGACGGCAGCGCGATCACCATCATCGGTCTGAACGACGTCAGCATCACCCTTGGCGTTGGGACCCAAGGCATGTCGCTCACGAATGGCAGCGGTCTGTTGGTCAGCAGCGCCGCGGGGTTGGCCGGCGAGGTCTCAGGCACGGTTGCCCGCTTGCTGGGCAGTGGGGTCAGCCTCACCGGGTCGCTGCGTCTGGCGATCAATGCGACGTCCGCCGCGGTCAACCGGACCTTCA
>Ga0208196_1002865_pt1 | contig 15347 bp, 14 predicted proteins | sample AD_JPNNA7_MetaG_FD_184443 | JGI IMG/M metagenome (GOLD analysis project Ga0208196, IMG submission 184443) | Active sludge microbial communities of municipal wastewater-treating anaerobic digesters from Japan - AD_JPNNA7_MetaG (SPAdes) (version 2) | ecosystem: Engineered > Bioreactor > Anaerobic...
TCAGCAAGCAGATAGAAAAGATAAAGACCGATAACTATCTTAGTTATTATGAAAACAGGTCGTATTCATTCAACTTTTACCGGGTAAAAGGCATCCATTGCCTCAAATTCTACTGGGGGCCGCCACCAGAGATGCTGCGAAAAAACCTATAACGCTCTCTCTAATAAACAATTGACTACTTTTTATATTTTATTTATATTTTATAATCGCCGCTATATCCTGCCGGTATATGGTAATATTTAAACGGTTGCTGTAAAATTTTACAGGTTCTGCTTTCGGGGTTGTCAAAAAAGTCTTTTACCACTTCCATGAAGTTTAATGATATGCCAAAGTACAGGCTTCGGTATGGTGGAGCATCCGTTTCCTTCCTGTGAATATAGTTGCGGGTAAAATAACCAAAATCAAGCTGTATATAGCGCAAAAAGTTGGGCAACTGTAAACCCAGATTTTTTAAACCCGCCAATCTAAAGTTTAGGACAAATTTTGCACCATTGTAATCGGTTGTCATATTAAAAGGTTTTGACTTCCACCTGTCCTTGTAGCGCTCGGTGGGCCAGTACTGCCAGCTAAATCCAATAAGCGAGTCAAGTGTTGGTGAATATTCTAATAGTATCCCCAGCCCAATGCCTGTCATATCAGAGACAACATCTTCATACGAAAAGCCGTATTCGCCGGTGAATGCATCGCCAACTTCTATTAAGATCCCTACAAACGATGCTGTTGTAATTGAGTAAAACCACCTGGTACTTTTACCATTTTCAGACCAATCATAATAGTTATACAAAGCCCTGAACATCACATAGTGCGAAAAGGCATGCCCCAATTTATCAGCACCCCCCGAATAGGTGTTTTTGCCAAAAAAACCTTCATCACCAAAATGAGGATTTTTTTGACTGCCCCAATCCCATGTTACCGTACCATAGATAGTGATAGCAACTGGAACAGCAATAAACATGGCAAGGGTAGGAGTTGTTGGCCAGTTACCTTCAGTAAATGGCACCCAGCTGGCATCTGCATTAGTCGTTGATGTATTTTCCTGTGCAAATACTGAGCATGGAGAAAAAAAAAGAAGTGTAATAGTTACTAATTGTATGAGATGTTTTTCCATGTAAATGTTCCTCAAAATGAATACAATATGACAAGGAATAACAAAAAAATATTATGATATACAATACCAATCATACTGTTAAAAGTCAACATAATTATAACTATTTTGATATTTTTACAAATAGCATATTCCATGCAATATGAAAGCAAAACTATTTATTATACGATACAGTTCAAACTTATATTTGCACATTTGACCTTCTCCATTATTATTTTTTTAAAAAATAAATAGCAATTTTACAGGGTTGGGCGATAGTTGTTTTTAATTTATTATCATTTGAAAATAGTATGTGAGGTTTATCATGAAATACAATGTTGCTCTGACCCTGTATGAAGGCAAAGGTTCTGTTGCAAAAAATATTGAAAGCATCCATGCACTGAAAAATCTTAAGCCGTCGGACAAAGTTTTTATAAAACCCAACATAGTATTCTGGGCAACGGTTCCATTTCCAAAATGGGGGGTTATTACCACATCATCAGTGCTTTGCGAGGTTGTTGAACTTCTCAAGGATTACGGTGTTAGCGATATAACCATAGGTGAAGGTATCGTTACCCTGAAACCAAACGACAAAGAAACAGCAGCACATGCTTTTGAATATTTAGGCTACAACACGCTGGCTAAACGCTATGGAACAAAAATAATAAATGTGTTCGATAGTTCCTTTGAAAAGGTAAAGCTTGATGACGACATTGAAATTAATGTTAGCAGTGATGCACTGCACAGTGACTATCTCATAAATATTCCTGTTTTGAAAACTCATGCACAAACCGTTGTGAGTTTGGGCTTAAAAAATTTGAAAGGACTTCTTAACATCCCATCACGAAAAAAATTTCACAACCCGGATGAAACAAAAAATCTTCACTACATGATATCTCGCTTATATAAGCTGCTGCCAAAAGGAACAACCATCATCGATGGCATGTATACATTAGAGCGCGGGCCAGGCTTTGATGGCAAACCACACCGAAGTAATATTATCATCTCATCAGAGGATACGCTTTCAGCCGATATGGTTGGTGCAAAGGTTTTAGGTCACCAGCCGGATAGCATACCTTATTTAGCCTATGCAGCAGCAGAGGAGCATAGGGATGCTGACCTTTCCGGTATCAACATCATTGGCACGCCTGTAAACGATGTTGCACACTACCATGAGTATACATTCCCCTATACAGACGATGGAACACTCCCTCAAAAGCTGCATGCAATGGGAATACAGGGGCTGTCATACCCTAAATATGATTTAACCATGTGCACCTATTGTGCTGCTCTCAACGGAGCTGTGCTGACGGCAATTACCCTTGCATGGCAGGGCAAACCATGGGATGAAGTAGAGGTGTTAACCGGTAAAAAAATGCAGCCAGGCGGCAACAAAAAGCACACCATATTGCTTGGACAATGTATGGTAAATCTGCATAAGCATAACACTGCAATTAATGCAATACCGGTTAAAGGCTGTCCTCCCAACCCTATGGAAACCGTTACGGCATTGCACAAAGCAGGCATTGAGGTTAATCCGCTTATCTTTGAGCATCTTGATAGTGCACCCGCCTATTTTATGGAACGGTATAAAAACAAACCAGAGTTTGAAGAGGATTTTTTTACTATAAAAGGATAATCAGTCTTAAAAAAATTTACTGGCACGCGCCGCATCCTTTGATTCAGAGTTTACCAATTCAATGATGATTGATCATGATATTGCAATGATGATGAAAGAAACAGTATCGTCATAAAAAGATGGAGAGCCCCTATAAAAACAACAACCGTTATTGATGACATCGTGTAATCATGAAAGTAGCCCTTCCATAGTAAGATAGAGTAAGATAGTGAGTAAAAACAATAAATGAACCGGGTGATGCACTCTGAACAATTGTAATAGTGAGAGCGTACATTTGTGACTTGAATCCAAGACTGTCAATAATCATTCATTTTCCCAATTATTAAGTATTATAGTATAATTTAATTATACAAAATTTTTATTTAATAATATTATAAAATTCTTGACATTGAAACAACCCCTTGCTACCTTGATTGCATCTAAAAAATCTATTATCATAACAATAAAGTTTAAATAACTTCGTGAGGAGGGTTTTATGAAAACCAGTTTTAAGGTTTTATCTATTGCAGCCATGGTTTTGTTTGCAGTTGCAAATGCATTTGCCACCAACGGCATGCGCATGATTGGTTTTGGTCCGGTGCAGCGTTCTATGGGTGGTATTGGAGTTGCCACCACGCTTGATGCGGCTTCCATCATTACAAATCCAGCAGGGATAGCTGATTTAAAAGGGCGTATTGATTTTGGCGCTTCATATTTTTCACCAACGGTAAAGCATAAGGCTTCCGGTCCAATGATAGGGATAATGGCAAAAGACGGGAAAACCGTTGAATCAGATGCAGGCGCTTCACCAGTACCGGCATTTGGGCTTGTTATACCGCTAACCGAAAAGTTACATTTTGGTATTGGCGCCTACGGTGTTTCCGGTATGGGCGTTGACTATGAAAAAAATGTTTACCAGAGTATCTTAAAAACCATGTATAGTCAGATGCGCTTTGCTCCAGGGTTATCCTACAAGATAAATGATATGATATCGGTTGGCGCTGTTGCAAACATTATGTATGCAACAATGGAATTTTCAGCGGCAACCAATGCCAGTGTAATAGGAATGTCTGACCAGGAAGAGCACATGAATTCTGCCGCATTTGGGTATGGAGCAACCATTGCTATCAACATTAAACCGGTTGATATGCTTACTATTGGTGTTGCCTATGAAACAAAGAGCAATTTTAAGGATTTTGAATTTAATACCGCCCAGGGCAAAGATAAATTGGAATTTGACCAGCCTCAGAGTGTAACAGCAGGTGTTTCAGTAACCCCATTGAAAGACCTTACTGTAGCGTTTGAGGTTCAGTGGATAGAATGGTCCGAAACAAACGGCAAAAATAAGCCTGAATTCAGCAAAAACAGCAGCAATGCAGAGCCATGGAACATGAACTGGGACAACCAGATGGTGTATAAAATAGGTGCCCAGTATGCAATCAATCCAATGTTTACCGTGCGAGCAGGCTTTAACTATGGCAAGATGCCGTTAGATGAAGACAGAGCATTTGAAAACGTGGCATTCCCTGCTATAGCCGAATATCACTATACCGCTGGTATTGGCATAACATTTGATAACAACCTTACGCTTAATATAGGCGGCATGTATTCACCTGAAGCTAAAATTGACGGTGCTAATATGTCTCAAGCTTTTGCCCATTATGAAACTAAAATGAGCCAGTATTCACTTGATATGGGCATAGCGTACGTATTCTAAAAAGATTTATACTGTTACGTAATCCCATGAAATGAGAGGGCTATCCCTCTCATTTTTTTATTACCTACAAGTCCTATGAAGGCGAGGAAACAGGGGTGAGGTTTCCCCTTGCCTTACCAGTGAGATGGGCCGTGGTTTATCTTTAGGTTTTTAAAATCCCTTTCAATACTTATTATAAAACGCTTAATAGGTATATAATTTTCCCTAACCAGCATAAAATAATAATTGACACAAACAATTTTTTTCGTAAACATTTATCAGTAATAGCATTCGTTAATTTTTAATAAAATAAAGAGTAATTTCACCAATATGAAGGGGATTATATTAGCAGGCGGTTCCGGAACACGCCTGTATCCAATTACAAAAGCAACATGCAAGCAGCTATTGCCTGTTTATGATAAACCCCTTATCTATTATCCTCTTTCAGTGTTGATGCTTTCCGGTATTAATGATATACTCATAATTTCAACACCTCAGGACAGTGAACGTTTTTATAATCTTCTGGGTGATGGCAGCTGGCTGGGAATAAAACTATCGTACGCTGTGCAGGAAAAACCCAATGGTATTGCAGAGGCTTTTTTAATTGGTAAAAATTTTATAGGCAACGATACTGTTGCCCTGGTATTGGGTGACAACATACTCTTTGGACATGGGCTCATTGCACATTTACTGGACAGCAAAACAATAGTCCATACTGACAACCATGCTGTCATCTTTGCGTATTATGTTAAAGACCCTCAACAATACGGTGTTGTTGAATTTGATGAAAAGCTCAATGCCATCTCAATAGAGGAAAAACCAGCAAAACCCAGGAGCAACTATGCTGTTATTGGACTGTACTTTTACCCCAATGATGTAGTAAAGAAAGCCAAAAGCATAACACCAGGCAACCGTGGCGAGCTTGAAATTACCAGTATTAACCAATTATATTTAGATCAAAATAATTTGAAGGTTAAGGTAATGGGAAGAGGTTTTGCATGGCTTGATACCGGTACCCATGATAGCCTTCTGGAGGCAAGTAACTTTGTAAAAATTATTGAGGAGCGTACCGGGCTAAAAATTGGCTGTGTGGAGGAGATAGCATTTAAAAACGGTTGGATTACAAAAGAGCAGGTGCTTTTGATTGCAAAGTCACTATCCAAAACAGATTATAGCCAATATCTAATTACTATTGCGGGAAAATAAATGGATTCTATTTTAATTACCGGTGGCTGTGGTTTTATTGGGAGCAATTTTATTGAATATTGTATTGATAAGTATGACTATCACATTATCAATATTGATGCGCTGACCTACGCTGCAAACCCCGACAATGTAAAAGAGGTAGCTAACCATAAACGCTATACCTTTATCCATGGTAACATCTGTGACAGAGAGTTGCTGCAGTCCATCTTTCATAAATATACTATCAAAGGTGTCATCCACTTTGCTGCTGAAAGTCATGTGGACAACTCCATCAAAGATGCCGAGAACTTTATTACCACCAATATCGTTGGGACGCACGCTCTTTTACAGTGTGCCTATCGCTCGTGGATGGAAAAACCTTTTGTCTATAAACATGATTACCGGAACTGTCGCTTCCATAATATTTCAACCGATGAAGTGTATGGCTCGCTTGGCAGTAGCGGCTATTTTACAGAACTATCGCCCTATGCCCCCAACAGTCCTTATAGCGCCAGCAAGGCATCCGGTGATATGCTGGTGCGAGCCTATCACCACACCTACGGATTAAATACCGTTATTACCAATTGCTCAAACAACTATGGTCCAAAGCAGCACGATGAAAAGCTTATTCCCACCATCATACGAAATGCGTTACATGGAAATCCCATACCCATATATGGCGATGGCAAAAATGTCAGGGATTGGTTATATGTGCTTGATCATTGCAAAGGGATTGATGTTGTTTTTCATAAAGGCAAAGCGGGACAAACATACCTCATCGGCGGGCATAATGAGCATGACAACAATGCCATTGCAAAAAAAATATGTTCATTGCTTGACAGCATGTATCCCGTGCATAACAATTCAATAATCAATGAGGGTAAGCGTACCATATCCTCGTATGCCGATTTAATACACTATGTTGAAGACCGTCCGGGGCATGATAAGCGCTATGCTATTGACCCCACAAAGATTGAAACAGAGCTTGGCTGGAAGGCACGTGAAAATTTTGAAGATAGTTTGTTTACTACCGTTCAATGGTATATTACAAAATATGTTTAAGCGATAGTAACTATATAGTATTACCATGCAAACTAAAAAAATTATTGATCACATTCATGATGCAGTGTACACCCGGAAAAGCAATCTGCCTTTTACGGTAATTGCTACTGCAATGTTTGGTTCTTATGCTACCGACAGGCAAAATATTCATTCGGACATTGACCTTCTAGTTGTTGCCGAAGGCATTCATCCGCAACTGCATAGACGGGCAAGTCAGATTGTTTTATTAAAAAACATGCTATCAATAGGCATGCCATCAGATATTATACTGCTTACAAACGATGAATGTATTTCTAACTTTACCAATCATAATCCGCTTTTTTTAGACATTGCCTGTGATGGAATCATTATTGTTGATCAGGATAGCTTTTTGTCGTCGTTAATAGATGAAACTAAAATGTATATTACAAACAATAAATTACAAAAGCTGGTTGACGGATGGAGATTCCCTGTACAGTATCGTCGCACAACCTTTTTGTCATCAGCCAGCAATAAAGATTTTTCCAGAGCAATGCTTGTCAATAAAAATCAAAAATTGTTATAGCAGTTGCTTATAACTTTGTTACATGGTGGTTTGTTGATTAACGCAGTATGTATTTTTTTATGATGTAATTTTAATGATATAAGGTTTTGTTTATGAAGAATGTTTACATCTCGGTGGTTACCCCGGTTTACAAATGTGCAGAGTGTCTGGATGAGCTGTACACTCGTTTAATTGCATCATTACACTCTATTACAAATAATTTTGAGATTATCATGGTGGACGATGGCAGTCCCGACAACGCATGGCAAATCATAACATCGCTGGCTACAAAGGATAAACGGGTAAATGGTATAAAGCTTTCACGCAATTTTGGACAGCATTATGCCATTACAGCAGGGCTTGATTTTGCAAAAGGCAGATGGGTGGTGGTTATGGATGCTGATTTACAGGACCAACCCGAAGAGATTGTTAAATTGTATAATAAGGCACAGGAAGGATACGATATTGTAGTGGGAAAGAGAGTGGAAAGGAAAGATACATTTATAAAAAAGATTACCTCAAAACTATTTTTCACAATCTACTCGTATCTAACTGATACAAATATAGATGGAAGCATCAGTAATTTTGGCATATACTCCCATAAAGTTATTAATAGTATAAAGAGTTTTAAAGAGCATACCCGTTCATTTGGTTTGTTTGCAATCTGGGTAGGGTTTAAAAGGATTGAAATTGCTATAGAGCATTCCAACAGAAAGAAAGGTAAATCAAGCTATAGCATTAAAAAATTATTTACATTAGCTCTTGACAGCATTATATCACATTCTGATAAACCATTGAAATTGTTTTTAACATCAGGCTTTGTGTTATCGTTTCTCTCATTTTTATATGCTATTTTTCTTGTTATACAATTTTATATCTTTTCAATCCCTGTAACCGGGTGGACAAGCTTGATGGTTTCAATTTTTTTTCTTGGTGGTATTATTATTGCCTGCATGGGTATTATTGGTTTATACCTTAATAAAATATATGATGAAGCAAAAAACAGGCCTTTATATATAATAGCAGCTACAACATTTAAGGAATAATTACATGGATACAACCTTTACTATTGGATTTATAGGCGGTGGACTAAATTCGGCAGTTGGTATTACCCATAAGATAGCATCACAAATGGATGGGCACTTTAAACTTGTGGCGGGCTGTTTTAGCAGACATAATGATATAAATATACAAACGGCTGAATACTTTAATATGGACAAAAAAAGATTATATTTTAACTGGAAAGATCTTTTAGAGAATGAAAAAGATAAAATTGACGCCATTGTTATTTTAACCCCAACCCCATCGCATTATGAAATTTTAGAAGAGACAATAAAAAATCAGTATGCAATAATATGTGAAAAAGCACTTGTTTCTTCGCTGGAAGAAGGTAAAAAGATTAAACAGCTAATACATAAATATAAAAACTTTTTAACAGTAACCTTTAATTACACAGGTTACCCCATGATACGAGAATTAAAACATATGATAAACAAGGGAATATTAGGGGATATTAACCAAATACACATTGAAATGCCGCAGGAAACCTTTATAAAAGTTGATAAAAATGGTAGCCCAATATACCCCCAACCATGGCGACAAAAAGATTATGATATACCTACTGTATCCCTTGACCTGGGAGTACATCTGCATAGTTTAATTTATTTCTTAACACAAAAAAAACCATTAGAGGTTGTTGCCGTTGAAAATTCTTTTGGTCATTTTAAACAGGTAGTTGATAATGTTATTAGCATTATTAAATATTCGGATAACATGATATGCAACATGTGGTACAGTAAATCTGCCTGTGGACACAGGAATGGATTGCGATTAAGAATTTTTGGCACTTATGGTTCGGCTGAATGGTATCAAATGGAACCTGAAAAGCTTATAGTATGTGATAACAAGGGGAACATACAGATAGTTGATCGTGTAAGCAACCTTGTTGAGGTAACATGTTTACCCCGGTATAACCGGTTTAAGGCAGGACATCCTGCAGGTTTTATTGAAGCTTTTGCAAATTTATATGAAGATATTGCTGATACATTGCAACATTATCAACAGCACGAAGACCCTCCTGTAAATTATACTTTTGATATAGATATCGCACTTGAAGGATTAAACCTTTTAAATACGATAAACCTTTCAGCAAAAGAAAAAGCATTCATAAAATTGGAAGAAGTTATATGATTCCAGTGCATAAACAAAATATCAATTATGAAGTAATAGATTTTTGTGAAAAGTTTAAACATTCAAAGCAACCAAAGTTGATTTTTGGAATTAATGAGTTTGCCAATTCGATTGCAGAAGCAATGGATATTGACGGTTTTATTGATGATTATACAACAACTACAGTACATTTAGGGAAACCAATTTATAAAACTGAAACAATACCAAAAAACGCTTTAGTTGTAAATGTAGTAATATTAGGAAGGCCTCTGACAGCCAAAAATAAATTAAATGAACAGGGTGTTGAACATCTTGATTATTTTGCCTTTTATAAATACTCGCGTTTAAAGCTCCCAAATGTTACCTTCTGGGATGGTTTTATTCAAGACTTTGACAATAATAGATCAAAGTATGAATGGGTATATTCTATTTTATCTGATGAACAATCCAAACAAGAATTTGAAAAGATAATAAATTTCAGACTGTCGTATGATTTATCTAATATGCATGGTTTTAAAAACATTCAGGATCAACAATACTTTGATGCAATACTGAATATTGCAACATGTGATGTATTTGTTGATATAGGTGGATTTGATGGATTTACAAGCCGTGAATTTATAAAAAGAAATCCTCATTATAAACATATATATTTTTTTGAACCTGACATAACAAATATGGAAATAGCAAAAGAACTGTTGAAAGATTTTTCAGGAATACAGTATTATGAAATGGGATTGTCAAACGCTAAAGGTAATACAAATTTTTGTATTAATGGGTCAAGTTCAAAGATAGATTCTAGTGGTACAAAAATAATTTATGTAGATAGGCTTGACAATATCATTTTTGAACCTATCCAGTATATTAAAATGGATGTTGAGGGTTATGAGTCAAGTGTACTGGAAGGTTGTGAAAAAATTATTAAAAATTACCAGCCATCATTGGCGGTGTGCGCATATCACAAACCTGATGATTTATGGAAAATTCCTGAGCAAGTTTTATCCATTAATAAATCATATAAAGTATATTTACGCCATTATACCGAAGGGATTACCGAAACTGTTTTATATTTTTTACCAGATTAATTTGTAACAACAATGTTATTATTAAAATTCAAAGTTGGCTTGCTATGATTATTAATAAATTACTATCACACCTAAACAATCTATCTTTATCACAGCTTCCTGATTTTATAAATAAGATGATCGATCCTGACACCTTTAAACGAAAAGAATTTATTTATAAATGCTCACAGGAGTCACCGGAAGGATCATATATCCTTGACGCAGGTGCCGGGCAGTGCCACTATAAAGGCTTCTTTAATAAACAAAAATATATTGCCACTGACCTTAGTGTAGGCGATATAAACTGGGACTATAGCAAATTAGATGTATTGAGTAATCTTGAAACATTGCCATTTAAAAATAATGTCTTCCACAGTATTATTTGTATAAATGTTCTGGAGCATGTAAAAGAACCATTCAATGTAATTTCTGAATTTTATAGAGTTTTAAAACCTGGCGGTTCATTGTACCTTACTGTACCGCAGGGATGGTGGTTGCATCAAGAACCATACGATTATTTTCGCTATACAAATTACGGGATATCATACTTGCTGGAAAAGGCCCATTTTTTCATTAATGATATCAAACCAACATCAGGTTATTTCAGCTATCTGGCAAACAGAATTACCTTTTTGCCTAAAGCTTTGTTCTGGACAATAAAAAGCAAAATAATACGAATTTTACTGCTACCTTTTGAAATCATTTCATATCTTTTATTTGTACTGCTTATCCCAATAATTCTTAATTGTATCGATGGTTATGATAAACAAAATAAATTTACACTACACTACATGGTAAAAGCATCTAAATAAAAAGTATGTATACTGAATGGACAAAAAAATCATGGCAAAATTTTAATTATTACCAAAAAGCCAATTGGTATGACACCGGACTTTTAGCAGATGTTTTACAGGAATTAAGCAAACTGCCGGCATTGGTATTTGCTGGTGAAACCAGATCTCTGAAAAAAGACTTAATTGACATATCAAGGGGAGATGCATTTTTGCTACAATGCGGTGACTGTTCTGAAAGTTTTGTAGATTGTCAGGGACCCAGAATCCATAATCTCATACGTATTATCTTACAGATGTCCATGATTATAACTTACATCACAAATAAAAGAGTGGTTAAAATTGGAAGAATTGCGGGTCAATATGCAAAACCACGTTCAAATGAATTTGAAATAGTGGATAATGTTCAATTGCCAATTTACAGAGGTGATATGATCAATAGCTTTTTGCCCGCACAGGAATATCGTAAACATGACCCAAAAAGGATATTGGAAGCTTATTATAAATCAGCAGCAACATTAAACTTAATAAGAGCATTTACAAAGGGAGGATACGCATCCCTTCAGTCAATCACAGATTGGCAAAAGCATTACTTCAAAAATTTTCCTATAATGGATAAATATTCTGAAATTGTTATAAACATAACAAAAGCAATTAACTTTATGAAAGCATTGGGGCTGGATGTAAATAATCCTCAATTTAATGAAGTAAACTTTTATACATCACACGAAGCTTTAATACTTGAATATGAAGAAGCACTTACAAGGATTGATACAACCACCGGTGATTGGTATGATACCAGTGCTCATATGTTGTGGTTAGGCAACAGAAGCCGTCATTGCGATAGTTCTCAGGTTGAATTTTTGAGTGGGATCAATAATCCTATTGGTATTAAAGTTGGCCCGGATTATAACGATGAAGATTTAATTTGTATAATTGATAAACTTAATCCTGCTAATGAACAAGGAAAAATATGCATTATTACTCGCTTTGGTATACCTACAATAAACAAACAACTTCCAGTTTTAATAAAACATATTAAACGCAAAAAAAATAATGTGGTATGGATATGCGATCCAGTTCATGGTAATACGTATGTTAATAAATATAATCGCAAAGTGCGGCGTTTTGAAGACATAGTAAAAGAAATTGAATCATTCTGGGAAATTTGTATACATGAAAAAGTTATCCCGGGAGGCATCCATATAGAATTGACTGGCGATAATGTAACTGAATGCATTGGTGGATTGCGTGCTTTATCAGAAGAAGATTTAGATAACAACTACACTTCATTATGCGATCCAAGGCTTAATGCAGAGCAATCTGTTGAGTTAGCCTTTAAAATTGCTGATATTGTAAAACAATATTGATGCTTATAGCTTAAAAATCAGGAATCAAACAATGAAAAAGTTATTGATAGCAGGAGGAAGCCATTCAGATATTCCATTAATTTTAGCAGCAAAAAAATTGGGCTATTTTGTTATTACTACTGGCACGCGTGAAGAAGATTTAGGACACCAATACTCTGATAAATACATTAAAGCGGATTACTCCAATATGGAACAAATAGTATCGATAGCCATTGATGAGAAAGTTGATGCGCTATGCCCCTGTTGCAATGACTTTTCGGCAATAACCTGTTCGTATGTTGCTGAAAAACTTGGCTTTAAAACATTTGATACTCTTGAAGTAACCAGAACAATTCATTACAAAAACAAATTTCGCGAATTTATGAAACAATATAATTTTCCATCGCCTGTTGCAGCAAACTTTGATAATGTTGAAGATGCATTGCAATCAATAGAAGCATTACAATTGCCGCTCATAGTAAAGCCTGTTGATTTAACAGGAGGGAAAGGTATATCCAGAATAGCAACGTATGATGAAGCAAAACAAGCCATTATTAAAGCACTATCTATTTCCCGTCAAAAAAAAATAGTAATAGAAGAATTTATTGACGGATCATATCATGGACTTTCTGTGTTTTTAAAAAACAAAAAGGTAGCCTTCTATTTTTTTGACAACGAATACTATTACTTAAACAAATATCTTGTTGCTGGCGCATACTGTCCAGGAAGTGTACCCAAACAAGCTATTCAACAGCTTTGCGCTGTGTATCAAAAAATGGCGGAAATTCTTTCTTTACATGATGGTATTTTCCACACGCAATTTATTTTAAAAGATGATAAACCTTACATAACTGAAATATGCAGAAGACCACCCGGCGACTTATACCTTAAACTGGTTGAGTATGCTACCGGTATTCCATACTCTGAATATATTGTCCGCGCTTTTGCAGGTTTAGATATTACCGGTATACAGCAATCACCAATTAATGGTAATTTTATACGCCATTGTATAATGCCTAATAAATGTGGTATCGTAAAGAAGATAGTCTATAGCCATGAAATAAACAATAACATATTGGAAAAATTTGAATGGTACACAACCGGCGAAACTGTTACGGATTATTTAACTCACAAATTTGGGATTGTATTTTTAAAATTTGATTCATACAATAATATGGTTGACTGCATTAATAGTATTAATGAACTTATTAAAGTTGAAATGGAATAGATAGTAGTATATTAACTACGATAACAATAATAAAATAATTTAAAACTATGGATACCCATAACATCTTTATTCCCTTTAATAAACCACCACATACCGGCAACGAAGAGCAATACATAAAACAGGCATTGCAAAGCGGTAAAATTTCTGGCGATGGCAAATTTGGCAACCTGTGCGAGCAATGGTTCCAATCGCAACTGCAGTGTAAGCGCACACTGCTTACCTCTTCATGCACCCATGCATTGGAGATGTGTGCAATGCTCATTGATACAAAGCCCGGAGATGAAATCATAATGCCCAGCTATACCTTTGTAAGCACCGCCAATGCCTTTGTACTGCGGGGTGCAACCATTGTATTTGTTGATATACGTCCCGATACCATGAACATAGATGAAACAAAGATTGAAAAAGCTATAACCACAAAAACAAAGGCAATTGTTGTGGTGCATTATGCAGGCGTTGCATGCGCCATGGATGCAATACGTAACATTGCCATGAAATATAATATACCGGTTATTGAAGACGCAGCACAGGCTATGTTGAGCACCTATAACGGTAGCCATGCTGGCACACTGGGACAGCTTGGAACATTCAGCTTCCATGAAAGCAAAAATTATACCAGTGCAGGCGAAGGCGGATTACTGCTTGTAAACCATGCGCAATGGATTCAGCGTTCAGAGATAATCCGTGAAAAGGGCACCAACCGCAGTCAATTTTTCCGCGGGATGGTGGATAAATATACATGGGTTGATATTGGCTCAAGCTATCTTATGAATGATATCAGCGCTGCATATCTGTGGGGACAACTGGAAAAGGCGGATGACATTTTCCACAACAGAATGAAGACATGGAACATGTACTATGAATCGCTGCTGCCGCTTAACAAAAAGAGCATAATAGCGTTGCCGATAGTTCCTGATGAATGCAGGCACAATGCGCATATGTTCTATATCAAGGTAGATGATTTGCACGTTAGGACGCAGTTGCTTAAATATTTAAAAAACAATGGCATATATGCAGTATTCCATTATGTGCCGTTGCACAGCTCCCCTGCCGGACAACAATACGGAAGATTTGATGGCACTGATGAATATACCACAAAAGAAAGTGAGCGTCTACTGCGCCTGCCCCTGTATTATGGAATGCCAAAGCAACATTGCAAAAAGGTTATAGATACCATCTATCAATTTTTTTCATAAAACCATCTGCTTTATAAAAATGTAACACTATTTACATTCTGAAGACACGCAGTACTTGTGTCAGAGCATACTATCCTTGAAGGTACCCCTATACATTTCGATACTGGCAAATAGGTTACCATGGGTAGTACATGGTATACCCTTTACAATACCTGCCTATAGCTGTACAATGGTTAGATTTTGGTTTTTCTGGTATGTAACGGTGCCGTTTGGGCGTATTTTAGCGGTAATCCCCAGTAGAATCGGCAACAATGCACCCCTTCTTCTGTGTCATACTCAAATAAATAGCTTCTGGTCAACTCATATTTTAGATAGTTATCGGTATTTCCTTTCCTCTCTTCTTCAATACAGTTGTTTAAAAATGCTACAAACTCATCCAGTA
>Ga0208196_1002866_pt1 | contig 15343 bp, 10 predicted proteins | sample AD_JPNNA7_MetaG_FD_184443 | JGI IMG/M metagenome (GOLD analysis project Ga0208196, IMG submission 184443) | Active sludge microbial communities of municipal wastewater-treating anaerobic digesters from Japan - AD_JPNNA7_MetaG (SPAdes) (version 2) | ecosystem: Engineered > Bioreactor > Anaerobic...
GCTTCCGCTATTGAACTTGCGCCATCATACATTCCAGCATTGGCAATTTCCATCCCTGTAAGTTCACAAATCAAGGTCTGATATTCAAATATATACTGAAGTGTGCCCTGGCTAACTTCTGCCTGATAAGGAGTGTAGGCAGTAAGAAATTCGGGACGGGAAACAATTGTCTCTATTGCAGAAGGGATAAAATGATCGTAAATTCCACCGCCTAAAAAGGAATTTACCTTTTCGCAGGAAATATTTTTGCTCTTTTTAGCTTGGATATTTTTATTTATTTCCAGTTCTGAAATGGGCTCAGATAGGGCAAGCGGTTTTTTCATTCTTAATTTTTCGGGAATTGCTGTAAGCAAATCCTCAAATTTGTTTACGCCGATTGTCTTCAGGATTTTTTGCCTATCTCTTTCAGTATTAGATATATAAGGCATTATTGCTCCTTATGTTAATTACATTTCTTTCTATTCTTTACTTGAAAATTAAAAGCGTTGAATATGTCAATTGCTTTTTAGAATGCTATTATATCAGCAACGCAGAGAGCAGAGAGCAGAGGGTTTTTTCCCTTTTTTTTTCACGCAATTCTCAATTATTACCTGGTTTCCTTGGGATATTCATTTTTCATTCTAACGAGGGGCTTACGCCACCTTCTACATCATTGTGTCGCCCTAAGGGGCTTATTTTTCCAGATGGGATGAAAGAAAAGACCTCGGGGCTTTCATTTTCCGAGGGGCTTACGCACCCATCGCTATCATTGTGTCGCCCTAAGGGGCTTTTGGCAAAGAGTAGAGGGCATCTAATCCTTCTCAACCCTCTAAACCTTCTCAACCCCTTAACCCTCTCAACCCTCTAAACCTTCTCAACCCTCTAAACCTTCTCAACCATCTCAACCCTCTAAACCTTCTCAACCCTCTCAACCATCTCAACCCTCTAAACCCTCTTTAATCTTATATTCTTCATCTTACATTCCCTTCAGTTTCAGCAGTTTTGTTGTAACAATCTTTCCGTTTGTTTCCAGACGGCAAAAGTATAATCCGCTACTTACTTTATTTCCTGAAGAATCCTTTCCGTTCCATTCCAGTTCATAATTTCCGGCTTTTTTATTTTCCGCCTGCAGAGTTGTAACTTTCTGACCTTTAATATTATAAATGGATAGATTTACTTTACCGCTTTCGGGCAGGGAATATTTGATTTTATTGGTTTCGGTAAAGGGATTGGGGTAGCTGGAAAGAGATAAATTTACAGCAGGAATAAAAGGATCATCGGAAGCAACATTAGGTTTTTGTAAAAGCAATTCTATTCCTGCAGAGCCAACAACGCCTCTACCTAAAGCATCAGTCCATATTCTATTGGGCTCAGTAATCCAGCTGTTACCACAGGAGGCATTTTGGTCAAAACAGATATTTTGATATTCAAAAAGGTCTAATATAACGGCAATCTGACCTGAAATGCTTGTTGTATCAGATATTGTGTATATAAAGTTGGGATCGTAACCAGGATTAAAAATATAACCGATGCTCAATAAAACCTGTTCCGTAATTGCCCCATTGGCAAAACGATTTATTTGAGCAACAACAAGTCCCGGAATATCAGGTTCACCCCAGGGATCAGGAGTTATCTTAAAACGAAGACCTTTTACAAGGTATTCCTGAGTTCCCAAATCCATATTTACGGCAACTTTTATTGGAATAGCACCCCGCGAGTATTCTGTCCAAAGCGGTTCAGGAGAAATCCAGGAAAACCAATTTTGCAAGTTAGGATCAATTATTCGGTAATATACATTCAGGTTTGTAGTTAATCCCGAAGAGGATATAGCGGTTATTCCTATATTATGAACTCCTGCAGTTAAAAGGTTACCGTTAATTTCCCCGGAAAAAGGTTCGCTATTTGCCGTATAAACTAAAACACCATCAAGCGTATATTCCACTCTTAACAAAGCGTTTGCGGGATCAGTTATCTGGGGATTTAGCTGAATTGTTTCTGCAGGTAAAATAGAACCACTGGTAGGAGATATAGAACTAATTACAGGAGCCATTGATTCAGTTGGTGAAGCCAGAGTAAAACTGATGGTTTCTCCTGTAGAAGTGATATTTTTAAGATTAATCGGAAAAGTGTTTCCATTATTTAAAAAGGACTGAGGATTGGTATAAACATTAAAGGCAGTTCTATAATTATCAGCACTGAAAGGGACTTCAGCAACCAGTCCATTATGGGTTAAAGTTCCATTGGGTCTATAAACATAAATTCCCTCAGGGGGTCCATCAGCATTGCCTTCAAACCTTTGATCAATTCTATAAATCAATAGTCCCGAGCCGGGTAATTTCTCTTCAAAAACATCACTCCCCTTTTTCCGGTATTCAAACACAAGAAATTCATAATTGGAGCCGGGAATAGGATACATATACACATTATTGGTTGGAGATGTAACAGGATTTAAGGTATAGGTATTACCAATTTGAGCAAGCGGAAGAGAACTAATCCATTGACCATAAAAGTATTTCATAAACATACACATATGACCTTCCCCACTTTCCATTATATCCCAACAACCAACCGGTGTTAAGCCATCATATTCATAATGATAAAGGTCTGGAGCGCCAACACTATGAAACATTTCATGACAAAGAGTTGTTACATCGTTTTGGTCTTCCGGCTGAAATGTATAATCCTGAATCCGTTTATTGCGTATAGAAACATTATAGCTAAACAAAACCCAGCGGTGTGCCCATAAAAGATCAGACCAGGCAGAATGAGGTCCCCGAATAATAAAACAGACATTATCCACGTGTCCATCATTATCAGCATCAATATTTAAAGAGGCAGGAACTTCAGAGGCAACAGCATAAACAGCATTCATAAGTAAGTTGTGTTCTCTATATGTTCTTGTATCATCATCAATATAACCATTAGGATTGGTAACTGCATTATAGGGAAGATAATAACTACGGGGATGAATATCCTGATAAGAAAGATTAATTATATCCGCACAGGTAGGATAGTGATAAGTCATAAATTGCAGTTGATTGTAACTAACTTTCTGAAAATAGCTCCGTAAGCTGACTGCATTATCTCCAACTTCATTAAAACGGGCATTATAAACAGAGCGGGGAATTTCAAATTCGGTTTGATCACTGAAGCGGATATAGATGCATAAATTGTTTACATTCCCGATATTAGGACCCCGTTCATTTCTTCTTTTTTGCGCATTCATAAAATCAATTTTTCTCTGCCTTGCTTCCCTGGAAATATTGATATGGGGAATTAAACCATAAGCAGAAGGGTCAATTGTGCCATAACGATAGGCAGAAGGAACAGGTTCACCTTTTTCCAAAATCGCATAATAGTAATAGCCGTCAACAGCACTTTGGATAATCGTGTAGCCGTTGGCATCGTGTAAACGGTTGGCATATTCATCACCACTGGCAAAAAGGTTTAAAACTGAACCATCAGGTTGACTTACAGAAGAAGGAATATTCCAAAAAGGAGCTCCGAAACTTAAAAGGGGAAATATACTTACCAAGATACACAAATATTTTTTCATTTTTATCTCCTTATCTATAAATAAAGCAATTATTATACCTATTGAAGGATAAAGTCAAGAGTTCAAGAGGTCTATGGGTCTTGAGGTCGGGAAGTCATTAAGTTAAAAGGGTATGAAGTCCAGGAGTAAATAAATAGAGAAGTTTATAGAAAAAGAAGTAGCAGGGATATTATTTTTTCCGGAACTGGGCAATTTTAATTCCGAATTTATTTGGTCATTATCTTATTTTATGGATGAAAAGTCCTTTGTCAATTCTGCAAAAGCAGGAATTCATATAGTGCCATTGAACATTTATACTTTTTCAAACAGAAATTTATAATAGTTTTCGCTTGCTTTCTTGACGGTTTAAAAACTATGTAACAATTAAGTAACAATTCCGTAACGAGACAACGGAAGTGTTACGGAAGTGTTACAGAAGTGTTACGGAGTCAAGTAGGAAGGCATTAAAATATAAGAGGTTATACATCTAATTTTAACCCAAATAATGCAGTTGAGGAAAAAGGGGTTGGCAAATTCCGATTTACCATAGATTTGCCATAATTTTCCGAGGGGCTTACGCACCCATCGCTATAGAAGTTTCGCTCTTCGGGCTTTTTGGAATCTCAACTTTCTCAACTCTCTAAACCCTCCCAACCTTCTAAACCTTCTCAACCCTCTCAACTTTCTCAACCTTCTCAACTCTTTTTTGCGCTTGGTTAACAAGGATGCCAACCTTCCGAAAAATAAAGCTCTTTCGGCTATAAAAAAGGCGGAGGAACAATATCCTCCGCATACAATATTTTTTTTTATTTTCTTAACTTAACGTAGTCCCTGGGACATTGCCTCTCCCAAGTCAAAGATTGGCAGATAGATAACTACGATAATACTTCCTACGATAACAGCCATAAAAATGATTAAAAGTGGTTCTATTAGCGAAGTTAAGCGGTCTATAACGGAATCCACAAGTTTTTCATAGAACTCTGCAGCTTTGGATAATAATTTATCCATATCTCCTGTTTCTTCCCCGGTAGCAATCATTTGCAATAAAGTAGGAGGAAACATTCCTGTTCTGCGAAAAGCATTAGCTACGCCATAACCCTCTTTCACCATCACTCTGGCTTTACGAACTGCACTTTCAATAACGGCATTCTGAACAACATTTTCGGTTAGTTCCATCGTATCCATAATAGGAACTCCGGCAGCCATCAGAATACTGAAAGTTCGGGAAAATTTACTCATAATGGAATTAGAAATAACTTTCCCGATTACTGGAATTTTCAGTTTTATGGAATCAAAAACATAGCGTCCCTTATCGGTAAGATTTATCAGGAAAAAGGTAAAGATTACCAGCAGCACAATAACTATAAACATAAATACATTATTGGTGATAAAATGGCTGATATTTATAGCTAATGTAGTTGGAGCCGGAAGATCAGCATGGAAATTGGCATACACATCGGCAAACATTGGAATAATGTAATAGAACATTCCCCAAACCACAAAGAAGAGGAAAATAACAATGAAAATTGGATAAGCTAAAGCACTGTAAACCTTACGCCTGGTATCTTCCATCTTTTCCAAATAGTCCGCTAATTCATCCAAAACCGTATGCAGGGTTCCGGAAACCTCTCCTGCAGTAACTAAAGCTATATATAGCGGATTAAACACTCCCGGATGTTGTTGCATTGCTTCAGAAAGAGAATATCCTTTACGGATATCATCCGAGAGCTTACGCAGGACTTTGGCAAATTTTTTGCTTTTCTCTTCCTTTTCCAGGTCTGATATAGCTTTTTCAATAGTAAGACCTGCTGAAAACATAGTAGAAAGCTGACGCGTAAAAAAGACGAGGGATTTTAGGCTTACGCCGGTTCTAAACTTATAAATAGCCAGCATAACTTTGTCAAAGAGAGAGAGTTTACCCTTAAAAGCACCTTCCGCTGCAGCTTTAACGCTGATAATAGTGTTTCCTTCTTTGGCAAGTTTGTCTACAGCCATATCAAGGGTTTCAGCTTTGATCATACCCTCAATTCTGGCTCCCTTGGCATCCTTAATTATATAGGCAAAATTGGGCATAGCGATTTACCTTCCTCAAATTTATTATTCAACTACAGTCATCTTGATGACTTCCTTGATTGTGGTTATTCCCTTTTTCATTTTAGCAATAGCAGCATCGTGAAGGGTCCGCATACCATTTCTTAATGCTGCTTCCCGAATAAGGTCTTGATTTCCGCCTTCATAGATAATCCTGCGGATTTCAGGATTTATGGTCAGCAATTCAAAAATACCTTCTCTTCCCGAATAACCTGTATTATCACAATGAACACATCCAGCTCCAATCTTAAAATTGATTTTACTTGCTTCTTCAGGTGTTAAACCGGCATCCTGAATTTCCTGCTCCGTAGGGATATAATCTTTGATACAATACTTACAAATTTTACGCACTAACCGTTGTGCCATCACCAGTGATAAGGAAGAACCAACAAGATAGGGTTTAATACCAATATCTATCATACGGGTAATAGTTGCAGGTGCATCATTGGCATGCAAAGTAGTAAAAACCAGGTGACCGGTTAATGAAAATTTAATAGCAATATCAGCTGTTTCTTCATCACGAATTTCTCCAATGAGAACAATATCGGGGTCTTGACGCAAAACTGAACGCAAAGCAGAACCGAAGGTGAGACCTATCTGCTCTTTGGTTTCAATTTGCGTAACTCCTTCCAGACGGTATTCAACGGGGTCTTCCACAGTTATAATATTAGATTCTATGTTTTCTATTTCTTTTAGTGCCGCGTGAAGAGTAGTGGATTTTCCGCTTCCTGTAGGTCCTGAAACAATAATAATGCCATAAGGCCGACGGATAATTTTTTTAAAGATTTCCATATCGTCTTCTTCAAATCCCAATGTAGTAAGTTTGAATCCAAATTCTCCCTTATCTAAAAGACGCATTACTACTTTTTCACCTAAAACAGTAGGAGTGATGGAAACACGAACATCTACACTTTTCATCGAGGTTTTTAGGGAAATATGACCATCTTGAGGCAAACGACGTTCGGCAATATTCAATTTACTCATAACCTTAACCAGGGAAATCAAACTGGCATGCATTCCTATGGGAGGCGTCATAACTTCGCGCAAGGCACCATCTACCCGATAACGAATCCGTGATATTTTCGTTAAAGGTTCAATATGAATATCAGTAGCTCCGGCTTTAATTGCCTCATTGATGATAAGATTGATCATCTTAACTACTGGTGCATTAACATCTTCCGTAGCAGCAGCAATAGTGATTTCGTTCTCGTCTTCATCCACTGCTACAAATTCAAAACCGCCTACGGCATCTTCAACCTCAGTTGTTGTCCGAATACTTTTATAATACTTTTCTATGGCATCCTGTAAAGAAGAATTGCCAATTAAAACCGGCTTGATATTTTTGCCCAATATTTTTTCCAAGCTGTCCGAAACAATCAGGTTTTCTGGATCTGTCATTGCTACTACTACTCCATCGCCCTCTTCGCGTAAAGCTAATACTTTATTTTCTTTGGCATAGGGCTCCGGAATTGAACTTACAACATTTATATCCAGGTCCATTAATTCTTTATCTTGAACAACATCATAGCCAAGTTGTTTATGTAATGCTTCAAGAAGTTCATTTTCTGTTAGATAACCCAGCTTGATAAGTGTCTCACCTAATTTCAAGCCGAAATTTCCCTGCTTAAGCAATGCATCTTTCACTTGTTCTTCTGTGACATATCCCTCGTGTACCAGGATATCTCCCAGACGGGCAAATTGTGGATTATAAACCATTATTTTTCCTTATAACAAAATTATTCAGTTTATTCTCAATTCGCGGGTTGTTTTTTTCAGAATTAAAGTTCCGAATATTCCAACCCGCAAATCGGGAAAATTAATATGTATTCTTTACCAGGGTGCAGTCCCCGGGAATTTGATCAGAGTGACAACAGTTTCACGATTGAGCAAAGCTTCTACTAATGTTGCTCTTACCCTCATTGGAACAGGTTGGGGAATTTCTTCCACTGGTGGAGGAGCTTCTACAGGACTAAAAGCAATTCTGGCAATGGCATATCCATTTTGGTTGGTTAACAATCGCCAATATTCGTTAGGGAGAGAAGCAGGATCATAGATAGCATTAGAGCTGTAAATAAAATGACCGCCATCCAACGCCAGGAACATTACCTTGGCATTGCTTATCTGACAACCTTGTGCATCCGTAAGATAAAAGTAGATATCCGAAAATTCATAGTTTGTTTGGTTCAAATCAAACATCAATACTAGCGGTTGTGCTTCTATATATGCTTCAGGACCATTTAAGGGTAAAACACAAGGTGTGTCACCAAAAATAGGAACACCATAAGGATCATCGCCACAATTAGCACGAATAGTTATTGTGTGATATGTTAAAGTTCCATCGTAGGTTACATAAGTGTAGGCAACACCGGCAGTAGAATCTCCTTCAGCATTCTGGTTACCAACGTGCGCCGACGCTTCTATTTCACAATTTGCATTGTCCACAATTGAGAACCATACAGTTGTTCCCCAATCAACAGGGTTATTATATATATCTTTAACTATAGCACCACATTGGACACGCCATAATCCACCTCCTAATTCCTGTCCGGAATCAAATCCGCTAACGAAGGAAATAATTCCACCTGGAACCGGAGGTCCTGAATGAATTACAATATTCGTTTTCAAGGCATAAATATAACGATTTCCATTTTCACTTACCCAGGAGACCTTAATTTTTACAATACCGGATTCTGTTCCGCTATTTACTGAAACCTGGGCTTCACCTCCATTGGAGATAACCTCCACCGAATCCTGCTGAGGATAACCATTAATATTGGCACCGGCAGGCGCATTTATATTGGCTATTCTAAAGTAAACTTTTTGAGGAGCATCAATCAGATTCCCATTTATATCTCTTAATTTTACCCGTAATATTGCCGATTCCACACCACCCGTATTTGCTACATTCAAGTTAATCTGACTGGATTGAGTAAAATCCAACGAGTACAATTCACTGGAATTTATCATAAAAATGGTAACTGCCCTTAAAGTATCATTATTGGCAGTTGCTTGAATGGAGGCAGCCCCGGCAGATAATCCCGGTGTAAACCTAACAGAAGCAATTCCATCAAGTTGAGTATTTTGCGTAACTGTCTGCGTAGTATTCAAAAAAGAACCTATATCCGTGGAAAATTTAACCGGTTGATAGGGACAAGCATTATGGTAAATATCTGTTAATTTCGCTTGAACAAAAATCCAGTTAGGACTGTTAACAGAACTTGTATCTGTTTCTACAAGTTCATTATCCACCTGTACATAAGTTTTTAATCTTATATTGGCAGGATTTCCTGGTTCAATTACTATTTCCTTAGTATCGGAAACACCTCCAACTGTTGCTGTAATCATTGCTGGTTCTTCCCCCGGCATAGTTGTGGCACGAGTTCCGGAATTGTATTTTACCGTAGCTCGTCCATTATATGTTCCTGCTATCGTAGTTGTGCCTATTTCACTCCCGCCACTATCTACAAAGTAACCCCTTTCGTTACAACTGAAAGTTACTAATGTATTATTGGGAACCTCTTGCCCTTCTGCATTCGTAGTAATTGCAGTTACAGTTATCACCTGCATAATAGACATTGTATAGGGTGGAGCAAGATCCTTAAGTTTCAGTTCAACATTTTCAACCGGAGGAATTTCTTTGATTTCCACAGTTATTGCAGTGGAATCCTGCCAGATTAAAGTATCACCACTGGCATCATAATTGCGAACTATGGCTGAAATAGTAGCGATACCGATATCTCCGTCATCATAGAAAGTAGTTTTAGCTACACCGCTGCTATCGGTAGGGACATCAGAAATAATCCTGCCCAGATTGGTTTTAAATTTTACCATCTGATTAGGAACTCCAAAACCCTCACCATCTTTTATTTCCGCAGAAACAATAGAGTAAGTGATGTTGTAATCGGCATAAATTCTATCCGGATTAGCTGTCATTCTGGTTATATACCTTTCCTGTGATGCGGACGGAGGTAAGGGAACCGGAGCTAAAATTGGCGGAGGATTTCGTTTATCACAACTTGCACTGAAACTGACCAGGATGATCAGCAGGAGTGTAAGAATTGACATTAAGGAGCTATACTTTTTCATTTTACTCCTCCTCTTCTTCTTCATATTGAATTAGAGTTCGGGTTAAACGCTTATCCAATTTTGGTGTTGGAGCGGTTTCCTGCATAGAAACAAGCCGAGGAGTTATTTCTATGATCAAATCGGTGTTTTCTACCAGTTCATATCTATGCTGGAATATTTTGCCAATTAAAGGCAAATCGCCCAACAAAGGAATTTTGTTAATCTTTTGCGTAATATTGGAATTTAGCAATCCACCAACAATTATTTTATGCTCGTTAGGAACAGTTACTGCCGAAGAAACTCTGCGGACTTTAGTGCGGGGTATATACCCTCCAACCAGTTCTGTAACTGAACTTACTTCTGGATTGATGTTCATTGTAATATTACCGTCTTTATTTACTTTAGGTGTAACATTGAGAATGATACCTGTTTCAGAACGTTCTACCTGCAGCTGATTTTCTTTATCTGTAACGACGAAGGGTACTACTTCTCCAATATGCATAGTGGCAAGTTCTCCATTTAAAGCTGTAACCCTTGTATCAGTAAGCAATTGAGCAGCATTATTTTCCAGCAACCAGTCAATAGTAACATCAAAAGCAGTTAGCTGACGGCTGAAATGTCCAATATCATTAAAACCGTTTATACGCTGAAAATATTGTTCATCAGGAATAACTCCAAAATCAGTAGGATCACCATGTGGTAAATAACCTGTGGCGTCAGCATAATTATATGGCAAGCCGGTTCCATATTGGTTTACAGGATCTTCTGCCAGAATTGTAGTTAAATGATTTAGTTTACTCCAGTCAACTCCAATTTGTTTTGCTTCATTAAGGTGAACTTCAATTAACCGGACTCTTATTTCTATCTGTTGTTGTTGTATGTCAATTGATTTAACCAATTTTTCTATTTCTTTGAAGGTCTCCGGATTGCCATAAACCATTAAGGCATTTTGTCCTTCCAAGGGGGTAATCTTCCCGCTTGTATTTTGAAGGGCATCGCTAACTTTCTTGGCATCCAGATTGTTTAGAAAAATGATGTCACTGCGTTCACCGATTTCTTCCATAATATTCTGTTTTTGGCCCACAAGGAAAGTGTTGGAGCCAATTACCCGATAAGATAAACCGGCAGAGCTTGCAACCAGAGAGACGGCTGTTTCAATAGGTACATCTTTAATATTGATAGTAACCCTCTTTTCTTCTTTCTCTGCGGTTCCTGCTTGATCAATAGCCAAAACAATATTGGTGTTGCTCAATCTGGAAAGAGCTTTAAACACCGAGGAAAGAGTTGCATCATCTGCGTTAAAAGTCACTTTTGTATCCAGGATAGGGTCTCTTCTTTGCTGAGCACTAAGTGTGATACAAGCCAAAAAAGATAGCACGAGGACAAGTGTAATATGACTTTTGAATTTTCTAATGTGTTTCATATTTACTCCCAGTATCATTATATTTAATTACCAATTCCCGCTTGTGCCACTACCATAAGTCGTTTCTTCAATTGGTCTGGCAGGTCGGGGAGCGAGTTCTGTAGTAGTAATTGTTCCATTATAACTATAGCGGATACTATTATCTTGGATATCTAAAATATGGCGTCCTTTCACGGTATCTCCTATGTGTGCTTCAAGAAGCTCACCTTGATATTCAATATAAGCGATTTTATTGCCATATTCATCACGAGCCGTAGCGGCTAAACGGAAAGTGTTTTTCAACATTTCCTGGTATTCTTTCTCTCTATCCACTTTGTCCTTGATGATGTTTCCTTGACGCAAGGGGTCTTTAGACGAATTGAATACAAACATTTTACGGTCTTGGATAGAATTTTCTATGGACTTAATTTTGGTTAAAAGAGTATCCGAAACAGATTCTTTTGTATGAACCGATTTTTCCGGAATTTTGCTCCAAGTATTGTATAAACTTACAAGACGAACAGCCATAGCAAAAAGCGAGAGAACAATTAGGGCTATTGCCAGGTCTTTTATAAATTTCTGTTGCATCTTATGCCTCCCGTTTTACCTTGAATACAGAAAGTTCTAAGGTAACCCTATAACGATTTGGAGCATTGGGAGCAGTAACCTCTTTATCGGAAACTGCAAGCGGGCTGATATCCAATGCCTGAATTTTGATAATATTATCCATAGATTCCAAATCGGATATAAACTGCCCGATTTGCACATAAGTAGCTTCCAGTTCCAGATTATATGTTGTTTCTACCAAACCTGGAAGTGAGAATTTATTGCTGTCGGAAAGTTTATTAATAGTAATAGTTCGCTGGTCAGCCAAACGGCCAATGGTGGTCTTAAAAGCATTAATTTCATCAAAGCTAAAACTGGCTTCCCTGGTTAAACTATTATCTATAATACGGGAAAACTGGCTTAATTGCTGGTCCATAATCCGTGCACTGTTTAGTTTTTCCTGAGCAGTTTTTATTTTTCTATCCAGTTCTTTAATCTTATGTTGTTTTGCAGTAACACTGTTTATGGTAAACATAAAGAACAGTATTGTAATCAGCAAGATGCACAGAATGAATATCAGGTATCTTTCTCTCATCGTATTCCTCCCCCAGATGCTTCTTTGCTATAACATTCAATTACAAATTCCAGAATAGCAGTATCTTTAATAATCTGTCGGGTTATAAAGCCCGATTTGATTCTGGGAAAATCATTACTGATTTCTTCATTGGCTTTTAACCGATCAATAAAACTCTGAATTAAATCTAATTCTTTTACATTTTTATCAACTTCGGTAATGCCGTTAAGAGTAAGGACACCATTATTGTAGGTGAATTTTCTCACCGCCAGCTTTTCATTTATCTCATTACTTAAGGCAACCATTTTTTTAGCCCAGAAGATACGATTATTAAATGTTTCCGCAAGCTTATCAAGGTCTTTACTGGAAAGATAGTCCTCACTTGTTTCATAGCTTGCCAATTCTTTCTGCAATTCATTCAGGTATCTCTGTCGGTTTTCAACTCTTGTGTTAATCATACCATTGATGTAAATCCATGCCGCAATAAGAATAACAAGCCCAACAGCAAAGATTATTACAGCATTAATAAATTGCTTTTTTTCGCGTTCGGCTTGCAAACGCATTTCACCATATTTATTCAGGTTAATTTTAAAATAAAATGTAGTTTCCATCAGAAAAATCCTCCCTTATTCCAACCGCATAGCCAGCCCTATTGCCAAAGCAAGTTGGGGGTCTTTTTTGTCCTGGAATTTTTCCGGCATTTCCACATTGATAAAGGGCATAAAAATCTCCGTCGGAATTGCTACTTTTTCTTCTATGAATTCTTTTAAACCCTTAAGTTTAGCAGTTCCACCCATTAAATAGATTTTGCGGAAATCACTGTTACCTGCTTCTTTAACATAGAAGCGCAAGGAACGACGAACTTCATCCACAATGGAATCCTCGGTAGGTTTCTCGGTAATATCAAGCATACTAACTGTTTGAACATTTTCTACGGCAGGATTATCCCCCAAACCAAATTCCAGTTTATGGTGTTCAGCTTCAGCCCATTCCAGCTGTCTCTTACGCATAATATCCCGCGTAAAATTATAACCGCCGTAAGGAATATCACGAGCAAACAATTTGGCTCCTGGTCCCCAGATAATCATATTTGTTCTATGCGCACCAAGATTTAACAAAATATAAACTCCATCTTCCACAAAAGTATTCAGAATAAAGCTGTTTACAACAGCCAGAGAATCTATATCTACAATATTGGGTGCTAAACCCGCGGTCATTAAAACATTGGTATGTTCATTCAATACATCTTTGGAAGTAGCAGCCAGCAGGATATTCATATTGTTGGTTTTTTCTTCCAAACTAATGACCTGATAATCCAGAATCATATCTGTCCCACTAATAGGAATGTGTTTCTTAGCTTCAAAAAACAGAGCCGATTCCAGTTCCTCATCAGGGAGAAAGATGGTTTTGATTTGTTTAATACTCGTGTTATCACCTCCGATGGAAGTAACCAAATGCTGAATTCGTTTAGGATTAATTTTTAGTGTGTTCAGCATTTCACAGAGAACGGGTCCATAACGCTCCGGAAGTAAATCACTGGGAATATATTCAGTTCCGGTAGCAACCGTGGGGCTAATTTCATAGTTCAGCAGTTTAAATCCTTCATGCAATTTCTTCAGGTGAACAATTTTAATACTGTGAGTTCCAATGTCAATTCCCACGGTTTCTTTGAATCGAGGTTGTTTTTTTTTCTTCATTCTTCCTCTTTATCTTTCATTATTTATTACTTTATTTGTTTCTATATTAAGCTCTTAGGCGGTTTCTTCAAATACCAGCTTCCCTGTTCCAAGGGTAACCGTTCTCCCTGCTTTTTGAAATAGGGCCAAAAAGGTGGTTTAACTCTATACATTCGGGAATCATAGTTATAGTTCTTTTTATAACCAATTTGCCCTCCTCCTGCTCCAGGATAGTGACGACACTGCAAAGTTACATTCACAGTGGGATTTTGAAACAGCTGAACAACGGTTGCCGTAGTGGAACAAGGCCCACCGCACATATCTATAGAAGGTTTCCAAACACCGCTATTGGAAGGATATTCGGTATCATTCAAACTTCTATGAACAAAACCACGACGGCGTTGATTAACACCTCCCCAAATACTTATCGTTCCCCTTTCCAAATAAGGATTTGCTTCAGGCCAAATAGGATTGTACCAGGGAAAATCCAAATTGGCGGGCCAGGGATGAGCAGTTGACTGGGGCCAATAATGACGATGCAGATCAATCATATCAAATACAATAGGTCCTACATCCGGATCATCGGTAGAAGGATTGAATTTTACAGCGGGAATTGAACCATGCGGATGTTGATATTCAAAGGTAAAAACCCCGTCTTCAAAGCTATTACCATTTCCTTTTCCAAGAGCTGCCATAGCAGCATAAATCCAGATTCCGCCTACCGGATTGGAACTATCAGAACCCATATTAGTATGGATACGAAGAGAATCAGCAGGATTGCGATAGGCATATTTTATAATAATGGATTTCTCCGATACTAAACCTAACATATCCCTGGTGTTGGACAATGGAGCGCTACCTCGGGGAGTACCTGCATATAATAAATCTCCAATCAACCACATCGAATCCGCAGAAGCCCAGGTTTGAAAACCCCTGATTGTCCCTTTTATCCAAAGTTTACTTTCCACATAGTAAGCTCTTCCGTTATGTGCACTAAATGGAGCTAATGGTACCCAGGTTGTATCGGTTGTAATAAAACGATTTATAGCAGTTTCTGAACCGGGAGCATAAGGATAACCATTGGGATAATTATTCAGATATAAAGGAATCTGTTGGCGCCTGTGAGTTATGTTACCCTGCCACCCAGATACATTGTAGTTATCTATATCTATAACCATTATCCTGTCTTCGCTATATGATGGGCCTACTCTTTGTCCATTTTGACGGATTTCAATCATATTCTCCGGGAATTCATATTCATCATAATGTTCAATTAAGCCACCCCGAAAGATAGCTTCTTCGGGATAGGAACTGGGGTTGGAGATTATTTCTCCTGCTGTAGTTACTAAAGCTAAAAAGGTAGGCCAGTTATTATTATTTCCACCTCCTAACTGTTTTATCTTAATATCGGTATTGCTATGGACAGGACCGTTTATTACATCATAGCCATAAAAATAGACATTCGTATCATTGGG
>Ga0208196_1002879_pt1 | contig 15299 bp, 15 predicted proteins | sample AD_JPNNA7_MetaG_FD_184443 | JGI IMG/M metagenome (GOLD analysis project Ga0208196, IMG submission 184443) | Active sludge microbial communities of municipal wastewater-treating anaerobic digesters from Japan - AD_JPNNA7_MetaG (SPAdes) (version 2) | ecosystem: Engineered > Bioreactor > Anaerobic...
CGTCAGTGACGCGGTATTCATTTCCGATCTTCACGGCCCGCAGTCGTTTCTGGTTGATCATCGCCCGGATGGTCCGGACGTTTAGCTTTAGCATCTCCGCAACTTCTTCTGTCGTGTAAAATTTTGGGGTGGTCATTGCCCCTCCATAAGATCCGCAGTCATCCTCCGCAGGCGGACCGCGTCCCGGATCCTCTTTTCAAACTCATTGGGCTGGCTGAAGTCGCCGTAGACCTTTATTGCCCCGCCCTTTCCCGGCGTCCCGATCTCGATGCTGTCCTGGAACGCTGGTCCTTCGATGATCTTTTTCACGATTACTTCTTCCATCGTTCTAGTCCTCCCAGGGGAGCATAATGGTAATCACCGGCTCGCCCTCATCACCGGGCCCACATACTGCCTTCAGTAGCACGTCCTCGGTGATAATTGATCCCGATTCTTTCATGGTTACGAATAGAACCCGGAACTGTATTGTGCTGGCATGCCTGCACCTCATCGCTGCACATCCAAACATCCAGAGCAGGTCCCAGGTCCTCCCTTCTACGCTCTGGCCGGGAAGCTCATCCAGGTATGACGGCATCAGGTAATCATCCCATATCGGACGGGTCACTGCGACCTTTACCTTGATCCCTGCCTCGCGGATTATCTGGTCCGATAGTTCGATCAGGACCCCATCACTTATGGCATCGGCCCGGGTGTATGCGAAAATAATCTCGTCATTGACGAAAGGGGAGGTAATAGTCATAATCACAGGTCCCCCTCTATTCCGATCTTAAAGGTCTGGTCCTCGCTCATGTACATCTCGCGGGAGAGCTTCCAGATCTCGTTGATGATAGCACCCTCGAGGATCTGCTCAAGGGTCAGGTCGTTGTCAAACCTCCGGTTGAACTCTTTCCGCATCGCCTCCAGCCATTCGAGGTTGTGGGAGGTGAACACCACCACAATTGGCTGGCGTTCCTGGCTCTGGACAAGGACCTGTGAGCTCATGCCGAGACCCCCGCGACTCCTGCCGGGGCTGCTGCACCTGCAGGGCATCCTGACTCGGGCTGTTCGACCATCATGGCGAGGTGGGCATATTTCTTTTCGCCAGAAAGGATGCCCTTCACCTGCGACAATGGGGCCACGTATTCGAAGCCATTGATGCGGAACATGACCGCCTTTCCGGACCGCGAGATCCAGGCCTGGCCAATTGCTTCCGGCTGTCCACAGGTGCTGATGACCTCGGCGATATCGTAGATGCTGACCGGCCACCTTTCGATGAGGCGATGTACGTCACACTTTGCGATGACGCACTGGCGGGTCTTGATGTCGATGCGGAGCACACCCTCGGCGTTCTTCACGCTGCCGATGTGTTCAAAGGTTGGATTGTTGTAACGCATGGTGTTTCTCACCACATAGTCATCGACGAGAGAGATGATATACTGCCGCCATGCAGCGCGAAAGTGATTAGAAATTACCTATTATGTATATATTGTGTATATTATGCGCAATCGATTTTGGCCATCCGGGTATCGCCCACGACTCGCTTTGCTCGTATCGAGGGCTCACCCTGCTGGAGGTTGACCGAGGGCCTACTATCGCTCCGCTCCGGCGACGCCCTCACTGCGTTCGGTGGCGGCTTCCGCTATGCTGGTCCTAGGTTCACTGAAGTTGCTGATGGTCGACCGTGCTCGTCTCCACTCCCTCCGGTCCGTTCCGCTCGTACCGTCTCCCTTTCTTGATGGGTGATACGTGGACGCCCGTGATTTCGTCGCAGGCTCCTTATCACCGGCTGCCCTGCCCGCTCCTCGCGGACCATTGCACGGCCCGCTCGTCGCTGCTGGTTGGGATTCCGTGTCTCTCATAGTATTGTTACGGGTAAGCGCCCGAAGGGGAGGTATCCTGTTCACTGCCTCTCTCTTGGGAGAGGAGGAGCCCGGCCCGAGGGTGCGAGAGAGGGGGATACTTGCCTATCCCCCGGCGCGATGCAAGGGCGGGGGAGTGGAAATTGTTGAATGAAAATGGTGGGGTGTCAAAGACATTTATTCAGGTAAAAACTGATCTGAATTAAAATAGACGGGAGGTATATCCTTACGATTTCCAATTTTTTTTCGCTCTTCTATCTCAACAAAATTGATTAAATAAATAATTGCGGCTTCAATTATGTGTAAAATCTCTGCTGCTTTCTCTTCTAGGGTTAACAATCCAATTTCACAAGTTGCTGCATTAAATTTTGTATTCTCTAAATTTGAATGGTATACCAACAATTTTCTATGTGTGATCGCATTTCTGATTTGAATGAATTCTAGATATTCTTGAGAGATGAAATCAAGAAAAATATCATAGAGGGCAAAAAAGCTCTTGTTGTCAATATCGATAAATTGCGCTCTAATTTGTCCCTCCTCTTTCCATATACAACCCTCTTTTGTTGTGGCGTAAAATTTTACCTTATTTTCATCCAATCCTAGGCCAGAATAAAGATTTATAAAATTCGCAATTTTATCGAGGATATCAAAAGACTGTTTGAAGGAATTTTTAATTAAACCGAGATATAGATTGAATCCGATGTAATCGTATGTGTTTACATATTTCGTCTTTAAACTAATATCATCGAATGATTTGTTTTTATATTTACCAAGGAATAGGGTCATTCTTGCGACGGCATAGTCTTCCTTCAAATGATTTATGAAATTGAATAGATTTCTTGCATTCTCCTCATTCTCTGAGGCTACAATGAGACTAATAAAAACGGAATCCTTGAGTGCAGCCTGACAGCGAGGTTCATGGATATGAAAATTTAAAAACAAGTTCTCTTTTATACAAAATTTAAGGTAAGATCCTTCAAATTTTGGAATATCTGAGAAGTTCAGAATTTTATGACCAATCGGTTTAGATAGAACAGCTCTGTCATCAAATTGTTTTTCAATATCTTCTATAACGGTTTTAAAGGTCTTTTTAGCCCCCAGGCCCCCATATTCAATAAGTGAATTTTGGTCAATTGCCTTTGTAAGCATTTGATATGCAGTGATGAATATAGCAGCTTGATATTCACCAGATATCCTCGCAAAATTCATGAGTTGCAGGGCTTTATTTCCCAAAGCCATTGGAAATTCCGGTTTCAAAGCCAAGCATTTATCATATGCATTCATGGCTTCAATCCCCCGGTTTAGTGTGTCTAAAAGATTCGCATAATTTGTCAGAGTTTTTAATTTTGTTTGGAAATCTAATTTATTCATTGAAGAAATTGCATCTCTAAAATATTTTTTAGAATTTTGAAGGTGTTGATTGTCGTATGACTTAATTGAGATGTGACTACTTTTTGACTCTAGAACATAAAGCGAATAGAAGCCGTTTGCCATATTAAACGAAATAGTTGGGAAATTCCTTTTGCATGATTCGTCCTTAAGAAGAATTTTACCAGTTTTTAAACCTTGCTTAATTATTCGTTGTTTCCGTAAACCAAACCCTATATCAATTAATAATCCAACTTTTGCAAACTGAATCAATTTATTTTGAGGATATTTTACATTCAATGAAAAAAGCTCGGTATGTGCATCCCGAAATTTACCTTCATTAATCAGATTATCAATATTTTGCAGACTTGAATTAATCAAATTCTTATCATCGGACATTGACCATCTCAAAGGAGTTCTTTTAGATAAAATTATTCATCGTTGGTGCTTGTTCCCCCAATTACTCTAATTTCCTCTTCAGTGAGATCGTACAACCGATAAACAATATCATCAATCAGTGAATCCGTCGCATCAATTCTCGCCAGCAAAGGATGCAATCGACTGCAGGAATCATCGAACCATTGTTTCAATAGTCGATATGTCTGAGGGCTTTTCGGGTTGTATCCTGCTCTCATCAACCTCTTGTTTTTATTGAGAATATCGATGAACACTGAGAAGTCGTAGGCGTAATATTCTTTGATTTTCGTTTTATTTGACATTTCTTCGACGTGAGATCCGGTCTCTTCTTCGATAAATTGTAGCAATGTTTGAATCTCATTATTTTTACTACCATTCAGTGTTGTCATTTGTTCTGCAAGATATGCCAAAAGATCTCTGACGACATCCGCTTGTTTAGGATAGACATTCAGTCTATTATCGATGAATTGGAGTATTGGTCCACTATCAAATCCCTGAATGAAAGAAGAATAGAGTGACTTCGCCTCTTCAGTAAGAAGAGAAAGTTGTTCAAGGGGTGTTATTTCAGTGATGTTTCGAATGGGGAGATTCACTAAAAATACCGAACGTAATTCTAATCTTCCTCCACTTTCCTGATCCCCTAAAACAGAGCAAATTCGTTTTAGAATGAACCAGGTGACTTTTGAATTTAGAATTGCGAGTAGGTAATAATCTGAAAGAGGAATGAAGAATCCTTTGTCATTAATGTGAAATCCAGCAGTATCAAAAGCAAATCTTGACTCCTTTGCAATAACGGGATACAAAATTTTAGGCTTTTCAAATTCTCGATAATAATCTACTGTATCCTGAATTTCATACCATTGATAATTTCCAGCTTTTCGCCCAGGCCAGTCTCCCCCAATCCAATCTGCCGGCTTAGGTTCCAATCTTTCTCTAAATTGTTCCAAATATGCCTTGATTGAAGGGTAACGGTCAATATCAATTCCACGTCGAGTGAATATTAAGAATGTATCATTGAAATGGATCTGGTATTTTCTAATATCATCACCAACAATGAAGGGTTTGATAATTTCGGCATTGCGAGGATCTTGAGATACTAGGTGATCTTTTATTTGCCGATTAATAATGAAGGCTGTATTATACCCAGTTAATACGCCTCGGTAAAAGTTGTTATCAACATATTCAGCCAGAGTAATGCTTGTACCTTTCACTTTCTCAAGAAGGGCATGTTCAACATCTGTTGAAAAATTCCAATTATTCCCTTCAAGTGACTGATTCCCTTGTTCAATCCCTATATGTGCAATTTCTTCATCAAGAGACTCAAAGTCGAGATCTTTTATTGCTGCATAAATGAACAATTGATTTTCTATACTTTCCTTTCGAGTAAGAATCACTGAGGGAAATGTTGCTGCATCCTTGAATACAGGGAGTTCACCAAAATCTATTATTGCAATAATTTTTGCTTTTGTTTTAATATAATTCCGAATATTCTGCCCGTAATTGGCCTTCATATACTTATTTGAGCAAATCACACCGAAGTGACCAGACCTCTTCAGCAATTTATGAGATTGCTCAATGAAATAAACATAGATATCTGCGGTCCCGGCGGCGCCTTCAAAAAATTCTTTCGCGTAATCCTTGAATACAGGGCCGAGGAATTCCTGCCTAACATATGGTGGATTTCCAATAACCGCATCCCATCCGGGATTCTCCTTGACTTGCCCCCCATCAAAAAATACATCGGGAAATTCCAGCTCCCAATGAAGAAATGATTGTTCCCTCCCTATTTCACATGCTTTCTTGAACCACGAGTTCTGGGTCTTCCTTTGCCATTCGGGATCATCCCCAGCGATTGCCCAGACAAGATCCTGATAATATGCCGCCGGAGATCTTCTGTCAGTTGAAGGGGGGGCACTTCCATAATATACGGCGGTATATACATTTGCCAGCCCTTTTGCCCGCTGATATTCTGGCAGTTGTTTAAACTCTTCAAAAATCCGTTCTTTCCTTTTCACGTCCTCGAGGTTTTCTTCAGCCAGGTTTTCTAGCTCTGACATTTTACTCAGGAGATGTCCGATGAATCTGGGAGAGATCGATGTTGGAAGTTCAGTCTGATTGCGAGAGCCTTCAGGAGCTGTCCCAGGATAATAACGCAAATCGGAGAGTCGTGCTCCGACAAGACTATTCCCTTGTTTTAACCGGTGATCAAGAAAAGAGAGTGGTTTATCTTTGCTGATGGTCGATAGCCATAAAGACACCTTCGCGAGTTCTACGGCAAGATCGTTAAGATCAACACCATAAATACAACGAGAAACGACCTCTCGGCGTGCCCAATCACTCGTATAAGTAGAAGTATCAGTAATTTTTTCTGCTAATATATCACTTTGAATTCCTTCGAGAACCTTTTATGCGAGAAAATCAACAGCACCCACGAGGAAATGTCCACTCCCCATCGCTGGATCAAGGACATTTATCGACAATAGGGCTTCTTTAGCAGTCGCTTGGCCACTATCCACCTCACGTAATTTTTCATTGACAATTTGGGCTAATGTATGTTTGACAATATAATCGACGATGAAATCAGGGGTATAATATGAGCCGGTAAGTTTTCTTTCACCTCGGTCTGTGGCAAGGAAAATATGTCCTCTGGTAACTCTGTCAAACTCATTAAAGTCTTCAAGGGACGAGGGGGTTCTTCGGTCTGAATTATACTCCGCTAATGTAACCCATTGATCCCCTTTGACAACCAAATCATGTTCAGCGACTTTCAACCGATATTCGAGAAGCCCTTCATAAATGCTTCCCAAATGACGAATTTCAAGTGTGGAATAATCTATAAAGTCACGAGAATGGCCATTTGTTTTTCCTCTTGATAGAAGGTCAATTGCTTCTGCAAGATAGGAGTCCCCAATCGCCCATCTCTCCAAATGAACGTGTTTGGTTGAATCGAATAATCCCCCATTGTATGCAGGTACGTAAAACTCACCCCGAGGTATCCCGAAGGACTCACTTCCCTGGTTGATCAACCTGAACAAATCACGCAGCCGTGTGTACAACGATGTATTGATAGATTGGTATCGCTGATGGGCAGGACCCTCATTTTTCTGGCGTATTTCATTTTTCAATTTTTGAAGGCTGTAATTCTCTCTATATTGAAGATTATTCAGATCTAACAGCCCTTTACCTTCGGCATAGAGGAGAAAAAGAATCCGATAAAGAAGGAGCATGGTATTTTTATGAACTAATTCGACCGATTCGTGATTTTGAAGATCGAGTTGATTCCCTCTCCACTCAATGAATCCTTCTGCAACTTTTTTCATTGCCTTATAGACGTTATCTTTGAGATCTTCGCCTATTTCTTTGGCATAATCAGCAGAACCACGTAAAACCCTTTCAAGGAATGGTTCATTTGCATCAGAAGGAAGGAATGCTCCTTCTCTAAAGAAATAATAGAAATATCGAAACCCTCCAATATCGTCCGATTCTATTAACGAAATAAGGTCAATTTCATAAAAGTCATCACGACGTTTCTCTTTGCAATATAATCTCCATAATCTCCCATTTGAAAGGATTCCCCATTTTGGCTCAGTGTCAATCAAATACATCCAGAGTTGGAGACTAGGATTCCTGCTACGATTATATTCATCTCTACCAAATCGGTCTAAATCTACCGCGATTTGCTTAACCTCTCCAATTGCGATTGTGTTTGCATAAAATGAGCGGGTATTTTTAAATTGGTGTGCATTTGTCCTGGCATTTTCATCCGGGAAAAATGCAAAATCGGGAAATTCTTGAGAACGAGTTCTTTCTGTTACTTCGTAATTATGCCCAAGGATAGAAAAAATTGGTTTGAAAAAATGGTCTTCTAATTGTTTTTCATTATAAGTCCTTAACAAATTTCTCTCTCTCTGGTAGATTTCTTTTATCTGCTGAAATGATTCGCGATATTCAGAGTTACTCCATTCAAGGGACTGGAGAAGCTGATTCGCGAGAAAATAATTGGAAAATAAATTATTGTTTTGAAATGGAAGTAACAACCTTTGTGTCATTTATTGCCTCTTTTCATGAGACCCAAGAATCTCAATATTCAACAACAATGTATTCCGTTAAAAGAAAAGAGTTGTGAAATTATCGGGGATAGATAGAGGATGAATGGAAATGGGCTCATGCCCCCTTCCCACCTCCCTTCACCAGCCCGTACTCAATCTCGTAGTACGCGGTCGGCACCGAGATGAAATACTGCATCTTCTTCTGGTCCTCTGCATTCGCAATCTGTCTCAGAAGGGATGCCTGCTCTTCTGGCGAATGGCCCACGGTCACCCACCGCTTGGTCTCATCGCTCATCTTCCAGGACCTGGACGGGACAGCGTCCGGTGGAGTGGTCACCTTGTCGTCGTCGGGATCGAAGTAGGATACCACTTCGTCCTTCTCCGACTCTGCAGCGAACTGCAAGGCCTCGGCGACCTCTTTCTCCACCAAGGCCTCTTCCTTCTCCACGATAGCCTGGGTCTTCTGCCGGTGCTGCCAGTAGGCAACGAGTGCCGCCACTAACGCCACCAGCATCTCAAAAATCTGGATTAATTCCTGTTCCATGAAATCACCCCAAGGGGAGGGCGGCCAACGAAAGAGACGGTGAGGGAATCACCGCCTCCGCAGGTTCAGCTCCATCCGGTCGTGCATCTCGATGATAATCCTGACGACAGCAAAGAGCATCATCAGGCTCCCGAGAGAAAAACCGAGGAGGAACATGAATCCTTCATCCATGGTCCCTCCCTCCCTGGAAAGGGAAAACTACTGCTCGCTGCTCAGGCCAGAACGGCAACGGTGTCGGCCCAGGTCTCAACGGTGGCGAGAATCGCGTCGGCCTCGTAGGAAGTGACGCGGACCTCTTCGCGGCTGAAGGCCACGTAGTAGATCTCCCCGCTGGGATCGTGGCACTTGATGGTGGCCGAGTACCGCTCACCCTCGCTGTCGTTCACCGGGTCGCCACCCATTGCGGTGGCCATCTCGGTATCACCGAGGATCTCGGACTTCACGGTGTTGAAGCCGGCAACGGTACTTGCCCGTGCGGTGATGGTCCCCACGGTGTTCGCTTCATCATCCTCGTAGATGACCCGGGCGGTATATCCTTCCCTGGTCTTCTCCATCGCGGGCATCTGCCCGCTGGAGGTCTCATATGCGGTGCACCCAAACGGGTTGGTGGTCAGGACTGCCTGAACGATGGTGTTGAAGGCAGCCACGTCAGCGATCGGGGTAGTGAGTGCCCTGACGGCTGACTTGACATTGGTCTGCTGGACGAAATCTCCCATGCTGATACTCCTGTCTACGGATTTCCCGGGATCTCGGGTAGACGTGAGTATATAAAGAAAAAAGGAGTATATGGGCGTGACTGTATCAAAAGGGTAAAATATCCATTATAGCAGTTAAATCTCCCTAATAGCATAAATTGGAATAATTATTAATTCGCACAAGAGATACTCCGTTATTGAAATGTCATTACTTCAAGATCCGGTGAAAGCACTTGATCAAATTGAGTGGTATTTAGATAATCAAGACATAGAAAAATTCCCCGGCGCTTTTATTCGATGTGCTGGAAATTTATCGCGGCAAATGATAGAGCAAATACTATTTATCCTTGCCTTTTACAGCAAAATGCCTCAAGACAAGTACATAAAATCTGATAAAAAATTACGAACAGTGGGTGTTATCTGGGAAAACCTTCAAAAAAAGAATCCAACAACCGGGCAAACTTATTTAGAAGAGGCACGCCTTTGCAATCCACGAATCAAAAAGTTTGCACAGTTATCAAAATCTTTCAATAAATGGAGATTGCAATTTAATGAGCCATCGCATTATCGAAATCCAATCACATCTCCTCATACTAAAGAAAAACATATACGGGAATTTGTCCGTCGTTTGCGTCAAATTATAGATCCTATGGATTCTCATCTCATTACTGCCGCAGCAAACGAATTACTCTCTAATGGTAAGCTTAAAGCGACAATTGGAGATGATGCTCTGAACACACCGGGGATTATACGTGATGTAATAGTTACCCCAAGATTTTTTTCGGTGATTGATGGTAAACTAACCTGGCGAGAACCAGGATTTAAGATGCAAGTTATTCCAGCTGATCGAGAAATCCAGCAACTTAATTGGAAAAATCAGTTAATTTTAGTTCAGCATACAAGCAACATACGTCTGGCTGCTCGTTTCATCACAGAATTTGGAGAGCCTGTAGATATGAATAATTTGAAAAATTTATTGATAGCTATGGGGAAAACTGCAGAAGCAAGAAAAAGACTCACACGATATTTCAAAAAACTTGGCATTAATCTAGAATGGTCAGAATTAAATACATCATAATATTGCGGGCTGGGAACTTTCACCCACCGCGGATGTGCCCTATATAGCTCCGGTCCAGAATGGATCTCTTCATGAAATACCTCATGTCGGACCAGACACTTTTCAGGGACCGTGATGTCTTCGAGGTCGATCATCTCCCCGACCAGTTCGAATACCGGGAGCCACAGCTCCGCGAGCTGGCCTTTTCTCTTGGTCCCGGTCTCCAGGGTTCCCGGCCGATGAACACCGTCCTCCGTGGCCTCCCAGGCACCGGCAAGACTACCAGCGTCCACCGGATCTTTGCCGAGGTGGAGGAGACCACACGGAAACTTGTGCCTATCTATGTCAACTGCCAGAATGAGCGGACCCGCTTTTCGGTCTTCTCGCGGATCTACCTGAAACTCTTTGGTCACCTGCCGCCCCCGACCGGTATCTCGTTCAGGAAGATCCTGGACGACATCTGCAGGGCAGTCATCGAGAGGGAGATCGTGCTCATCGTCTGTCTTGATGATGCCAACTATCTTCTCCCTGATAAGGTTCTCAACGATACCCTCTATTCCCTCCTCCGCCTCTATGAAGAGCACCGGGGAGCGCGGGCAGGGGTCATCCTGACCTTGAGTAACATCGAGATGGACCTCAACGAGGAACTCGATCCCTGCGTAGTCTCTGTCCTCCAACAACACGAGATTTATTTTCCGCCCTATACCTCTGAAGAGATCCACAATATCCTCGCCAACCGGGTCCGGCTGGGACTTTATCCTGGAGTATTATCCGATGAAATGCTGGGCCATGTCGTCCATCATACCATGCAGACCGGGGACCTCCGCGTAGGAATTGACCTTATCCGACGCGCCGTGCTGAACGCCGAGCATGGAGCCCGTCACGAAGTAACTGCGGACGATATCGGTGCTGCCTATGATCTGGCCCGGTATGTACATCTCTCGGCATGTGTCCGGGCCTTAACCCCGCAGGAACGCCAGACCCTTGGGCATATCGCAGAGCTGAGCAGGGGGGTCTCCCCCTACATGACCTCCGGGACGGTGTATGGAATGGTAAAGGAGTCGATAGGAGTCGGTTATACCGTCTATTTCGAGCACCTGAAAAAATTTGACGAGATGCGGCTCATTACCCTGACTCAGGGGAAGGTAAGGGGCAACACCAGGGAGATTGCCCTCCGTTATGATGCAGATAGGGTCGTAGAAGCGTGCGGGGCAGGAAAATAAATTCTCTCTCTCGTTATTGTTTCCGGCGACCACTAAAAAATACTAAAATATGACAAATTAGTAGTTGGTCCGGTGCTGAAACCCGAGGATTGCGATCACCTGTTCCCTAATCGTGATTAGTACTAATCGTGATTAGGGTGGATTCAATCCAGGATGATGCATCTCAAGGGGGTTATCTCTCATTGTACCCCCTTACTCTGGTTCCATTCTCTCACGAGACGAGCATAACACCCCTCACAAATGTTTACCTGCTTCTCCTTACACCTGTATACCGCAGCCCCGCCGTCACAGATCCCACAGCGGCCGAGCTGTATGGTAGTCCTGGTAAAGTCTTGGTGATCGAGGAGACCCGGGATTGGGATGATCTTACCAGGTCGTGAGGGGACCTTTGCACCAGCTTTCACTGGCTTGCAACTACCAGTGTTCACGTGAAGTAGCGGATTTTGGAGTTGGTTGGATAATCGGGTTCTAGAATAGGGGTTTACAGTTTCTTTTACACTGTGATTGGAAACACAGGCACACCCGGATCCGCACGAATCATGAACAGGGGCACTGTGTGCTTCCTGAATTGAGTGCAAACATGTATGATCCTGTACATGCATCTCTCTGGATATCTCATGATTGCATAATTGCTCGCAAATTTCTGGTTCTTCCAGGTTTGCATTTTTATCAAAATTCTGGTGAAAACCTGGTGAAAAAGTGGAAGAGTCATGATCGCCCTTGTCATCGTCATGGTCGTGGTCGTTATTGTTGTCCTCCTTCTCTTCCTTATGCTCTTCCTCCTCAAGCCATATCTGTGCCTTTGCGGACCATAACCGGTACATCTCGGCATCAAAGGAGAAGTAGTGTTCACGCCTTTTCAGTGAGACGCCATAGAGTTCCTCAGCGACAGTTGCATCAATGAAACTTATCGCGGGGCACTTGTCCAGGATGCCGCTATAGCTGGCCTTGCTGTTCGAGTATCCGTGGAGGAGCCGGTAGGTCTGGTGGTAGGAGAGCCCGAGGGCGTCCTGGAGCTGCTTGATGGTGAAGACCTCGACTCCCATCTTCGCAATAGTATCCAAAGCTGCAGCCTCGTTCCGGGTCTGCTTGGTCTCCTGTCCGCCGGATTCGCTGGTGATGGCAAGGAAGAGTTGCCGGGCGTACGCGAAATCCTCGCGAGTGGCCACCAGGCTCCCCTTCTCATCTCTCTCCCGCTGGTGGATGAAGAGCAGGGCATGGCACTTGATCAGGTCAAAGAGCATCCCCGGGTTCCGCCGGTTCTGTGTTGCAGAGAAGTTGATCCGCGTGGCAAAGGGGATGCGGATGTGGACCACCTGCTCCTTGAGAACTTCCCAGATCGCCCGGCAGGTGAGGACATCCGGGTCAAGGTCAAGGTCCCCGGGCGGCAGGGACTCCCGTTCCTTCATGTGCTCGAGCACGGCCCGGTCCTGGTCGGCCGAGTCATCGATCCAGACCGTCAGCATCCTGTTCATGACCTGGTCATCGCCCACACTCTCCACTTTCGCGAGCCACCAGACACAGCGGGCCGGGATGGAGCAGACCCGCATCTGGCGATCGGTAGTGACCGTCCGGTGCTCGATCGGTTCACGGAAACTGGCCGTGGCTGCCTTAAGGATCTCCTGCAGGTCCTCGGAGAGCGAGACATCATCGAAAAGGAGGACCGACCCGGACCTGAGCTGGTCATGGTAATAGAGCGCCTTATTTGAGACGGTGCCTTTCATCCGGAACTGTTCGGGGAGGAGGGAGAGCATGGTATTGCAAGCGTGGGTTTTCCCCTTCCCTGAATTCCCTGAGATGGCGACATGCAGCCCCCGGGTGTTAGCCACCGATTGCGAGGCGACCGACATGATCAGGCACTCGGTAACAATCCGGTCCCCGACATGATCCCGGTGAAAGACATTGAGCATGAAGGAGAGGGGATCTCCTGTTTGCAGGAAGTCGAGTGCCCGTTGCCTGTGCTCGGGAGCGGGGGGTTTAGGGCTGGGGGGTGGTGGGGGTGAAGATTGGCTCTCCCTCGGTAGAGATTGTTTCCTTTCGTATCGTTGACGGAGTTCGGGCCATCTCTGTGCTCCGGCCCCACAGGACGCGTGGTGACAGCCTGCGTAAATCGCCCCGCTTGGGAACTGGATAGCGAACGCCCCATCTCGGTGTGAGCCAGAGAATGGGCATTCATCGAGGACATAGAGTGTCCCTCCCTGCCAGGGCCTCTCGGAACGGATACCTATCCCATGGGCAATGAGCCATTGGTGAAGATTCAGTCCCCTGCTCTTTGGACTCGGTGCCGGGATTGATTCCGGTGCAGGGAGCAACGTGGAGAGACGCTGGAGCGATTCAATCGGGACTGCTTCGAGTGCATCGGGGAAGGAGAGCAGCCGTGAAATCCGGTGAGGGCGATCAGGGGTGTTATCCCCCTTTCGCGAGGTGGTCCCATATAGTTTCCAGATCCGGGCAGCGTTGAAATTTGCAGTATCAACTGTCACCACATTGTCGGAAAAGAGAGCATCGAGGACTGTGAGGCAGGACCTGACAAGCCCTGTTGCTTCATCATCGTTCGGAAGATCGATGCGATAGAGGAGGTGTGCCCCATTGCCGGAATCGGCAAGAATCGGATCCGGGAACCCCTGCTCTGCAAGCCAGGTTGAGATCTTCCCTGCTCGCTCAAGTGCGGTGTCGTGCTCGCTATTAGTTGATGAGACCCCGCTTGGCCGGACCGGGTCCAAGTCGATGGGCAGCCAATGTCTCCTGATGATATCGGTATCGCTCGTGGTGGCGTCCTTCCTCCCGAGTCTCATCTTTACCCGGTTTGCCCGGCGGGAGAGGAGTGCCGGATCCACCTCGTTCAGGGTGACATAGATCCCCTGGACATCCGGAACGGCATCAAGGGTCTCTGCAGCCTTTACCAGCAGCTCCGGGTCGTTGAAGTACCCGCTGTGAATATGCTGGTCGGTGATCGCCCGGAGCTCTACCATTGCCGGTTGGGTGAACATCAACCCTACAGCTCGCCGGACCTCTTCGGTCATGTTGATCCTTCCTGTCCATCAGGGAGGAGCGGGAAGAGCGGGGCCGATATCGCCTCCCCACGGGCAACGCGCTGGAAGCTCACCAGCGGGATGATGAAGTGGCCGGCCCGGGTATAGAGGATGACAGCTTTGCCGGACCGGTTGACCGCCGCGTGTCCCTCAATGGAGATAGAGGGCTTGCCATCCGCTGCCTCTGTGACCCGGGATAGCGATGCAAGGATCGGAACGATCCGGCCGTACATGAGGAGGGCCTTCACTTCGGGTGATGCGAGGAAATATCGCTCGCCCTCTACAATGATGTCGACCTTGCCCCCCTCTCCGTACGAGAGAGTCCCTGGTTCACCTGGCATCGGGATCCTCCTGGTCATGGTGTACGTTCAGGACGTAATTGTGGCCGACAGTCCGCCGGATATGAACCTCTGCGATAGCATCCCCGAACCGGTGGATCTCTGCCGAGAGCGCCTGTGGGATGAGGTAGAGGGGAACGGGATCGGTGGTGAACTCGCTGAGCGTCATAGGGTCACCATCAGCCGACCGATAGGGTTCGCTGGTCTTAATACAGGGCACGCAGAAGAGTAGATGGCGGTCCCGCGTGAATTCGTGTTGGCGCATGATTCCATGAGGGGGCTGCCATCTATTGTGCGCTGCATCTCTGCACCTCGCGTTCTGTAGGTATTAATCTGGCTGTACCTTCCGCGATCCATTTCTCCCAGACCAGCCGTGCGATTGGGTCGGGGAGGTGGTCGAGGATTTCCTGGGAAATTTCTCTCATATCGTTTTCTCCTTCGCAGGGTGCATCAGAGAATCCTAATGCCCTGCATACCCCAGGATTGAAGAATGGGAAAGATAAGCGGGAACCCCGCTCGGTGAAAGAAGGGGACCGGGATTTGAACCAGAAGTTGGATTCCCCTCCATTCTGTTTGAATGCAGGTATCAGGCTGCGATTATTCGAGAGGGACCCGTCAATCCCTGTTCTACCGTTAAAAAATAGTCGCTATCTCTCCCTTAAGAGCCATTTCCACAGCGGGATGAGATTGATATCATCGGTGACCTGCTCGGTGTCCTTCGTGAGAATGATCATCTCT
>Ga0208196_1002883_pt1 | contig 15283 bp, 15 predicted proteins | sample AD_JPNNA7_MetaG_FD_184443 | JGI IMG/M metagenome (GOLD analysis project Ga0208196, IMG submission 184443) | Active sludge microbial communities of municipal wastewater-treating anaerobic digesters from Japan - AD_JPNNA7_MetaG (SPAdes) (version 2) | ecosystem: Engineered > Bioreactor > Anaerobic...
CACACATAACAGCGGGTTGGTAGCATTTTTTTTAAAATTTCTATATTTTTTATTTGACTTTTTAACAATTATTACCTATCTTTGCTTTGTGAAGGTAACATAAAACGCTACCAACCCGCAAAACGTTGGCGGTAATTGTAAAAAGACAAACAGACAATGAATAACGAAAAAAAACTTTTATTGATTTTAACATCCATTCTGATTTTGTTGTCAGGATGTAAAGATAAACGAAGTGTTGATGAATTGTTTAACGACACAAAAACTAAAATTGAGAACAAAGAATTCTCGGAAGCAAAAAAAGATGTTGAAAAATTAGTAAAACTTGCTTATGGAAACTCTGATGCTTTTCAGTTAAAAGGAATTGTTGAATCGGAACTAGAAAATTACAATTCTGCACTTATAAATTTTCAAAAATCAATTTCTCTTGATTCAACAAATTTCAAAACCTACGTTGAGAGAGCAAAATTAAAAATTAAACTTGGTGATTATACAAGTGCAATCTCTGATTGTAACACTGCTCGTATTTATAACAAAGAGTATTATCCGATTTACAAAACTAAAGGTATTGCCTATGAATTACTTGAAGACGGTGGAAATGCAATTATACAATATGAGCATTCAATAAAATATGGTGACAATTCAGGTGAGACTTTTTATAAATTGGGAGTACTATATTTAAGTCAGGGTAATAATCAAAAAGGATGTTCCTATTTAAGTAGAGCAGGTGAACTTGGCTATATGGATGCATACGACCTCATAAAATCGAACTGTAACAAAACTGGGAATGAGACGAATTCTGTTGATGACAAAAAATTTGGTCAATTTAAAAGTTACCCGAATAGATTCGCTATAACATTTCCTATGGATTGGGATGTTGATGAAATATCAAATTCAGACAAATCTGTCTTAACAGTTACAGCGTCAAAGGAAGGGCATTTTATGTCAGTGCTCGAAATCGATCCTACTATAACCGACTTTAATTTTAATTCTAAATCAGTTTATGAGATAGACAAAGAAGATTTTCTTTATGAATTTAGACAGAAATATAGTGACTTCAAGTTACACGATTTTGAAAAGAAAAGAATTAATGGAGTTGACACATATTATTTCAAGATGTCATTTTCTTTTTTTTCAACAAATCTTCAAAAAACACTTTCAGGTATTCAAATAATGTATGTCTTACTCAACCCGAAAACAAAGAAACTATATTGTTTTCAAGGAAATGCTGAAAAAGATGATATTGATGTTTATGAGCCTATTTACCGTAAAACCTTTGAAACCTTTAAGCTGCTGTGAAAAATTATTACCAAATATTAGGTATCGAAAGAAATTCCTCATTACCTGAAATAAAAAAAGCATACAGAAAGCTTGCAACAAAATTTCACCCTGACAAAAACGGTGGCGATAAGTTTTTTGAAGAAAGATTTAAAGAAATTCAAGAAGCCTATGAAGTTTTAACAACGCCTCTAAAAAAGGAACGCTATGATAATGAATATGATGTATTTTTTAATAAACAAAAAACACATCAAACAACCTCAAATAAAAACAAAACTGAATACACACAATCAAAATCATATACAGAAAAAGAAAATCAGCAAAAAGAATATGACAAGAAAAGGAAAGAAGAACAAGCTGAACGAGCAAGAGTTAACAATTTGGTTAGAAATGCTGAATTAGAGTTTGAAGATAAAGCATGGATATTTTTAGGAAATTGGTTTATTATTCCGGGTGCTGTTGGTCTTTATATGTTTTTTAAGTATAGGTCAAAAGGCTTTGTTAAAAAATCAAATCAAGTTTGTTCCTTAACTCTTGTAAGTTTTGTTGTGCTAATTGTTTTAGCAGTGATAATGGTACTCGCAAAAGAAGCTGGTCGATAATTCAATATGAGCATGAAGCAAAAAATTCAATACAAGTATTATAAGCCTGAAAGAAATAAGAAAGAGTTGCATATAAATTTATTTCAGCAATTTAATTTTACTTATTGCCACAGACTACCTGAGCGGTCTTTTTTCTGGAAAGGAAAACAATTTCCTGTTTGTGCAAGATGCACAGGGATACACCTTGGGTATATTACATTCCCTCTTTTTGTGTTTAGCGTTTTCGAGATAAATTTTCTTTGGACAATAATTTTAATTATCCCTACATACATTGATGGATTAATTCAAGCATACCTGAATATTGAGAGTACAAATATCAGAAGATTTATTACTGGATTGATGTCTGGTATTGGAATGATGTCTTTAGTCTCGATTATAGGAAAATACATTGGAAATCAAATATTATTATTAATCAATTAAAAGTTTTTTTATGACAGAACAAAATCAATTGAATCAACAAAGTAATCCTGACGACAAACTTAGTACAGGTTTACAAGTGCTATCTTTTTGCATTCCTATCGCAGGTGCAATAATTTATTTCAGTAACAAAGGGACTAATCCGAATAAAGCAAAATCAGCTTGTCATGCAGCTCTTTGGGGATTTGGAATTGGAGTTCTAATAAGAATTATTGTAACTCTTGCTGGTGGATAAAACAACATACCGCCAACATCGTGTATAAAACATTGGGGGTTAGTTGGTTATATTAACTTTCTACCTCACATTAAGTTTACTGTAATTTGAAAAGTAAGTATTCCGTAATCCCCAACGTTTCATACACGTGACCGTTAGCGGCTATATTACAACCGACCGTGCTAAACAGAAAGTTCATATATTTGCAGACACAAAAAATTAAGTAAAGACAGAATGTAAAAAATAATTTCTTTCAGACATATCAGAACAACAACCGCAAAGCGGTTGCTGTATTGTTTCATCTTTAACGAAAGAAATTATGTTGATTTTACAAAACATTTCATATACACACCCAAGCAAAGATTTACTGTTTAGCGACATCAATCTGACAGTAAACAATCACGAAAAGACAGCTTTAATAGGCAACAACGGAGTAGGGAAATCTACCTTGCTCAAAATTATTGCAAGCGAACTTCAACCTTCAAGCGGACAAATAAACATTGACGCAGAGCCGTATTATGTTCCGCAAATTTTCGGACAATTCAATCATTTGACAATAGCACAAGCGTTGCGAATTGAAGGCAAATTGAACGCTTTGAAAGACATCTTGAACGGAAACACAAGCGAGGAAAATTTCAATTTGCTGAATGACGATTGGACAATAGAAGACCGTTGCAAAGAGGCACTGAACTTTTGGCAATTGGACGGCTTAGACTTATCGCAAAAAATGGAAACGTTAAGCGGAGGACAAAAAACAAAAGTTTTTTTGGCGGGAATTTCCATTCATCAACCCGAATTGGTTTTGTTGGACGAGCCAAGCAATCATTTAGACGTTTCGGGCAGACAACTTTTGTATAGCTTCATTAAGTCCACAAAAAGCACATTGATTGTTGTAAGCCACGACAGAAAATTACTAAACTTGTTGGACACAATTTGCGAATTAAGTAAACACGGAGTTAAAGTTTATGGCGGTAATTACGACTTTTACAAAGAGCAAAAACAAATTGAAAACAACGCTTTAAGTCAAGACATTCAAAGCAAAGAAAAAGAACTGCGAAAAGCCAAAGAAAAAGAACGGGAAACATTGGAACGACAGCAAAAATTAGACAGTCGTGGAAGAGGCAAACAAGAAAAAGCGGGCGTTGCCCGAATAATGTTGAACACTTTGCGAAACAATGCAGAAAACAGCACATCAAAAATGAAAAGTGTTCACGCAGAAAAAATCGGGGGCATTTCGCAAGACTTACAAGAACTTCGTTCTTCGTTGCCTGACATTGACAAAATGAAGTTTGGTTTTGACAATTCAGCATTACACAAAGGAAAAGTTTTGTTTACGGCAACAAATATCAATTATGCTTACCACAAACAACCGCTTTGGAAAGACAATCTGAACTTTCAAATTACAAGTGGCGAACGAATCGCATTGAAAGGTACAAATGGTTCGGGAAAAACTACTTTGATAAAACTCATCTTGGGCGACATTAAACCGCAAGCAGGAACAATTTACCGAGCAGACAACAAAGCGGTTTACATTGACCAAGACTATTCTTTGCTTGACAACAAACTAAAAGTTTACGAACAAGCCGAACAATTCAATGTTTCTGCATTACAAGAACACGAAATCAAAATCCGGCTCAACCGCTTTTTGTTTACAAAAAATGATTGGGACAAATCTTGTAGTGCTTTGAGTGGTGGCGAAAGAATGCGTTTGTTACTTTGTTGCTTGACGATTAACAGTAAGTCACCAGATATTATTATTTTTGACGAGCCAACAAATAATTTAGACATACAGAATGTTGAAATACTGACAGCAGCAATAAATGAATACCAAGGGACAATCATTGTTGTGTCGCACGATGAAACATTTTTAGAACAAATAAACATAGAACGGACAATTGAACTTTGATAAAAATACAGCCGCTAACAAGGTATTGCCGCAATGGGGGGTAAAGTGCTTCTATGAAACTTTTGTGCTTAAACAAACGGTAGTACATCTATTGAACTTTGGTGCTGAAAATCCCCCACTGCGGCAATACCCGAACCGTTACAAGCAATTTAATATAACATATCATGAATGATAAGATAATTAAAATTTGGGAACCAATAAGTTTTACTGAAAACTGGACAGGCATAGATACTTCATTATTTGATGAACTAGCTCTTAGCTGGTATCAGAAAAGAAAAGAATTTAAAGAAGGGAATAAGGACTACGAAGATTTTATAAACAAACTTAAAAGACAACATGCCATTGAAACCGGTATTATCGAAAAGTTATACGATTTAAATGAGGGAATAACTCAAACATTCATTAAAGAAGGTTTTATTGAAAGTTATATAAGCCATGAGGATACCAATATAACACCTTCTCAATTGATGGGATATTTAAAATCTCATTTTGAAGCTATGGACTTTGTGTTTGACCTTGTTAAAAATGATAGACAATTAACTAAATCTTTTATACTTGAATTACATCAACTACTTCTGAAACACCAAGATTATACAACTGCAATCGATTCGTTAGGGAATATCGTACAAGTTAAAGTTTTAAAAGGGAAATTTAAAGAACATCCCAATAATCCTAAAAGAGAAGATGGAACAACTTTCGAATATTGTCCTCCAATTCATGTCGAAAGTGAAATGGATAATTTAATTAAGATTTATAATGATTTAGAAGATAAAAAAATCCATCCTATAATAATAGCAACATGGTTTCATCATGCCTTTACACAAATACACCCTTTTCAAGATGGAAATGGAAGAATGGCAAGGTTGCTAACAAGTTTAATACTAATCAGGCATCAACTATTCCCTTTAAACGTCTTAAGAAACGAAAAGCCAGAGTATATTAAGGCACTTGAAGAAGCTGACAATAAAAAACCTGAAAGATTAGTTAAATTTTTCAGTAAAATACAAAGAAGAAATATTGAATTTGCCTTGAATATTCAAACAAAGCCAGACACACTTTATGAAGTAGCTGAAATATTCAAAGAAAAAGTTGAAAAAATAACAACAGAAAAGAAAAAAGAAAGAATTGAACATATTGAAAAGAATTGGAATCTTTTATCAAAAAACGTTTATAGTATTATTGGTAAAATCCAAGAAGAATTATTTAATGTTGTACCAAAAGATAAAGCATATATTCAAGCTATATCATCAAAGTCAAATAATTACTATTACTATACAAAACAAATCATCGAATATGCTAATGAGCATAATTATTTTTTCAATAAAAATTTAAAGAGAAAATGGTACAGAATCTCATTCCATGTAACAAAAGATAAGCGATATGACATTGTTATTAGTATCCATCATTTTGGTTATTTCGATTCAGTTGTAGCTATTGGTGCATTCATAGAATTTATTGATAAGATTCACAAAGATAATAGAATTGAACAAACAATTCCTTTAAATATTAAACCCTATACGATATCATTAGAAAAAGAATTAACAGAGGCATCTAAAAATAATATCGAAGAGTATTTAAGAGATATATTTAAAATAGGAATGTCAATAATTATAAATGAATTATCATAAACTGCATGTAACAGCGTGCTTGCTCCATGCCTCTGAAATTAAAAAAATCAATGAAACTCAAGAATTCGGCACGAGAGCAAGCACGCGAACCGTTGTGTGGCATAATAATACCTTACATTATTGAAACAAAATTAATCATACAGAAAATTGATAATAATAGAAGCATGAAAAAAATAATTTCAATAATTTCTTTTATCGTTCTATTTTCTTGCAAAGAAAAAAAGGAATATCAATTACAAATAATTGTTAAAAATAAGACAAATCACACCTTGACATTTAAACTTTTTCCCAAGCAAGAATATATGTCTGGTGAATTGTATGACTTTTCGGAAATCGGTTCTGGACATAGAAATACTGAATTTCAACTCGAAGCAAATGCAGAAATGGAACTGTTTATCGTCGATGAACTTAATGTTGAACCACACACATTAACTCAAAAAGTATTTGACAGTATTTATGTTACAAGCATTTACAATCATCATTTAATTAAATTTTCACCACAAAGTGTATACGGATACTCTGAAAACTTATACACAGAAAACTCTAACTGGACACTTGAACATAGAAATTATGATCTACCAACAAACTTTCAAAAAAGTCATGTTGAATCAAGCGATTACATTTTTTGTGTTTTTGAAGATAAATTTATCAAATAATTACGCCACACAACACGTGGTTCAACCTACTGGGGCTGATGATGCAGATTCGAAAGTTTTTAGTAATTTAGTGTGTTTTTAACGTGGGATGACGCCGCTGGCTTTTAACTCCCCAGCAGCCCAAACCACCGACCGTTACCCATCCCAAATTCTAGGTTCTGTTTTTTCTATCCCTCACCAATGGTAATCCGTGCTATGTTGTTGGCGTGGCTGCCAATTATGCGGTAAAGGCTCACCAGTTCAAGGTGCGTTTTGGAGCTTTCAATGGATTTGCCCACCGCCTGCTTAAGCCTATCGAAATGGTTACGTTCTAGCTCTATACCAACCTTCTTGTAGTGGTCGTACTTGCGGAGCTGCTTGCGGGCTACATCCAGGTTCAGTGTGTCCAGTATCTCAATGGCTCGGTTAAGCTGCTTTTGGGTTAACCTATGGAATTCAACAAGCTCATTTTTCCCTTCATCGGAAAACTCGAGTCCTGCACCCAGCCACCACTCTCCTTTCTCAATCAGATTCTTTGATATGATATCGCCTATCTGCTCCAGCTCCTTGGTGGCAAACATCACCCTGAATACATTGTCAACCTCATTATCGCTTATATCGGCATGACTTATTCGGAGCAGGTAGTCGTTAAGCTTATCGCGCAGGAAGTTTACATGCTCCTCCTTTTCGCGGATTGTGTCAATTACTCTTGAATCCTTGTGAGTGAAAAGTGTAATGCTATCGCTTAGCATTGAGTTTACCAAGTGAGCCATGCCCACCAGCTCGCGCCGTGCAATCTCAATGGCAATTGATGGAGTATTTATCAGGTTGATATCGATATACTGGGTTTTATACCGTTGTTGTTTCTCAGGGAAGATTGGCATAACCCAATCCACAATTCGGGCAAACTGAGCGGTAAAAGGCAAAACAATCAAGGCGAGTAGCACATTGTAGATTGTGTGGGCATTAGCCACCTGCCTCGATATGTTTGTAACAGTTCCCCCGGCAAAGGTGTTTATTACATCGGGAGTGAGGAACCTAACCAGTTGAGCAAAGGGCTCAATAAGCCAGAATAGAAGGAGTATTCCAATGAATTTGAATACCGCGTAGGCCATGGCCACCTTTTTGGCCTCGCGGCCCGCGGCAAATGCTGCAATTATCCCGGTTACTGCCGTGCCCAGGTTGGCACCCATGAGTAAGGGTATTGAACCCTCAAGCGATATGAGTCCCTGGGTGGTCATGGTTAGCACAATCCCAATAAATGCCGCACTACTCTGTACAAGGGCGGTTAAAATGGTTCCTACCAGCACGCCTATTAATGGTTGCTGAACGCTTTCAATAACCTGTAGGAATGGTTCGTAATGCTTTAGTGGCGACATGGCACCCGACATAAGGTGCATGCCGTAGAACAGTAGGCCAAAGCCTACAAGAGCTTCGCCAATGCTGCGGGTAACGTGTTTTTTCACAAACACCATAATGCCAAAGCCAAGCGCAACAATTAGCAGCGAGTAATCGGATAACTTGAATGAGATTAGCTGAACGGTTATGGTAGTACCAATGGCAGCGCCCAGTATCATCCCTATGGTTTGCTCAAATCGCAACAAACCCGACTGAACAAATCCAACAAGCATCACCGTGGTTGCGCTACTCGACTGGGTTATAACGGTAACCAGTGCCCCAAAAAAGGTTGCCACAACCCTGTTCCTCGACATGCGTAGCAGAATTAGCCTTAGCTTATCGGCAATACCGTGGCGTAAACCAGTACTCATTTGGTTTATGCCAATAAAGAATATTGCTAACCCTCCCAGCAAGCCAACAATTAGCATTATTGCCCAATTGCGTGCATTGGCATAGGCTGTAAAAATCACAAAGTTTTGCGGGCTCTCAGTCTGGATGCTTGCCGATATTTGATACTCGCCCTCCTTATTACCCAAGTGAAGTTGGGTGCGTGCAATGCCCTGACTGTTGGTGAATACCTCGTACCTTTCCAAAAGGTGTCCTTTTGAGCCAAAGGGAACGCGGGTAATTTCAAACGTAACCCTTACCCCGGGGGCAGGATTCCCTGAGGAATCGGTTACCACAACTATAAATGGATGTTCAAGTCGCTCACCGGCTCTGGCCCACTGCTCATCGCCTGAGGCTTTTACACCACCTTCGGCACTATACTTCTGAATGGTGTAGTACTGGGCATAAGTTCTTACACTACCGCAAAATATGATAGCTATGGCAATTATACCAAAATACCTGAATGTATTTAAACATCTTAGCATAGTCCAATTTACCCAAAAATATCGAGAATGGCAATAGGTTTAGTGTTTTTTTTCAAACCATCCCCAAATCAATGCCTGAACTAATAATGAGTAATCCCAAATTCACCAAATGAAAAATTAAGTTGACGAATTTCGTTTAAAAAAGATTTTTCAGTATGAGAATGTTAATCAACCCATTAATTCTGGGGGAGTAAATACACTGTGCCTCTCGCTAACGCATGGACAATTACTCAGCTTTACAAAGGGTATTATAAACTACTCCGCCTTGCGCTTTTTTTGTATTTTGAGATTTGTAATACTATTTTTTAAATTACTTAAACAAAAATCTTAAATATCTGTTATACTACTAACAAAACAAATCAACGGAATATGAGAAACTATTTTGTAGTTGGAGCTTCGTCGGGGATAGGTAAAGCGCTTAGCATTGTTTTAGCCGATTCGGGTAACTTGGTTTATGGAACTTACAATAAAACACCAGTTCCACCAGAAACTGGCAATATTAAGTATTATCCTCTTGATGTGATGGACGATACAATCAATCTGGAATTCTTGCCCGAAAAACTCGATGGCATTGCTTACTGTCCGGGCGCTATTACGCTTAAACCGTTTGAACGCATTAAATCAACCGAACTTTTATCCGACTTCCAATTACAGGTAATTGGAGCTGTTAAGCTTCTTCAAGCTGCAATGCCTAGGCTGAGGAATGGGAATTACCCGTCGGTGGTACTTTTTTCCACTGTTGCGGTGCAGACTGGATTACCTTACCATGCGGTTGTTTCCGTATCAAAGGGTGCGGTTGAGGGGTTAACCAGGGCTTTGGCCGCTGAATATGCCCCAAAAATTAGAGTAAACTGTATTGCCCCATCGTTAACCGATACCCCCTTAGCATCATCACTTTTGAACAATGAGCAGAAGCGCGATTCGGCTAATCAAAGGCACCCTTTAAAGAGGGTTGGAATGACTGAGGATATTGCTTACATGGCAGAGTTTCTGCTATCCGAAAAATCGGGCTGGATTACGGGCCAGGTAATACATGTTGATGGTGGGTTCTCAACAGTTAAACTATAAGCATAAAAATTACCAATTAAACTATACGAAATATGACACTTTACGATAAATACATTAAAGTAGAGCAAGCAATTGCCAAGGGTATGAACAGGTGGAGTATTCCAGCTATTCGTATCTCATTTGCCATAATATTTATATGGTTTGGCATACTGAAACCCTTTGATGTGTCGTCGGCTGAGGCCTTGCTGAAGGCAACTGTGGCTTGGCTTCCTTTTGGAACACCCGAATTCTGGTTGGTGGTTATTGGATGGTGGGAGGTTGCCATTGGTGTAACTTTTCTATTCCCCAAAACAACCAAAATTGCTATTATTTTACTTTTCACGCAGATGGTAGGAACATTTATGCCGCTTTTCTTTTTACCTCAAGTTACCTTTCAGAATGGAAACATACTTACTCCAACCATGGAGGGACAATACATCATTAAAAATGTGATGATTATTTCCGCAGCATTAGTGCTTGGTGGCCGATACTACAAAGGCAAGGAGTAGTACCATACAATGAAAAAGCGGGAAAAAATGAAGAATAATTTTTCAAGCTTGACACAATTGCAAGTTTACAATTTAACTAAACTCAACAATCCTTAAGCTATGGCTTTCTATCAGCTAATCAGAACCCAAAAACTACCAGTTTCAACCAGTGAAATTTGGGATTTCATTTCATCTCCCTTAAATTTAAAGGAAATTACTCCTCCCTACATGGGTTTCGCCATAACAGGGATAAGTGGTAATGGAAAAATGTATGAGGGAATGATAATATCGTATAGGGTAAGCCCTGTGGCCGGAATAAAAACGAACTGGGTAACCGAGATAACCCATGTAAAAGAGGGGAGTTACTTTGTTGACGAGCAAAGAATTGGCCCATACGCCATGTGGCATCACGAGCACAGATTAGAACCCATTGAAGGAGGCGTACTGATGACCGATATTGTTACCTACCAGCCCCCCTTGGGGTTTATTGGAGCTTTGGCCAACTCAATTTTCATAAAAAAACAGCTCCAAAGAATTTTTGATTATCGCTCTGTGGCACTAGAGCAAAGGTTTGGAAAATATATACCATGAAAATATTACTCACGGGTGCCACCGGTTACATAGGCCAAAGGCTTTTACCTGTTCTACTAAAGAATGGGCATGAGGTGGTTTGCTGTGTAAGGGATAAAAACCGGTTCAACATCAAAAAATACTCAAACCAAAAAATCAAGGTGATTGAGGTTGATTTCCTCAAAAAGGAGAGCCTAATTCAGATACCCGATGATATTGATGTAGCATATTACCTTATCCATTCCATGTCCACGCAATCGGGAAATTTTCAGGAACTGGAAGTAATTAGTGCTACCAATTTTAAGGAACGACTGGAACAAACCAATGTAAGTCAGGTAATCTATTTAAGTGGTATCAGTAATGCCGATGAGCTCTCAAAACACTTAGCCTCGCGTAGGAATGTTGAAACCATTCTATCGGGTTCAAAGTTTGCCCTTACCACGTTAAGGGCTGGAATTATTGTGGGTTCAGGTAGTGCATCCTTTGAAATCATTCGCGATTTAGTTGAGAAACTTCCAGTTATGATTGCTCCCAAGTGGCTTAATACTAGGTGCCAACCCATTGCAATTACCAATGTTATAGAGTTTTTAGTGGGTGTCACCGGCAGGCCCGAGACCTACAACAAAGCTTTTGATATTGGGGGCCCCGATATTCTCAGCTATAAGGATATGCTCCTGAGGTTTGCAAGGGTAAGGGGTTTACGACGAAGCATCTACATAGTTCCCGTAATGACTCCAAAAATTTCATCGTACTGGTTGTATTTCATTACCTCCACTTCGTTTAGCCTTGCTCAGAACCTGGTTAATAGTATGAAAGTTGAAGTGGTTTGCCAGCCCAATAATTTGACATGTATGCTGGGCATTAAACTAATTGATTATGATACTTCAATAAGGATGGCCTTTGATACCATTGAACAGAACCAGGTAATATCAAGCTGGAAGGATGCTCAAACCAGCAATGCAATTAGCAAAGGATTAGGCAACTATATTGAGGTTCCCACTCATGGATGCTTTAAGGACATCCGCTCCCGTAAAGTTGACAGTATTGACGCTGCCATTAAACGCCTGTGGGCAATAGGGGGAAAAAATGGATGGTACTTTGGTAATTTCCTTTGGGAAATTAGGGGCTTCATTGACCAGCTTGCTGGCGGTGTTGGTATGCGTAGGGGCAGAAAAAGCGATACCGATTTGAATCCAGGCGATGCACTTGATTTCTGGAGGGTATTGATTGCCGATAAGGAGGAGATGCGATTGTTACTTTACGCCGAAATGAAATTACCGGGTGAGGCATGGTTGGAATTTAGAATTGATGGTAACGGCATACTCACCCAGACTGCAACCTTTAGGCCCTTGGGTTTGCTTGGTAGGCTTTACTGGTACTCGGTGCTTCCATTCCATTACCTCATTTTTAGTAGAATGCTTAAAAGAATTGCTGTTGACCAATAACTTCCCTTCAGTATTAAGAAAAGTTTTCCGATACTCTACTTAGGCTATAATTACTTAAAAAGCCGGACATAACATCCGGCTTATGGTTTTAGGTAATCGTTAAAATCTAGCTCAGCTCAACATCCTCCTCAATAAATTTAACCCCAAAGTTTTCAAGCTCATTAAGAATCGGGTTGTAAACATGCGGCTTGGTAGGAACTATAACGCCACGATCCTTTATCTGTCCGGTCATTAGCAACTTAGTGGCAATGGCTAGCGGGGTTCCTACAGTTATAGACATGGCGGTGTGAATGGTATCCTTCCCAATAATCACCATGGTTGATGCTTTGCGATGCTTTTTGCCGGAAAGCTCATAGTCAAATATGTGTTGCATTACTATCATATCCTTATCGTTAGGGCCAAGGGCTAACTTGGGCTCAAGGATATGCTGAAGCAGTTGGGCAGGACTTGCATTGGCAAGGCCAATGGGTTCGTTGTCGAACATTCCTAGCCATTTCAGCTTGTTAAACACCACCTCGTCTTGGGCATCAGGGATTATCCTTTTCAGCTTCTCCTCCACGGTCTCGGTGGGATGGTAGGGTAGGAAGCTATTCAAAAACTCGCGCTTGGTTAGCTTTTCGCTGTTAGCCATTTTATAGGTGTCGTCGGTCATGCCAAGCTGAACAAACACATTCCATGCCTTGCTATACCCGGCACGACGCAGAGTGCCTCGTATTATGGTCTGTATATCTTCAATCCCATATATCTCCCTGTACTTGAGTGAGTCGCGGTTGGGGTACATCTCAAACATGCCCAAATCCATGATATTGTACTCCCTTACGCTAGTAAAAAGACGGTGGTATGGGGTGTACTTGTACTGTCCGTTCTCAAGGTACTGAGCAACCCCTTGTCCAGCCAGAACAACGTTCCGGGGGTTCCATGTAAACTTGTAGTTCCATGGGTTGTTGTCACTTTCAGGCGCAATTAGACCGCCGGTATTGCTTATGAATCCGGTTAGCTTTCCACCCTTGGCCCTTATCTCGTCAATAACCCGCATGGCCGACATGTGGTCAATACCCGGGTCAACCCCAAGCTCATTTAGCAGGGCAATCCCTTTCTGCCGGGCCTCCTCATGCAACGATTTCATGGTGTCCGAAACATACGAGGCAGTAAGCATGTGCTTGCCTTGCCTAACGCACTCCTGGGCAACCACCGGATGCATAAATGCAGGCAGCAACGATATTACAGCCGTTGCCCATGATACCTCATCCTGCAGCTGCTTGTTATTGTTGATATCGAATTGTATGGCTTGACCATTGGGATGATTATTTACCTTTTGCCGGGCGGTTTCCAACGATAAATCGCCAACTCGTACAGTCCAGCCCAGCACTTTAGAGTGGTCCAGCAGGTACTTGATTAAATCGGACGATGACAGTCCTGCCCCTAGTACAAGAATCTTACTCATATCTCAAGGTTTAGGTTTTGGTTTATAGCTTTTGGTTTAAATTTGGTGCCAAACTATAATTTTTTAGGCTGATAAACTATGATTTTGTAAACTTTTTTTGTTTTTCTGACTACCTTTGGGTAGTAAACGTTGAGTACCATGATTCTGCTTTTTGTAGGCCTATGGGAACTGGTTGTAATTGTTATTGTTGCTTTGCTGCTCTTTGACTCGGCAACCCTGCTAAATGTTGCCCGATTACTGGGAAGAGCCTACCACTACCTGCAAAAAAGTATCGCCGAGATTCGCAGCCAAATAAGCCTAATCAACCTGGACGACAAAGACCCTGAAAACGATGACAACCCCAGCAGTAAGCATGCTGGTTAGATTGACTTTCCACACAACGCTCAGTATGACAGTTGATGTTGATGGCTGTTGGCTACTCGTTGAGGGCAAATCCAATGGAACACCGATTACGCGGATTGAAAGGATTTACTCTGATAGGGAATCAACAAAACACTAAACACTAAATACTAAACACCTTCCCCTTTCCCCTTTTTTTATCCTTTAACCTTTATCCTTTACCCTTTAACTAAAATGTTTACCTTTGTTGAACTTCATTTTTTAGTTTTGCTAGATGATAAAGGTTGAAAGCATAGTTAAATCGTTTGGAGCGCTTACCGTGCTCAAGGGCATTACGGTTGAGATACCTGAACGGAAAGTGGTTGCCATTGTTGGGCCAAGCGGAGCGGGTAAAACCACATTGCTCCAGATTATGGGAACGCTCAGCCAGCCCGATAAAGGTAAAGTGCTATACAATGGCACCGATGTTACAGCGCTTAACGATACACAGCTTGCTCGTTTCCGCAATAGCCATATTGGCTTTGTATTTCAGTTCCACCACCTTTTGCCTGAGTTTACAGCTCTTGAGAATGTATGCATGCCTGCATTAATTGCAGGCAAAAGCATGACCGACGCCTCAAATCGTGCAAAGGAACTGCTTGATTTTCTGGGTTTGTCACACAGGTTTGGCCATAAGCCATCGGAACTATCGGGTGGGGAGCAGCAGCGTGTGGCTGTTGCAAGGGCTCTCATCAACAACCCCATGGTAGTGTTAGCCGACGAGCCCTCGGGCAACCTCGATTCACATAACAAGGAGGAATTGCACAGGCTATTCTTTCACCTGCGCGATACCTTTGGGCAAACCTTTGTGGTGGTAACCCACGATAAGGAATTGGCCCGCATGGCCGACCTGCAAATTTCCATGAACGACGGTCAACTTGTTTAGCCATGCTTACACCCAGGTCGTTTGCTGAGCTTGCCGATTTGCTTAACAACAGGTACAGGCGGTATGCCTGCCCTGCAT
>Ga0208196_1002891_pt1 | contig 15232 bp, 9 predicted proteins | sample AD_JPNNA7_MetaG_FD_184443 | JGI IMG/M metagenome (GOLD analysis project Ga0208196, IMG submission 184443) | Active sludge microbial communities of municipal wastewater-treating anaerobic digesters from Japan - AD_JPNNA7_MetaG (SPAdes) (version 2) | ecosystem: Engineered > Bioreactor > Anaerobic >...
TTTGCCGATTGGATTTCTCGCCTTTTTTCCCTATCTTTTCCATAAATGACCGCCCAGTCCAAAACCGGAAGCGCATGACCGATCTCACTGCAAATAGCCCTGATACGCGCAAACGCATCGCCGTGCTCGTTTCCGGCGGCGTCGATAGCGCCGTAGCGCTCTCTTTGCTGAAAAAGCAAGGCCACTCGGTAACGGCTTTTTATCTCAAGGTGTGGATGGAAGGGGATACATTCTTCGGCAACTGCCCCTGGCGCGAAGACGTGGCCTATGTGGAAAAAATCGCCGCCCAGCTCGGCGTCCCCTTTGAGGTCATGCCGATGCAGCAGGAGTACTGGGATCTGATCATCGACTATACTCTAAAAGAGGTGCGAGCGGGCCGGACCCCCAACCCGGACATGATGTGCAACAAGCTCTTCAAATTCGGCGCTTTTTATGAACGCGCCGGCTGCGAGTACGACCGGATGGCCTCGGGCCATTATGCTAAAACCGTCCTGGATGATGCGGGCGAAGTGCGGTTGCTGACCTCAAACGATCCGGTCAAGGACCAGACCTATTTTCTCAGCCAGATGCAGCGTGAGCAGCTCGCCCGTTGCCTCTTCCCCCTCGGCGATCTCGACAAGGCCGGCGTGCGGCGGCTGGCCCGGGAAATGCATCTGCCTAACGCAGAGCGGCCGGACAGTCAGGGAATCTGCTTTCTCGGCAAGATCAATTACCGCGAGTTCCTCAGCCGCCACGTCGGGCGCAAGCCGGGCCGGATCATCGAGCAATCGACCGGCCGGATCCTCGGCGACCACGAAGGCTATTGGTTTTACACCATCGGCCAGCGCAACGGACTGCGCCTCTCCGGCGGCCCCTGGTTTGTCATCGACAAAAACGGTCCGGAGAACATCGTCTATGTAGCCCACGGCTATGATCCCGAACCGATCTACCGCGACCGGATCGATGTACAGGCCTTCAACTGGATCTCGCCGCTGCGGAGCACCCTCCTGGAAGGCACCGCGCAAGTCGAACGCACTGCGGATGGAGAGCCGCTCTTCGCCTGTAAAATCCGTCACAGCCCGGAGTATTTCCGGGCCGCCGTCCGTTTCGAGGACGAAACCAGCCTGACCATCCGGCCTCAAGAACGCGTCGCCGGGGTCGCCCAAGGCCAGTTCGCCGTCCTCTACCTGGGCTTGGAATGCCTCGGCGGCGGTGTGATCGTCTAGCCCGTAGACCTTCCAGCCAAGGCAACAACCATGCCCCTATATGCCAGCCTCCTCAAACCCGAAATCCAGGAGTTCATCGCCAACCGCGAACTCTAGACCCTGCGCAGGCTGGGCACCGATCCGGCCGCCTCTTCCGCCCCCTTCGTCGCCACCCTGGTGGATGTGACCGGACTGGTGATCTATTTCTCGGTGGCTGCGCTCATCCTGGGCGGCATCCTCCTCTGACGGTGTGAGCCGGACCTCCAGGCGTCAGGGGATGCCTGGGATATCGGTATAACGGTGGGCTTTATAGTACTCCAGATCGTGCGCCGGAGGGATGAATCCGGCCGGAAAGGGCCGCTTCGCAAAGGTCTGGAAATAGAGCAGACAGCCGTCCCGCCAGATCCCGGCATCGCGCTCCTGCAGGACCAGTAAATCCTGAACCTTCCTAAACCGCTCCGCATCGATCACCCCCTGCAAGGTTTGCCACTCCCTGCGCATCCCGCCAACCGCATGGAGGCCGTCATCATAGTACCGACAAAGCTCCTCCCACAAGCTCCTTCCGGAGCGCATGCGGTACGTCCAGGGCACATGATGAAACCAGAGCAGAAGATTCTCCGGGCAGGTGGCGACGTTCTCGAAGCGATCACGCACCGGCGGGCTATACTGCGCCACCGCGTTGCTGCCTTTTGCGGTGCGGTCGAAACCGAGTCCGTTGCTGTCGGCGCGGTGGTAATAAACCGAGGTCCAGTCGGGACGGCCGCTGTCGACCCAGGGACCCGGGCCGTAATGGTGGCCATAGTACATGATGTGGTGCAGGCCCAGGGGCGTCATGTAGTGGACCGCCGTCTCGCGCGAAGCCAGCATCATTTTCACAATCCGATCGGCCGCACTCCGGTCCTGCGTGAAGGTCATGCGGACCCATTCTCCGGCGATGGTCCCGGCGTCCAGATCCGGATCCCAAGATAGACGGCCGAAGGCATACCAATTGGCCTGGCCGAAGGGATGGCCGGTCCAGCTACGGACATCGCCGATGTTGGCCACCCCCGCCATCGCGGTATGCGGCCGGGGATAGAGGCTGCCGTCGATGATGCGGGCAACCGTGCTCCCCGGGCCGGCGGCTTCAGTGTCCGACTGCAGGCACTCTTCGTAGAGCGGCGCCAGATAGACCAGATGAACCGAGGCGCCGAGATACTCCTGGGTGATCTGGAACTCGGGCAGGAGCGCTGTGCGCGGCATCGCCCCGAACAGGGGATGAAAAGGCTCGCGGGGCTGAAAATCAATGGGCCCGTTCTTGACCTGGATCAGGACGTTCGCACGGAACTGGCCGTCCAGCGGGACAAATTCGTTCCAGGCCTGTTTGGCCCGATCATCGGGAACGTGCTGATCATAGACAAAGGCCCGCCACATGACGATCCCGCCAAAAGGTGCAACCGCATCGGCGAGCAGGTTGGCCCCCTCGGCGTGGGAACGGCCGTAATTCTGCGGTCCCGGCTGCCCTTCCGAATTGGCCTTGACGAGAAACCCCCCGAAATCCGGGATCAGACTATAAATCTCTGCCGCCTTGGCCCGCCACCAGGCGATGACGGCAGGATCGAGCGGATCGGCGGTCGCCAGTCCGCCGATCTCGACCGGAGCGCTGAAGCGCGCGGTGAGAAAAACCCGGATCCCCCAGGGCCTGAAGACATCGGCCAGGGCCTGGACCTTGCGGAGATACTCCGGCGTCAGGACCCGGGCGTTGGCGTTGACGTTGGTGAGGACGGTCGCATTGATCCCGATGGAGGCGTTGGCGCGCGCATAATCGACATAGCGCGGATTCAGGCTGTCCGGGAGCGCATCCCACTCCCAGAGCGAACGTCCGGCATATCCCCGCTCGACCGTGCGGTCGAGATTATCCCAATGGTTGAGAATTCGGATCTGTACTTTCGGGGTGCTGCGGATGGCGAGACGGACGATCTTCTGACGGGTCTGCACCAGGCGGAGAAGATGAAACACGCCATAGAGGACACCACGGTCACTGTTGGCGGCAATGGCGATAATCTTTTTGCCCTGGCAGGGGGTGGTGCGGATGAGATAGCCCTCCGCGCCCAGTCCCGCCAGCGCGCTCTCCCATTTCAGGGAAGCGATGACCAGTGAGCCCGAGGGGGTTCCCGCCACCACCGTTCCATTGAGCAGGGCACCGCCCGCTTCCGGCATGGGGCACGCCAGAAGACCGCCGAGCCCAGCCGCCAGTTCGTCCGCCGCGGAACGCAACAGCGGTGAATCGCCCTCAACCCTCCAGCCGGTGATCGCCTTCCGGTAGCCGGTCAACGCCGCAGCATCGGTGATTGGATCATAGCGCAGCCAGAGGCGGTAGCCATCTTCGGCCCTCGCTGCGGCCGCCATCAACGCGAGCATCAGAATGGTCCGGATTCGTCTCATTGCGTTCCTCTTTCGTGTGGTGCAGTCCGGACCCGATCTTCCGCCAAAGGAAGGCGTGATGATCCGTCCGGCCCTTTACTCGGTCGCAATACCGAAATGCTTCTGGATCTGTTCGAGCGGCACCCCCTTGGTTTCAATGACCATAAACTTGACCCAGATGAGCTGCAGAACCATCATGCCGCAGAAAAAGAGGAAAATATAACCGGGCGCCAGCGCTGCAGCCATCCTCGGGAAAAAAGTGGTGAGCAGCGCCGCAAAAACCCAGTGGGTGAAGCTGCCGAAGGCCTGGCCCTCGGCGCGATGCCGGGTGGGGAAAATTTCCGAAATGAACACCCAGATCACCGCGCCCTGTCCCACGGCATGCGCGGCGATGAAGGCGAAGATGAAGAGCGGCACCATCGCGAAATGGCCGGTGAAAAAGGCCCAGGCCGTCAGCCCGAGCGAGGCAATATAGCCGAAGGAGCCGATGAACAGCAGCGTCCGCCGCCCGAGGCGATCGATGAGCCAGAGGCCGACGAAGGTGAAAAGAAGATTGGTCACGCCGATGCCGACCGATTGCAGCAACGCTGCCTTGGCGCCCAGGCCGGCCATTTCGAAAATGCGGGGGGCAAAATAGAGCACGGCATTGATGCCGGAGAGCTGATTGAAAAAGGCAATGAGAAAAGCGAGCAGGATCGGAATGCGCAGCCGCGTGGTCCAGAAACGCGCGGAGACGACCCGGTCGGCCGAGGCGGAGTGGATCTCATCCGCCAATCGTTCCAGCTGTGCCGGCGCAGCCTCCGATTCGATCAATTTGAGCACCTTCAAGCCCGCCGCACGGTCGCCGCGACGGCCGATCAGCCAACGCGGGCTTTCCGGCAGAGCAAAGCAGAGCAGCGTGTAGAGCAGCGACGGGAAGGCCGCCACGCCGAGCATCCAGCGCCAGGCGGCATCGCCGATGTCGCGCAGAAGATAATTCGAGGCGAAGGCGACCAGGATGCCGAAGACGATGTTGAACTGGAAGGCGCCGGCGAGCCGCCCGCGCCAGGCCGCCGGCGCGATCTCGGAAATGTAGAGCGGCGCGGCAACCGTAGAGACGCCAATCCCCAGTCCGCCGATGAAGCGGGCCGTGATGAAGAGACCGATCCCGCTGGCAAAGGCGCAGCCCAGAGCCGAAATGATGTAAAGCAGTCCGACGCAAAGCAGGGTGATCTTGCGCCCGAAGCGGTCGGTCGGCCAGCCGCCGAGCAGGGCTCCCAGCATCGTGCCGTAAAGCGCCGCCCCCATAGCGATGCCGTGCAGCCCGGGACTGAGATGCCAAAGGGCCTGGATGGTTTGCTCCGCGCCGGAGATGACGACGGTATCAAAGCCGAAGAGAAAACCCGCCAGAGCAGAGGTGAGGGACCAGAAGATGATGCGTGCTTTCATGGTACGGTATCCTTCGAGATTGGAATGCAATGTTCGTTGCCCAGAATGTACGAGATAATATTTTGTTTTACAATAAATAATCCTACCCCGGCCGATCGGCCTGGCCTTGAACCGTCCCGCCTCCTCCTATCGTAAGTTTGTATCATATGACCATAGGAATGCGTATATTATGATAACACAATTAGTAACGCAAGGAGGATTCCTATGGCTAATCCACAAAGTCATTACGGTTTGCTCCGATTGAAATCAAAAAATGCCCGTTCTGCTATTATTCAGAAACTTGCTCAAGATTTCAATCTCACCCCCATCATTGCCGAAGCTTTCTATCAGCAGTTTGCTCTTTATTTCGAAGAGCACGCCAATGTTTCCTTATCAAGCGGCGAAGTTGCTTACGAAGCCGTAGCTGCTGAAGAACCTGCCGGTAAACATATCCGCCTCACGCGAAAAGTTACCGTTCGCCTCCGGCTTATTGATTTTAATACGGATCTGGAGGCCCTGGCAAATTTTGGTCTGGCCGGATTACGCCGTCATCGCGTTGCACGCTTGACTCGACAGGCCTATGATCAATATGGCCTTCTCAGTTATGAAGATCTGGCCATGTTATTAACTACCAGTCCGGCCACGATAAAACGCGACATCTATTTTTTACGTCAACAGGGTATGTTTATCATGACCCGAGGCGTCAAACACGACATGGGACCAGGCCTGTCTCACAAGACCATTATCATTGATCTGTATCTAAAAAACTATACCTTTACCGATATTGAACGCAAGACCAACCACTCTGAGTCTAGTGTCAAGCGCTATCTTGCTGACTTTATCCAAGTCGCTACCCTCTATAAACAAAACTTCAGCCCCAACCAAATTCGCCTGATTGCCCAAAAATCAGACCGTCTTGTCAGAGAGTATATTCAGCTCTATCAAACCTATGAGAAGCAGAACAATCAACGGCTGATTGATTTATTGACTCCTGCCCAACCCAGTCAGGAGGCGGGAAAAAAATCCAGATCTGCTCTGGTACAAGGAGGTGAGCACCATGGCTAAGCCCTTGACCAAAGCACAAGTCCAACTCAAAAAGATGCGCAGGCTTAAAGATAAAGATCTCAGTCAGTTACTCCTCTATCGCTTTCTCAATGAATACGGCTATGACAAAGGCCAAATCACCGCCAAAGCGATTATTGCCGATATACTGCAAGTCATTGATGACTATTTCCTGGTCACCTCTCTAGATGATGACCTTCACCATATCCATTATGGCCAGCTGGTCTGGATGGCCGTCCCAACAGACGAATATCCCGAACGCGGAAAGTCCATTGCCTCTACACGCATGAAACCGGTTGTCTTATCTTTTGTTACCGACCAGGATGTCAGTCATATTGCTCACGGATTCGATTCCTCCTCCCTCCGTAAAAAACGACTCGTGCGCTGGGTCGATGAAGCTTTTGATCAGGGCGCCCTGTTAACCCAATTGGACTTGGCTATTCTTCTTGGCGTCTGTGACGCGGTGGTCAGCAAATATGTCAATGAAATACAGAAAACCGGTAAAATGTTGCCAACCAGAGGTAACATCCATGATATGTCTGGCGCCATCACCCATAAACGTGAAATTATCACCCTGTATCTTGAAGGCTACCTGACGCCGGAAATTGCCATAAAAACCAACCATGCCACAGAATCTGTCGATCGCTATATCAAGGACTATCACCGTGTCGAGATGCTCTGGCAACATGGTATCTACGATATTGATAAAATCAGTCAACTGGCAAGACTATCCAAAAAAGTCGTCCAGCAATATATCGACTTGTTGCCAGAAAAAATCAAATCCCTAAGGCCTGATCCACAAAATGAGAAAGAACTTGACTTTGTCGTAGAATAATTGCTATTTATTATTGTCTGGTCAAACGGAAACAGGCTCTGCTGAGGAGCAACCTGTCAGGGTTAGCCAGACCGAGGGAAACAGCCAGAGGGCAAGGCATCCCTTGCTCTCCTGACTCGCACTGGTTTCCCTTGTAATGCCTTGAAAAACCTTCCCCTTAATCCCTCCTATGGTCATTTGATACTATCGCATGATAATGAGTTTCTTGCTTTTCGAACACGCACCCGCTTGCAGCCGGTAGACATAAATGCCACTTGCCAAGGCGCCGGAATCCCATTTCGACCTATGAATCCCAGCCGCAAGCTGCTGCTCCACGAGCGTGGCGACAGGCTGGCCCTTCAGATTAAAGACCTTCAGGGTGACGAACATCTCTTTCGCAAGCCTGAATTCTATGGTCGTGGAGGAATTGAAAGGATTGGGATAATTGCCTGCCAGGCCGAATTCCCAACCCTTTAGGGCCTCGGCAAAGCCATCCTCAGCCTTGGTGAGATGGCTGGTACCAATGGCAAACTGTCCTGTGACCGAAATGCCTCTGAAAGTGACAGAATCGCTGGTTGCAGCAGCGGCCTGGGCCAACGGTGTCCAATTGCCATCATCCTGGGCGGGACGATGAAGCAGTACCAGAGATTGGCGCTGTTTCTCATCATGAGGACCTGGCAGTTTTTTATACAGTGCGAAGGTGAAATCGGCGTTGAATGTTCCGGGACCATATTTCTCGAAAATCCAGTACTGGGTTGAATCGTAATAAATCAGCCCAACCGGAGAAGGACCCATCGGCACGCAGGTGAGTTCGCTGACAACCAGGGTATCGGTTTTGTTCTTGTCGTTCACCTTCAGACAAAGATTCGCCTCCTTGAATTTTACCGGACCAGCCGCATCAACGATCATCGTTTGACTTTTTCCTGACGAAACAGGGACGGTGGAAACGCGCCATGCCGCACCATGAATGGTCCCGTGGTTTTGATGAATCGTCTGATCCTTCACCGTAGGGCCATCCCCTTCATCAAAGTGCCAATGCGCTTGCAGATGGGCGGTATCCGAAGGATACTTGCAGTGCATATTCTCGCGAATTTCCTGCAAGGATAGCGCACGATTCCAAAGGGCCACTTCATCGATCAATCCGGTAAAATTATAACTGTTTTGCAGGCGGCCGATAAATACCGGTTTGCTGGAGGTCCGTAGCAGCCCTGAGATCGCCCGGCTTTTGTCCTGGACTCCGTTCCTATAGGCGCACAGCCTGTTACCATCATAGACAACAGCGATATGCACCCATTGATTCAGCGGGACCGGAGTCCCCTGGATGCCGTCCAGATGTCTGGTTTGGGCTCCTTCTTGCAGGACAATGCCACCGCTGGCTGAATGCTCATAGGGTTTTAATTGCAGCCAGTAATCGTACTCTCTGTCATCAGATTTTGCCAGGATCCTTTCCCAATCGCCGGAATCGAATTTTCTGAAAATCCAGGCACACAGAGTGAACTCGGTTTTAAAGGCAAGACTGCTGTCGTTGCCGCAATCGACATAATCATCTTTGCCGTCATACTCCAGGGCATATCCGGCGCACTGGTTACCGATTTTCATTCCTTGTTGCTGGATCCTTACTTCCCTCCTGCTGACACCACTTCCCATCATGCCGCTAGCATAAAGCGCTGCTTTGCGTGTCAGGGTAGACGTGTTGGCTGTCACGGCTACCATCACAGAACGGCTGCCCGAACCACTTGTCGGTAATGCAGTAATCCATTCGCCGTCGCTATAAATACTCCAATTGGTGTTCGAGGCGATATCCAATGTCTGGCTGCCAGCTTCCGGTCCAAAAGCAAGACTCCCTGGCGATACGGTGAAAAAGAGATTGCGGAACTGTGTAACCGTTATTGACCGGCTTATCCCGCCGCCGGATACCGTTATCGTGCCACTGCGATCGTTTCCTGTTTCATTCGCCGATACAGTCACGGTTACCGTAGTCGGATTCATTCCCATATAGCTTACCGGCGAAACGGTGATCCAGGAAGCGTCATCCACGATATGCCAGTTCAAGTTGGAAATCAAAGAAAATGAACTACTTTGAGCGCTGCTGCCCATGTCGAGATGGTCTGATGATACCGTCAGAATGGGAGCTTCCTGCAGGACCACAGCGGACCTGGTTATGCCCCCTCCTGAGACCATGATGGTACCGGATCGAGTAAGTTCCTGAGTGTTTGCAGACACACTTACTGTCGCGGTAGCAATGCCGGAACCGCTGGCCGGCGAGATAGACAGCCATATGGCATCGTCCGTCACGCTCCAGGTTGTATTGGAGTTGATCGCAAGTATAGGGCTGTCTCCAGCATAAGGCCCGAAGAATATGCTGTCCGGAGATATATCCAGGATCGGGGCAGCTCCGGATTGTGTGATCGAAATGGTCCTGATAATACTCCAGGCCGACACGGCGAACGTTCCGCTTCGAGGACTTGTCGATGTATTTGCAGTTATATTAACAGTTAGCGTAGTGTTGCCCGATCCGCTTGCCGGTGTTATGGAAATCCACGGGGAGAATGAAGTTACGATCCAGTCAATATTGCATTCGACCAAAACCGGGATGGTTATCGAGCCAGCAGCCAAAAACACATTCATGGGTGATACCACTAACCCGATGCCATCCTGAGTTACCATGATACTCACAGTGATGCCCCCACCAGACACGGTCACCGTCCCGATACGCGAACTGTTTAAAGGATTGTCCGTCACGGTCACTGTTACGGTGGCCTCGCCGGCGCCACTCGCGGGTGAAACTGTCAACCATGCCGTGTCATCACTCACGGTCCAGGGATAGCTGGTGTGGATCGAAATGGTCGAGCTGCCAGCGCGGGTGCCAAAATTCAGGTATGTCGGCGATACCGTGAGGGTTACGCCGCCTTGCATCAATGAAACGGTTGTAGTGATGCCGCCTCCTGCCAGGGTGAGGGTTGCGCTTCGCAAGTTGACTGAGCCATTGGCAGCTACGGTTACGGTCAGGGTGGCATCTCCTGTGCCGCTGGTTGGAGCAACGGTAACCCAGTCGGCGTCATCGCTCACGCTCCAGCTGACATTGGCCTGGAGTGCAATGCTCTTGCTCTCAGAACCGGAGCCAAATGCCAGACTCGTTGGTGAAGCGGACAAGATCACTCCAGCTTGCCTAACGGTAACCTGCCCGGAATAACCACCAGCTGATATCGTGATGATTCCGGTGCGCGAGCTGGTTGACGTGTTGGCGGTCACGGTTACTGTAACCACAGCGTTACCTGAGCCGCTGGTCGGTGAAACCGTAAGCCATGATGCATTATCCGTGACGCTCCAGCTGACGGGTGAAGTGATAGAATACGTCTGACTTCCAGCTGCGGGGCCAAAGTAAAGGTCTGCCTGTGCCAATATCGCAGGTGTGAGAGCCAGGATGAAACAGCATGCTGAAAGTACTTTTAGGGAGTTCATGGAATCACCTCCATTCTTTCGAGCTGTTTTTCGTTCGGTCGGGATATCTTTCCAACCGTGATCTTTCTTCCAGTCTCCTGCTCGATACGATTGCACATTCCGGATATACAGAACCTCTGGATGTACAAAAAAGGCATCATGTATCTATCCCATGGATATTTACATCATGCCTTTCCGTTCCTGCGATGACCGGCCTTATTGCGCCATTCTGTGGTCTCTTAAGTATAAATTAAAAGTCAATGCGAAACAAGAAGTTTGTGTTGTTTTAATAAAAGGTTCTATCCACCACGGTGTGGGTTAATAGCCTGTGGCTCTTCCCCCTACACCATTATTTAAGAAATAGCATTCGGATAGATTTAATAGATGATTCACTTTTCAATTGGCAAAGGTAAATTCCTGCGGGTACCATTCTCCCTGATTCGTCCGATCCGTCCCATTGCACGGATTGGTCACCAGGTCCCACCTCACCTTCCACCAGAGTCCTTTTCAACTCTCCCTTCAAATTGAATATTTTTAATGACACATAACTTTTTGACGGAAGGGTATATTTAATACGGGTGGTCGGATTGAACGGATTGGGGAAATTTCGCAGCGTAAATGCCTCCGGACTGGAATTCTGATTCCGGCTATATTCCACACCGACATTCGGCCCATCTTCGAGGATAGTCACAATCTGGTTTGCGCCCGTGGCTCCGACCTTTTGCCGGATGCCGGAAGGCCAATAGAGAATGAGGCTGTCGACGTTGGTATAGTCCTTCAGACCGAAGTGCAGCCTAGGCGTGCTTTGCGTAATGCCACTCTCACTGCAGGTTTTTTCCTGCATTTGCAGGGAACCACCGGCAAACACGATCACTCTGGTGCCGATACCGGACCGGTTGCTTTGCGTGCCGGTCAATTCAACATCCAGCCAATGACTGGAAGGATTGATGACCTCCAGGACATTCTCGTAATAAAACAATCGATGGGGGTCAAATTGCGCAGCGACCAGATCCATGTCGCCGTTGTTATCCACATCCGCGCACACGGCGTTGCCGCATTGCTTCCAGAAGTAAATCCGGCCTCATCGGTAATGTCAATGAACCTGGTACCGCTGCTGATTTTAAAAAGATATTCCTTGCCATAGTGTTCTTTACTGTACAGATCCGGGTAGCCGTCGTTGTCGATATCGAAATAGGTGGAGCCGCGGTTGTTCCGCGGAATAGTCCCAGGAAAAAAACTATGGTCGAGATCAAAAAGGCCGTTTTGGTTGATCAGGAGACGCATGGAGGCATCCCTCGCCCCGAGCGTCAAATCCAGAAATCCGTTATTATCGATATCGCGCCAGGCGCAAGCCAGACCATCGTTGAATCCATCCAAAGCTGAAGGCTGGTTGGCATGCCAGAAGAGACCGCCGCAGCTGTTGGTATATAATACAGATTCTTGGATGTCATGGACATAGATATCGGGCCAGGAATCATTATTATAGTCCCCCCAAATGGCCGCTCTCGTGTAAGCGGGTCCGCTGATGCCTGCGGCAAACGTCACATCGCTGAAGGTACCATCCCCATTGTTATGATAAAGGATGTTCGCGCGATCTTCCGCGGTATTCGCGATCAGCAGATCGACCCAGCCGTCCCGGTCGTAATCCCCCCAGGTCGCCTGGTGAGAGGGGATAAGTAGTGTCACGGTGCAGGTTTCCCCAGCTATATTTTGGTCATCGGCTTTGATGACCTGTTTGTAAATTACTCATTCGTACTGCCGGAATCAAGCATATTCCCAACAACCGGGACCATATTTCCCTGAGGGTCAGTGACTTGAAAGAGCTGAATCCGTCCTGCAGCAGCACGCGTCCATCAACAAAAGGATTCAAGGCACAATCTTATGGGCAATCGAATAAAAAAAGCCTCCAGCCAAAATATCGGTGAGGCTTTTATCTGTGGGCCTGGTAGGTTTCGAACCTACAACCTGCGGATTATGAGTCCGTTGCTCTGCCGTTGAGCTACAGGCCCGCGAACCTTTAAAGATAAGCATTCGCTTTGACTTTTTCAAGCGGATTTATAAAACCACTCCCCTGCTGCCGCAACGAGTTTACCTTGATACCCGCCAAAAGCCGAATCCCAGCCGGGGGTAACCTTTACAACGAGAAGACTTGGGGTGAGAAAATGCCCGTAAAAACAGTTGTTTCATCCTATTCTCCAAAATGAAAAGCGTCCATCCAGGGCTATCAAGAAGCGAGTGCACCACACCCTGATCAAAAGGCTGCAGACGGATTGATACGCGTCTGCAATATCTGCCCTTCTCCCGATAGCTCTGAATAGCGAGAGTTCTCAATCCGTTCCGCAGGTGGTCAATAGGTTTCGCCGGACCTCCCGGTCATTTGCAGATACCGGCATTTTTTGATCCGGTAATCGGCCTTGGTCTCGGTCAGCTGATCGAGCGCCTGCTGCTGCAGGGCCTGCGCCTCGAGCAGGTCGGAGAGCGTGGTCAGGCCGTTCTGATAGCTGGTCTCATTGACCTTGAGGTTTTCCCCGGTCTGCAGCCGGGATTCTTCAGCCAGCAGTACCTGCTGATACGCATCGGCCAGATCCTGCCAGGCCTTTTCCAACTGCAGCAGCAGTAACCCGGTCTGATTCTCCATGGTATTTTCGGCGATCTTTTCGCGCAGACGGCGCTCCTCCAGCTCGGCCATTCCGCCAATCCAGTCCGAGATCGGGATCGACAGGGAGCCGAAAAAAATGCCCAACGTCCGCCGGCCGCTCTGGTCCAGATGGATGGCCATCGTTCGTGCGCCGATCCCCACCTGCGGCAGCAGCGCGCCTCTCTTCATCCGCGTTTGCAGTTTTTCCGCCCGGAGCGATTTTTCGAGGAGACGGTATTCATTCCGCCCTCTGAGCGCCTGATGCGGATCGATGAAGAGGGGATCCGGGGCCTCTACGGCCGGCCATTGATCCTGGAACGAGAGCGTCGAATCATAGGCGATGCCGATGTACTGGCAAAGCGACATGGCGGCGAGCTTGCGGCCGTGCTCCAGCCGGGATTGGTTGAGCTGCACCTCGCTGCGTTTGAGCTTGACCTTGAGCAGGTCGTTGCGCATCACCAAGCCCGAGGCATAGGCGGTCTCGACCTGCAGCTGCAGGTTATCGAGCAGGGCTTCGTAGTGCTTCAGGGTCGCGCGCTTCTCGTCGAGCGAAAGCATGCGAAAATATTGTTCGCTGGTGGAGAGCACGACCTCATCCCGGGTCAGTTCGCTTTTGTCCTCGACGGCGGCCTTGCCCAGCGCCGCCAGACGGTTGCCGTTGACGATCCGCCCGCCGGTGTACAGGGGCAGCAGGATATCGAGATATCCGATCTCTCCCTTTTGCAGCATGCTGGTGGTGCTGCTGGGAAAGTAGGCATACTGGGTGGGATGCAGGAGGTTGACGGGATTGCCGTCGTAGACCGGGAGATTGCCGCCGGGGGTGCGGAGCTCGAACAGGGCCTTGCTGGCGTCAAAATAGAGCCATCCGGCGCTGATATCGGGAAAGTAGCGCGTCAGGGCGGCAGCGCGGGCCTGGTCGGCGGCTGCGATCTCCAACCGGCTGTTTCGGATGTCGCTGTTTTTTTCCAGGGCTAGGCGGACACTCTCGGCGAGGGTGAGAGTCTTCTGGCCGTGGGCCGCGCTCAAAACCATCAGCGTGACGGCGCAGGAAAGAACCATCGTTTTCTTCATGAGGCAGCACTTTCTGTAACAGGGTGCACATCGTTGCGATGAAAATAGTAATAAAGCACGGGCAACACCAGCAGCGAGAGCGCCAGCGCGAATACGAGCCCGGAGCAGATGGCCGCAGCAGCCGGGCCCCACAAGGTGGAGCCGCTGAGGATCATCGGGATAACGCCGACTGCCGCAGCGGCCGAGGTGAGAAAGATCGGCCGCATCCGGCGCTTGCCTGCTGCCATCGCCGCCTCGGCAGCAGCAAGACCCTGTTCATGGCGCAGCTCGTCCGCGTAGGTCACAAAGATGACACCATTGCGGACTACAATGCCCATCAGGCCGATCACCCCGACGAACGCCGTCACCCCGAAGGGATAGCCGGTCAGGAATACGCCCACAGCCGCTCCGAAGACGCTCAACGGCAGTGTCATCATGATCAGCAGGGCTGATTTGACTCGCTTGTATTGCACCATCAAAATCAAAAAAATCAGGACAATGCTGGTCGCCAGCGAGTAGTAAAAGGGGGTCATATTCTCCAGGGTATCCTGATAGTCGCCGCCATAGGCGAGCGAAACCCCCTCCGGTAGGGCCAGCCGGTCGACCCGCGGTTTCAATCGGGTAAACACCTCGGCGGGATAGAGGCGGCGCGCCACTTCACAGCGCACCGTCAGGGTGCGCACCCCGTTGCGCCGGACGATTTCGGCCTCGCTCCAGCCCGGCTTCAAATCGGCAATCTGGCGCACGGGCACAGTCGTGGCCAGGTAGGGAGAGGTCACATGTTGGTCGAGGATCTCCTGCGGCGAGGATTTAACCTTCTTGTCGACCTTGACCTTTACGGTGACGGGATAATCCCCTTCCCACACCGTGCTTGCAGGAAAACCGCCCGTCCCGGTCATCAAGGAATAGGCGAGCAGGGGATTGGAATAGCCCAGGCGGGCGGCTTCATCGCGTTTGAGGATCAGCTCAGCAGTCGGCAGGGGTAGGCCATAATCGGTGCGGATGAATTCGGTCCCCTCGAGGCTCCGCATGATCTCCATCACGTTTTCCGCCGTCTTTTTCAGCACCGGGATGTCGTCGCCGGAAAGACGCACTTCGATAGGGGATTTCTGGATATCAAAAGCCAGCTGCTTCCATTTGATATCGGCCAGAGGAAACCGGTTATAGAGCTTTTCACTGTATTCATCCAGAACCTGGATGGTCGCCTCGTTGGAGGTGGTCAACACGACCATCTGG
>Ga0208196_1002900_pt1 | contig 15201 bp, 10 predicted proteins | sample AD_JPNNA7_MetaG_FD_184443 | JGI IMG/M metagenome (GOLD analysis project Ga0208196, IMG submission 184443) | Active sludge microbial communities of municipal wastewater-treating anaerobic digesters from Japan - AD_JPNNA7_MetaG (SPAdes) (version 2) | ecosystem: Engineered > Bioreactor > Anaerobic...
CTTCGCGTCCTTCATGTCAGCTAAAAGACGTCGGGTCCCGGCAACTCCCGATAGCGCCCTCCAGGATTGCCCCCGGACCATGTTGCAGGGTGCCCTCTCGACCTTCTTTTAGCTCCAGACCCTGCTAAACGGCACAATCGCCTCCCTGTCCCTGCCCCCTGTCCCCGCCCCTGTCCCCGCCTCCTGTCACTGCCCCTGATCCTGTCCCCGTCCCGGTTCCTGTCCCTGCCCTGCCCCCCGCCGTTGACAACCTGCCAGGCCTTTTCGATACTTAACCGACCCTTGGATGGTACCAATTTGTGGATCGACTCCCGTTAGCCATGGTCTTGCCCCTTTTAATGATCGCCGCCTGCTCTAATGACGCGAACCCGACTGACGCTACTGGTGACGTTGAGACCTTTGAGGACTCCTGTGCTCCAAATTGTGGCGGATTGCAGTGCGGTGACGACGGTTGTGGTGGCAGCTGTGGTAACTGTAAAAGTGATGAGAAATGTGTTGATGGCGTTTGCCATGCCCTGCTCTACCCTGAGATTTGTCGCGGTTTTAATGCTCCAAGCTCTGACGACTGTGGTTTGGTGAAACGCCAAGGATGCTGTGATGCTCACAACCGTGTTATTTGGTGTGAATCTGGGTCTTTGTACTGCGTTGATTGCGCCAAACCAGGGTCTGAGGGTGATTGTGGCTGGAGGGACACCCTTTTTGGCTATGACTGTGGCGGCGTGGGCCGGTCGGCAAGCTTTCCGTTGGAATGTGGCAGGGAATGTGTGCCAAAATGCACAACCAATCAAGAATGTGGTGATGACGGCTGTGGGGGAAGCTGCGGGAAGTGCGACGCAGACAGCATCTGCGGCTCAAACGGGACATGTATCCCAGCTATGGCCAGCGTTTCTGGCAGCATCAGCTACGAATTTCACAGGCCTGTTTTTAGTGGTGATGGCGTTGCACTAGAGTCACAAACTGGGCTAGCCTCGGGATTAGCAGTTGTCCTAAAGGATTCAACAGGCAGCGTGCTTGCCAGATCTATGACTAGTGTGGATGGATCTTTCTTGCTTTTGTTGGCTGAGCCAAGCTCTGACTTGGAGCTGCAGATCTTCACGTTGTATGAGGGGCCTTTTGGGCCTTTGATGGCCGTTTTACAGCCGTCTTCGACGAGCACGGTTAAGGCAGGGAAATGGCCGGTCTGGGCTTGGTCGTACGCGATTGAGGGGCAGGAGCAGGGACAGGGACAGGGGCAGGATATTGGGAACATCCATATTTCAGTGGAGGATGGTGCACAGGCTATTCACCTGTTTCGGCTTGCCAAATTTGCCTTCGACTTTTTGATAACGCCCTTGGTTGACGGGGACTTGTCTCAGCTGGTTTCGCTGGCAATTTTGTGGTCGCCTGATATCTCATGGGATTGTGGATACTGCTACGCCAAAGGCGTCGGACAGACCGCAGAACAAGCTTTTGATGAGGCTTATTTCTGCGATTCAATCTTTATTGATCGTCTTGGCTGTTGGTCTGGTTCGGCCTTGTTTCATGAGCTTGCGCACTGGGTCTTGCGAAATCACACAACGGCCACTTTTGGGATGGGAAATCACTGGGCTGGGCAGCTCTTGGACCCACCATTTGCCTGGTCTGAAGGCTGGGCCAGCTTTTTTGGCATCTCGATGAACAGTATGTTTTTCCAGGAGGTCGACCCCATTCTTTGGGCACCCCTGGAATTTAATAGTGTTTTGGTAAGCTACGACAATGATTCCAAGATCAAAACCTCCATTGTGGTACCAGATCCTACGAAAGGACTTCTGCAACCGCTTGACGAACGATTTGTGACTAAAGCCCTGTGGGAGCTGTGGTTCGCCCTTGCTTCGACAAAATCGCCTGATCAAGCGGCTGCAAAAACAATGGTCGAAAATCTGGTATCCAAGCGAATGTTAAAGTGGGATCGAGGCCATCAAGGCGTAGATTTGGTTGACTTTTTAGATGGATTGGTTTGCAAAAACCCAGACTACAAAACGATAATTGACCAGTCAATCAACACTGGTCTGGGTTTTCCTTACGACGACGGCGGGCACTGTCCATAAATGTTGGGAGGCGAACTTTCATGTCTGATAAAAACATCGTATTTTTACATGCTTTTCCCTTTAATTCAGCCATGTGGCAAGAGCAGATTCGCCTTTTACCAAGTGGCTGGAATACCTTCGCCCCGAATCTACCTGGATTTGGCAACACGCCAGTCACACAACCCAGCCTTGATGACTGGGCCAGTTGGCTGCTTGATCAAATGGAACAGCGCGGCATTAAGCGCACTTTTTTGGTGGGGCTTTCCATGGGTGGTTATTTGGCGTTTAGGCTTCTTGCAATCGCCCCAAAACGGTTTTTGGGTGTTTTGCTGGCGGATACTAGGGCGGCTGCAGATACCCCGGAAGGCAAACTCAGACGCACTGCCACAGCGGCCAAGGTAAGGGAAGAAGGAATTGACTGGATGCCAGAGGCCCAAATGCCTGGGCTGTTGGCGGCGCAGACAATAGCTAACAAGCCGTCGGTTGTAGACTTTGTAAGGACGATGATTCTTGACGCCAATCCTGCAGGCGTGGAACAAGCGCTTTTGGCGATGAGAGATCGACCAGATTCATCTGACGTAGCCAGCAAACTGACGATGCCAGTCAGCGTAGTTTGTGGCCTTGAGGATGTATTGAGCCCACCAAGGGAAATGGCGGAATTGGCCGCTACAATCCCAGGAGCGTCCTTTCACGAAATTCCAGGTGCCGGCCACTTGTCCTGCCTTGAGGAACCCAATCATTTTGCAGAAATTCTGGCCGACCTGCTGAACTGTAATGTGCCCTAAGATCGCCACCAACCCATGATGCCAATTTCCAACAAAATCACCGCTTGGTTCTGGCGCTAATTTAGCATCGATTTTGGCTGCCACAGTGGCTAGCTAAGCGCGGCGAACCGGACTTGACAAAGCGGGATTGATAATCATTGTCAGATTCGACTTTTACGAGGAATCCTCATGAATTTCCCAGATTATGGTTTCACCCGCTCCTTTGAAAATGTTGAACTTGAGCAACTAATTGAACGTGTTACAGAAGCCTTAAAGACAGTAGGTTTTGGGGTACTAAACAGGATTGATATGCACACAAACCTGGAAAAAAGTGGAGGCACAAAGGTACCGCCGTATGTAATCTTGGGCGCCTGCAGTGCCAACTTTGCCCTACAGGCGATAACGGCTGAACCTTGGATTGGCCTTTTGTTGCCTTGTAATGTTCTGGTACGAGAAGTGGCTGATGGAAAGCTGGCCGTATCGCTGGCAAATCCCGCAAAGCTGTTTACAGCGGTCAACAACCCGTCGATGGAGCCCCTGGCAAAGGAAGTTGGACAGCGTCTTCAAGCCGTCCTAGAGCGCATCTAAGGCCACAGACTCAGGGACGTAAACTTGCGTAATCCCTGGCTTGTTCTCTTTTGTTCAAAACCCTCAAGGCTCCCTTTACCAAGGCAATCATTTCGTTTTCACCTGGATAGACAGCCACACCACACCCAAGCGCAGACACCAGCTTGGTAATACTATCAACCAACGCCTGGGATCTTGCCATGCCACCAGTCAACAGCACTTTATCGATTGGTTCGCCATCAAACGCTGGTAACAAAGCCGTGATGGCCTTTGAAATCTGATAGCACATGGCCTCAAAGACATCTTTTGCCCACTGATCGCCTTTACTGATCCTGTCTTCGACTTCCCGCAGGTCGGTAGTTCCCAACAGGTCGATCAAGCCGCCACGACCAAGATTTAACTTGCGAATCTCGGCCTCGGAAAGCTGTCCAGAAAAGCACAAATCTATGAGCTGTCCAACTGGCAAAGAGCCAGAACGTTGCGGCGAAAAAGGTCCTTCACCATCAAGGCCATCATTGACATCTATGTAGTGGCCTCGTTTATGAGCCCCAATGGATATGCCTCCACCCATGTGAGCCACGACCACGTTTATCTGGTCATAAAAAGTTTCATTGTCAGCGGCAAATCGATGAGCCGTTGCAATCTGGTTCAAGGCGTGACTAATCACGCGGCGCCGAATTCTTTTAACGCCCGTAATTCTGACCCTTTCTGACACTTCATCAACAGTTGGCGGGTCAACTATGAAGGCCGGAATGTTTGAATTGTGGACCAATTCGGCTGCTATGAGCGCACCTAGGTTTGAGGCATGCTGGCCCATGACGCAGGCCTTAAGGTCAGCCAGCATCAACTCGTCTATCCAGTAAGTTCCATGAGGGATAGGATAAATCAGCCCACCCCTGGCGGCTATTGCAGACATATCACTTGGCTCAAGCCCACGCTCGGCTAAAGCAGCCAAGACGGTATCCTTGCGAAAGCGAAACTGACTGGTGATCGGTTGGCCTTCAAAGGGGGCGATTTCGGAGGCATCATGTTGAATCTCTTTGGTAAACAGTTCTACGTCGTTTTCATAGACAGCGATCTTGGTTGAAGTAGAGCCTGGGTTTATGGCCAAAATCTTGTGCAAAGGGAAAAAGGTGTCCAAAGGCGTCTTTTCCCAACCCATTAATAGCAAACGCAAGGTAGTGGCCTTCACGGCCAGTCTGATGTCTTCGGTATTGGTGTCCATCGCTAAATCAACGACTCGGCTGGCAACACCAAAAAGGACGGCGAATTTTTTGGCATCCGGGTACCAAACGCCATGAAGGTGGTACATAAGGTTGCCCATGTCCAAGTTTGGGCAAATGATTACTGATGCCGGGTCATTGGGATCGTCAGGGTCTCCATTACTGTAATAGGCGGCGGATCTGCTTGACAATGCCACGCTGACCTTGATTTCACCTGTGATGTCGATTGTCCCATAACGAGGCTGCTTGGCCACTCGCTGCGCTAGACGCTCAGGCACGAGTTTCATGGCCTCGCGGACCAACTCCGGTGACGGGCCATCGTCAGAGCCACGATTGGAGTATGAAACGATAGCACCATGAATTCGTGGAAGAATATGCTCAGGAATCACATCTCTGGCTATGCAACAGGTGCCAACAGCCACCTCTGCCAGCGTTTCAGGGGTCATCGACGCATTGACGGCAACATCACCAAACACAGCGATATTATGGGGAAACATCTGCTCTGATGTTTTGTCTGGCAAGACAAAGACACCGGCCTCACACAGCACATCACGATTAGCCAAAAGGCGCAATGCCGGCCTAATAAAATCTCTGGGTTCATGGGTAGCACCGCCTACAACCATGTCGGCATGCCCAAGTCGAGTGGCCATCACACCAAAAACGGCTGGTTCTGCCATCTTCAAGGTGGCCTGCTCCAGATCCATCCCGGCTACTAAAGGGTCGCCAATCTCAAGAGCCGCCTTGGCAAATTCGGCCAGCAACTCGGTTTGGTCCTTAACGCGTAGGCAAACACTTTCGGCCAAGACAAAATTGACGCGGTTTTCATCAATGTGTCGCAGGTGGGTCTTGGTTATAAAGCGTATCTCTTTTTCAGGTGCCAAAAGAACTGGCCTGACGTACCTTGACAGGTGAAATACAGCCTCCAGGACTCTGGGATCCATTGCCTCAACGAAGATCACTGTAGGCCTGTTTTGTGCCTTATTTGAAATCTCTTGTTCCAGAGCTGATTCAATGTCAAACACTGTTTCCCCCAAGAAAGCTTTAAAGGGCAATTAGCACGAATGGAGATCGATTAAAAGATTAAACATACCAAGCAACCGATTTTGGGAATCTTTTGTGCAGTAAAATGGTCTTTAATAGGCAAATGCAGTCCCTGCCCCTGTCCCTGTCACCGTCCCTGACCCTCAACCGCCACAACAGCAGGCAGAATCCTGACAATCCAACTCAATAACCAATCTAAAGGGCCCCCAGTCCTCATCTTCTTCAAATGACCTTTGACCATCTGCAACGATGGTGTACCACCCTTCAACGAGGGCTACATGGGTGAAAGTCTCCACTCGACTTGTGTTGCTTTTGTACTCGCACAAAATGAAATCCTCTTTCCAATTGGCCTTGCACTGGGTTCCTTTATAAAGCTTGAGGGACATAGCGAATTGGGATTTTAAAGGTGTGAGAGTTGCTTTTAGTTTTTCCCCTTCCAACAAATAAACCCTGAAGAAAGCATCGAACTTGGCATCCCAACAACTGGGGCCACTAAAGCTTGGCAAGTCATCTTTATTGCTGTGATTTGTAGTGTCTCCTTCCAAAACAACGCCTTGTAAAGCTTGTGTTCGGCCGACTATTTTTGCAGTTGCGCAGCTTTTTGAGTCAGGGCTGTTATCAGAGGCGCACACATCTAGGGTCGAGCAATAATCGACACATGTGTGATTGCTGTCGCAAAGATGCCCTTGTGGACAGTCGCTCTTGGAAATGCACTGAACACATTCATTTCCATCAAGGCAGTAGGGGGTTTCATATGCGCAGGGCTTGCACTCTGGGCCGCAAGCCACCGGGGTATCACACCCACTGCAACGACCGTTGGTGCATATCCGCCCAGAACCGCAAGAGTCTGCCACGCAATTACAACCATTTTCGGTGCATTCGGGCTCCCAAACTGTGCATACCTCGCAATACATGCCGCAATGCTGGGGATCGAGACCACATTCACGACACTCGTTATTGAAGCACCATTTTCCCTGACCACAGTCCGGATCGACAAGACACTGGACACATTCCCCTTGATGGCAAAGTGGGTGAGTCGCTGGGCATGGCTCGCATGTTGGGCCACAAGCCTGAGAATTATTGCAGTCAACACATGAACCATTAAAGCACAACAGGTCCCCGCAGGACGTGGAAGTACAGACACAAGCCCCATCAACACAGACAGGGGTCTCACCAGAGCAAGTGCTGCACTCGGCCCCACAATGTTCTGGGTCGGTAGGGCCGCACTCCACACACTGCTGGTTTTCACACCACTTGCCAGGGCCACAGTCTGAACTTACCCTGCAATTGACACACCTGCCGTTATAGCAAAGGCCAGTTGGGTCGGTGCAGACTACACACTCTGGCCCGCAAGCCTCGGAATAGATACATGGTTCACAGACATCCTCCATGCAGAAATGGCCTGAACCACACACTTGCCCACCACAAAGCTCCCCAACTTCATCTGTGCCGTCGTCCGAGGTTACTTCGTCTTCAACCTCAGGGGGCAGGTCTGTGGGGGGCAGCTCCTCAGGAGGCAGGTCTGTGTCGCCTCCAGGGTCATCTGGTGGGACATCCACGTCAACCTCGGCCGGATCATTGTCGATAAAGCCATCGTCGCGTACGTCAGTTTTGTCACCAGAGTCAGCAGTTGCGTCCACCGGCCGCTCTTGTGCGTCTGGAAAAACAAAAGGCAGGTTGTCGAGATCTTGCTGGTCAGTCCCTTTGCCTGAGCACCCCACCAACAAAATCGAACAAGCAAACAGTAAGAATTTTCGCATTATTTACCCTCGAAGTAAGGTGTAAAACCCAAAGCAAGCCGCTTTGATGCTGAGCCGCCAGCGCTAAAAAAACCCTACCAGTTTAGGGCGTTGCAAGTCAATCCCAAAATTATCTCAAAATCATAGCTTCATTGATGAAACTAAAGGGCCAGTTGGATCGATGTGTAAAAAGCGGGCAGACAGGCTGCCTAATTCAAGACAGGTGGAGGAACTATGAAACTTTCAGCAGTAGCATTGTTGTGTATGGGATTGTTGTTGGTTGGGTGTGACGGCATTGAAGAGCCAGATCGACCTTTGGAATCGAATCAACCAAACCAATCGGCTGACGAAGTCCAGCTTGCACCGGACATCACTGAACCAAACAACAGGGACAATGAACAAACCAAACAAGACGAAGAGCGCCAACCTGCTGAGGATCGGCCTCTTGATGTCAACTATGAAGAAGCGGATAGAACGGCTGAAGATGTAATCGAAGATGAAGGAGAGGACGCCTTGGATGAGGCCTCAGATGGCGTGGACGATGCAGATACTAGGCAAGAAGACGTAAACAAGGCTGATTCTTATAAATTTGAGGTTCCAGAGCCTGGAGAATTCGGCAGCCAGTGTGCGGAAAATGATGATTGCCACTCTGGGCTGTGTGTGCCAAGTGAGATTGGTTACATATGTACAAACGTGTGCGTTGCTGATTGCCCTACCAATTGGTCTTGTAAAGCGGCCAACATTGGTGGACAGGATGTAATGTTCGTGTGTCTGCCAAGCAACGAGATGGCCTGTGAATACAACAATCAGTGCGAGGCAGGCAGCAACGAAGAAGAAAGCTGCGGAAACTGCGGAAAACGCACGCGCTCATGTTCGGAATCTTGCAGATGGTCAGCCTGGTCGGCTTGTTCAGGTGAGGGCGAGTGTCTGCCTGGCATTACCCAAGACGGAGTGTGTGGCTTTTGCGGCCATCGATCTCGAACCTGCTCGGACACATGCAGATGGAATGCTTGGGAAGAGTGCCAAGACCAAGGTGAATGCGATGCAGGTTCTGTGGTGACCGAGGATTGCGGGCTTTGTGGCGAACGTTCTAAACACTGTACTGCGCAATGTAAATGGAGTGATTGGACTGCCTGTTCAGGCCAAGGCCAGTGCGTCCTGGGAAGCGCTGAAGACAGGGCATGTGGCAATTGTGGCAGGGAAACAAGGACTTGCTCGGATACGTGCAACTGGACAGAATGGAGTGCATGTGAAGACCAAGGGGTTTGCACCCCGGGAGAAGTGCAGGTGGAACCATGTGGCAAGTGTGGGGAACGCATGCGCACTTGCACTTTTGCTTGCGGATGGGGCGATTGGACGCCATGTACAGGCCAAGGCGAATGTGTGCCAGGGGCATGGAAACTAGATTCCTGCTTGAACTGTGGTTTAGCACAGGTGACATGCCAATCTGACTGCACCTGGGGCGAACGAGGCTCTTGTCTGGGCACTGGAACTTGCTGGCCTGGCGCCGTCGAGGAATTAGCATGTGGCAAATGTGGTGTGCAGACCAGGACCTGCACTGACGCCTGTGGATGGGGCGCTTGGGGCTCTTGCACCAGCCAGGGTGTATGCACGCCTGGCCAAGTTGAGACAAGGGAATGTGGCAACTGTGGGGTGGCCACCAGAACGTGTACCAGCCGTTGCCAGTGGGGCGCTTGGAGCGCCTGTAAATCTGAGGGTGAATGTGGCCCTGGAGACGTGGAGGCATGTGGAAACTGTGGACGCAGAACCTGCACCAGTCAGTGCACTTGGGGGGCGTGCAACATAGGCACCGTCGACCAGTATGAAGAAAACGATACAAAGGTAACAGCTAGGGTACTGCCAAAAATCACCGACCACGATGGTGATGCCACCGGTTTATACGCAAATATTAACCCGACAAAAGATCCAGACTGGTTCAGGGTACACATTACTGATGCGACTGGGGCATTAATTGATCCTTGGGTCAGGTTGTCACAGGTTCCACTTGGCCAGACCTACCGCCTTTGCGTTTTCTACGAATGCAATCAAGCAAGTGGTGTCCCACCAGAACTAAAATGTATCCACGTTGTTGGCGGCAACCAAGAAACAGTAAAAATCAGTGTAGCAGGATGTGACGATAACTGCGGGTTCAACTGCTACGATAACGGTGGCGACATGTTCATGTGGGTGCATGCGCCTGACGGGGGTTCCTGCTCATCCTATCGCCTGGACTATGGCGCCTGATTTTTGTCTTAACCCCGAATTTTCACACATAATTACCCGCCATAAGAACCACACAACAGTTGATATCTAAGAGAAGCAATGATGGACGGCTTTTGGGTCAGATTAAGGCGCTGCTGAAGTAACGCTCTACCCTATCTGGAAGAACTGTGACCACGCTGCGTTTACCGTCTGCAAAGTGGGAGGCGCACCAAACGTTGGCTCCGGAGGAGGTTCCAACCAAAAGGCCACAGTTTTTGGCAAGATGCCTAGCAGTTTCGACCGCATCCTCGTCAGTTACAGTCATGACTGTGTCGATGAGGTTCTTGTCTACAACCGGTGGAACAAAACCGTCACCAATTCCCTGGATTACATGAAGGCCTGGCTCACGCCCAAGTAGCGCCGTGTTGTTCCTGGGTTCAACCGCAACAAGCAATAGTTTGGGATTCTTTTCCTTGAGGTATCGACCAATTCCCATCAAGGTGCCGCCACTTCCAACGCCTGCAACGAAGACATCGACTTGTCCACCGGCTTGTTTCCAGATTTCTGGGCCAGTGGTCAGGTAGTGAGCCTCAGGATTTTCAGGGTTTACAAACTGGTTGGGCACGAACACATCTTTTTCGTACTCGACCTTAAGTTCTTCAAGCTTTTCGAGGCATCCGTCGAGGCTGCGCTCAGCAGGAGTCAGCACCAGTTCACCACCAAGGGCCCTAATCAACTTTTTGCGCTCTTCACTCATGTTTTCAGGCATTATGATGATGACACGATAGCCTCGCTGCCTGCCTACCAGGACCATGCCGATACCGGTGTTTCCAGAGGTAGCTTCGATGATCACCGACCCTGGACGCAACTCACCGCGTTTTTCAGCTTGGCCGATTATGTGGGCAGCTATCCTGTCCTTGATTGAGCCACCTGGGTTTAAAAACTCGGCCTTTGCCAGGATTTCTCCTTGGGAAAGATTACGAATTTTAATCATTGGGGTGTTACCAATAGCGTCCAATATGTGAGTGCCACGATCTTCCATAGCTGCCTCCAAAAAGCGGTGCATTAATACCCCTAAAGACGATCAAGTTCAAGTTTCCCCTACCAAAACCCCCTAATTCAGCACACCTGCCCCTGCCGCCTGTCCCCGCCCCTGTCCCTACTACAGATCCTGCTAATTTGCATGTTTTGGCTCCTGATCGTTTGTTCTTTTTGGCGTTTGATCTCTTCGTTACAGTTTTAAAACATGTCCGGTGGCATCCTTCCGGGCCCAAAATCTCCCGTAGCCACCCCGACTGTCTCTTAGTGACATCGTCCGGGCGAAATATACGATTGCTAACGTGTACGTTTATCCTTTTGGCCCGGACGGGCCGCTGCGCGGCCTTCATGTCAGCTAAAAGACGTCGGGTCCCGGCAACTCCCGATAGCGCCCTCCAGGATTGCCCCCGGACCATGTTGCAGGGTGCCCTCTCGACCGCCTTTTAGCTCCAAATCCTGCAGATCAGCACGATCATCTCCCCGTCCCTGCCCCTGTCCCTGATCCTGTCCCAGCCCCCGCCCACACTTTCAACCTTGAGGCTTGCGTTGCCCTTTACAGTGTGCGATAACCCAGGGTCATGAGAACGCCTTTATTACAGCTTTGTCTTTGGTTTGTTTCTTGCCTGGTCGGGGTTTTGCCGGCTGTTGGTGTGGTGGCTCAGGTTAAAAATGACCTTGCTTCTACACGTGCGTCTAGTTCGCCCAGTGAGACCGCTTTGGTTGCAACTGTTGAATGGATTTTGATTCCTGGTGGGACCTTTAAGATGGGGTCTCGGGATAAAGACTCCTTGGTTAGGGAAAAACCGGTTCATTCGGTGAAAGTGCCAACCTTTGAAATCGCAAAGACTCAGGTGACGGTTGATCAGTACAAAGCCTGCGTTGATGCTGGTGTCTGCTCTGCTCCTGATACTGGTGACACATGTAACTGGGGCAATCCTGAACGTGGAAATCACCCTATAAATTGCGTTGATTGGCACAAAGCCCAAGCTTATGCGAGGTGGGCTGGTGCTCGTTTGCCTACCGAGGCGGAGTGGGAGTACGCGGCACGTAGTGGTGGTCGTGATTGGCAGTATCCTTGGGGTAACGAAGAAGCGACCTGTGATCGGGCAGTAATGAGCGATGGTGGTTGGGGATGTGGTCGCAAAACGACGTGGCCGGTGTGTAGCAAACCCAAAGGCAACACTGCCCATGGTGTATGTGACATGGCTGGCAATGTTTGGGAGTGGGTCCAGGATTGGTACCACAAAAACTACCGAGGTGCGCCCAAAAATGGTTCAGCCTGGGAATCGCCTCCAAGCACTGATCGGGTATATCGTGGCGGCTCTTTGACCTACCTAGCCTCTGGCATGCGGCCATCCCATCGAAACGCTGGCACTCCTGACACCCGCGACAGCTCCATCGGTTTTCGCCTCGCCAGAAGCGTGCCGGCTGACGAATCCAAAGCTGGACCTTCAGGACCTTCAAGTCCGCTTGCCCACACAGCTTCGGCTTTTACAGGCAATTGGATTTTGATTTCAGGCGGCACCTTTAATATGGGCTCTAATGAAGGAAGCTTGGATGAAGAGCCGGTTCATAGTGTGACGGTCCCCACTTTTGAAATCAGTAAAACCCAGGTGACGGTTGAGCAGTACAAGAAGTGCGTTAAGGCTGGTGCCTGCACTGCTCCCGATACTGGAGGCAAATGCAACTGGGGCAAATCTGGTCGTAAAAAGCATCCAGTTAATTGCGTTGATTGGCACCAAGCCCAAGCGTTTGCCAAGTGGGCAGGTGCTCGTTTACCAACCGAGGCAGAATGGGAGTACGCTGCACGCAATGGTGGTCGTGATTGGGAGTACCCTTGGGGTAATGAAGAGGCAGATTGTGTTCGCGCTGTAATGGTTGAAGGTGAGCCAACCTGCGGTTGTCAAGAGGACGGTGATGGTGAGGACGGTGGTGGAAAAGAGCACAGTGAAGGTAATGAGGGCTGTGGTCGCGAAATGACGTGGCCAGTTTGCAGCAAGCCCAAAGGCAACACGGCTCAGGGGTTATGTGACATGGCCGGCAATGTTTGGGAGTGGGTCCAGGACTGGTATCACAGCAACTACGAGGGTGCTCCAGCTGATGGCTCAGCCTGGGAATCACCGCCAGCCTCAACTAGGGTTAATCGTGGCGGGTCTTGGAACAATTACACCTGGAACGTGCGTTCAACTGTTCGCAACGAGCTCTCGCCTGATGTTCGCTACAACGTTGTGGGCTTCCGCCTAGCTAGATCGGTGCCTTAAGTCGGACGGGGACAGGGGCAGGGTCAGGGGACAGGGTCAGGGTCAGGGACAGGTACAGGGGGCAGGGTTGAAATTGCCGCTTGCCTTCGCGTTTATAGTATGCGATAACCCCGGGTTATGAGAAAGCACCTTCCACAACTTTGTCTCTGGTTTGTTTCCTGCCTGGCCGGGGTTTTGCCGGCTGCTGCTGGCGTGGCTCAGCCTGCGGAGATCATCGCTGTTTTTGACATCGACAAGCTTGATACTCCCATTGATGACGCCACGATAACCCGCCTAAACAACTATATGTACGGGCGGTTGGCGTTTGCTGGGTTCAAGCTTACCCCGCAAAGTCAAGTTCGGGACCGCGTCGTCCAGCTTAAAGCCGAGTCCCATTTGGATTGCTACGACCAGTCCTGCCAAATCGAACTTGGTAAAGCCGTTGCCGCCCACAAGTCGTTGTCCAGTCGGTTGGTTAAGATTGGTGATTCATGTTCGTTGCAATCCCAAATCTATGACCTTCGGACTGAAACCACGGAAAGGGGTGCTGAGGCCAAAGGTCCCTGTACTGAAAAAGGTATAGCGGCTTCAATTGACCGGGTGGTTGCAATATTTAAGGGCGAAGTAGTCACTTCAACAGGTCCGATCAGTGGTGGTCGCGTTGAAACAGGTCAAGGTTTTGACCGAGGCGCCGACATAGTCAACGTGCCAACTGGTGAGACTGGCTTTTTGGTCATTAACAGCACCCCAACTGGTGCGACAGTTTTCATCAACGGCAAAGAGGTCGGTCAAACTCCACAACAGTTGGAGTATCCGGTAGGTCGATACGTTGTTGTTGCTGAGTTTGGTCGCCTTTATCACCCAGCCCGTCAAGAAGTCTCTTTGACCAGGAAAGGTGCGCGAGTCACCTTGGATCTAAAGCAAGCATTTGGCTCTGCAAAGATCACCAGTTCGCCGTCTGGCGCTGAAGTATGGCTTGATGGTGAACGGGTTGGCAACACTCCCCATATAATCCCCCAAAAGGTTTCAGGCACTTACCAGCTGCGTCTTCAGTTGGCTGATTATCTACCGATTGAAGCTGAATTGGTCATCAATGATGGCAAAGTCAGCACCCACCACGGTGAATTGGTTGCGAATTGGGGAAAAATCAGCATTAAAAGCACTCCCCCAGGCGCGACGGTTTACTTGGATGATGTTTTGGTGCCAAACGCCCAAACTCCCTGCGTTTTGGATCGTGTGAAACCTGGCTTGCACATAATCCGTTTTGACTTACCTGGCCACGGAGAACGCAGTGAAAAAACAGACGTTGTTCGTGGCAAGACGGCCTCTGTTTCAACAGAATTGCAGCCAATGCTTGGTCTTTTAGTCGTTACTTCCAGTTACGCCGACGGCAGTAAGTGCGAAGGTGACCTAAAGATTGACGGCCAATTGGTAGGTCAAACCCCATGGCTGGGCGATGTATTGGCCGCGCCTCACACAGTTGAGGTTCAGTGTTCAAAGGGTAAGGGCAAGCAACAGGTAGTAGTGACCCACAACAGTCGCTCAGATGTGAATATCAAGATTGAAAAAGGTGTCGCTGAGTGGGTTTTGATTCCAGGTGGTACTTTTAATATGGGGTCTAATGATTTCTCGTGGGCACAGCCAGTTCATCGAGTAACTGTACCAACGTTTGAAATGACGAAGACTCAGGTTACCGTTGAGCAGTACAAAGCTTGTGTTGATGCTGGTGCCTGCACAGCTCCTGATACTGGAGGTTCATGTAACTGGGGCCAATCTGGTCGTGGCAAGCATCCTATAAATTGCGTTGATTGGCACCAAGCTCAAGCCTATGCTAAGTGGGCTGGTGGTCGTTTACCCACTGAAGCTGAATGGGAGTACGCCGCCCGCAGTGGTGGTCGCGATTGGAAGTATCCATGGGGCAATGAAAACGCGACTTGTGATCGGGCTGTAATGGATGATGGTGGTAATGGTTGTGGGCGTAATAGTACCTGGCCCGTTTGTAGCAAGCCAAGAGGCAACACAACTCAAGGCTTGTGCGATATGGCAGGCAACGTTTGGGAGTGGGTTCAGGATTGGTACCATGATAGTTACAATGGTGCACCAACTGATGGTTCAGCCTGGGAAAAGCCGACTGGCTCTTTCCGGGTTAATCGCGGCGGCTCCTGGATCAGCAGCGCCGGGTTCGTGCGGGCGGCTGATCGCTTCAACTTCTTGCGCGGCAGTCGCATCGACGGCGTCGGGTTCCGCCTCGCGAGGTCGGTGCGCTAGACTCTTGACTCTTGGGCCCTTGGGCCCTTGGCCTTGCGCCCCTGTTGGCCAGGCGACAGCGCAGCGTAGGCGCC